>Ga0268257_1000980_pt1 | contig 27502 bp, 21 predicted proteins | sample AgamicAtPrz_FD_200249 | JGI IMG/M metagenome (GOLD analysis project Ga0268257, IMG submission 200249) | Agave microbial communities from Guanajuato, Mexico - At.P.rz (v2) (version 3) | ecosystem: Host-associated > Plants > Phyllosphere > Phylloplane/Leaf | place: Guanajuato, Mexico | collected... | reverse complement strand
CTTCGTGATAAAGCTACCCCCTCTCGAAGGAGACACTCACAATGACAGCTCAGACTGATCCCAAAGGCGCTGGCTTTCCTGCCGGCCTGGACCAACAAGAATCGCGCGAGTGGATGGATGCCCTCTCTGCGGTGATCGACCGCGAAGGTGCGGACTATGCTCACAAGCTGATCGAGGATCTGCTTGAACACGCTCGCCAGAACAGCGTGGACATGCCTTTCTCGGCCAATACCGGCTACGTGAACACCATCGAGGCCGATCAGGAAGAAAAGTGCCCCGGCAACCTCGAGATCGAAGGTCGTCTGCGTGCCTACATGCGCTGGAACGCCATGGCCATGGTGGTCAAGGCCAACCGTATTCACCCCCCCGAAGGTGGTGATCTGGGTGGTCACATCGGCTCCTTCGCTTCGCTGGCCAATATGTTTGCGGCCGGCTTCAACCATTTCTGGCATGCCGAGAACGAAAACCACGGCGGCGACTGCCTGTACATCCAGGGTCACGTCTCGCCCGGCATCTATGCCCGCGCCTACCTGGAAGGCCGTATCTCCGAAGAACAGCTGCTGAACTTCCGCCAGGAAGTGGATGGCAAGGGTCTGTCGAGCTACCCCCACCCCAAGCTGATGCCCGACTTCTGGCAGTTCCCCACGGTGTCCATGGGCCTGGGCCCGCTGATGGCCATCTACCAGGCACGTTTCCTGAAGTATCTGCACGCACGCGGCATTGCCAACACCGAAAACCGCAAGGTCTGGGTGTTCTGCGGCGACGGTGAAATGGACGAAGTGGAATCCCTGGGCGCCATCGGTCTGGCTTCGCGCGAGAACCTGGACAATCTGGTCTTCGTGATCAACTGCAATCTGCAGCGCCTGGACGGTCCCGTGCGCGGCAACGGCAAGATCATTCAGGAGCTGGAAGGCGAATTCCGCGGTGCCGGCTGGAACGTCATCAAGCTGCTGTGGGGCAAGGGCTGGGACGAGCTGCTGGCCAAGGACAAGGACGGCGTGCTCAAGAAGATCATGATGGAGTGCAACGACGGCGACTATCAGGCTTTCAAGGCCAACGACGGTGCCTACGTTCGCCAGCATTTCTTCGGTCGCGATCCTCGCGCCCTGAAGATGGTCGAGCACATGTCCGACGATGAAATCTGGAATCTGCGCCGCGGTGGCCACGATTCGCAGAAGGTCTACGCAGCATTCGCCGCTGCCAACGGCCACAAGGGTCAGCCTACCGTGCTGCTGGTCAAGACCGTCAAGGGCTTCGGCATGGGCAAGATCGGTGAAGGCAAGAACAACGTTCACCAGACCAAGAAGCTGAGCGACGAGGACATCAAGGCCTTCCGCGACCGCTTCAACATCCCGATCCCCGACAGCCAGATCGCGGACATTCCCTTCTACAAGCCGGCCGACGATACGCCGGAAATGAGGTATCTGCACGAGCGCCGCAAGGCTCTGGGCGGCTATCTGCCGCACCGTCGCCAGCAAGCTGACGAGCAGTTCACCGCTCCTGCGCTGGATACCTTCAAGGCCATCCTGGAGCCCACACCCGAAGGCCGTGAGATCTCCACGACCCAGGCTTATGTGCGTTTCCTGACGCAGCTGCTGCGCGACAAGAACATCGGCCCCCGCGTGGTGCCCATCCTGGTGGACGAGGCCCGTACCTTCGGTATGGAAGGCCTGTTCCGTCAGGTCGGCATCTACAACCCCCACGGTCAGCAATACACCCCGGTCGACAAGGACCAGGTGATGTACTACCGCGAGGACAAGGCCGGCCAGATCCTGCAGGAAGGCATCAACGAAGCCGGCGGCATGTCCAGCTGGATCGCTGCAGCCACCAGCTACAGCCATAGCAACCGGGTCATGATCCCGTTCTATGTGTACTACTCGATGTTCGGCTTCCAGCGCATCGGCGACCTGGCCTGGGCGGCTGGCGACCTGCAAGCGCGCGGCTTCCTGCTGGGCGGCACTTCGGGCCGTACCACGCTGAACGGCGAAGGCCTGCAGCACGAAGATGGTCACAGCCATATCCTGGCCAATACCATCCCCAACTGCGTGTCCTACGACCCCACCTTCGCTCACGAAGTGGCCGTGATCATGCAGGACGGTCTGCGTCGCATGGTGCAGAACCAGGAAAACATCTTCTACTACATCACGCTGCTGAACGAAAACTACCCCATGCCTGGCCTGGAAGCCGGCACGGAAGAGCAGATCCTCAAGGGCATGTACATGGTCAAGCCTGGCCAGAAGGTGCCCGAGAGCGGTCTGCGCGTTCAACTGCTGGGCTCCGGCACCATCCTGCGCGAGTCCTTCTTCGCCCAGGAACTGCTGGAAAAGGACTGGGGTGTTGCCGCCGACGTCTGGAGCTGCCCGTCGTTCAACGAACTGACCCGCGAAGGTCAGGAAGTGGAGCGCTTCAACATGCTGCATCCGCTGGAAGCCGCCAAGGTTCCCTTCGTGTCCCAGCAGTTGGCTGCCCATCCCGGCCCCGTGGTCGCCTCGACCGACTACATGAAGGCCTACGCCGAGCAGATCCGTCCCTACATGCCCAAGGGCCGTACCTACAAGGTGCTGGGTACAGACGGCTTCGGTCGTTCGGACTTCCGCGCCAAGCTGCGTGAACACTTCGAAGTCAACCGTCATTACATCGTGGTGGCTGCACTGCGTGGTCTGGCCGATGAAGGCAAGATCAACGCCACGACCGTGGCCGAAGCGATCAAGAAGTACGGCATCAACGTCGACAAGATCAACCCGCTGCACGCCTAAGAAGGGGAGACAGATAACATGGCATTGACAGAAATCAAGGTCCCCGATATTGGCGACTTCTCCGAAGTCGGCGTGATCGAAGTGCTGGTCAAGGTGGGTGACACCATCAAGGTCGAGCAATCCCTGATTACCGTGGAGTCCGACAAGGCTTCCATGGAAATCCCCTCCAGCCAGGCTGGCGTGGTCAAGGAAATCAAGGTTGCCCTGGGCGACAAGGTCAAGGAAGGCTCCGTGGTCGTGATGCTGGAAACCGCCGACGCGGCTCCCGCACCTGCCGCCGCAGCACCCGCACCTGTGGCTGCCCCCGTGGCCGCTGCTCCTGCTCCCGTGGCTGCAGCTCCTGTGGCGGCCGCTCCCGCAGCGTCTTCTACCGTGGACATCAAGATCCCCGATATCGGCGACTTCAAGAACGTGGCCGTGATCGAGATGCTGGTCAAGGTGGGCGATACCGTGGCCGTCGAGCAATCGCTGTTCACCGTGGAGTCCGACAAGGCCTCGATGGAAATCCCTTCACCCTCGGCAGGCACCATCACGGCGCTGACCATCAAGCTGGGTGACACCGTCAACGTGGGCGACGTGGTCGGCCAGATGACGGTGCAGGGCGCAGCAGCTGCTCCCGTGCAGGCCGCCTCTCCCGTGGCAGCCGCTGTTGCCGCCCCTGTGGCTGCTGCAGCTGCTCCTGTGGCTGCTGCAGCTGCTCCTGTGGCCGCTGCTCCCGTGGCTGCAACTCCTGCTTCCACACCTGTGGCAGCGCCTGCAGCCCACAACCCCACCGTGGCGCCTTCGGGTCAGTTGCCCCATGCCTCGCCTTCGGTGCGCAAGTTCGCTCGCGAACTGGGCGTGCCTCTGGCAGAAGTCAAGGGCTCGGGCAACAAGGGCCGCATTACGGCCGAAGACATCCAGTCCTTCACCAAGTCGGTGATGGCTGGTGCCGTACAGACCCTGGCGCAGCAGGCGGTGGCTCCCAAGTCTTCCGGCGGCAACGTCGGCGGTCTGGAAGTGCTGGCCTGGCCCAAGGTCGACTTCGCCAAGTTCGGCGCTGTCGAGCGCAAGGAACTGTCGCGCATCAAGAAGATCTCGGGCGCCAACCTGCATCGCAACTGGGTGGTCATCCCCCACGTCACCAACAATGACGAGGCCGACATCACCGAGCTGGAAGCCTTCCGCGTGCAGACCAATGCCGAAAGCGCCAAGGCCAAGAGCGACGTCAAGGTGACTATGCTGGCTTTCGTGATCAAGGCCGTGGTGGCTGCGCTCAAGAAGTTCCCCGAGTTCAACGCCTCTCTGGATGGCGACACTCTGGTCTACAAGCAGTACTTCAACATCGGCTTTGCTGCGGACACACCGAACGGCCTGGTCGTTCCCGTGCTCAAGGATGCCGACAAGAAGGGCATTCTGCAGATCAGCCAGGAAATGGGCGAGCTGGCCAAGAAGGCCCGTGACGGCAAGCTGGGCGCTGCGGACATGCAAGGCGGCTGCTTCTCGATCTCGTCTCTGGGCGGCATCGGCGGCACCAACTTCACGCCCATCATCAATGCGCCTGAAGTCGCCATCCTGGGTCTGTCCAAGGGCGCCATGAAGCCTGTGTGGGACGGCAAGCAGTTCGTGCCTCGCCTGATGCTGCCTCTGTCGCTGTCGTACGACCACCGTGTCATCGACGGTGCAGCCGCTGCACGCTTCAACGCCTACCTGGGCGCTGTGCTGGCCGACTACCGCCGCATCCTGCTCTAAGCAGCTGACAAGCAGGCCGATTTTTAGCGAAATCGGCCTGTAGCGCTTATCTGAACTGCGCAAGTAGCTATCTTTTTAGATGCCTTGCGCTTCACCTTGCCAGTCCATGAGTGAGATGAAGAACCTGAGACAGCATCCCATCGAGCATCTGCGTGGCGTCATCCCCGGTATCCGGCCCTTTCCGGATGCGTCTGACGTCTTCGCCGAGCCGGTCGAGAAGTACGCGCGGCATTTTCTGCCGCTGGTCACCATCGATCTGGCCTTGCTCGACGATGCCTGGAGCGGGCCGATTCATCTCGTCGCCCCTTGCGAGCCCTACGAAGGGCAAGTCGGGGAGTGGGGAGGCGAGGAGTTTGGCAATGCGCTGCTCAAGCCTGACTGGCTGGCTTTCAAGCTCAACGAACAAGGCAGGTACGAGTTGCTGGGTGACTGGCGCTACTTCATGCTGGAGCAGGATCGGGCCGACTGGGCGGAAAAATCGCTCGACTGGCGCGAGGTGCGCACCCAGCATCGTGAACTGGTCAAACTGGGCGTGGAGCCGCCGTTTGAACTGCACCACGGGGCCAAGTACTCATGGCGCGATGTGATGGAGTTGCATTACGCAACCCAGCACGCGGCATATGGGCAGGCCAGGCGGGACTTTTTGGCCCATGGCTGGAATGCTGCCAAGCCCTGGGATGACGCTGCTGAAGTTGCCAAGCTGCCCTTGTATGAGCCAGGCACGGATTGCTATGACTCCACTTCAGGTCGCTATCTGCTCGGTGTGCTGGGCGGGCCTGCATGGGGTGGTAATTGGAGCAATCTGACCAACCCACTGCTCAGCGACATTGGTACGGATGACGGCATTCACCCCATCCACCCGGAAACGGGCGCTGCGTTCGAGTTCATCACCAGCACCTATGCCAACGAGTTCACCGGTAGCGACTGCGAAATTCTGATGTTCTACGAGCCACAAAGCCGCACCGTGCTGCAGACCTTTGATTGGAGCTAAGGCGTCACCGTCCGGCTTCAAACCGAGAAAAACCGTTTTTGCTGCCTGATTCTTCAGGTGGCACAGAGACAAAAACCAAGATAGGAGCGCATATGAGCCTCATCGATATCAAGGTGCCTAACATTGGCGACTTCGCCGAAGTGGGCGTGATCGAACTGCTGGTCAACGCTGGCGACACCGTGTCCGTGGACCAGTCCCTTATTACCGTGGAGAGCGACAAGGCTTCCATGGAAATCCCTTCCAGCCACGCCGGCGTCGTGAAGGAAATCAAGGTCAAGGTCGGTGACAAGGTTGCCGAAGGCTCCGTCGTGCTGTCGCTGGAAGTGGCAGCCGGTGCTGCCGCCCCTGCACAGGCCGCCGCCCCTGCACCCGCCGCAGCCGCTCCAGCACCTGTGGCGGCCCCCGTGGCTGCCGCTCCAGCTCCCGTCGCCAGCAACTTTGCCGGCACTGTGGACATGGACTGCGACGTGGTCGTTCTGGGCGGTGGCCCTGGCGGCTACTCGGCAGCCTTCCGCGCCGCCGACCTGGGCCTCAAGGTCGTGCTGGTCGAGCGCTACGCCACCCTGGGCGGCGTTTGCCTGAACGTGGGTTGCATCCCATCCAAGGCGCTGCTGCACGTGGCTGCCGTGATGGACGAGGTCAAGCACCTGGAAGTGGCCGGCGTGAAGTTTGCCGCTCCCGAAGTCAACATCGACCAGCTGCGCGGCCACAAGGAAAAGGTCATCGGCAAGCTGACCGGCGGTCTGGGCCAGATGGCCAAGATGCGCAAGGTCACCGTCGTGCGTGGCTACGGCAACTTCGTGTCTGCCAACCACATCGAAGTCGAAGAAACCACCGGTTCCGGCCAGGAAAAGACCGGCAGCAAGAAGATCGTTCAGTTCAAGAACGCCATCATCGCTGCGGGCTCGCAAGCCGTGCACCTGCCCTTCATGCCCAAGGATCCCCGCGTGGTCGATTCCACCGGCGCTCTGGACCTGAAGGAAGTGCCCAAGCGCATGCTGATTCTGGGCGGCGGCATCATCGGCCTGGAAATGGGCACCGTCTACTCCACGCTGGGTGCACGCCTGGACGTGGTGGAGATGATGGACGGCCTGATGCAAGGCGCTGACCGCGACCTGGTCAAGGTCTGGCAAAAGATGAACGCGCCACGCTTCGACAACATCATGGTCAACACCAAGACCGTGGGTGCCGAAGCCACGCCCGAAGGCATCAAGGTCACGTTCGCTCCTGCCAAGGACGGCGTCACCGTGCCTGAACCCCAGACCTACGACCTGGTTCTGCAAGCCGTGGGCCGCACGCCCAATGGCAAGAAGATCAGCGCCGACAAGGCTGGCGTGGCCGTGACCGACCGCGGCTTCATCGACGTCGATATCCAGATGCGCACCAACGTGCCCAACATCTTCGCGATTGGCGACATCGTGGGCCAGCCCATGTTGGCGCACAAGGCCGTGCACGAAGCGCATGTGGCCGCTGAAGTCATCGCTGGCGAGCTGCAAGGCAACAAGGAACTGGCTTCCGCTGCCTTCAACGCCCGCGTGATTCCTTCGGTCGCCTACACCGACCCCGAAGTGGCATGGGTGGGTCTGACCGAAGACCAGGCCAAGGCACAAGGCATCAAGGTCAAGAAGGGCCTGTTCCCTTGGGCTGCCTCCGGCCGCGCCATCGCCAACGGCCGCGATGAAGGCTTTACCAAGCTGCTGTTTGACGATTCCCCTGAGGCCCACGGCCATGGCCGCATCCTGGGCGGCGGCATGGTCGGCACGCACGCTGGCGACATGATCGGTGAAATCGCCCTGGCCATCGAAATGGGCGCCGACACGGTGGACATCGGCAAGACCATCCACCCGCACCCCACGCTGGGCGAGTCCATCGGCATGGCGGCGGAAGTGGCGCATGGTTCCTGCACGGACGTGCCACCCGCACGTAAGTGAGCGTTTCGCTTGCTTAAAACAAAGGCAGCCTTCGGGCTGCCTTTTTTATATTTCCATAGCTGTTTGTGCTTGCTACATAAGTGCTTGAGACCGACTGATTCTCAATTTTCCATCTGTGATCGTGCTGCTTTGAGCGCTTAGACTAGTTTTGATAGCTGCCAGTGCATGATGCATAAGCGCTGGAGCCTGTTTTATCTTGAATTTTTGGCGTTGGTGCTTGAGCTTGTCTGTCAATGAATTTCCCGATCGGGAAATATCGATTCCTTTTCTGCATGCTTTGCTTCATAATTTCCCGAACGGGAATTTTCAAGCTAGACCACCTTATGCCCACCATCCACACCACCGACCAACTGGGCACGGCCCTGCGCATCGCCCGCAAACAACTGGGGCTGACCCAGCCGCAGCTTGCCTTGGCCGCAGGCGTGGGCACGCGGTTTATTGTGGATCTGGAGTCGGGCAAGCCCACGGTGCGGCTGGAGCATGTGCTGCGGGTGATCGATGCGCTGGGGGGAGAGTTGCAGTTGGGCGGCTTGCCGGAAGCGGCGCATGAAGACGGGGCAGGCCAGGCTGCCGCAGCAACGGAGGGCGCAGACCATGACGCATGAACTCGAAGTCTGGCTGTTTGAGCGGCGCGTGGGAAGCCTGTCGCTGGTGCATGGGCGGCTGAGCTTTGCCTATGCGACCGAATGGTTGGCGCTGCCGCAGGCCACGGCTTTATCGCAGTCGCTGCCGCTGCAGGCTGAGCCCTTTGGCGATCACCAGACCCGGCCATTCTTTGCCGGTCTGCTGCCCGAGGGGCAGATGCGACGCCTGATTGCCCAGCAATTTCAGGTGTCGGGCCAGAACGATTTTGCGTTGCTGGACCATATTGGAGGCGAATGCGCGGGGGCCGTGACCTTTCTGGAACCAGGGCAAGCCTTGCCGCAGACTGACGGGGCTGGGGCGACCAGCGAATCGGGTGATGTGGAGTGGCTCAGCGATCAAAAGCTGCTCGCCTTGCTGGACGAGCTGCCGCGCCGCCCCATGCTGGCGGGAGATGACGGGCTGCGGCTGTCGCTGGCCGGGGCGCAGGACAAGCTGCCCGTGGTGGTGGACGACAGCATTCCGGGCGCAGTGCGTATCGGTCTGCCGCGCAACGGCGCTCCCAGCTCGCATATCTTGAAGCCCGCCATCCATGCGGTGGAGGACAGCGTAGCCAACGAAGGCTTTTGCATGCTGCTGGCCCAGGTCATGGGGCTGCGGCCTGCCAATGCCCGAATCCAGAGCGTGCTGGGCCGCTCGTTTTTGCTGGTGAAGCGCTATGACCGGGTGCTGAAGGACGATGCGCAGGGCCAAGCGCAGCTGCAACGTCTGCACCAGGAAGACTTTTGCCAGGCGCTGGGCGTGGTGCCCGAGCTGAAGTACCAGAACGAGGGCGGGCCAGGCCTGGCGCAATGCTTTGCCTTGGCGCGCAGCGTGACCCGCCCCAGCGCGCCGCAGGTTCTGCGGCTGCTGGATGGGGTGATCTTCAATGCCCTGATCGGCAACCATGACGCACATGGCAAGAATTTCTCGCTGCTTTATGGAGGAAGGGCGCCTGTGCTGGCACCGTTCTACGACCTGCTGGCTACGGCGATTTACCCCCAGCTGACGCCCAAGATGGCAATGAAGATTGGCAGCAAATACAAGTTCAGCGAGCTGGAGGCCAGGCACTGGGAGCAGTTTGCGGAAGAAGCAGGCCTTGCCAAGGCGGCGACGCGCAAGCGTTTGCAGCAGCTGGCGAACGAACTACCCGCTGCCGCGCGCAAGCTGCAGGCCGCGCCACCGCATGGTTTTGCGGGCAATGCCGTGGTGACGCAGATCGTGCAGCTGATAGAGCAGCGCTGCGCCTTGACGCTGAGGCGCTTGGCCTGAGCACACGCGTGATTTCACACCTAGATCGGAGCGCCGCGATGCCAGTTAAATTTCCCGAACGGGAAGTATGTATTTAAATTAGTTGCGGCAAGTTAAAAATTTCCTGATCGGGAAATTTTTAAGATTCATAGCTTCTTGCGCTTGTTGCATGAGCGCTTGAGCTTGATTTGACCGATATTGGATGCCGTTGATTCAGCGCCAGCCATATAAGAACCGTATTGATGGAGACAAACCCATGCTTAGCCCCAGCCGCGATTTTTCCCGACCGCTCCAAGCCGCCTGCCACTGCGGCGCAGTGTGCTTTACCGTTCTGTTAAGCGATGGCCTGAACACCGCGCGGCGCTGCAATTGTTCGTTTTGCCGCATGCGCGGGGCCGTGGCGGTGTCGGCTGATTTGAGCGGAATCGAGGTGCTGCAGGGACAGGATGCGCTGACGCTCTACCAGTTCAACACCGGGCAGGCCAAGCATTTCCCTTGCAAGCATTGCGGCATCTATACCTTCCATCAGCGACGCTCGTCGCCGCATCAGTACGGTGTGAATGTGGCTTGCATAGCGGGCATGAGCCCGTTTGACTTTGCCGAAGTGGTGGTGAGCGAGGGGCGCTCGCACCCCAACGACCGCCGCGCAGGCGCTGCTGCGGGCAAGTCTGTAGCGGCAGGCTGGCTGAGTTACAAGGCGAATCCCTTGGCCGAAGCGCAGCTTGAGGAATGATTTTGATAGCTTCTAACGCTTTACAGGTAAGCGTTGGCGGTCGTTTTTAATGAATTTTCTGCGTTCAGCATCGAATCAGCCAGCCAGATGAATCCGGGTCGGGCGCTGCCTGGCAAGCGCGCCGGGCATGGCTTAGCCGCGCCTGGTCTTGGAGTCGCGCACTGCCACCATCAGCACCAGTGCAGAGAGGATCAGCATGACCAGCACGAGATAGATGCTGTAGTGCCTGTTGCCTGTGTGCTGGGTCAGCAGGCCGGCCAGGGTGGGGCTGGCGGCCGAGCCCAGGTTGCCCAGGCTGCTGATGAGCGCTATGCCGCCGGCGGCTACGGCCGGCGGCAGATAGTCGCTGACCAGGGCAAAGAACAGCGGGGGCAGGGCCGCAAGTCCGATCAGCGTGAAGGCCAGGGCAATCAGCGAGCCCTCAAGATGGCCGTGAATCTGCAGGGTGACGATCAGGCCGGCAATGGCCATGCCGGTGGCGATGAACAAATGCCAGCGGCGGTCGCGGAACCGGTCGGAGCTGGCACCGAAGGCAATCATGCCGAAGAAGCCTGCGACAAAGGGAATGGCCGAGTAGATTCCGACATGCAGCACGTCCTGCACACCCAGGCCCTGAATCACGGTGGGCATCCAGAAGACAAACAGATAGGTGGCACCGTGCATCATGAAATACACGAGTGACAGGGCATAGACCTTGGGGTCGCGCAGCAACTGGCCCAGAGTGGCGCTGCTGTGGGCCGCCTTGTGCCCGTGGCCGCCATGATGAGCAACTTGGCCGCCGTCGTTGGCGATGTTGTGTTGCAGGCGCGCTTTTTCGGCGTCTGTCAGCCATTTCGCGTCGGCTGGCTTGTCCTGCAGATAGAAGTAGAGGATCAGACCCAGAATGCAGGCGGGAGGACCCTGGATGAGAAACAGCCACTGCCAGCCATGCAGACCGTCGATGCCATCCATATATTTGAGAATGGCGCCGCACAACGGGCCGGCCGCAATCGCCATGGCCATGACGGCTGAGAGAAAGATGGAGATCACGCGGCCGCGGCGTGCCGAGGGATACCAGTAGGTGAAGTAGAGAATGACGCCGGGAAAGAAGCCGGCTTCGAAGGCGCCCAGTAGAAAGCGTGCCACATAGAACTGCATGGGGGTGGAGACCCAGGCCATGGCGGTGGCGATGACGCCCCAGACCAGCATGATGCGCATCAGCGTCTTGCGCGTGCCAATCTTCTCCAGCAGCAGATTGCTGGGCACTTCAAACAAAAAGTAGCCTATGAAGAACAGGCCTGCGCCAAAGCCGTAGGCGGCGTCGCCGAAATCCAGCGTCTGCTTCATCTGGATCTGGGCGTAGCCGATGTTGATGCGGTCCAGGTAGGCGACCATGTAGCAGATCAGCAGCAGGGGCAGCAGCCGCCAGCTGACCTTGGCATACAGCGCGTTGTCTGCATCGATGTTGTGGCTGGTGTCCTGCCTGGGCGTTGCGCCCGAAATGGTCGTCGCGCTTGGGGTCATGCTTGTCTCTTGGAAGTTGGTATGGGGCGCTGGGCGGTTCCTTGCGGCACGTCTTGCAGCATCACGACGTAGACGCTGCAAGCCGCTGTGCTAGGGCTATGCCGGGCTTTTTTGTTGTCTTGAATACAGGGGGAACTGCGCAGAGGCCCACAGCATCAAGCCGTGGGGCACAGGCTGCCAAGTCTTGGTACCTGGAACTCACGAGGTCACGGCGGAGACTGTGGTTGTGACCAGTGATTGGATTGCTTGCCTTCGAGTTCCCGGTTCATTTCCTGCTATTGCCCTTCATGGCCTGGACCTGGCTGCGCATAGGTATGCATCAGCCTGTATTGACCTCTGCGGGGGCAGAAATCAAGGAGTTCGAGGGGGCAATGTAGGGCTGGTGCTTTGAATGGACTTAACGCATGCCGCAATTCAGTTGCCAGATCATGACATCCGAGGGTAAGCCTTAGGGTCGGCCTTGCTGCGGCAAGGCAGCGGAAGATGCTGCAGGCTTGCGCGGCGATGACGTGCGCCATCGAGAGCCATGCTGCGCCTGAACTCGCACTCGCACTAGCATGGGGGGCAGACAGCCGTTTCATCTGCGGATAGTTGATGTGGCTGAGTATGTATTTTTGATAACGGCCAGCGCGGAAAGGAGCCAGTTGGGCTTCTATTCGCGCAAGCGGGTTGCCAGAGCTTTCGAGCCGCCACATTGTGCTAGCGGATACGCCCGGCATGGCTCCGGGCGTTGGGTGGATCGCTGGGTTCAGCGATGGGGAGTGCTGCTTCAGGCCTTTTTCAGAAACTCGGATTTGAGAATGAATGGACCCTGATCCGTCTTGCAGTCCACGTCATGGTCGCCGTTGTCATAGACCAGGCGAATGCCTTTGATCTTGGTACCTTTTTTGATGACGGTAGAGGAACCTTTGACCTTCAGGTCCTTGACCAGCAGCACGCTGTCGCCGTCGGCCAGCGGCGTGCCGTTGGCGTCCTTGATGATGCGGGGGCCGTTGTCTTCATCGGCAATGGCTTCTGCATGGGCCGACCATTCATAGGCGCAGTCGGGGCAGATCAGCAGATCGCCATCGGGGTAGGTATTGCTCAGGCCGCATTGGGGGCAAGAGGGAAAAGTCGTCGTGCTCAAGGATTGGCTTTCTTTCAAAATAGCAAGCACCAAGCCTAGCCGCAAAGCAGTAGTGGGTCGCCCAGGTGCGGATTGAGAGGCCTTTGCACGCCGATATGGACGGCATGCGCTGCATGAGCCTGGCTGGATTTCAGTCCATCACAAAGATGGGCGCAGCCGTGCGAAACGGCAGCTTGCGGCCGGGCGGCAGCAGATAGGCATGCTCGCGCGGCACGCGCAGCTGGTCGCATTGACCATCGGTGATGATGAGGATGGGGCCGTCCTTGGGAAAGTCGTCGTCCTGGAGCAACAGATCCACGCCCGGTTGCAGCACGGTGCCGCCACGGCCTTTGAGGGCGATGCGCTGGGCAATGTCGGCGGCTGGCAGATAGCCCAGATCGTAGGCGGCAGCGTCGCAGCATATCAGGCGCACAGCGGGCACATTCTTGGCATCGGCGTAGCTTGCGATGGCGCCCAGAGCCTTGGCCAGCACATGGCGCTCCATGGAGCCCGAGGTGTCCAGCACCACGCCGAAGGTGCGGCCTTCCAGCCAGCGGCTGTCGGCCTGAATGCGGGGCCGGGGAATATCGGGCGTGGCGCTTTGACGGCGGCTGATACGGGCATAGCTGCGCCGCGTCTCTACGGGCGGAAAGTGGTGGTCGAACCAGCGCGCCAGCTCCACCTGCCAGTCAATCGGCGGCTGCAGCAGAGCGCGGATTTCCTCGATCAATCCCGCAGGCAGCAGGCCGCGTGCGTCTTGCTCATGGCGCAGCAAGCCTTTGCCCAGCTGGGTGCGGCAGAATTCGTCGATATCGGTGTAGTCGCCAGCCTTGCGCTGGCCGCCCACATTGCGCTCCAGCATGTCGCCCTGGCCACCGGCCAGGGTGCGCAGCTTGCGCATGCGGCGCAGATCGCCCGCGATGCGGTCGTAGACCTCTTCCGCGCTGAGTCCGCGCAGCTCCGGGTCGTAGAGCAGGCCTATGCCCGGCGGCTGGCCCACGTCCATCTGAATCAGCCAGTCGTTGATGACGAAGTCGCAGGCCACGTTCCAGAGAAACGGCTCGCGCCCGCGCCGTCGCGGCAGATGGCGCAGGGCGACGTGCAGGACTTCGTGGGCGATGACGAAGCGCAGCTCCAGCTCGGACAGGTGCGGGCCGGGGTTGATGTAGATGGTGCGCAGTATCTCGTCGACCGCGGCGACGGCAATGTCCTCGCGCTCGCAGATGCTGGCGTCCTCCATGATGTCAAACGCCGCGACCATGCTGCCCAGCAGCGGAAAACTGTCCATGAACCAGTGGCGTGCGCGGTCTAGCGCGCTGCTGGCAGGCAGGCTCTGGCCAAACTCGCGGCGCACGCCCGCAGCCATTTCCACGGATTGGGTGACGGAGCGAGCCAGGCCCGCAGCAAACATTTCGGGCCAGTTGCCGTACCTGCGCCAGTACGGCTGAGGCTTGCTGGTGGATGAGGCCGGCTCAGGCCATTGCTCTGGCAAGGCCAGGCTGGGGTGAGCGCCGCCCTGGCCGGGACCGGCAAGACTCAGCGCCTGCGCCCAGTCGGGTATGCCTTGTTCGCAGAATTGGACGTACCACTGTGCCTCGTCGCGCTGGGGCAGTCCGTCGGGTAATTCCATGCCTTCGGGCGGACGTCCGAGCTTGATGGTCTGGATGAAGCGGGCCGTGACCACGTCGCAGGCCGCGCTCCATTGCGCCCAGTGGCTGCGGTCGCGTTGAAACAGCTCCAGCGCGTAGCTGAGCGTGGCCCGCCCAAGGCAATATGCCCATTCCTCGGGACTGGCCATGCGCTTGGGGTGGATGTCGATCTGGCCGGTAAAGCGCTGTTGGTTGAGGCTGGCCTGCGCCCAGCCATGGGCCGGACACTGGGAATGGGCGCTGCGCACAAAGCCCAGGCTGCGGCTGAGTTCGGTAAAGATGGGGTGTGCCTGCAGCATGGCCAGGCCTTGCGTATAGGCCTGGGTGGCTGGCGTTTCGCGCGTTGGGGGCTTGGCCATCAGGCTCTGGCCGCTTCGCGCGCTTCCACCAGGCGTGGCAGGTCGCGCACGATTTCCACCATATACCAGGCGGGCAGGGTCTGGCCGTCGCTTTCGGCGGTGACGATCTGCGCCATTTCCAGGCTGATCTGAGCCAGCTCCTTGAGCATGGCCTTGGAGCGGTGCACGGTTTGCTGCAGCTCGCCGCCGCTTTGCTGCTTGTCGGCGGGCAGGATCTTGAGCAGACGCGCACGGAAGGCCTGGGCCAGGAAATACAGCACATCCCTGTCCTGCGGCGCATGGGGCCAGTTGGCGTCGCCCTTGAAGATGGCGTCCAGACGGTGACGGTCGTCGGCCAGCTTGTAGAAGGCCTTGAACTGTGCCGCATGCTGGGGCGTGAGGCAGCCGCTGCTCAGGGCTTCCAGCGTCTGCAGGTTCAGCGCATCGCCATAGGACTGCAAGGCATCGCTGAGCATATGCCAGGAGCGCGGCGTGGAAAACGCCTCTTCGTGCTTGGGCGGCTGGCTCCACAGGTGATCGGGGCGCTGGGCCAGGTATTCGAGCACCGAGGCATGCAACTGGGCTTGCTGCGCCCATTGCAGCCACTCGCTGGCGCTGACCTTGAGTTGCACGTGAATCATGCGGTTGACCAGCGCCGAGGACATGGTGCGCACAATCGCGGAATCCTGGGCGCGGTTGCCAGCCGCAATCACGATGGAGCCCTCGGGCATCAGGTACTCGCCCACGCGGCGCTCCAGAATCAGGCTGTAGAAGGCTTTTTGCACATCCTGGCTGCAGGCGTTGAGTTCGTCCAGGAACAGGCAATAAGGCTGCTTGCGCGCAATCATGGCAGGCGGGCAGAAGCGGGTTATGCCGTCAATGATCTGCGGCACGCCCAGCAAGTCCTCGGGAGCGAGCTGGCTGCCCAGCAGGGACACGCAATCAAGCCCCACGCTTTGCGCAAAGTTCTGGACCAATGCCGATTTGCCTATGCCTGGCGGTCCCCAGATGAACACGGGGCGTACGGTAGCGACGTTGAGAAGGAATTCGCTCAGTTGCGAGGGAGTGAGAGCCAGACTGGTTTGCATGCTGCGTGCAGTCTAAGGCAAGTGCAGCGGCGTCCTCAGCATGCTCAGGCGGCCTGACCTGGAGTCTTGCGGGCCGCGGGTCGCCGCTCATGGTTCCTGGAACGCCTGCATGCCTTGCATGCAATACAGCAAAAAGCGATTGGCGGCAGGGGACAGATGGCGGCCGGTACGGGTGATGAGCTGCATCTCCGCATCCTGAAATGCAGGGTTGTGAATGGGAATGGCACGCAGGCGCCCGCTTGCCAGCTCGGCCGTGACGGAGCAGGGCGGTAGCAGGGTCACGCCCTGGCCGCTGGTGACAAAGGCCAGCAGCACGCTAATGAGATTGCTGGTCAGCGCGGGGCTGAGGTGGATCTTGTCCTTGCGTTCGGCATATTCCACGAGCTGGCGAATGCCATACACACCTTGAAGCATGGCAATAGGCCATTGGCTGAGCTCCTGCAGCGAAGTCTGGGCAGCGCTGGCCAGCGGGTGCTGGGAGTGGACGATGGCGTGCATGGGCTGGCGCGCCGTACCGCGTGCGGTGATATGGCTGTCGGCGGGCGGGTAGTAGACCAGGCCGATCTCGGCAGCGTCCTCGCGAATCCGGCGCATGATCTCGGTCGTGCCGTAGATTTCCAGCGAGATGCTGACGCCCGGATATTGCTGGCGAAAATTGCGTATGGGCCCGTCGATAAGCTCCTGCGCAAAGCCTTCGCCGCTGACCACGCTGACACTGCCGCTGTGCAGCCCGCGAAGCGCATCGACCTTGGCCAGCATGTCGTGGCGGTGGGCCGTGTGTTCGCGGTGATAGTCCAGCAGCAACTGGCCGGCCTCGGTGGGTACCACGCCGTTGCGATGGCGCTCCAGCAGGGCCAGGCCCAGTTCCTCTTCGAGCAGGCTGATCTGGCGGCTGACGGCCGAGGGCACGATGCCCAGTTTTTCGGCTGCGGCACGAACGGAGCCGCAGTAGACGGCTTCAAACAGATAGCGGGCGCGGGAGTCTTGAAAGGCGGGCATGCTGCGATTGTCGTCGCCAAATTACATCTGTATTCATACGTATGTTCACTTTTTTAGAACAGAAAAGGAATGCGTATGCAATAAATGCATTGTTATATTCAGCGCCCGCATGGGTGAGCGCCAGCTTGGGCTGGCCGTGCCCATTTTCAGGGTTCAAAGCTATTTCAGCGCGTCGGCAGCGGCCGTCGTGCGCAAGGAAAGTTGATGCGTACAGAGGTGCAGCCGGCCAAGGCCGCGTTGAATGTGGGCAGCGTGGTGCAGGTATTTGCGCTGGCGCTGGTGATCGCGGCATTGTCCGAGTGGCTGGGGCCGCTGCCCATTTCGCTGGGCGTGGGCAAGGTGGTGCTGCTGCCCATGATCTGGGCGCTGCTCATCGGCCTGGTGCTGGGTCTGCTGCGCAAGCGCATGCCCGGCCCGCTGCAACTGAGCCTGTACAGCCAGAATCTGGCCGCCGCCGTGCTGTCCTGCGCGCTGTTCCTGTTCATTGCCAAGCTGGGCCTGCTGGTCGGTGGTTCGCTGCCCAAGCTGGCGGAAGTCGGCTGGGGACTGGTGTTGCAGGAGTTGGGCAACTTGGTCGGTTGCGTGGCCCTGGGCATGCCCGTGGCGCTGCTACTGGGGATCAAGCGCGAAGCGATTGGCGCGACGTTCTCCATCGGCCGTGAACCGGGCCTGGCCATCATCGGCGAGCGTTTCGGCATGGATTCGCCCGAAGGCCGCGGCGTGCTGGCCGAGTACATCACGGGCACTCTGATCGGCGCCATCTTCATCTCGCTGCTGGCCGGCTTTGTCTCCAGCCTCAATATCTTCCACCCGCTGGCCCTGGGCATGGGCGCCGGCGTGGGTTCGGGCAGCATGACGGCCGCCGCCGTGGGCGCGATCGCCGCCCAGCATCCCGAAATGAGCGACCAGATCGCCACTTTTGCCGCTGCCGCCAATCTGATCGCAACAACGGTGGGCACTTATCTGACGCTGTTCATCTCGCTGCCCCTGGCCTTGCGCGCCTATCAATGGCTGGAGCCGATTCTGGGCCGCAAGCGCAAGCAGGCCGTGGTGGAGCAGGCCGTGGATCTGTCGGCAGCCAAGGACGAAGAGCAGGCGCAGGTGCCAGCGCTGGGTCTGGGCATGCGCTTCGCTTCCTGGGTCCTGGTCGGCGCCATGGTGCTGATCGGCAACCGCATCGGCCATGGCGTGCCCGTGATGGATGCGTTGCCCGGCGTGCTGCTCATCATTGCTGCCGTGTTTGTCGGTGATCTGATCTACGTCGGCACGCGCCGCGTGTTGCCTGCGGTGTGCTGGATCTCGTTCATCGCCATGGCCATGACCTTCCCGCTTACGCCTTATGCCGCCGAAGTGGCAGCGCTCACCGGCAAGGTCAACTTTCTGGCCATGATCACGCCCATGCTGACGTTCGCGGGCCTGTCGCTGGCCAAGGACATCCCGGCTTTCCGTCGTCTGGGCTGGCGCATCGTGGTGGTTTCGCTGCTGGCCAATGCCGGTGTGTTCCTGGCCGCGACGCTGATCGCCCAGACCTTTGTCCACACGCTGTAAAGCCGGAGCAAGACCATGATGAACACCATCAAGTGGCCCGGCCAACAGGAACTGCAAGCCTGGCGTCATGACTTTCATCGTCATCCCGAAACCGCGTTTCAGGAGCACCGCACCAGCGCACGCGTGGCCGAACTCCTGAAAAGCTTTGGTCTGGAGGTGCACACCGGCCTGGCCGGTACGGGCGTGGTGGCCGTGCTCAAGGGCAATATGGGCGCAGGCCCCTCCATCGGTCTGCGCGCCGATATGGACGCGTTGAATGTGACGGAGCTCAACCAGTGCGAGCATGCGTCCACGCACGCCGGCCGTATGCATGCCTGCGGCCATGACGGCCATACCAGCATGTTGCTGGGGGCGGCCCAGGCTCTGGCCTCGGCGCCCGATTTTGCGGGGACCGTGCATTTCATCTTCCAGCCCGCCGAGGAAAACGAAGGTGGCGCGCGAGCCATGATCGAAGCCGGCTTGTTCAAGCGCTTCCCCATGGACGCGGTCTACAGCATGCATAACTGGCCGGGCCTGCCCGTGGGAACGGCAGCGGTGCATTCCACGGCCGTGATGGCGGCCTTCGACATCTTTGACCTGACGCTGACCGGCAAGGGTTGCCATGCCGCCATGCCCCATCTGGGCAAGGACGCACTGCTGGCTGCCTGCCAACTGGTGACTCATCTTCCCGCGCTGATTGCGCGCGAGCAGGAGGTTCACAAGCCGGCCGTGCTTAGCGTGACCAGCTTCAACGCCGGCGATACCTATAACGTGATGCCCGAAGTCATCAAGCTGCGTGGCACCGTGCGCTGCTTTGACATGCCTCAGCGTGCGCGCATCGAACAGCGTTTTCGCGATGCGATCTCCGCGACTTGCGCGCTGCACGGCCTGGAGGCCCATCTCGACTACCGCGTCAGCTACCCCGCGACCATCAACAACCCCCAACATGCGGAAGTCTGCGCCGAGGTGCTGACCAGCGTGCTGGGCGAGGGCAAGGTGCGCCGCGATATGGTGCCGAGCATGGCCTCGGAAGACTTTGCCTTCATGGCGCAGGAATGCCCGGGCGTCTATATCTGGCTGGGCAATGGCGAGGACAGCGCCTCGCTGCACAATCCCAAGTATGACTTCAATGACGCCAATCTGCCGCTGGGCATGCGTTACTGGGTGGCGCTGGTGGGTGCGCTGCTGAAGGATGGCAAGCTGCCAGCCTGACAGCGCAGTTTTGCCATACATGCCTACGCCGGGTCAATGCAGAGTTGAGCCCGGCGTTTTTCATGATCCGCTGGTTTGCAAAACTGCACCAAGCAATGCATTCGGTCACAGAAATGTCGGAAGGCTGACACCCTGTAACGCCATTGGATGCAGGAGCTCTATGATGTTTATAGCGCTCCGAGATAGTTTCTGTCGTTATCTCAACAGGAGTTGGGGCGTGCGTGGCGGCCGCCTTGATCCTGTGGGTGAAGAGTTGGTTGCGCAATAGCAGGTGTTGCATTCCGGCGCATGGCCGGGATTTCACGCGGCGCTGACCGCATCTCTTTCGCAACGCTGCCTGCACCAACCCTGGTGACGCGACTTGTTGCACTGTCCGGGTCTTGATACAGGAGGGCGCTATATGCCGTTCGGCAATCTGGAGGCGGGCATCTGGCCTGCCGGCTTTCCACCGCTGCTGAGCTGGTGCGTGCTGGTTTCGGCCGCCGCCTTGCTCGGTCATCTGGTTCATCGCTTTACCGGCTATCCACGCATGCTGGGCTACACCATGGTCGGCCTGGTGGCCGGCTGGGTGGGGTTTGGTGACCTGCCCTGGCCTCTGCAGGGCAGTTCGGCGCTGTTGTTGGAGCTGGCCGTGGGTGCGAGCCTGTTGCTGGCTGCATCTCAGGTTTCCCTTCCCTGGCTGCTGCGTCAGCCCTGGCTGCTGCTGCAAAGCCTGGGCGAGTCGTTGTTGACTCTGGTGGTGGTGACCGCCGCCTTGTTGGCGCTGGGTTGGGGCTGGGCCGTGGCGCTGGCCGTCGGCGTGATATCCATGGCAGCATCGCCGGCCGTACTGCTGCGCATTGCCGATGATTTGCGTGCCAGCGGTGCCGTGACGGATCGCAGTCTGCTGCTGGCAACCATCAGCACCTTGCTGGCGCTGCTGGGGGCGCTGGTGCTGACGGTAGTATTTGTTCCTGCCGCAGCAGCGGCGGGCGGCGGCCTGCAGTTCTCGGCTGCGGGACTGGGGCGTTTGTTGCTCAGCCTGCTGCTGACCCTGTTCTGGGCCTTGCTGGTCACGGCCGCTTTTTGGCCGGTGTTGCGTTGGCAGTCATCGCGCAGCGACAGCACGGCCTTCTATCTGCTCGCGGCAATGACTGCGGTCTGTCTGCTGGCAGAGCAATGGGGTGGTTCGGCCGCGCTGGGCTTTATGGTAGCGGGGCTGATGCTGCGCAATCTCAGTCCCATGCCATTGATCTGGCCCCAGGCCTTTCAGGCGGCCAATGCCATGCTCAATCTGCTGATGTTTGTACTGGTTGCCAGTATGGCAGCCCAGGTCGGCATGTCGTTCGCTCTTGTTTCGGTAGTGGCTAGCGCCGTACTGGCAAGGGCAGTTGGCAAATTTTCTGCAGTTTTGCTATTGGGGCACGGTACGGCCATAGGCTGGCGCAGACAGTGGCCCGTGGCCTGCGGACAGTTTGCGCTCTCGGGTGTGGCCCTGCTTATGGTTTCTGCTCTGGTGTCGCAGTGGACTGCTTTCAATGCCAGCGTGGCCCAGCAGCTCGCGGCCATTGCCTTGCCCATGATTGCCTTGTGTGAGGTACTGGGTGTGCTGCTGGCTGCCACGGCGCTGTGGCGCAGCGGCGATGCTCATCGCGGCGTGGGCCGCGCAGCCTTGCAAAGAGGGGAGAGGCGTCATGACGCATGAAGTCGAACACATTCAATCGGCAGCGACCGATGGTCTGGGCGAATTCGCGCCATCTCAGGCGTTGACGCTGGGCGTGGAGCTGGAGCTGCAGCTGCTCAACACCCATCACTACGATATGACGCCTTATGCGCCCGATATGCTGGCTCTGCTCAAGAACGCCAAGGTCCCGGGCTCCATCGTTCCCGAGGTGACGGCCAGCATGATCGAAATCTCGACCGGCATTTGTAGCGATGCACAGGACGCGTATGGGCAGTTGGCGGTCACGCGCGATGCCCTGGTCAAGGCGGCTGACCGGCTCAATATCGCGCTGGCCGGCGGCGGTACGCACCCGTTTCAGCAATGGCACCAGCAGCGCATTTATGACAAACCGCGCTTCAAGGAACTGACGGCGCTGTACGGCTATCTGACCAAGCAGTTCACCATCTTCGGCCAGCATGTGCATGTGGGCTGTCCCAGTGCCGATGATGCGCTGATGATGCTGCACCGGCTCTCGCGCTATATCCCGCATTTCATTGCGCTGTCCGCATCCAGTCCCTTTGTGCAGGGGCAGGACACGGCGTTTGACTCCGCGCGTCTGAACTCGGTGTTCGCATTTCCGCTCTCGGGGCGTGCGCCATTTGCCTTGCACTGGGAAGACTTCGAGCGCTATTTTGTCAAGATGGCTGCCACGGGCGTGATTCACAGCATGAAGGACTTTTACTGGGATATCCGTCCCAAGCCCGAGTTCGGCACTGTGGAAGTTCGTGTCTTCGATACGCCGCTGTCCATTCATCGCGCGGCGCAACTGGCGGCCTATGTTCAGGCACTGGGCGCCTGGTTCCTCAGCGAGCAGCCCTTCGAACCCAGCGAAGACGACTATCTGGTCTATACCTATAACCGCTTCCAGGCCTGCCGCTTTGGTCTGGACGGCACCTATGTGGACCCGGCCACCAGCGAGCAACTGCCGCTGCGCGAGCATATCGAGCAGACGCTGGGGCGCATCACCGGTCATGCGCCGGCATCCGGCAAGAGCGCTTTGCAGGAGCTGACCCAGGTGCTGCAGGGCGGCAACGATGCGAGCTGGCTGCGCGAGAGTTATGCCCGGGTGCAGCAGTTGCCGGAGGTGGTGCGCCAGGCTTCGCTCAGATTCGCCGGCAGGCCCTGACCGGCGTTGACATTATCGGCTCGGCGCAAGGCATTAGAGTTGCCAACACTTGAGAGTGGGGAGGACGGCATGAGTAAAGCCTGGACCAGACCTGCTTTGTTGATCCGCAGGTCCGGCTGTTCTCATTGCCTGGGCCAAACGGCGCCTAGCTTTATCGGATATGAGCGATTTCATGGTTGCGACCGTCATCCTTGGCATGCTCTGCGTGCATCTGTTGTGTTTTTGCGTGCTGTTCATGCTGATCAGTCGCAGGCTGCCCGGCAGAAAAATGGGCATGGAGGTCTTTGCGCTGGGCAATCTGCTGCTTGGTTGTGCCTATATATTGCAGTTGCTGGGCGGCAAGCCTGGCTGGAGTGTGATGAGCCTCGTCAATCACACGCTGACGCTTTGCGCGCCGGTAGTGTATGTCGTGGGCGCGATGCGGTTTTTCAATCGGCCGACGCCGGTCTGGCGTCCGTTGCTGATTTTGGCACTGGCCTACAGCGCGGCTCAGGTGCTGGTGCAGTCTACGCTTGGTCTGGAGGCTCGCCAGGCCATGTTGGCTGCGGCATGCACTTTGCTGTTTCTCTGCATGACGATCACTTTGCTTTGGGGAACGCGCAGCTTTGCCAGGAATATGGCCGTGGAGATGGTGGTGTTTGCCATCCTGATCGCGGGCATATGTGTTCTCAATGCCATGAAGTTCATGCTGATCCTGAAGGGGGGATTGCAGGCTTTGGACATGAACAGCCGTTTCCAGATGGTGTTCTATATCTATATGTCCTTCCTCGGTACGGTGATTCCGCCAGGCGCTGTCTGGCTGGCGTTGCGCCGTTTGACGGACGAGCTCGGCAGCATGGCAGCGCAGGATCCGCTGACCAAGCTACTCAATCGTCGTGGTTTGCTAGATGGGCTGGAGGCGCATTTTGCAGTCAGGAAAGCCGCTCCGGTCCACCTCTTGATTGTGGACATTGACCATTTCAAGCGCATCAACGACAACTATGGGCACCAGTTTGGCGACAACGTGCTGTGTCGCGTGGCAGAAGCGATTCAGCAAAGCACGCGCAGGAGTGATCTGAAATGTCGTCTGGGCGGCGAGGAGTTTCTGGTTCTTTGCCCTGGCCTGAAGGGGGATGAAGTTCTGCAACTGGCCGAAAGAATACGTGCGGCGATTGCGGAAATCGCGATACCTGGCATCAGCCTGCACGGCTCTGTCACTTGCACGGCGACGATTGGTGTTTCCAATCCGTTCATCACTTCTCAGGCATTTGACATCACGCTGCAGCAGGCCGATGCTGCTCTTTATCGAGGCAAGAGCGCCGGGCGCAACCGCGTTCAGCGTGCGGACCCCGAATACCTTCTGCCTCAGGCGCTAGAAAGCAAGGCAAGAAGGTCAAGCCTTTCTAACCGGGAAAGGGCCTGAAGACGCTCAGGCTGCAATCACCGTTACGGCATAACCCTTGCCGCTTGCAATCACCTCCAGCAGTCGATCGATATTGGGGTGAGCGCCGGGGCGTGCCTTGGCGTCTTCGGTGTGCTCTGCAAACAGCAGCAGCCCCTCTTCGGCGGCGGCGACATTGATGCTGCCGTGTTTTGCGTAGAGGGCGTTGTAGACCGTGACAGAGCCGGCCTTTCCAGGCGCATTCGGAATGCTTGCGGCAAGCTTGCCGTCGGAGTCGATCAGCTGTAGCTCGGCGACATGGGCGATGGAGGGAAGTTGCTTGAGGTTGTCGGCAAAGGCCATGGTGTGCTCGCGATGGTCGCTGTGATGGAAGCCGCTATTGTGAGGCAGTCTGACGGCGTGTTCAGCTGCGGGCGCTGTTTTGCTCCAGCACCCGCAGCGCCTGCTGCATCTGCGCAAGCGTTGGCGCATATTCAGGCAGCTCGGCAATTTCATCCATTTCGCGCTGCATCAGCTGCTGAACCTGTGTTGCAAGGTCCTGCCACTGTGCGGCGCTTATGAGGGCCTGCGCCGCCTGCAGCAAATCGGCTTCAGTCTCGTAGGACAGCGAAAGCTTGCGCACCACATTGAGGGCAAATGGCGGGCACAGCAAAATCTGAAACGCCGTAGAGCGCGCGAAGGCCCGATTGCTGTGGCCCTGCTTGCCGTGGCGCAGGGCCAGCCAGCTCAGGCAGGCCGTGCTTAGGTAGATCAGCGCGAGTGCGATCAGCTGCAGCAGTTCGGAATGCAGCACCAGCAAGGCAGCGGGAAGACAGAGAAACAGCAGTGCAGCCAGCAGATACAGCGGCAGCGCAAACGCTTTGAAGCTGCGCGCATGTGCCTCCACTGCCTTTGAAAATGCCGCGTCACCGGGCAGATGAATCCGCGTGGCGCTCCAGCGCTGCCGGTAGACGGGCTGGTGTAGTGCAAAAACAGGCAGCCATAGCAGGCGGTTCTGACGCAGCTCGAAGCCCCGGCTGGCCAACTGTGCCTGCCATCCCGAGCGTAGCGGGCGCAGCAAACCCTCTTCTGGCTTGAGCAGCAAGGCCGCGTCATATAGATAGAACAGGACAATGGCCAGAACTACCTGCAGCTGCGTGGAGATCGTGAAGTACAAGACGGCTTTCGGGACAAGACAAACCCCGCGATCTTAGCGATGCGCGGGGCGGGGTTACAGGGGTTGAAGCCGCGACCGACCGACTGTCTTATTCTGCGGCTTTCTTGCGGCCAAACAATTTGCCTATGCCTGCGAACAGCGCGACCGCTGCGGCTGCAATGATTTTCCAGCCTGCAGCCAGAAAGCCTGCAATCGCACCCCACAGGCCTTTCTTTGTGGCCACTGCGGCAGCGCCGCCGAGCACCAGTGCACCCAGGCCGATGGCTGCGACCTTGTCACCGTTCTTGAACTCGGCATAGGTCTGGCCGCTGTTGTAGTCGAAGCCGGCGAGTACCTTCTTGAATTCATCGGTGTTCTGGGCCAGTGTGGCGGTGTCGGAGACCAGGGTGGCAGTCATCACGCCGCTTCGGCCCAGAATGCGCGAGGTGTAGTTGACATTTTTTTCACCTGTTTCACCGCGCAGACGCAGGCCCCACTCCAGTCGCTTGGTGGCTGTGTCGTAATGTGGGGGAACCTGCCAGCCATCGGTGTAGAGCGCTTCAAGACCCAGCTTCTTGCGTTGTTCGTTGCCGGCCTTGTCGCCTGACTGCATGGATTTGAGCAAGTCGTCGGCATCGATTTTTTCGTCGTCCTTCACGTAGCCAGTGTCGTCATACGAAAACACGGCAAACCAGTCCAGCGATTTGGGGGCTATCAGAAAGTGATCGCTGCTGGGTGGGTTGCCAAATGCCTGCAACAGCTTGGAGGTGTCGGCCTCGCCGAGAAAGGCATAGCCCGATGGAATCTTGACGCTGGCCTTGTCAGCGATTTCTCCCTTGCCGCTTTCCTGCCAGTGCAGGGCCTTGATTTCAGGCGGTAACTCCTGAGTGGCTTCGGTCTTGGCCCAGACGCCCAGAGAAAGTGACAGGCCGAGAACGGCGGCCGCGATGGACTTGAACATTCAATGAACTCCCGTGTTATGAATTTATTGAGGATTGCTATTGGTAATAGCGAAATTGATTTCACATACGCATTCGAATCATCAGTCGTTGATTCGCACGCGAAGCATAACGCGGCTCAAACTGAGCTGACAAAATTAGCAGGATCGATAGCTCAAAGCGTCAGTAATATCGGACAAAAAGCATGTTTTAAAGATTTTTCATGGAGATCGATCATATGCACAGTGCCATATCTTTCTTACAGGGACATGCCAATCTGGGCATGGGCAGCTGGCACCTTGGCCAGGGGCGGCGTAGCTGGGACGAGGAGAAAGCGGCCTTGCTCACCGGATTGCAAATCGGCTTGAGCGTGATCGACACCGCCGAGATGTATGGCGACGGCCTTTCCGAAGAACTGATTGGCGATGTGCTGCGTGACTGGCCGCCAAGTCGGTCCCGGCCTTTTCTGGTCAGCAAGGTGCTACCCATACATGCCAGCCGCAAGGGAGTGGTGCGTGCGTTCGAGGCCAGCGCCCATAAGCTGGGAGTGGACTGTATCGACCTCTATCTGCTCCACTGGCGCGGAAATACGCCGCTGGCCGAGACGGTAGCCGCGTTTGAGGACCTGAAGACGCAGGGCAAGATTCGTCATTGGGGCGTTTCCAACTTCGACACTGACGATATGCAGGAGCTGTGGCAAGTTCCGGGCGGACGCAACTGCGTGGTCAATCAGGTGCTCTACAACGTTTTCAGCCGCGGCATCGAATATGACTTGCTGCCCTGGTGCCAGAAGAATGGCGTGACCGTGATGGCTTATTGCCCGCTAGGACATGGAGAGCTGATTGAGCACAGCCTGCTGGCTGAAATCGGTGATCGCCATGGTGTCGGTGCCAGTGTGGTGGCTCTGGCCTGGGCTCTGCGCAGCGGCAAAGTGCTGGCGATTCCCGAGAGCGGCTCCGAAGACCATATCCGAGACAACGCCCGTGCACTGCAGCTCAAGCTCGGCCCGGAGGAGCTGGCGCTGATCGATGCTGCCTCGCCTCCGCCGCGCTTCAAGCAGCCGCTGGACATTCTCTGAGCAAGAAGGGCGCCTGAGGCTTGGGCGAGGCGGTGTCATGAGCGACGGTCCGTGAGATCCTCGCTGCCCGTACCAGTGCTCAGACCTGAACCCAGTCCGGCGCCCAGCCCCAGGCCTCCCACTCCCATGCCTGTGCCTGTGCCTGTGCCCTGAGCGCCTGCGCCACTGCGACCGCCCGAACCCTGAGCTTCACCGGCCTTGCGATTCCCTCCGGCTCCCCCGGTATTCGGCCTTGCCGGGCCCTGGGACGGTATCTGGAGATGCGAGGGAATGGGTTCAAGATCCAGAGCGTCGCGGATAAAGCCGCGCAGCGAGGTGACCAGCGCGGCGGTCTCGATAGGTCGACCGGCCACCATATCCCGGGCGGCCCGGGCCGCCAGTTCCACCTGCTCCTCGGTACCCAGCAGGATGATGTCGGACAGCGCGGCTTCCACGGCATCCCGGATACGACGCCGGCGCTCGTTCAGGCTAGCTCCGGCTGGCGGTTGCGGCGGCGTCTCATCGTTTTGCCTGAGCTCGCGCAGATGCAGAGGGCTCACGCTCAGCGTGCCGGTGAACGAGCTGCCCAACGTTTTGTAGGCGGCGATCAAGGTCTTGAGTCGTTCGTTGATCTGCCGGTTCTCACGCTCGCGTCGTTTTTGCACGGTCTGCATGAACAACAGGCGAATGCCCATCATCAGGCAGGTCACCAGCAACAGGCCCAGCAC
>Ga0268257_1000978_pt1 | contig 27568 bp, 29 predicted proteins | sample AgamicAtPrz_FD_200249 | JGI IMG/M metagenome (GOLD analysis project Ga0268257, IMG submission 200249) | Agave microbial communities from Guanajuato, Mexico - At.P.rz (v2) (version 3) | ecosystem: Host-associated > Plants > Phyllosphere > Phylloplane/Leaf | place: Guanajuato, Mexico | collected... | reverse complement strand
ACACCGGCTCAAGTCTGGGGGACTAGCGAGGCGAACCATGTCATTAGCCTTCCCGTCGACCTGGATTCGTTGGAGTGCATTCTGGCCAAGCGGGCCTCGGTGAAGGTTCACCATTACGGCATCGAGGTAGCCAAAGTGGGCTACCACTCTACGGAACTTGCTGAACTCCGTATGCGTTTGGCAGACGGGGAAAAGGTAAACGTCCGCTATCGAGACGAAGCCGGGCACGTCTGGGTTCACGACCGCTTCAGAAACTTGTTCTTCAAAGTGCCCGCCAAAGAGGAGCGAATGGCCGGTAAGAGCAGGGAGGTGTGGAAGGCTGCCGAGAAAGCGCTTCGAGAAAAATACAATGAGCAGCCTAGCTTCGAGGCTACGCACAGGTGCTACCAGGAAATTATGGAGGATGCAGACGAGGCCCGCCGTTCGCAGACGCTCAGAAAACGGCGCGCAGCTGCCATAGCGAAAATTGACAAGGAGGGTCGAGTGACCGAAAGCACGCCTCCACCCAAGGTACTCGCTGAAGTGGAATGGACCGGTGACTCTATTCCTAACATTCCGCCAGCAGCCTTCAAGGTTTCGGTTCGTCGCCCTGCTGGGAGTTCTAAGCCATGAACGCCATCGATCTTTCTGAGTGCTATGAGCATGGTGAATACAGCTTTACGCTCCGCGATCGTTTTATTCACAGCCCTCAAGTCGAGCGAGCGTTGACGCGACTAGGCGATATCCACGGCGATAGTCGGCGTACCAGAGCAAGTAAAGGGTTGCTGATCCAAGGTCCAAGCGGTGTGGGCAAGAGCACATTGGTCAAGGAGTACATTCGGTCACTGGAGGAATCGGAGAGCCATGACCCACAGAAGCGGGCAGTTCTGTTCGTTGAGATGCCTTCGTCACCTACGAAGAAGAACCTGGCAGCAGCCATTTTGGCGGAGTTGAAGGACCCCTTCGCTGAGGCACGAGGACATTCGGCTGAGGTTAAATTTGCACGTGTAGTCCTGCTGCTGAAGAACCTTGGCGTGGAGATGTTGGTCCTCGATGAGGCGCAGCACCTGGTCGATTATCGTCGTAACGGTGCGTATGAGGCAGCAGACTGGATCAAGAGTCTGATGAATGAAACCAATATCGCGTTTGTTCTGATTGGGCTGAAGCGCACCGAAAATCTCCTGCTAGCAAACGAGCAACTGCGACGCAGGTTTTCGGCCACGGTGGCATACGATCGCTTCACCTTCTCCGCTAATACGTCTCTTCATTTCGTGATGTTGTTGCAGGCAATCGAGGGCGAACTGCCTGTTCAAACCATCAGTTTTGTAGAGCCAGCGATGATTAAACGCTTCTACCTGGCTTCCTATGGATTGATCGACTACCTCATAAAGATTGTGGACAGGGCTGTTTGGCTGGTTCAAGTCCAGGACCTTGCCGGGATTGAACTTCCGGTACTTGCCCAGGCTTTTGAGGACGAGGTTTGGAGCTGCGCCACCGAGGAACGAAACCCCTTCAGTGCGAGCTTCAATTTCCAGCCTCTGTTCGGGAAGCGGGAGCCGTTTGAAACGTTCGAAGAGAGCAATACCTGACGGCCAAGGGCCGGGCTTATCGGCCCGGCTCTACTCCCCTGATTTTTATGTCTTCGATTTCATGGATGTGTAGGAATGTTTGGTCTTTTAATCAACCCACGACCACACCACGACGAAAGTCTTTTGGGGTACCTGCAGCGCCTGGCGAAAGCCAACGGATTACCCAGAAAGGAACTGCTCACAGCTTTTGCACGAGCAGGCGAGACCGAGGTTGCGGACTGGCTGCAGCAGATCGAGGGACCTTTGAGTTGGCCAATCGTAGCTGCTGAGTTTCGTGATCCTAAGCCTAAAGGGGTCAAGCTATGGACGACTCATCACGCTCGTTACTGTCCGATCTGTTTGGGCGAAGCCGGTTATTGGAGAGAAAGCTGGGGCTTGACCCTGGTTACGACATGTTCTGTCCACGGCACTGAACTCCACGGGCGGTGCCCCAACTGTCTGAAGGAAACCGATCCAAGCGCAATGAGTGCGAATAGTTGCCAAGCGTGCGGCACCTCATTGAGTGGGAGCAATTTTGAGATCGCACCGGCGAGTGATACAGCCGCCTGGCTCACCTCTGGCTTTGAAGATAGGTTTTACGCCGACTCGTTGCCAGCTGACGCCGGATTGGCTGCCCTCACCTACGATCAGTTTCACGAGTTGTCATCGCGTCTCGCTGTCAGAAGTTTGCCTACGGAAAGAATCCAGCCGCTGAAGGTCGCTGATTCGGGTTCGCTAGAGATATCGCGGCATATGGCAAACGCTGCGGGCGTGGTTCTCATGAACTGGCCTCTCGCATTCAGAGAACTGCTGAGTGGCCTCAAGGAAGTCCATTCCGATAGCGGAAATTGGACGCTCAGCAGGTCGTTCGGACCGATATACCACGACATCCACCGTGATCTGGATGACCCTTGTTTTGACTTTCTTCGTCGAGAGTTCGAATCATTTCTGCAGCATGCGTGGGAAGCACCGTTAGCGAAGCGAAATCGCAATTTGAGTGAGGAGACGATTGAGAGACATCGTTGGGTGTCCTTCGCTTCTGCTGCTGAAGCTTGTGGTCTCGGGGTATCAGTCGTAAAACGCCTTCATCAGCAGGGACAAATCGCCTATAGGGAAAAGGCCCCTGAAGGTCGTGTCTTTACGGTCGTGGACCTGGATCAGTTGAAGTCGATTTCGCAGCAGCTCCAGGGCGCGGTTGATATGAAACAAACCGTGAATTTGCTAAGCCTCTGTCACAAGCGGGTTAGGCAGCTGCTGGCTGGCGGTACCCTCCAGTTCTTTGGAGGAGAACCGCGCCCAGGCGAAAGGTGGCTCATTGACTGCCGCTCGGTCAACGAACTGATTGAAGATAAGCTGTCCACCAGCACTGACCAAAGTCTGGTGACGATCAACTACTTGGCCAAGCATTCGCTGCCCAAGGGTGGTGGGTTGGTCGAATTGGTTCAAGCAATCCGCGCAGGTGAACTTCGTGCCTACCGACAGGCCGAGTCTGGCCCGGTTGGTGTGGGGGCGTGGTTACTCAAGCCGCAAGAGTTTGCATCGTGGCAACAAGCCCGAACAGGGGGCAAGGGCTTAACCCTACCCGGTTTATCGGTGGTCAAAGCAGCTACGTTATTAGGTGTCAAAGAAGAATGCGCTTATGCGTTTGTTCGGCTTGGCCTGCTTTGGAGTACCAACGTCGAACACGGCAGGCGTACGCAACTGGTGGTTAAGCCCCAAGCGATCGAAAGATTCAGGCGAGGCTATATTTTGGGACCGGAGATCGCTGTGTACCTGGGAACGTCGACCAAGGAAGCGTTCAAACTCCTTTGGGAGGCTAGGTTTCGCCCGGTTGCGGGACCATCCATACCAAATGCAGCATGCCGGCAGTACGTATGGGTGAGAAGCAAAAAACTGATTGAATGCCTAATGGGTGAGGCGATGCAGAGCGACGACCCAGATGCCACCACCCTTTTATCCACGCCGATCGCTCAGCCTCGCGATAGCCGATTCAAGCATGTGGGATCAAGATAGTTAGCAAGCTCTCTTTTTTGGTTGCTAAAATCACCGAACATCATCTGGAGAATCCAATGTCCCGTCTCGCTGAATTTCGCTTACTCGAACAACAGCTCGCAGCCCAACTGGCCGAGCTGGAAGCGCTAAAAAATGACTCTTCCTTGAAGCAGGAAATGGAATTCGAAAAGAAGCTTCGCGCCCTGCTCAACGAGTACGGCTACGGTCTGCGCCAAGTGGTGATGATCCTCGATCCGCAAGCGGTGGCTTCCGCTGATATGGCCCCAAAAACCTCTCGGAAACCGCGCGAAGTGAAGGTGTACAAGAATCCACACAGCGGTGAGGTTGTTGAGACCAAGGGTGGTAATCAGCGTACGCTCAAGGCCTGGAAAAACGAGTATGGCGCTGAGGTAGTCGAGTCTTGGCTCGCCAACTGATTGCACTGCAGGCGGCTTCTGGCACGACATAAATCGTGGTGCGCCCCGAATGCGAATTCCCATTCTGGGGCGTGACGAAATTTTCTGCGGGTGGTGGTGACACACAGTTTATGCGCATTAAATAGAGGTCCACTTCAAAAAATAGACTCCAAAATGCGTAACGCTCTCGTTTCAATCTCAGTGAACACCATCGCGAGCCTCCTGACTGCGCTCGTGCTTCACTGGATCACTCCCCCTCTTACTGACCCGTCGATTCGACTAATCACTGTGTCAAGCTGCGCATCCCAAAGCGCTGCGTAGCTGAGTGATCTGTAAGCGTCCGTTCAAGTCACCTTCCGAACTCCAGCATTAAGGGAGATGGTGTCTGTGTATCTTCAAGCGGGCGCGATCACCTTTGTCGTCAGGATTTTCATGCGTCAACGAAGCTATCGGCTCCCGGCGTCACCGAAATAATCATCCTTTGCGACCAGACCAAGATCATCGATGAAATCCTGGCCATCCTCGCTGAACAAATTTTGAGTCCGCCGCTCCTGCTTGAGGTAAGCCAATGTTTGGAAGAAGCAATCCTCACACAGGTGCAGTTCATAGCGCTCCCCATCATGGGCAGTACCATAGCCCCAGTGTGCTTGTAGGGCGCCGAACTGATTCCCGCCAGTATCCAAGCGGGTGGAGCAACGGCATACATCGCACACGACGTCTATAACGGTCTCGACTTCGACTCTTCCGGTTATTTTCATCGCTGACTCCTACAAGCGCCTCTGACTTTCGCGTTCAGCATGCTACCTCCAGGACGGAGCGTAGGCTTGCCATTGTAGTCTCCATTGTGTGAATCCATAGCCGTTGTTTACCGGTCATGATCATGGAATGTAGTGGTCACTTCCATGCCAATGGCTACTCAGATCAAAGTGATCTGGCCTTTAGGGCCCGCGCAGGTCGGTCAGGCATGCTTTGGGCGGGCTTCAAACCAGTGGGTGACCACCAAAAGGGTCAGTTAGGCCTACTGCTGCCTATCCTCGCTCGTTACCATCCAGAGACCCTCTATTGATACGGTTTCAGCAAAGATGGATGTCTATAAGCTCCGCATCGAAGACACAGAAAGCAAGATCATCGACAAGGAAGGTTTCGAGGCCGAGACCTTCCGCAGAGATCCGTGGTACCAGCCTGGGAGTGCGGGCAAGCTAGCTCAGTTTGCTGTATGCCCGGCATGCGACAACCCTGTCCAGCTGGTTGGGCTGTATGAGCTACCGCCTAACGTGAAGAACCCATTCGGGAAACATGCTACTAAGAGCATTCGCGGCATCGCTCCATTTGATAGTGAGGCCCGTAACGATTGCCCGTACTTCCAGCCTCGCCAGCACAAGAAAACAGAACGAAAAACCAGGTTTGACGGCGTCCCGCGGAAGATTCTCAAGTTATTGATCGAACAGTTCGATCGCGTGGTTTACATCCTGGAGAAAGAGACCCAACTGGTCCTTTCCGAGAACGCGTTGAGAGGCATGCTGCAGCGTTACAAGGGAGAGCGTGGCTACCTCTATACCGGCGCGACGCTTCGCAATGTGCCATGGATCTTTGCTTACATGTCGGACGCCACCCGCCTGTTTGGCCAGAAGGTCAGTGGAAATGCTGAGCTGGTGAAAGCTATTGCCGCTGAGGTGCCGGGGGCGGAAATCAGCAGCGCTGGTCGGCTGGAATCGAAGAAGGTGCCTGGTTCGAAGGCGGCATATTTTGATCTCAAAATGAGTTTCATCCGCCATCGAATCGTCAAAGACAGTGAAGTGTCCGGCTTGGTCGAAAGCATGGAGTTTGTGGTGTCACAGCCTCGCAGAGGTGAGCTTGAGCACATTCACAAGGAAGTCATCAAATTCGATTCGGCTTGGTTCGAATCCCTTATCCGGATGCCGGTTGATCATCCTTATCGCAGAATGGATAGAGTGAAGATGGCCCGGGAGGAACTGGGCGATCTGCTGGAGCTGACTCAAGCCTGAGGAGGCCTGCTGTAAACCACTTTTTTCACTGTAAACCACAGTGGTTTACAGTGAAAAAAAGTGGTTTACAACGTAGCTACGACACGCGCCCTGGCCACTCCCCAGGCCAGCGCGCTTCTCATTGATTCGTTCTGCCGGGTGTCGAACACCTGTGCTGCTCGGGGCCTTGCAACGCCGCGGTGTCCTATAATTCATCTTGAGCTGAATGGAGCAAAATGTTGTGAAGCGCACATTCATTGGAATGGTCGAGGCTGGTGAGCCACTGATGAGACAAGCGCTTGAAGCTATCCGACAGGCCCACGAAGCGGAGGATGCTGGATTGCCAGACCTTGAAGTACAGCGTCTTCACCTATTGGCAGATTCGCTGTACCAGGCTGTCATTGATCGCAGAATCACAATTTCGGGCTGTCAGCGAGTATCAGCTCAACGCTCTGGGATATCAGTCTCGTCGTCCGCACTGAAGGGATAACCGATCCGGAGGTAGCTTCAGAATCCATCAAGCCAAGCGGAAGACTCACGACGCGGTCCGATTGATCAGCGAGACGGTCGGGAGGGTTTGCACACAGCCCAAAAAAAGCAGCTCCCGAGAGCTGCTTTTTTCTTACTCCCCCTTTTTGTGCTTGTGGGGTTTCAGGTCCGGATGGTCCTTCTGCTTTTCAGGGGTGACTCGCTGCCTTTTGTCCGGAGTGCCATCTTCATTGGTGCGCTTTGGGCCTGGTTTGATGCTCATGCAAAACTTCCTTTTCCGCTTGGGTTGTTGAATGCAGCTATGTAAATAGTCCAGCTTCTCTCAGCTGTCAAAGCAGGCTGGTGCAGAACCGCCTGGCCGATGATCCGGTCCACAACGAACATTCAGAGGCCAGAATAAGAGCCTCCGGCCAAGGGCTTGCAAGGGGCTGTGAAATCCAGCGCTGAGCGATACGAAGACGTCTGAACGTTCATCATGCTGAGCACGGTGTGAAACAGGTAAGAGTTCAGCAGATCGAGCGTCTACTGAGCGCCAGAGGCGGAATAGTCACAGCTTGGTGGTTGAACGCGGTACAGCTGGTGTACGCAGAGCTGGACTCATTGTTTTTTGAATGGCGCATTGCAGCACATAGAAATATAAAATCCCGGAAGAAAATACGATTGCGGACAGGGAAACCATTTCTGAATCTAAGACCCCAGAAATCATATACTGCTTAATCGTGACAGATCCCAGGATGATTCCAGTGCAGTACATGACCCCTGTGAACTGGTTTCCCAAAAAACTCAGGATACCGCTGAAAGCATTATTCGCACTCAGTAGAACTGCTTTCAGAATTGTCCACCCAAGAAGTGGCAGAAAAGCCTTAATCATGAAGGCGAATAACATCGATGATGCGAATAGTTTTATCGGCGTTTCTGCCCACGGCTTGATGGTACCGTCTATTTCAACCCCGGTATACAAGATCACATTAAGAACAAGTGCCATGACGGTGCATATGCCGAGGCGTATAATTTCCCGCTTTAGTGGGGCCATCATTATCACGGCGTGAATCTTGCGTCCGATGAATCGGTTTAGTCCTTGGGGCGACATTTCTCTTCCTATGTTTTCGGGGATGACACTGTTGTAACGTTGTAAGAAGGTCACCCTTTTACCCGAAGAGAGGTGACGCTTCAACGGTTGTGGATTGCGCAGGGGGTCATGTCCTTCCCTTACTGGTAGCTTGCTGAGTAATCCTCATCTACCTGCGTGGCAAAGATGCGTCCACCCCGTCGCCGTCAGAGCTCGGGAGGACTGGCTGCTGTCAGTAACTCATCAAGTGACGGAACCTTAGCGTTAGCACTCAGGACGAGTGTCCTGGATCGGAGTATGGATACATCATAGAAAGATTCGCACTCGACTCTTCCATTCACTTCTCTCCAGTGGGTGACTTCTGGTATCAGCTCGTTAGGCACCGGATGTAATGCCATAGGGTTATGGAAGACCTCCACTTCAGCAGACCACGGCTCGTAGCCATACTGCGGCCAGAGCTGACCGTAATCGCTGGACGCTACATCCAACAAAAATGGGATACCTTGTGATGCACCTGGAGAACGGTCGAAAAACTCACCAAACCGCGAGTATCGGTACCCGTCTAGATGAGCTCCACCTGAAATCGGCACTCGGCTGAGCTTTGGGACTGTGCAGGCATTGGTGAAAATGACCGCTGAAAGATGGGCATTTTCCCTTAGCGTAAATAGGCCGTTGGGGCGCCCTGATAGCAGAGATGTCTCTTCCTCCACAGTTATCAGCTGCATTCCACGATGCGCAGATGAGTGAACTGAAAAGCCATAGAGATAGCTGATGAGTGACTCCCTGCTCCACAGCATTGAACTGGGCGCATGGAAATCGGCTAAGGCCAGAATGAGCGGCTTACCCTCCACGTGCGGTAGGGATTCGTAACGCTTGTCCAATTTGTTTTGGATGGTCCTCGCAAACCTTTCTGCAGCCGCTCCAAAGAAGCGCTCATGTCGGTCAGCGGGTGGGAGGACCGGCGAGGCGCCAAAATGCTCATACCGCTCTTCCGGGTTGGCTGTCACTGCTTCAACCCAGGCCTCACCTCCCAGCCTATTCTCGATATGAAAATCGGGTGATTCTTTAGGCTGGGTGACCAAGAGTCCCTGCTCACGAAAAATCGCTAATAGGTGGGCCTCCCAAAGGCGGGTGTGAAAATTCTCAGTCTGGCAATCGGGAACCCAATTTCTGTCTGGGGATGGCAGTGCGAGATACAGTTGATTGAGCGCCCACGCCCCAATACGGCGGCTTGGATCAAATAGTGATTTGAACACCACGCTTGGTGTGCGCTTACCCATTCTGCTTAGAGGAGCACGTCGTCGTTCGCCTGAGGGGAGTGGAAGCGGATGGGCTTGGGTATTGAGAAAATGGCTGATTGAGGCGCGGGCTTCGGACTCGCGAGCGGTGCACTCACCATGGCTGAGGAGCACCCACACGCTATCGACACGACGCCGTAAGGTGACTACTCCGAAGCTGCCGGACTGGATATTTCGGGTTAGAGCGGCACAAGAAAGTCCGTCCTCACTAAGCCATGCCCCTACTGGCGGGCTGTCCCCAAACCCCAACCCTCGTGGAAGCGACAAAGCGATTAGATCGAACATCGGCGCAGCAATTTCTTTCATTCACTGATCTCGGCAGCCGTGAAATGCATTCCTTCATTGCCTCGGAGCGTGCCCGCCGGCGATGGCATCGGTGGACGTACCTATTGAAGGAGGGGGCTTTGCTCCACCAAGACGTCTCGGTTGGTGAAGATGGTCTCAATGGTTGCAGCCTCGGCAGCCACATGAGTCTTGCGCGTAATCTCTTCGAGGGCCAGTTCGAGCCGGTAGTCTTGGAAATACTCGTACAGCTTTTCAGAGCTCTCGGATATCTCCTCCCCACCATTCTTTGCGAACAAGATGTGGATGATCGCTGCGAGTGGGAGGGAGATGTCGAGATCCTTCTCTTCTGCATCCGACTCCGAGTTCAAACCGTCGAAATACCTCTCCAGATGATTCTGGAGCTCCTCAAGCCAGAACTGAGATAGGTTGCTAGGTAGGGAGCTTTCAGGCCCGGCCAAAAGGACTTCATCTCTGAATCGAACCAGCAGATTGGGGTTTGCCATGGAGGACCTCACGATTAGATTTGAGAGCAACTGGTCAGCATAGTCCACCTCAAAATGACCAGCTCCTTGACGCCTATCCTGGTGCTCCTGATCCTCAGACGAGGTCTGAATGGGGGCGATCCCTCAAACTCAAATCAGGACACCGCTCATAGGAATGGAGTCGTCTCCCTTGACTCTAACTGCTACCATGGTGGCATAACGTAATCCTGCTTTGGCGAGCAGGATGCGAGTCATTGAGTCCCTCCTATCCTGAGCACCGCGTCGTCGCCATAGCCACGGATTGGGCATTTTTTGCAGAGATCAGGTAACAGAAATGGCCAGCGCCGAACAGCTCAAAGCGCTCGTGAAATCTCACATCGAACGGGATGACAGTCAGTTCTATTCCGTAGCGATGCAGGTTGCCGCGCGCGAAGCTAAATCGGGCCATGGCAAGCTGGCGACCGATCTGCGCGACATGATTGATGCTGCCAAAAGCAGTGTGAGTCTGGAAGGTCGACGCAATAGCCCTACTCCCCTTGCCAAGCCTCGCGGCGAAATGGCGGGCTTGCTGAGCGTTACCTATCCTAAAGATCGCTTCGTAGAGATGGTTCTCGACGAAACGGCATCTGCTCAGTTGCAACGAGTCTTGAAAGAACAACGAATGTTTTCTCGTCTACGAGAGCATGGGCTTTCTCCTCGCAGGAAGGTGCTGTTGGTAGGCCCCCCAGGGACGGGTAAATCCATGACTGCCTCCGCTCTAGCTGGTGAGCTCGGAGTGCCACTTTTCCTTGTCCGCTTGGACACGCTTATTACCAAGTTTATGGGTGAAACTGCGGCGAAGCTTAGGCAGGTTTTTGATGCCATAGCTGAAGTCCGTGGTGTCTATTTTTTTGATGAGTTCGACGCAATTGGTTCCCAGCGTGGAATGCCAAACGATGTTGGCGAGATCCGACGGGTCCTAAACAGCTTTTTGATGATGATCGAAGAAGACCAATCAAATAGCCTAATCATTGCCGCGACTAATCACCCCGAGATCCTTGACTACGCCTTATTTCGTCGTTTCGATGACGTCATCGAGTATCACTTACCTACTGCTGAACAAGCATCGAGTCTTATTCGTTCGCGGCTTGGCCATTTCGCACCTAAGCCCTTTTCAGCTAAAGCCATTGGGGAAAAGGCTGCTGGCTTGAGCTATGCCGAAATCCGGCGGGCGGTGGATGACGCTATTAAAGATGCCGTTATGCATGATGAAGAACGCGTCAAAGGACAGACGCTGGGCAAGGCATTGATGGACCGCCAACTGCTCAGCCAGAAATTGGCAAAACAACGTAGCAGCGAGCCATGCCGGACAAAAGAAACGCAAAGCGTGAACACTTAATACTGCCAAAAAATTCTAAGCCGAGAGATTTCACGGCACATGCCTCTAAGGGTGGCGTAAAGCCGCAGATCCCAGATTTGCCAAGGCAGCAGCATGGTGCGTCACTTCAGCATCAACTGCACGCATTGAAGCCAATGGCCGAAGCAGCTAAGAACTTTCAACAGGGGATAGATGTTGAAAGCGGCTTGGGCTTGCAAATCCAGTTCATCGGTCAACCCGATGTGGAAATGGCTTTCCAAAGCCTTGGTGATGAGCGCAAGAAAATCGAACTCCTCAGCGTACGCCAAGAGGGAGACCAGACCATTGCCAACGTCTTCGTCCCCGATGGCAAGCTCGACCACTTTGAGAGGATCGTTACGGAGTACCTTCAGGAGAAGAAGGACAAGAACGGTAATCCCCGAGACCATCGTAACCTAGTCAACACGATCGAATCGATTCGCAACGCCGAGTTGGAAGCGTTATGGACAGACGATCCAGATTTGCTGCCGGACGACAAATCAAAAGAGTTTTGGTGGGAGGTGTGGCTTCCGGTACGAGGTGCGCGCCAGGCCGTTATTAACGATTTCACTAAGATCGTCGAAGGTAGTGGATGCGTAGTCAGCGAAGCACGAGCTGATTTTCCCGAACGAACTGTGGTGCTGATGAAAGGTTCACAGCGCCAATTTTCGCAATCGGTGATGGGGCTCAACTGCGTCGCTGAGCTTCGTCGAGCCAAAGAAACCGCAGATAGCTTCGATGACTTGGCCAATGAAGAGCAAATCGAATGGCTGGATGAACTGGTTGCGAGAACTGATTTCCCAGCAGTCAATCCTCGCGCTCCTAGAATTTGTTTGCTGGACTCTGGGGTCAATCGCGCTCACCCCTTGCTCAGTCCACTGATCGAGGAAGAGGATACTCACACCGTTAACCCTCAGTGGGGTAAGCACGATGAGGAGAACCACGGCACCGGCATGGCAGCCCTCGCAGCCTATGGCGATCTTACCGACTGCTTGTCATCACTTGAACGTGTGAGCATTCATCATCGGCTTGAGTCGGTGAAACTTCTTCCAAGCCATGGGGCGAACGAGGGGAACGCACTGCTTCATGCATCGCTTTTTGCTGAAGGGGTGGCGCGACCAGAAATTAGCCACGCGGATCGATCCAGGGTCTTTAATTCAGCAGTTAGCGCCGAGGACTATCGTGACCGCGGTCGCCCATCCTCCTGGTCTTCAAAGCTGGACAGCCTAGCTGCGGATGCCGATAACGAAGGTGAGTTCCCCAGGCTGTTTATCCAATCGGCCGGGAACATTCGCGACATCAACGCCTGGATGCTTTATCCCGCGAGCTTGAGCACCAACCTGATCCATGATCCGGGGCAGGCTTGGAACGCTCTGACAGTGGGTGCCTGTACCCGCAAAATGGACACGAGACCCACGGCCTATGAACCAATAGCGCAAGAAGGTGGGCTCAGCCCCTTCACCACAACCTCTGCTACGTGGGAAAGTGCCTGGCCATTGAAACCGGACGTGGTTTTTGAGGGGGGCAATGCTGCCAAGGACCGATATGGCGCAGCGGGGATGGCGAGCCTTAATTTGCTCACCGCCAAGAATGAGTTCGAGGCAAGACGATTCTGCACCTTTAACGCTACGAGCGCAGCGTCGGCATTGTGCTCACGTATGGCGGCCCAAATTCTGGTTCAGTACCCAGCCTTGCGTCCAGAGACAGTCCGCGCCCTGATTGTTCACTCAGCGGAATGGTCGGAAGCTATGCGTGACGCTTATCTTCCTGCTCGCCCAGTGAAATCGGACTACGTAAACCTTATTCGACATGCCGGCTGGGGAGAACCGAGTCTTGAGCGTGCTCTTTGGAGTGCGAGCAACTCTCTGACCTTGGTGGTGGAAGACCAGCTCTTTCCTTATAAAAAAGGGAAGGGGAAGATCGATACGAAGGAGATGAACCTCCACAACATCCCTTGGCCAAAGGACGAGCTTGAAGCTCTGCAAGGCGCAGAGGTGGAGATGAAGGTCACCCTTTCCTATTTTGTTGAGCCGAATCCCTCTGCTCGCGGCTCCGCGTCCAAGTATCACTACCCATCACACCGCCTACGATTCGATGTTAAGCGGCCTTTGGAAGGGCCTGATGATTTTGTGGGACGCGTAAATGCGGCTGCTGAGCAAGTGAATGAAGGGATGGCGCCCAAGGATCCCGACTGGCTCCTCGGGGGGCAATACAGGCACAAAGGGTCCATTCACCAAGACATTTGGAAAGGCACTGCTGCTGATCTCGCAAGCCGTGGCTTGCTGGCTGTGTTTCCTGGAATGGGCTGGTGGAGAACCCGACCCAATCTCAACCGGTACGCGCTCCCCGCTCGTTACAGCCTGATCATCTCTATCAAAACCCCAGAGACGGACATCGATCTGTATACCGCTGTCGAAAACAAGCTGGCTATCTTGGTTTAAATATCGTTCAAATGGCTCACCGGCCGCTCTGGGTTGATCGCGGTCAGTCGAAACCGGCTGCTTTCGACCCATTGCAGGCGAGAATCACCGCTTCTGCGGTAGATTAGCTAGTCGACAAGCTCAATGTAACTAGACTCGCCCCCACCCGTCGCACCGGATAACCATCCCCAAACAAAATGAAGCGTCGTGCGCCCAAGATCGTCTTGGCCAATCTCACCGCGCGACCAGCCAGCAAGGATCTCATCCTCAGTGGTAAGGCAGTGATAAAGAAGCTCGATGGTGTTGCTGCCGGTCACCCGCCCCACTTGACTGCCCATGCGGATCCGGCCGCCGTGGTATGTGCCGGTGATGGCTCCACCGTCGACGAGATAGTGAAATATCGTTCCACTACCAGATAGCCCTTGGGAGTTGTTAGCTATCGTGAATCGACGGTTGTTCAACCGCTCGTGAATTTCGGAACTAGCCATAAGCCACTTGCCCTCACTTGGAAATCCATTTCAGAAGCGCAAAGCCTATACCTAGATGGCTGGGGCTTCTCTCTGAATGTCCGCAATGGGTCGATTGCAATCATTCGCGAGTGATCGCTTTCGACCCAAACCAGCCGATCGTGGCGTCTACAAAATTTTTGCGATCCAGGCTGTGCACGTAGATGTTTAGAGAATCTAAACATTTATGTTTACATTTTTACGAGGTGTAGGCATTCTTTTGGCTCCATCCACGCGCAACAGGTACCAGCATGACGAAGAAGACTCCACCAGCCCAACCTGATCCATTAGAGCAGGTGATGGCGACCGTCATCCAAGGCTTCCAGATGACAACAGCTTCGATTCAAGAGCTTCGCGATCAGCAAGCGAGCCTGGAGCAGAGGCTCAAGCAACAAGCCCGTGCCGCATACCATGGAATGACAGGAAGCGGCAAATCAAGGTACACCTCCGAGTTGGTAAAGATCGAAAGCGAGCAAAACCCGCGAGGCGCACAAGCTCGTGTTGCCGAAACGCTCGGCGTGTCACCTGGCCGTATCACCCAGCTACTTAATTCAGATAAAAACCGAAAAAACGGAAAGTAGTCACATCACACCAAAGGTGTAGGTCAGGTGAAAAGGCTTAAATATTCAGCCAAGCGGTCGCGCGTAAGCGCGCCGCTTACTTCAGACGTTAGCCATAATGACTAGCAACTTCTCAGATCTCGCTTGGCGAAGTTATGATGCAGACTCTAAGCGTGGCTCGGGTAACGAGCGCGTTGTATGTATTCTCCTCACCGAACCTGTTGATGTCCTATCAAAGACCAATAACGTAGTTCTGGCTGGTCTTAAGGCTGCGGGAGTCTCTTCAGCAGTAGGGCTGTACTTCTATCGTTTCAAGAACGATGCGCGGCCGTTCATCAAAATTGGTGAGTGCACAAGACAGGATGGAATTCACGTCCGGTTCAAGCGCGGGTGGCATGGCACCGTAAATTACCCCGACACATACTTGATGAAGCGCGGGAAGGACAAAAGATACACCGACAGTGAGTTTGCACTGCAAATTCAGAAAATCTCGCCAGAAAACCCGGCCTACTTCATATTCTATGAACACTACAAGCTCTGCTCACATCCAAAAATCGATGAGATGTTCGCCTATCGGATGCATCAGAGACTATTCAAGCAGGGAACGGCAAGTCCAGAACGGATGAATGGCAATCCTTTGCTCGCCCGCCGCTTGGTATGGCACAAGAAGGCGTTCTCTGAGGTTGCTCGGTGTAAATTTCCAGACGGTACTCCCTATCCAGTAGGCAATGATGCGCTAACTCTTCTTTCCAGCAGGCTGCCTGCGGCAGCCGACGAACTCAAACGTTAACCCTTGTCCGTCAGCATTTGGCGGATGTCTGGCCTGCCTTTTTAGATAACTTGGTAACTATGCTCTTTAGCGGATGTATGCTTTTTAAAGCTCATGAGAAAGTCCAATAACTTCCCCTGCATTAGGGATAACAAAAAATCATCCGCAGAGCACCGTTCCCCATGCAAAGTTACAAGAGCTCCACCTCGTGGGTCACTAGTTTAAAAGATGAAATCGCTTCCTCAAGCTCTAACAGCGATTTCGATAAGTTTGGACTTGAGAGCTGGTAGTTAACGGTAGTCGCGCATTTAAAGTCCCTCATCGTTACTTCTTGATCGCGTTTAAACTTGCGTCTGTGTATCCAGGTTATCAAAGAACATTCTTGAACAGGCTTGCCCAATCCCATCTCGGAGCCACCGATGTGAAGGAGAAGAGCCCCTTTAGGGGTGGGGACGTGCCTCTTCATTCCGTTTTTACCGCAACCGCCAGCCCTGCCAGCACTCGCAGGCAGAAACTGTCCAGTAGCGGCATTACGTCAGCACCGTTTGGATGCGAACGATGGAACTTTACTCCCATGCCCTATGAATCTCATGATTCGATTCTAATTCATTGATGTAGTCGATAATAGATACACCAAATTTCGCCGGACTAAGTAAAACTTCCCACTTCTTGCCTTTGTTTTCGCCTTTAAGACGGACATCTCCACTGAACCAAAACCCTGCGAGGTCCTCTGACCAGTACGAGAACTCCTCTAGCTGTCCAACTGCGTTTCGCATTACGAATGCCACCGAGGTCGCGTGGATAATCTTGTTGCACGTTTCCCGGATCGAAAGGTTTGCCATGCTGCTCGTGAGATGTGCGGATGGGTGCCGCCCTGAGACGTCATTGTCTACCTTTGCCATCTCCCCTGGATCAAAAATTAGCTGGCTCAGCGAATCCTGGAGAATTCTTATCTTTGTAGCTGTTACGACCAAAAGCTCACTGATTGTGGCTTGCAAATTGTAAACGTAGTTCGGTTTTGTGGCTCCCCATGCACCGTGGTCATCACTATCGACAAAATGATTCTGAGCTTCCTTGGCACCGGCGCTCCAAGCGACGAGTTGAAATGCATTTTCAGTAATGAGTGCGGTGCTTAATGAGTGAGGGCGCATAACGATCCTGAGACGCTAGGATTTAAGTTCAGCAGCTGCCGTAGGTAGCCGTTGGAGTAATTAGTTAAACATTTGTGCTGCATGCTCCTATTCCCTAAGACAATGACTAGAGAATGAGCAGCGCTCCCAAGCAGCAGAGCTTCAGAATCAGCCACCTGTCAGAAGTTCAGAGCTCGCCCATGGGGAGAGTTGAGGTACGTACGGTATGCGCTAACACTATCAATAATCAATACCAATCCACAGCGCTACATCAGTAAACTTTGAAGTCGTTAGCAGCATTCTCATGGTCCGCTCTTTCGCCATCAGCAGCGTTTGTGACCGTCCGTTATGGGTCGAAAGCGGTCATTCACGATCGACCGCTTTTGACCCCAAACCCGGCTGTTGTGAGGAATCTGAGCCTTTCATCGCATGTGATTGAACGAGCTTGCCTCCTCGGGTAACGTCGTATCGGAGGACTGCAATCGCGCATTCGTCGTGACTGGGTACCAGCAAAGGCCCCCCGGCATTTTTGGCAGCAGAGAAAACTGGTTTCTCTGAAGTAGTGACGACAGGCCTAGCCTGTCGGATTCTGAACCCAAGGTCATTAGACTGGGAGCTAAAGGATCGCTGCGACTACTCCTCGGACATATTGAAAAGGCACCCGTGGGTGCCTTATTTTGCGCTCGTTGTTGCCGGGGCTGTCAGTACCAAGCTACGTAGAATCGACGTTAAGGTTGCAGATGACGATCTGCCGTTTTGGATGCATCAGCTTATTTGTGAATGCGGTAGGCAATTCTCATTTTTTCTGTGAAATTTCTACTGAAGAGTCACAGAAAACCGCAGATGTCAGCTTTTTTGTGAGCCTACACCTACCAAGGATGGCGGCCATTCCACGCAGATCATTCAAACGCATTGACTCTCCAGGCTCATTAGCGAGCAGAGATATGGCCACAGGCTATTATCATCCAGACGCAACCCTCACAAAGTCGTCCGGGAGCCTGCATGCGCTTAACCTTAAGGATTACATCCGTACTTACGATCGGGCTGCTCACCGGTTGCATCAATCCATATCCGCTCCCCATCAATGAGCCGACTGAAGAGGATTCTGTGCTGCCCCCAAAGGTCGACCTTGCTCCAGATGGGAGGAAAGTCGCGTCGGATCGTGATAGTCGAGCGGCCAGACCTGACCGTCCCGGAGCATTAGCATCGGCTTTAGCGAAACCCGAAACACAGGATGATCTTAAGCTCAACCTGCTCATCTACCGCGATCACTACCTCAAGGCACATAACGACCTGACAAATGCGAATAACGCGACAAAAGACCTCACAGTGGGCGGTGGAGTCATCGGTGTCATTGGCGGACTGATCGAATCCACCACTACCGTTTACACCGGAGGCGCAATTGCGGCCGGCTCCTCGATATATGGTCAGCGTTACCAGTTCGCAATCCAGAGCGAAAACTACCGTAAGGCCAGCAACACGATGGATTGCATGCTCGGCGTTGTGGCCCCGCTTAGCGATTCAAGCATGCTTTCCCGGGCCGGCATCACCAAGGCCGCCGCGGCTATCGAGGAGGTCCGCAGAAAGCTGTATCTAGCTCAGTCTGCGGTGGTGCTGAAGGACCCGGACCTTGATCAACTTAAAGCGGCACTGATAAAAGAAACTGATGCAGACAATACCCTGACTGCCGCAAGGACGTCTAAGACTGCTGCCGCATTTGCAGTAGGCTCCAACCTAGCGCCGGCAGAAGAAGCCTTAGTGCTGGCCAGACTCAGTGAGTGTGAGAAATCATTCTAGTACTTTCAGTCAGTTGCATAATATGGGATCAGCACGCACCGCCCTGCTTGGTAATGATCATTATGCCTTCCTAGTGGCATTGCTGCCCTGTGACGGGAAACCCGGCAGCGAAACTCAGTTGGCGAGGCTGTCGCTGGGGCGGCAACTCTTGCAGACGGCGAAAGGTGAACCCCCCCTTAGCTGTCCTCTTGTCGGTCGAGCAGCCCCTACAGTTGCCAAGTCTTTTTCGTGTGCTTTACTCGGCTTAGATATGGATGTTCGTTGTCATTTCGGTGTGTACCCATAGTTCTGCAACCGTATCAGGCGCTTGTACTCTAAGCGAGGTGACTACAGTGAACATCTATTCTCTCGGATGCGCGTACGCTATGTGCTTTACAGCTCTATTTAGCTCCGTAGCAGTTGGAGCGGAGGTGTCTGCTGGGACAGACGCTAAATGTCTTGGCTTAGTCCCGCTTTCAGAAGATTTTTCCCGACAGGACTTGTTTAAAGAAGTTCTTCCTCAAGATGCAGCCTTAAAAAAGACCTATGAAGATTTCGCTGTAAAAAATCAGTTTAATTTCCCGACTGATGTCAGCTTCGACGAAGCGCTAAAGAAGCCTAGAGAAAATTCTCTATTTGGAATAGATATTAGCCACCATAACGGCGCAAATTTTCCAATTGAGTATCTGAAGCCCAATAAATCAATATTCATTTATATTAAGGCCAGTCAGGGAGCAAAATTCCTAGACCCTCGATTTGCTAGCAACTGGAAGCGTGCAGGCGAGGTTAAACTACACAGAGGAGCTTATCACTTCCTTACCAGTGGAGACCCAGGAACAGACGCTGAGTCTTGGGGCCGAGAGCAGGCTGCTACATTCATCAAGATCATCAAGGCCAATGGCGGGCTTTTAGCGACCGACATGCCCCCAGCAGTCGATGTGGAATGGGACAAAGCTTCAGCATCGGGACCTGATAGATGGTCTGCACGTAAGCCGCATGAAATCATCGCAATGATAAGAGCTTTTTCAGATCAGCTCGAACAAGATCTGAAGCGTAAACCTATTATCTATACCGCTTATTCTTGGTGGGAGCCACGCATGGGAGGAGTGGAAAACTTCAGTGATGTGGCAGATCATCAACTTTGGCTTGCGGATTATTCCGCTAAATCTCAGGCAAGCGAAGTTCCGCGCACAATAAATAAGGCTGCTTGGGCGCTGTGGCAGTTTACTGACAAAGCCCGTCTCACTTCAAACCCAGGAAAGCAGTTCGACGCGAGTATTTTCAAAGGATCGTCGGCGGACTTTTACAAAAATCTTGGTGTAGCGGAGTTCTAATTTATGGGCACACCAATGCTTGCCAGGATGATGCTGATCGCGTCGATGGTAGTGGTAGGGCCATTGTATGCTGAAGATCAAGACGACCCAGCCACATGCGAGAGTGGAGCTCTGACACCCAGTCAGTATTGCAAGTACTTTGTGTTTTATAGGAAAGATGGCGAAGGTGACCTAGACCTGAGGGTCGGCGACGCCCTGAAAATCACTAAACCGGAGGAGACACGCGCGATTGGGCTGGTGATCTCTATCGCAAAATATCCAAATATCAATGCCGACATTCCTGCCGCAGACGTGGACGGCAAACGAATTGTAAATTTTTTAACCGGTTCCCAAAAATTTGATGAGGTCATACACCTTCGTAATGAAGACGCTACAAAAGACAACATAAACTGGTTCCTTGATACATACCTAGTTTCCCGTGCGGCAGCTTTCAACGGCAAAGCTCGCTTACTTATAATTTACTCCGGGCACGGGCTGTATGGGGACAAGGACGGCGTATCTGGAAAACAGTCTGCTTTTGTACTGAGCTCCGCGAAAAGTGATTACGATCCGTCTGCAATGTATAAAATGAGCGAACTCTCAAACAGCCTGAGGGCACTATCACATAAATATTTTCATGTCTTGACTCTAATTAATGCGTGCTTCGGCGGAGGTATCTTCAGCACGGGTGAAATTGGTGGGAATCCTGATGCCTTCACCAAACCTGGGTCATACGGGATAGCAGCTGGCGATGACAAGACTGAGGTTTATTCGTTAAACCCAGCGCAAGGCAGTGTTTTCGTAGATGCACTAATCGATGGCATAGCTTCAGGCAAAGCCGACACTAAATATGGTACATCTTACGTAGTAAGTGCAGGGGATAATCGCCAAATCACTGCAGGCATCACAAGAACAAACCGCCTATTCAATTACATAACAGACATATACGCAGACGTAAACCAAAGGCTCGCGCAAGGTAGTGAAAATATTCGTCTGAGTGAACCTTGGATTGGCTCCACACAAAACGACATAGCCAGAGGAGGGTTTTTTTTCCTAACTGACAATCCTTTAAGCAATTCTGGAAAAGAAATTGCTCAAACCTTTGACAAGGCTAGAGACAAAATCAATATCGGTTATTACTCAGTAGAGAGAATGGATGTCTCGTACGAACCTGACAAGCCGCCTTCTGAGCCGAAGTATAATGATGAGTTCAAAGTGCCATTTGGACCAGTTAGTGGAGTGCCCGGGCGCCCAGAAATAAAAATATTCAAAGCACCAGATATTTACCCAATTATTGGCTATGACATCTCAGCCCTAGATGGCGACATTGATTGGATAAAACTAAAAAGAGAAACATTGCCTAGATTTGTATATGTCCGCGCCATATCAACAAAAGGGCGCGACCATAACTTCACGAAAAACATGGAAAACCTAGCCAAACATAATATTGATCGCGGCGCTTACTTTAAATTCAACTACTGCACATCGCCAAGCGATCAGTACAAGCTAATAACAACAGTCGTCCCAAATGATTCGCAGTTGCTACCCCCGGTAATAAGAATCGTTAATCCAGAGGACGAAAAAGGGGATCAAGAAATTTGCTACAGAAAAGACCCTACGGTGGTGGCAAAAAATGTTGCTGAGCTCGCGAAGCTGCTTCACGGGCATTATAATAAAACACCCGTCATCTCTGGCACTCATTACAGTCTATCTAAATATCCAGGGGATGAGTTCAAGCCCTACATGATTTGGGTTTCTTATTGGGGCTCAGCTAAGCTTAAAATGGGCGGAAGCAGCCCTTGGACTCTATGGCAATACTCTGGGCATGAGGTTGTACCCGGAATTGGCGGCAACGTCGAGGCGAATGTGTTCTTTGGCAACGAAGCCCAGTATTCAGAATTCAAGGCGGGGAAAGGGAATGTAGCTCTTAGAGCGGTGCAGCTCTGAGCCAGATTTTGCCATAGTTTGTGTTACAGATCCTCGATCTGAATACACGGAACCATCAGTTATGGCGCTTTGGGGTCAAAGAACCTCGGTGCCAGCAGACCACATTGCACGCCGCAACCAACAGGGCGCCTCACGTGCTCCGCTGAGCAAAAAATGCCGGCTGCTCAACTGGTCACGTCGGGCTGAGTGCTATCAGCAAATGAAGCTGTATCTGCTTTTTTGTGAAAGCTGTAGGCGATTCTCATTTTTTCTGTGAAATCTTCGCGGGGGAATCACAAAAAAAATGCATCTGCGCCCGGAAGCCTTGGGGGCGGATGTCAGCTTTTTTGTGACCCTACATCAGCCTTGACCGTTGCACGACCGGGCAGCTTCGAAATTCGAGCCTAACCGGTCATCATCAAGCCCGCGCTAGCGGGCTTTTTCATTTCCAATCTCCGGGTAGGCACGCTCACCCCGCATTAGCTCAAGGGTGTAATTCAGAACGGACTTGCAGTGGGTCATACGCCTCGACCTTGAGTGCTTCAAGTTTTGAAAGCAGCCAATCGCTGACATGATTCTGCAAGGGTGACGTGCGACGAGGGTAAGCGGTGGCCCAGATCGAGCTTGTGCGTAGGGGATCAATGGTCCTCGGCAATGCCCGCCGCTTTCAAACGCCGATACAACGTACGTTCGCTGATACCCAAGTGCTTGGCCAGCTCACTGCGCGACCCCCTGAACTGACTAAGCACCTGTAGGAGATCTGCTGGCCGACTTCCGTGGGCGCGCACTTGGGCAGGGAGCGACACCACGTCTTCGGGCAAGTGTTCTGGCTGAATGACGCCTTCATCGGCAAACAGCCGTGCCCGCTCCAGGATGTTGCGTAACTCGCGGATGTTCCCCGGAAACGGATACGTCATCAGTCGATCGAGAGCAGCATTACCGAGTGTGGGCGCGCTGGGCCCTGCGATTCTTTTCAGCAGGCTTTGGACCAGCAGAGGCAAATCCTCGATACGCTCGCGCAGTGCAGGCATCCGGATAGGGAACCCACTGATCCGGTAGTACAGGTCCTCCCTGAACGTGCCGTCGGCCACCATCTGCCTCAAGGGTTTATGGGTTGCCGACACCAGGCGGAAATCCGAATGCACGGTGCGCAGGCTGCCAACAGGCCGGAAGCTGCCGGTTTCGATCAAGCGCAGCAGCTTGACCTGCATGGCCAAGGGCACTTCACCGATCTCGTCCAGGAACAGCGTGCCGCCGTGGGCAGCTTCTGCCAGGCCGGTCTTGCGCTGGTGAGCACCGGTGAATGCACCCTTCTCGTAACCGAACAGTTCGCTCTCGAAAAGCGCCTCCGTCAGGCTGGTGCAATCGACCACGACCAAGGGGCCATCGGCCTTGGGGCTGCCCATGTGCAACGCCCGCGCGAACAGTTCCTTGCCCGTGCCGGACTCACCCTGGAGCAGGACAGGGATGTCAGCCGGCGCCGCACGTTGCAAGCTGGCCAATGCCGCCGTGAATGCAGGTGCCTGGCCAACGAGCCCTTGCTCTTGCGGCTGGGCAGATGCGATGACGATACGGGTGAGCCGTTCGACGAAAGCAATCACCCTGCCCTGCTCATCCAGGATCGGCCGAAGTTCGACATCCACATGTTCCGGTCCGCGAGGGGTGTGATGCACATGCAGCACGCGCTCGGGCACCTTGCTGGACCAGGCCTTGCGCATCGGGCAGTCCTCGCCGGCCTGGTCGCAGGGAACGTGGTAATGGTGTGAGACCTTGTGACATTTCTGCCCAAGCGGCGCCTGCTGGTCCTGACCGAACTGACGTCGATAAGCGGCGTTGGCGGCCAGAATGTTGTAGTCGGTGTCCAGCACGATGGCGGGCAGGACGTCGTGCTCCAGAAAAGACACCAAGGCAAGCACTGAGGGGTGAGGTTCGGACATGACGGCACCAGTCGGATAACGTGTTCGAGGGTAGCAAGGACTGCCAGCCGCTGCCATCGACTGACACCGCACTGCCACTCTTCACTGCCAACGAAGCGGCCATCTGCCCATGACCCGCCAATCCAGGGCCCCAGGCAGGCATCTGTGCGGTGGCATGTATCTTGATGGGGGTAGATGTGGCGCCCCTGAAACCGTGCAGCAAACGGGGCTAGCCGAATGGGAGACTTGAATGATCATTGGCAAAAACCTTCACGTGGAAGCGTTCTTCGACAGCGCCACCTCAACCATCAGCTATCTGGTCATGGATGGCGAAACGCGCGCTTGCGCCTTGATCGACAGCGTTCTGGATTACGACCCGAAGGCCGGGCGCGTGACGACGGCCTCTGCGGACTGCCTGATCGAACGTGTGAAAGCGCTTGGTGCTCAGGTGCAATGGATACTGGAAACCCATGTGCATGCAGATCACCTGTCCGCTGCTGCCTACCTCAAAGACACGCTGGGGGGGCGCATTGCAATTGGAGCTTGCATCACCCAGGTCCAGAAAGTCTTCGGCAGCTTGTTCAACGCTGAACCTGGCTTCGCCCGTGATGGTAGCCAGTTCGACGTGCTGTTCGACGATGAAGAAATTTTCCACATAGGCAATCTGCAGGCTAAAGCCCTGCATACCCCTGGGCATACGCCTGCCTGCATGAGCTATCTCATCGAGCATGAAGGCCAGGCGGCAGTCTTCGTCGGCGACACGTTGTTCATGCCGGACTACGGGACTGCGCGATGCGACTTCCCTGGTGCCGATGCCCGGACCCTGTACCGCTCGATTCATCGCCTCCTGGCGCTAGGGGATGGCACCCGGCTGTTCATGTGTCACGACTACCTGCCCGAAGGGCGCGAGCTGCGCTACATGACCACCGTGGCCGAGCAGCGCACTCAGAACATTCACATCCATGAAGGTATCGACGAAGACAGCTTCGTGGCCATGCGCGAAGCGCGTGATCGAACGTTGGACATGCCTGTCCTGATCCTGCCCGCCGTCCAGGTGAACATGCGCAGTGGCCAGTTCCCAGCCCCTGAGGCCAATGGGGTGCGCTACCTGAAGATTCCCCTCAATACGTTGTAGTCAGGCACATCCCATAATCAGACAGTCAGGATCGACCATGCCCGCCGTGCCCTCCTCCGTTCCAGCGTTTCATCACCAAGTCATCATCATAGGCGCCGGTGCTGCCGGCATTGCTACGGCGTCCAGCCTCCTCCAGCGCGACCCCTCGCTGGACATCGCCCTGATAGACCCCGCCGAGGTTCATTACTACCAACCCGGCTGGACCATGGTCGGTGCCGGGGTCTTCGATGCCCCGAGCACGGCTCGGCCGATGTCGTCGGTCATCCCCCGCGCGGTGCGCTGGATCAAGTCACAGGTGCAAGGGTTCGATGCACAGTGTCGCAAGGTCCTGCTGGCAGATGGCAGGGCCTTTACCTTTGAACAGCTGGTGGTCTGCCCTGGGCTGAAGCTGGATTGGGCGGCCATCGAGGGGCTGGCGGACACCCTGGGCGAGAATGGCGTCACGTCCAATTACCGTTACGACCTGGCGCCCTATACCTGGGAGCTGGTGCAGGGCCTCAAGCAAGGCCGCGCCGTTTTCTGCCAGCCGCCCATGCCCATCAAATGCGCTGGCGCCCCGCAAAAAGCGCTGTACCTGTCCTGCGACCACTGGCTGCGCCAGGGCCGGCTGGGCGCCGTGCAAGCCAGCTTTTTCAATGCCGGCAATGCCTTGTTCGGGGTGCCCGCCTACGTGCCCGCCTTGATGGCTTACATCGACAAGTACTCGGTAGACCTCAACTTCGGCCATCGGCTGATCGCCGTGGATGGACCAAAGCAGCAGGCTGTGTTCGCCCATACGCTTGCGGATGGCACCCAGCACCTTCGCACCGAGCCGTTCGACATGCTGCATGTGGTACCGCCACAGGTCGCCCCCGACTTCATTCGCCACAGCTGTCTCGCCGATGGCGCTGGTTGGGTGGACGTGGACCCCTCTACCCTGCGCCATCGTGTCTTCGCCCATGTGCACGCGCTTGGGGACGTGATCAATGCCAGCAACGCGAAGACGGCTGCCGCTGCACGCAAACAAGCGCCGGTGGTGGCAAACAATGTATTGGTGGCACTGGGTCGACGCACGGGCCTGGCGCACTATGATGGCTACGGCTCCTGTCCGCTGACCGTCGAGCGCGGCAAGATCGTGCTGGCCGAATTTGGCTATGGTGGCGCGCTCAAGCCGAGCTTCCCTCAGTGGCTCCTCGACGGCCGCAAACCCACCCGCTTGGCCTGGCTGCTCAAAGCTCGCCTGCTGCCGCCCTTGTATTGGCAAGGCATGCTCAAGGGCCGTGAGTGGCTGGCCAAGCCGGTTGCAAGAACGACCGAGGCAGCCCAGTGATCGACCAGACGTGGCTCAGCACAGGGCTGGGCACGATCATCGGCGCGGTCTTGGCGCTGACAGGTGCCGGCGGTGGCATCCTTGCGGTTCCGTTGCTGGTGTTTGGCCTGGGACTTTCGATGGCGCAGGCTGCCCCGATCGGTTTGCTGGCTGTGGGGCTGTCGGCGGCGGTAGGTGCCGGCTTGGGCTTGCGCCAGGGCGTGGTGCGCTACCGTGCGGCCCTGTTCATCGCTGCGGTGGGTATCGTGTTCACGCCGCTGGGGCTGATGCTTGCGCATCGTTTGCCCAACGCACCGCTTCAGCTGATGTTTGCAGGCATCCTGATCTACGCGTGCGTGCGCACCTGGTTGAAGGCCCGTCAGCAATTGAGCGGCGCAAACCCAGGTGCACATCGCTTCATCGAGCCCTGTGTACTCAACCCCCTGCAGGGTCGTTTACGCTGGACGCTTCCGTGCGCGCGGGCGCTCGCCGGCACCGGAGCGTTGTCGGGGCTACTGTCAGGCCTGCTGGGCGTGGGCGGCGGCTTCGTCATCGTCCCTGCCCTGCGGCGCTACACCAACTTGCGTATGGGCAGTATCGTCTCTACCTCCCTGGCAGTCATCGCGCTGGTTGCCTTGGGCAGTGTTGCCACCGCCACCTTTGCAGGGAGCATGCGCTGGCAGGTGGGTGCGCCGTTTGCGCTGGGTGCGGTACTGGGCTTGCTGGTGGCCCGGCCACTGGCGGCAAGGCTGGAGGGCCCGCGGCTGCAACAACTGTTCGCCATCGCAGGGTGGGCCGCGGCGGCATTGCTGATCAGCAAAGCGCTAGGGCGCTAGCAGCGCATCCTGCTCGGCAGCACACAGGTTCAGCAGGTAATCCCATACCACGCGCAGGCGTACGGATTTATGCAGTTCGCGCCGCGTGCAGATCCAGTAACTGCGCTGGATGGTTTCCCCTGGCAGCACCCGCACCAGCGTCGGGTCGTGCCGCGCCATGTAGTTGGGTAGCACGGCGATACCCAGCCCTGCACGCGCCGCCGCTTGTTGGGCTATTACGCTGGTACTGCGAAACACCACATTCGGCGATCGGCAGAAGCTGTTGAGAAACAGCAGCTCCTGACTGAACAGCAAGTCGTCCACGTAGCCAATCCAACTGTGGCGCGCCAGGTCTTCGCGGTTGCGCAGGGGCGCGGCACGCTCCAAGTACGCTGCGCTGGCATAGAGGGCCAGCCGGTAGTCGGTGAGCTTGCGGGTGATCAGCAAGTCTGCACTTGGCCTTTCCAGGTGAATGCTGATTTCCGCTTCACGGTTGAGGATGCTGACAAAACGCGGCACCGCAACCAACTCCACTTCCAGGCCGGGGTAGCGCTCGAACAACTCATTCATCCGTGGCGTGAAGAACATGATGCCGATCCCCTCGGTCACACCGAGGCGGATCTTGCCAAGCGGCGTGATGGCTTGGGTGATTTCCTCCTGCGCCAGCAAGGCGGTGTTCTCCATGGCTTCGGCATGTTTGAGCAGCGCCTGTCCGGAAGGCGTCAGCTCATACCCTTGGGCATGCTGGACGAACAACGCAGTGCCCAGGCTCTGCTCGATACGCTCGATGTGGCGCGCAACGGTGCTGTGGGTCGTCTCCAGACGCTTGGCAGCCGTCAACAAGCGCCCGCTGCGCTGCAGCTCCAGGAAAAACCGCAAATCATTCCAATCGAACATGCTGGTCCTTGCATATCTGTATCGAACACCCGGTTAGAGGCGCCGACGCTCCGAGAGGCATCGCTGTGCTTAAACGCACAACGGGTGCGCGAAATCGCGTGTTTCTTCCGCGAAATTACTCACTAAGCTGGTTGGGGACAAGAACAAAAACAGGCCCTGAGGTCCTCTATGTCATCAGT
>Ga0268257_1000972_pt1 | contig 27645 bp, 33 predicted proteins | sample AgamicAtPrz_FD_200249 | JGI IMG/M metagenome (GOLD analysis project Ga0268257, IMG submission 200249) | Agave microbial communities from Guanajuato, Mexico - At.P.rz (v2) (version 3) | ecosystem: Host-associated > Plants > Phyllosphere > Phylloplane/Leaf | place: Guanajuato, Mexico | collected... | reverse complement strand
ACTATGAGTTCCAGCTTGCCGGCATGAACCGCACGCTGATGCCCGAAGTGGAAACCGTGTTCCTCACGCCCAGCGATCGCTATCAGTTCATCAGCTCCACCTTTGTGCGCGAGATTGCCACGCTCAACGGCGATGTGGACAAGTTTGTCTCCAAGGGCGTGCATGAGCGCCTGATGGTCAAAGTCGGCCGCGCGGCCTGAGCAGTCAGTCGCCCTGGCTGGGCGATCTGCTGCGATAGCTGCTGATGGTCTCGTGGACGAAGCGCAGCTTGTCCCAGGCCGGGCCGGAAATGGCAAACGGATAGGCATCGCCATGGCCCAGGCTGCGATTGAGGCTGTTGTGCAGCAGCGTGAGCGGCACCCACTGGGATTGCATCACTGAAAAGTCTGGCGGTACCGGTCCCAGCGGGTTTTGAATGAGCTGCTGGCCGGTGCTGGGGATGTCCGGCACGGTAATGCAGGTGCCGTAGCTGGCTGCGGTCTCCAGCAAGTCCACCATGTGCAGATAGTGAGCCCAGGTTTCGGCCCAGTCTTCCCATGGGTGAGCCGTGGCATAGGCGCTGATGAACTGGTCGCGCCAGCGGTTGTCCAGCGGGTCCTTGTCGTAGTGGCGCTGCAGCGCCTGGGCATAGTCCTGATTCTCATAGCCGAACAATGCTCTGAAGCGCTCCAGATGCGCGCTGTTGGCGATCAGCTGATCCCAGTAGAAATGACCCGATTCGTGGCGCAGATGCCCAATCAGCGTGCGATAAGGCTCGTGCAAGGCCTGGCGGCGCTTGGCTCGTTCGTCATCGTCGGCCTCGACGACATTGAGCGTGATCATGCCGCTGGCATGGCCGGTCATGACGGGGTTCTGACCGGGAAGATCTGCAAGCAGTGAAAAGCGCGGCTCGGCCACGCGGTGCTCATGCGGGTCCAGCAGGCCCAGTCTGGCCAGGGTGTAGAACAGCCGTCGCTTGGCGACTTCGATCTTGGCCCAGCGCAGCTCGTTGGCGGGATCGCTGCCATCGGGCAGCCATTCGGTCTGGCGGCAGGAGACGCACAGCGGCTGCGGGTCTGAAGCCTCGATCGCAAAATTGCACAGGCTGATGTTGTGGCGGTGGGCGCAGGGGCGGTAGCGGGCGTTGGGGGCTGCGGCAGGCGGCAGAATGCCGACTCGCAACTGGTCGGGCAGAAAGGCCTGGCTGGCGCCGCAATGCACGCATTGCAGGCTTTCAAAATAGATCAGGTGGCCGCAGGCCTCGCAGTTGAAAACTTGCATGCGGACACTTTAATGGCGAACTCGGCTGCCAGGGTGTAGGAAAAAACAAAGCCAGCTCGAAAGCTGGCTTTGGGCTGGAAGCGCAGCCCTCATACAGAGGCTGGCTTCAGGCGTGCATCGTCAAGGCCTGACCACGATGCTGTTGCGCACTTCACGCACATGCTTGGTCGTGCGGGCGATTTCGCCGGCACGGGCTTTTTCCGCTTCGGATTTGGCAAAGCCCGAAAGCTGCACGGTGCCGTTCATGGTTTCCACGCTGATGGCGGTTGCCGAGACGCTCTTGTCTTCGGCCATCTTGGCCTTCACCGCAGTGGTGATGCCGGCGTCATCCACATAGGAGCCCACAGTCTGCTGGTCACGAGCCACCGAACAGGCTGTGGTAGCCAGCACGGTCGTCGCGGCGACCAGACTGAAAGCCAAAGCACGAGTCAGATTTTTCATATGGTTCTCCCTTGGTTTTGAAAAGGCGCAAAGCACGCCTGCGAAAGCTGGGAACGTCGTACGTTCCAAGAGTTATTTCCTGCGCGAGCGACCCAGAAAGAAGGCCGTCGCCAGGGCCGCACCGGTCGCTGCTGCGATCAGCACGGAACGCCCGGGTTGTTCGGACACATACTTGGTGGTCGCATCCGCTGCGGTGTTGAACTGACGGCGTGCGCGGTGCGAGTTGTCGGCCCAGAAGTTGATGCTGCGCTCGGCCAGATCCTGAGCCCGGTTGGCCAGGTTGTCGATCAGCGGGTTTTCGCTGTCTTCGACATTGCGCATGTGGCGACCGGTAGAGTCGATGGCCTCGGAAGCCGTGCGGCGTGAGCGGCGTGCGGTGTCCTCGACCTGGTCGGCAATGTCCTCGGCCACATCCCGAGCTTCGTTCACCATTTTCTGGGCAGCCTGCTTGCCGGAGTCCACGGCGTCTTGCGCCGCATCGGCCATCTTGTGTGCAGCATTCTGGGCGGATTGGGCGGCGTGCTTTGCCGTGTCCTTGACGTCTGCAGCCACATCCTTGGCGGCGCCCTTGAGATCTTCAACCGTGTCCTTGGCGTCTTTTACGGCTTGGCTCATTGTTTGGAACTCCCTGAAATCTAGAAATTTTCGTGACAGCGTGCAGTAACGCCAGTCTGCGGAACCCTGCCTCCAGGAGGCAGAGGTTGAGTGTGATCATGGCGAATACTGGTGGTTTGTGCAATGTGAGCGAACAAAGTTCTACACATTGGGTGCCGTTGCTACTTCTTTACCAGGCCCATCAGGAAGGTGATGACGGCCATGACCAGGAAGACGAAAAACAGGATCTTGGCAATGCCTACGGCGCTGGCCGCAATACCGCCGAAACCGAAAACTGCAGCGATCAAGGCAATCACCAGAAAGACAATGGCGTAGTGCAACATGGTTTTCTCCTTTCGAATGCAGACCGACAGGCAATGCTGTGCGGCCATGTATTGACTGTAGAGAACTGTGCAGCCCGTGCCTGACGGTGAGCTTCTGCCACCTGGGTCGGGGTATTTAGAGACAGCCGTGTAGGACGACATCGACTTGCGCGGCCGAGCGCTACCCGGTTTCAGGCAGTTGCTACGCTCAGGGGAATGACTGCCGAGATGGTGGTGCCCTTGCCGGGTTGCGAGGCCACGGTGAGCCTGCCGCCAACGGCTTCGACACGGTGCTTCATGCCTGCCAGGCCATGGGAGTTGGGGCGCATGCTGGCGGGCTCGAACCCCTGACCATCGTCTTGAATCTGCACGGCCACATAGGTGGGGTAGTTGTGCACCGTGACGATGACATGACTGGCCCTGGCGTATTTGCCGATATTGGTCAGCGACTCCTGCACGACGCGATAGACCGTCAGCTGCGTGGACTCGGGCAGGTCCACCTGTTCCAGGCTGCATTCCACATCGATGTTGCTGCGGTCGCCGAACTCCCGGGTCAGGATTTCCAGTGCCGTGGTCAGACCCAGGTTGGAAAGCGAGGAAGGGCGAAGGTCCTCGATGATCCGGCGCTTGAGTGCAATGCCGCTGTTGAGCGTTTCGATCAGATGGGTGACGCGTTCGGAGACCTCGGGTGCCGAGGTGTCGATCTTGGATTTGAGCCGCGCAACATCGAGTTTGGCTGCGGTCAGCAGCGAGCCCAGCTCGTCATGCAGCTCGCGTGCCAGATGCGCCCGCTCGTCTTCGCGTACCTGCTGCAAATGGGTTGCCAGCTCGGTGAGCGCCGCTGTGCGGTCACGCACGACTTCCTCCAGGCGATTGCGTTCGTCGCGCTGGATCTCCTGCTCGCGCTGATGTGAGTGCTGCAGTGCATTGGCCTGTCGCAGATACATGAAGAAGCCCAGAATCCCGAGCGCCGTCACGGTCGCAATGCCCAGGCGCGACAGGCCCAGCGTCTGCTCGATGTCCGCGAGATTGGACTTGACGCGCTGGTCGATGCTGTCCATCAGGGTCTTGATGTGGCCCCGTATGGCATCCATGTTTTCCATGCCCACATCGGTGAACATCACAAAGCGCCATGCTTCGTCGTTGCCCTGGCGATAAAGGCGCAGGCTCAGCTCCATTTCGCTGGTTTTGCGCTCGACCTGGCGGGCCAGCGGCGTGAAGGTGGCCAGCTCCTTGGGGTCCATGATGAAGATGCTGCGCAGCTCGTCCATGCTGCTGCTGATGGCGGCAGAAGCGGAGTTGTAGGGCTCGAGATAGCGCTCTTCTCCCGTCAGCAGATAGCCGCGCAGACCGGTTTCAGCGTCCAGCATCTGCTGCATCAGCAAGCTGAGCTTGGCTCTGGTGCTTTGTGTCTTGGTGAGCGTATCCAGAGCCTGCAAGGAGCGCTTATAGCCTGCCTCATTAATGCTTACCATTAAGACTGCCGCAACGACTGCGATCGTCAAACTGACTGCAATTTTGCGGATATTGGTCCAGCGCATCTACATCCTCTCACCGACAAGGCAATTACCTGATATTCTGCATAACCGTAGCGTCAACGACTGACATCATAGTGCGGGTCTTAAAATGTTATGCGCCCTGGAGACGAGCGCGGTTTCATGAAAAGAGGTGTTCATGATAAAAGTAGGCATAGTGGATGACCATGCGATCGTTCGCTCGGGATTACGCCAATTCCTGTCGGAGCATGTGGACCTGAGGGTCGTGGGAGAAGCCGGCAATGGACGGGAAGCCATCGATCTGGTTCGGGAGCATGAAATCGATGTGCTGCTGATGGACTTGTCCATGCCTGGGCAAAGCGGCATAGATGCCCTGGCCATGCTCAGGGCCAAGGCGCCCGACATGGGCATCCTGATACTAAGTGGATACCCTGAGGAGCATTACGCGATCAACCTGATTCGTCAGGGGGCCAGCGGATATCTCAACAAGGAGTGCGATCCGCAGGATATTGCGGAGGCCATCCGCACCGTGGCTCTGGGAAGGCGCTATCTGACGCCGGCAGTAGCCGACCTCCTGGCCCAGCAGCTCAATCGCAAGGATGATGTGCCGGCACACGAACAATTGTCGGAGCGCGAGTTTCAGGTGTTTCTGAAGCTTGCCCGCGGCGAGACTGCCGGAGATATTGCCAAGTCGCTTTCCCTGAGTGTGAAAACAGTGAGTACTTACCGAACCAGGCTCATGGAAAAAATGGGGCTTTCCTCGAATAGCGACCTGACCTACTATGCGCTGAAAAACCGCCTCATTGATTAATGAGGCTCCAATAAAAAAGGCTTGAAAGATTCAAGCCTTTTTTACTTTTTGTTATTATCAAGACTTGCTGGTATTCAAATCCATGCAGAAATCGATAAGTGCATCGATTTCATTGGACTTGTCAAATACGGCGTCGGCATTGAGTTCCAGGCAGCGCTGGCGGATATCGGCAGTCGCATAATTGCTCAGCACCAGCAGCTTTTTCTGCCGCGGTCGCTGTTGAAAGCTGGTGACAATGCCAAGGCCACTGCCTTCGCGCAGGAACAGGTCCACGATCACCAGATCCCAGGCGTCCGGGTTATGGCTGAGCCAGCGTACGGCATCGGCTTCGGTCTCTGCCACCCCCACAGCCTCGACATCGGCAAGCTCCGCCATCGTCGCAATCAGGTTGTCGCGAATCGTAGGGTTGTCTTCAACAAAAAAGGTACGCAGTTTCACGACGGTAGCAAGTTGAGGTAGATGCCATGGATCAAGCTGTGAGAGTCGTTCAATTCTCGGTATGGGGAATCAATTACGGCCTATGAAAAATCATTGTATTGATGTTTTTTGTGATTTGTGCTTGACGTTCCACAGATATCACAGGTTTTAACCCTAGCAATTTTCATCCTACTCCACTCCATGGAACGTGCATCAAGCATTTGAAGTTGTCCGACAGAAGATCGGCCAAAACCGACAATCAGCTTGAGTGCTTCAGCTGCCTGCTGGGTTCCGATCAGTCCGACCAGTGGTGCAAAGACGCCCATGGTGGAGCACTGGACCTCTTCGAATTCAGCCTCTGGCGGAAAGACGCAGGCATAGCACGGGCTGTCGGGATCGCGCGGATCAATGACCATCAGTTGGCCATCGACACGGATGGCCGCTCCTTCGATCAGAGGCACGCCATGGCGTACGCAGGCCGCATTGATGGTCTGGCGGGTCTTGTAGTTGTCGGTGCAGTCCAGCACGATGCTGGCCTCGGGCAGCAGCTCGTCGAGCAGGCTCTCGGTCGCACGCTGCTGGATGCAGCGAATCTCTATCCCGGGGTTGATGGCATGCACGGCGGTGCGTATCGACTCCACCTTCGCCATGCCTATGCGCTCGGTCGTGTGGGCAATCTGGCGTTGCAGATTGGTCATGTCCACGACATCGTTGTCGACGATGGTGATCCGGCCCACACCTGCCGAGCCCAGATAGAGTGCGGCGGGCGAGCCCAAGCCGCCGGCTCCGATGATCACTGCATGCGTTGCCAGAATGCGTTCCTGGCCTTCGATGCCGATCTCGTCGAGCATGATGTGACGGGAATAGCGCAGCAATTGATCGTCATTCATCGGTTTGCGTCCATGGTTCCAAGAAAAAAGCCGGGCAAGCCCGGCTGATTTTGAGCGGGTTTGACAACCCGGTGCTTATTTTTTGCTCTTGTCGGAGTCGCCCTTTTCGGGGGCTTTCTTCTCAGCGGGCTTTTTGTCTGCAGCCGTCGCGTCCCCGGGCTTTTCTTCGGCCTTTCGCTCTGTCAGGGTCTTGCTGACCTTGACGGGCTGGCCCTTAAGCTTGTTCAGCGCCTGTTGCAGCTGGAAGTCCTTGTCAGTTCCGAATTCCGGCAGGCGGCGTTCGGCGGCCGGCTTTTTCGCTTCCTCTTCCAGGCGTTTGCGGGCTTCCTCGCGCGCCTTTTCCAGGGCGTCGTTCTTGACCTCGGCACCCTGTCCGCTGGACAGATGCTTCTCGAGATCCGCCTCGCGCATGCCCAGTGCGGCAAACAAGTCGCCATCCGCCGTTTCGTCCACCATCACATCGGGCACGATGCCCTTGGCCTGAATGGACTTTCCGCTAGGCGTGTAGTAGCGCGCCGTCGTCAGCTTGAGAGCCGTATCGGGGCCCAGGGGACGCACGGTTTGCACCGACCCCTTGCCGAAGGACTGGCTGCCCATGACGGTGGCGCGCTTGTGATCCTGGAGCGCTCCGGCCACGATTTCACTGGCCGAGGCCGAGCCTTCATTGACCAGAACCACCAGAGGCAGCTTTTTGAGGGCTGCAGGCAAACGCTGCAGGGGATCGCCAAAACCGCGCTGGGCGTAGAACTCGGGCGATGCCTTGTAGACGGCCTTGCTTTCAGCCAGCTGGCCGTTGGTGGAAACCACGGGCACATCGGGTGGCAGGAAGGCGGCCGAGATGGCCACGGCCGCATCCAGCAGTCCGCCGGGATCGTTGCGCAGGTCCAGCACCAGGCCCTTGAGATTGGGTTCCTGCTTGTAGATTTCCTCGACCTTGCGCACAAAGTCGTCCACGGTGCGTTCCTGGAACTGGCTCAGGCGAATCCAGGCATAGCCGGGCTCGATCACCTTGCCCTTGACCGACTGGGTCTTGATCTCTTCGCGGGTGATGGTGACGGGGAAGCTGCGGCTTTCATCCTTGCGCAGGATGTTCAGGCGCACCTTGGTATTGGGTTCACCGCGCATGCGCTTGACGGCGTCATTGAGCGTCAGGCCCTTGACGGCCGTGTCGTCGATCTTGGTGATCAGGTCGCCGGTCTTGAGGCCGGCGCGGAAAGCGGGCGAGCCTTCGATGGGGGAGACAATCTTGATCAGCCCATCTTCCATGGTGATCTCGATGCCGACGCCCACGAACTTGCCGGAAGTGCCTTCCTTGAATTCTTTGTAGGTCTTCTTGTCGAAGTACTGGGAGTGCGGGTCCAGGCTGGAGACCATGCCGGAGATGGCATCGGTGATCAGCTTCTTGTCGCTGACCTGCTCGACGTAATCGGTCTTGATCAGGCCGAAGACGGCCGACAACTGCTGGATTTCTTCAAGTGGCAGAGGTGTCACACCCCCGCGGGCCAGCGTCTGCAGGGATACGGTGGTCAACGCACCGGCGACCACGCCCACAGAGATCCAGCCTGCAATTTTGATTTTTTGACCCATAGCACCCCTTAAACCATTCGCAATATACACCTTCGACGGCAGAAGGCCCACGAGGTTCCATAGGCCTTTTGCAGTGTCAGCCCGGTTCAGACTGCGTCAGCGTCCGAACCGGGGTGTGACAGGTCTCAGGCCTTGCCCTGGGCCGCGACTGCCGCTGCGGCCTTGGCGGCGGCTTCGGCATCGCCCAGGTAGTAGTGGCGGATGGGCTTGAGATCGGCGTCGAGCTCATAGACCAGAGGAATGCCGTTGGGTACGTTCACGCCCACGATCTTGTCGTCGGCGATGTTGTCCAGATACTTGATCAGGGCGCGGATGGAGTTGCCGTGAGCGGCAACCACCACGCGCTTGCCGGCCTTGATGGCGGGGGCGATGGACTCGTTCCAGAACGGCACGACGCGCTCGACCGTGTCCTTGAGGCACTCGGTCAGCGGGATCTGCTCGGGCTGCAGCTTGGCGTAGCGCACATCGCTGCGTTCGCTGCGCGGGTCGGTGGCTTCCAGGGCAGGAGGCGGCACATCGTAGCTGCGGCGCCAGACCAGCACCTGCTCGTCGCCGTACTGCTTGGCCATATCGGCCTTGTTCAGGCCCTGCAGGCCGCCATAGTGGCGTTCGTTGAGGCGCCAGCTATGCACCACGGGCAGCCAGGTGCGGTCCATTTCATCCTGCACATGCCACAGGGTACGGATGGCGCGCTTGAGCACGCTGGTGTAGGCCACATCGAAGTCATAGCCTTCTGCCTTGAGCAGTTGGCCGGCCTTCTTGGCCTGTTCGACGCCGGTGGCAGTCAGATCCACATCGGTCCAGCCGGTGAAGCGGTTTTCAAGGTTCCAGGTGGATTCACCGTGGCGGATCAGAACGAGCTTGTACATGGATTCTCTCAAAGTAGCAAAGCAGTAATGACACAAAGTCAAAAGCGTGCATTTTAGGGGCTGGGCTTTGTCCGGGCTTGAGGCAAGGAAAGCCGGCTGGGGCGAGCCGCCGGCGGCAGGCTATTCCTGTGGGGCTCTTCGGGGATTGTGCGGAGCACCCACTTGCGGTGCGTGGCGCATCGGCAACGGCTATGGGCTTGCAGGCCGCAGGTCTGTGGCCTGCCGCCGCAGCCCGCAGCCAAGCCTGCCTCTAAAATCGTCCGGTTTGCCATCCCAAGGAATGACGTGAAATTCATCATTGATAACTGGTATTTGATCCTGATTGCCGTGGCTTCGGGTGTGATGCTGCTCCTGCCCGCACTGCGCGGCGCCACAGGTGGTTCGCTGTCGGCAGCGGCTGCGGTGCATCTGATCAACCGCGAAAAAGCCGTGGTGCTGGACGTCTGCGAGCCCGAAGAGTTTGCGGCCGCCCATGTCAACGGCGCGAAGAACCTGCCGCTGAGCCAGTTGGAAGAAAAGCTGCCCACCACCGTCAAGAACAAGCAGCTGCCCGTGGTGCTGGTCTGTGCAACGGGCGCCCGCGCCGCGCGTGCCGAAGCCGTAGCCAAGAAGCTGGGTTACGAAAAGGCCCAGGCGCTGGCTGGCGGCATGAAGGCCTGGCGCGATGCCGGCCTGCCGGTTGAAAAAGCCTGATCCGGCCCCAACTGAGAACCCTGACGACTGCAGCGTTGCATGCTGCAGTGCAAAAACACCAAGGAAGTTGCCCATGCAAGCCGTGAAGATGTACACCACCGCCGTCTGCCCCTACTGCATCCGTGCCAAGCAGATTCTCCAATCCAAGGGCGTGGAGCAGATCGAGGAGGTGCGCATCGACTTCGATACCGCCGCCCGCGAGCACATGATGCAGACCACGGGCCGCCGCACCGTGCCCCAGATCTTCATCGGCGACACCCATGTGGGCGGCTGCGACGATCTGATGGCGCTCGATGCCAAGGGCGGTCTGCTGCCTCTGCTGCAAGGCTGACGCATCTGCGCCGCCCATGTTGTCCCAGGACATGAATTTGCACTTTGTGCCGGCTGCCAGGATGCAGCCATGGGCGGCCACTGCATAATGCCAAATGCTATTTTCTGGGAAATGCCTGCTGTGAGGATAGCTGCGTGCTGATTCTCCGTGCAGGCATTTTCATTTCCCTCCCAAGATTTTTCTGAAAGACCTAGCTCATCATGGCCGAACAAGACAACAGCCCCGTGTTCCAGATCCAGCGCGTGTATCTGAAGGACCTGTCCCTGGAGCAGCCCAACTCTCCCGCCATCCTGCTGGAGCAGGAGCAGCCTAGCGTGGACATCCAGCTGGGCGTGGAAGCCACCCCCGTGGCTGAAGGCGTCTACGAAGTGGCCGTGACCGCCACGGTTCAGACCAAGATTCAGGACAAGACCGTGTTCCTGGTCGAAGCCAAGCAGGCCGGCATCTTCGAAATCCGCAACGTGCCCGAAGACCAGATGGGCGGCGTGATCGGCATTGCCTGCCCCCAGATCATCTACCCCTATCTGCGCGGCAACGTGGCTGACGTGGTGACCCGCGCCGGTTTCCCTCCCGTGCACCTGGCCGAAATCAACTTCCAGGCCATGTACGAGCAGCAGCAAGCCGCTGCCGCCGCTCAGACCGAAGGCCAGCTGCCCCAGTAAGCTGACGGCAGCTTCCGATTCCTGCGATGTGCAAGAATCGGCAGCCAGGCAAAAAAGAGGCCCTAGAGGCCTCTTTTTATTGTGGGTTGTGCGCAAACTGCTATCAAAATTCAGGTATGAAAATTCTTGTCATCGGCGCTGGCGCCTGGGGTACGGCCATGGCCATCAGCGCGGCCACCCATAAGGACCAGGATCGCGTCAGCCTCTGGGCGCGGGATCCGGCGCAGGCGCAGCTCATGCAGGCCGAGCGTGCCAACAGCCGCTATCTGCCCGGCATCCGCTTTCCGGATGCGCTCACGGTGGTCAGCGGCGATGTGATGGCCCATGTGGCGGATGCCGATCTGATCGTGCTGGGCACACCCATGGCGGCGCTGCGCCAGTGGCTGGGCCAGCTCAAGGATTGCCGCCGCCCCGTGGTCTGGCTGTGCAAGGGCTTCGAGGCCGTGGCCGCCGATGCCCCTGCCGGCAGCTATGGGCTGATGGCGCATGAAGTCTGCCAGCAGGTGGCGCCGCAGCTGCAAAGCGGTGCGCTCAGCGGCCCCAGCTTCGCGGCCGAGGTGGCGCGCCAGCAGCCTACGGCTCTGGTGGCCGCCAGCGCCCACGAGGGCGTGAGCGAGCTGCTGGTGTCGGCCTTTCACGGCGAGGCCATGCGCGTCTATGCCAATCAGGACATCGTGGGCGTGGAAGTGGGCGGTGCCGTCAAGAATGTGCTGGCCATTGCCACGGGTCTTTGCGACGGCCTGCAGCTGGGGCTGAACGCGCGCGCGGCACTGGTCACGCGTGGCCTGGCCGAGATGACGCGCCTGGGCGTGGCGCTGGGCGCGCGCGCCGAAACCTTCATGGGCCTGTCCGGCCTCGGCGATCTGGTGCTGACGGCGACCGGCGATCTCTCGCGCAACCGCAAGGTGGGCCTGTTGCTGGCCGAAGGCAAGAGTCTGGAGCAGGCCGTGACATCGCTGGGCCATGTGGCCGAGGGCGTGTACAGCGCCCGCACGGTGCTCGCCCGGGCACGCCAGGTCGGCGTGGAAATGCCCATCACCGAAACCGTGGTGGCCTTGCTGGACGGCCAGCTACCGGTCACCGAAGCCGTGCAGCATCTGATGGTGCGCGATCCGCGCGGCGAGTAAGCCCATAAAACGATAGCTGTTAGCGCCTGATATTCATAGATTTCAGATACTTTTTTATCTGAAAATCAATGGATAAAGGCGGTAGCAGCTATTGTTTTTCATGACGCTGACCCGCGAATTCAGGTGCGCTACTTCGCCTCTCTGATGCTGAGCCAGGCACTCGCTGCCCCGCACAGCGCAATGACGACCATGCCCAGCACGGCCCATTGGTCGGGGATATGGCCATAGACCAGCCAGCCTGCCAGCAGCGCGCAGGGAATCTGGCTGTAGAGAAATGGCGTGATGGTCGCAGGCTCGGCTTTTTCATAGGCCTTGAGCAGCATCAGATGTCCCACGGCGCTGCCTGCGCCCATGGCAATCGCGGCCAGCCAGAGCGCGGCGCTGTCCGGCAGCTGCCAGACCCAGGGCAGGGTCATGCAGGTCAGGCTCAGGGCCAGCAGGCTGGTGTAGATCTGCGTGGTCAGCGGGCGCTCCTTGCCCGCCATGCGGCTGCTAAGGATCTGATAGGCCGTGTTGGCCAGCAGCTGCAGCGCAGGCCAGACCAGGGCCCAGCCGCTGAATTGGCTGCCGCCCGGTCGCAGGATGACCAGCGTGCCCGCAAAGCCCAGTGCCACCAGCACCCAGCGCAAGGGGCTGACCTGCTGGCCCAGCCAGAGAGCGGCCAGCAAGGTGAGGGCCAGCGGCGTCAGCGCCACGATGGCCGTGAACTCCGCCAGCGGCAGATAGCGCAGGCTGAGCATGGCCAGCGCATTGCTCAGGCAAAACAGAATGGCGCGCAGAAACTGAAAGCCCGGGCGCCGGGTGCGAAAGATGTCCAGTCCATGGCGAGCCACACCAAAGCCCACGGTCAGCACCGACTGCAGCGCATAGCGCAGCCATAGCGCCATCAGCAGCGGAAGCAGGGCGCCCGCATATTTGGAGCCCGTATCGAGTATCGAAAAACAGGCGCAGGCCAGCACCGTGAAGCCGATGCCCGTCTGCGTATGGCGATGGACCGAAGAGGCGGAGTGCTGTGACATGGAAGAACTTGCCGGGCACTGGGCGGTGCCGAGAGAAAAGATTTCAGGTGATTTTGGCCTGAAGCCCTTTAAAGATAAGCGCTAGCTGCTATTTAACTTGAAGATGCAATTGCTAAAGGGCGCGGGCCAAACAAGAGCAGCCAAGCAAGGGCCGCCCCGCAGCGATGGCTGCGTCCCCTCCCATAGCGCGCAGCGCGTAGAGAGAGGGGGAAGCCGCGGGGCCGCCCAGGCAAAGCGGCTCAGGGGGAGCTTACAAGCCCAGTTCCAGGGCCAGCAGTTCCTCCACAGTCTGGCGACGGCGAATCAGCTGGCTCTGCGCGCCATCGACCAGTACTTCGGCGGCCAGCGGGCGGGTGTTGTAGTTGCTGGACATGGAGCTGCCATAGGCGCCCGTGTCGTGAATCACCAGCAGGTCGCCCACGCTGGCGCCGGCCAGCGAGCGCGGCAGCACCACGCCGCCGTCGCCCTGGGTGAAGACGTCGCCCGATTCGCACAGCGGGCCGGCCACCACGCTGTCCTGCGCGGGCAGGCTCTGGCCGTCGCGGCGCAGCACTTCCATACCGTGGTAGCTGCCGTACATGCTGGGGCGCATCAGCTCGTTGAAGCCGGTGTCGACCAGCACGAAGTGGTTGCTGCCCGCATTCTTGGTGGCGCGCACGGTGCCCAGGAGCACGCCGGACTCGGCCACCAGGAAGCGGCCGGGCTCCAGCTCCAGACCCAGACTGTGGCCCACGATGCCTTCTGCCTGCTTGCGCGCTGCATCCCACAGGCCGTGGTAGTGGTTGGTGTCGATGGTGGCATCACCAGCACGATAGGGGATGGACAGGCCGCCGCCGGCCGAAATCGCATGCAGGTCCACGCCCGCAGCCTTGTTGCGCTCGACCAGCTTGACCATGGCGCCGCAGACTTCCTGCAGATGGCCGTAGTCCACGCCCGAGCCGATGTGCATGTGCAGGCCGGCCAGCACCAGGCCGCCAGCCTTGATGGCGTCTAGCGCGCCTTCCAGTTCGCTGTGCCAGATGCCGTGCTTGCTGTGCTCGCCGCCGGTGTTGGTCTTGTTGCTGTGGCCATGGCCGAAGCCGGGGTTGATGCGCAGCCAGACATGGTGGCCCTTGGAGACGGCAGCCAGCTGGTGCAGCATGTCGATGGAGCCCGCGTTCACGGGCACCTGGTGCTCGACCACGGTGGCCAGCGTGGCCTCGTCCATCACGTCTGCCGTGAAGACGATGTCGGCAGGCTCGCCAAAGCCGGGTGTGAAGCCGGCCGCCAGCGCGCGCAGGACTTCGCCGCGCGAGACCGCATCCACCTTCACGCCCTGCTCGCGCATGAGCTTGAGGATGTGGATGTTGGAGCAGGCCTTCTGGGCAAAGCGCACGGTGTCGAAAGCTTTGAGCTGGGCAATGCGCTCGCGGATGGTGGCGGCGTCATACACCCACAGCGGCGTGCCGTACTGGTCGGCCAGGTTCCAGAGCTGTGCGGGAGAGAAGGGGTTTGCCATGGCGGTCTCTTGAAAGGGATTAGTTCCGCGCATCATGCATGCGGCTATCTATTCAGTCCAATAGCTTGATTTATGAAGATTATTCAATATTGATATGCTCTGCGCATGACCGATTCAGAAGCTTCGCAGCGCATCACCCACCGCCATATCGAGGTGTTCCGTGCCGTTATGACGGCCGGCAGCGTCACGGGTGCGGCGCAACTGCTCTTTACCTCGCAGCCCACGGTAAGTCGCGAGCTGGCGCGCATGGAGCAACTGCTGGGCTATGCGCTGTTCGAGCGCGTGCAGGGCCGGCTGCGTGCCAATGCGCGGGCCTTGCTGCTCTGGGACGAGGTGCGGCGCAGCTGGCAGGGCCTGGAGCGCGTGATCGACCGCGCCGTGGAGCTGGGGCTCCCGCAAGGGGCGAGCATCAGCGTGCTGTGCCTGCCGGCCCTCAGCCACGCCTTGCTGCCGGGCGCGCTGGCGCGTCTGCAGTCCCGTCACGGTGCGGTGGCTGTGAGCGTGAGCACCCAGGAGGCACCGCTGCTGCAGGAATGGATGGCGGCTCAGCGCTTCGATCTGGGCCTGTCCGAGCTGGCCGATGCCCCACCGGGCACGCGCAGCCAGCCCTTGCCGGCCATGGACGAAGTGGCCGTGCTGCCTGCCAGCCATCCGCTGGCGCAGAAGGCGCTGCTGAGCGAGCGGGACTTTGAAGACGAGTCCTTCATCAGCCTGGCACGTGACGACCCCTACCGGGCCCAGATCGATGCGGTGTTTGCCCGCGCCGGCGTGCAGCGCCGACTGAGCCTGGAGACCGCCAGCGCCGTCGCCGTCTGTGCCATGGTGCAACAGGGCCTGGGTCTGGCCATCGTCAACCCGCTGACGGCGCGGGCCTGCGCCGGCCCGCAGCTGGTGGTGCGGCCGCTGGCGTTTTCGATAGCGTTTCAGGTGCATATGCTGCTGCCGCTGCACCGGCCCGCGGATGCGGGCCTGTCCTGGTTGATCGCGGCGCTGGAGCAGGAGGCGCTCAGCCTGCTGGACGGCAGGCCCTGAAGTTGCCGATAGGGATTTCGAAAGTAAGCTTGCGCAAACTTCTATGTTGCAGTGCACAATAAACACTTGCACGCAAGGAGTTACACATGCCTGAATCCGCCATCCCCCATCGCACAGCCAGCGAACTGCTGGACATCAGCATGGCTGCACCTCAGGTCATCAACCACCGGCTCACGCGCATGGCGCTCAGCGGCCCGGTGCTTTCTGCGCGCGATCAGAAGGAGTTCACCCGCATGGTGGTGGAAAAGCAGGTGGCCTTCAGCCAGGCCTGGCTGACCATGGGGGCCGAGATGTTCAAGGTGCAGCAGCAGCTATGTCTGGCCTGGATGCGCAACCCCTGGACCATGGGCCAGAAGCTGCCCGTGGCCGCCGACAAGGTGGCGGCCAGAAGCCTGGCGCCGATTCGTCGCAAGGCCGTGGCCAATGCCAAGCGCCTGTCGCAGACCCGCCTGAAATAGGCAATCTAGACCCGGATGCGCTCTATCAGCCGCTGACTGGCGTCATCCAGCCCCTTGAGCTCCACGCGGCAGCCATGCTGGCGCAGACGCTCCATCACCTTGTCCAGCGCGCCCACGGCGGTGATGTCCCAGAAATGCGCGCCGCTGACATCGATGCGGGCCTGCTTGCCGGCTGCGGCACGCACGTCGAAGGCCTCGATCAGCGCATCGGCCGAGGCAAAAAACACCTGGCCGCTCACCGTCCAGGTATAGAGATCGCCAGCCTCGTTCAGGCTGCCCCGGACCTGCAGCATATTGGCCACCTTGAAGGTGAAGAACACGCCAGATAGCAGCACGCCGGCCACCACGCCGGCGGCCAGATTGTGGGTGGCGATGGTGATGACCACCGTCACCAGCATCACCGAGCTGGACAGGCGCGGGTGGCGCACCAGATTGCCCAGCGACTTCCAGTCGAAGGTCGAGACCGACACCATGACCATGATGGCCACCAGAGCAATCACCGGCACCCGGGACACCCAGGGCTTGAGGGCGACCATCAGAATCAGCAGAAACACCCCGGCAAACAGGGTGGACAGGCGGCCGCGACCGCCGTACTTCACATTGCCCACGGCCTGGCCGATCATGCCGCAGCCCGCAATGCCGCCGAACAGGCTGGCCGAGACATTGGCCAGGCCCAGGCCCGTGCACTCGCGGCTCTTGTTGCTGGGCGTGCCCGTCAGGTCGTCCACCACGGCTGCCGTGAGCACCGACTCCAGCAGGCCCACCATGGCAATCGCCAGAGCCGGAAGGGCGATGATGCGCAGCGTCTCCAGGCTCGCGGGGATTTCGGGCAGGGCGAACAGCGGCAGACTGTCCGGCAGATGGCCGAGATCGGCCACGGTCTTGAGCGGCAGACCCATGAAGCTGCCCAGCAGCGTCAGCACCAGCACGCAGATCAGCGGTGAGGGAATGGCGCTCAGCGCCTTGAGCTGCAGCCTCTGTCCCAGCCAGGGCAGGCCGTAGATCAGGGCCAGGCCCAGGGCCAGCATGGACCAGGTGGCGGTGTTGGCGCCCTGCAGGTGCGGCAGCTGGGCTGAAAAGATCAGAATGGCCAGCGCGTTGACAAAGCCCGTGCGCACCGAGCTGGAGACAAAGCGCACCAGGCTGCCCATCTTGCACAGGCCGAAAGCGATCTGCATGGCGCCGGCCAGCAGACCTGCGGCCAGCAGATATGGCAGACCATGCGATGCGACCAGCGGAGCCGCGACCAGGGCCACCGAGCCGGCCGCTGCCGAGACCATGGCCGGGCGTGCTCCGAACACGGCAATCACGATGCTGATGATGAAGGAGGCGTACAGCCCCACGGCCGGGTCCACACCCGCGACAAAGGAAAAGGCAATGACTTCGGGAATCAGCGCAAACGTGGCGACGGCGCCGGCCAGCAGCTCACGCGGCACGCTGGGCGCCCACTCGGCGCGCCATCGGCTCAGGGAAAAATGGGGATTCATATCGCAGCAGCAAGTGATGCGCGGCCTGTGCAAGGCAGGCCGCGCCGGTGGGCGATATTAAGCAGTGCCCGAGACTTTTGCTGCCTGAGGGTCAGGCCGGGCGCTTGAAGCACACCATCTTGGGCCTGAAGCGCTGCAGCACCTCGCCGCGCTGGTTCCTGGTGTGGGAGAGCACGCGCACCAGGGCACGGTTGGGTTTGGACTGGGAGGGAATGATCTCCACGATTTCGGACTCCACCAGCAGCACGTCGCCGGGGCGCGTGGGCTGGGGCCAGGCCAGCTCTTCCATGCCGCCGCCGATCACGCCGTCGGCCAGGGGAATGCTCTGCGTCACTAGCAGCATGCTGATGGAGGCGGTATGCCAGCCGCTGGCGGCCAGGCCCTGGAAGAAGGTGTGCTTGGCGGCTTCGGGGTCGAGGTGAAAGACCTGGGGGTCGAACTGCCTGGCATAGGCAATGATTTGCGCCTCATCCAGCGGGTAGCCCTCGCTGACGAACTTCTGGCCTACGTACAGGTCATCGAGATAAAGTTTCTCGCTCATTGGCGTCCTCTTTCATGCCGGTGTATGGGGTGGCCGACAGTATGCGCGGCGGCGGCTCTGGCCGCTGTTGCCAAGGTGCCATAGCGCTATGCTTGGACGCATGAATTTCGAGTTTGAAGATTCCGAGATCGCGGCAATAAGCCTGCAGAGCGGCGCGTTGCAGATCCGCTTTTCCGCTGCCCGTGTGCTTGACGGTGACCGAGCCGGGGCCGGGAAGGGGCTGTGGCAACCGTTGCTATTGATATGCAAGCGCATTGCGCAGCCTGACAAGGCTTCAGAGGCTGATTTGACTCCAATCCTGGCCGCCGTGGGCCGTGTTCGGCAAGCGCAGCTGCATGTCGACGGGCAGCGCCTGCGCCGCCTGCCCCTGCCTTTTGCCAGCGATGCGGGCTTTGTGCTGGAGCTGGAAATGGGCGACGGCCTGTTTTGCCGGCTCAAGGGGCAGGGGCTTGCGCTGCAGGCTCTGCCCAGTCAGTCGTCGGTGGACTCCTACCAGTGCTGATGGAGCACCTTGCCTCTGCATCGTTCTTGACGCTGGACACCGATGCGGCCTGAATCAGAGGCGCCAGGCAAGGGGCGACATGCCCTTGCCCCGTGCCTAAGAGGGATACGGAATCCTAGAACTCCAGGTTGTCTATGAGCCGGGTGCTGCCCAGGCGTGCCGCGCCCAGGGCCACCAGTTCGCCGCTGAGCGCATCGACAGGTGTCTGCAGATCGCTGCGCTGGCGCACGCTCAGATAGTCGGGCTCCCAGCCCTTGGCGCGCAGCGCGGCCATGGCCTGCGCTTCGAGATCGGCCAGATTGCCGCCCTGGCGCGCGGCATCGGCCAGGGCCTTGAGCCCCTGCGACAGCGCCATGGCCTGCACGCGCTGCTCGTCGCTGAGGTAGCCGTTGCGCGAGCTCAGGGCCAGGCCGCTGTCGGCGCGTGCCGTGGCGCAGCCGATGATCTCTATGGGCAGGGCGAACTGCTGCACCATGCGGCGGATCACCATCAGCTGCTGATAGTCCTTCTGTCCGAAAACGGCCGTGCCGCCGCCCGTGGTGGCAAACACGGCTTGGAACAGCTTCATGACCACGGTGCAGACGCCGGTGAAGAAGCCGGGGCGGAAGTGGCCTTCCAGGATGTCGGCCAGCTGCGCATCGGGCTGGACTTTGAAGGTCTGCGGCTCGGGGTAGAGGTCTTTCTCCCTGGGGGCGAAGACGATGTCGCAACCTTCGGCTTCCAGCTTGGCGCAGTCGGCATCGAAGGTGCGCGGGTAGCTGTCGAAGTCTTCGTGAGGCAGAAACTGCAGGCGGTTCACGAAGATGCTGGCCACGGTCACATCACCGTGCTGGCGGGCCTGGCGCACGAGGCTGAGATGGCCTTCGTGCAGATTGCCCATGGTGGGTACGAAAGCAGGGCGACCGCGACCGGCCAGAGCGGCGCGCAGGTCGGCGATGGTGTGAACGATTTGCATGACTCGAACAGTGGGGGAAAACGAAAACAAAGGCCCGGCTTCACCAGGCGTGCAGCGCATTGTCAGGGAAGCTGCCATTCTTGACCGCTTGCACATAGGCTTCCATGGCGCCCTTGACGCTGCCTGCATCGGCCATGAAGTTGTGCACGAATTTGGCCATCTTGCCCAGATTCACGCCCAGCATGTCGTGCAGCACCAGAACCTGGCCGGCCGTGCCATTGCCCGCGCCAATGCCGATGGTGTGGCACAGCGGCAGCTCCTCGGTCAGCTGGGCGGACAGGGCTGCGGGCACCATCTCCAGCACCAGCATGGAGGCTCCGGCGTCCTGCAGCTCCAGCGCCTGCTGGCGCAGCGTGGCCGCTGCCTGCTCGTCCTTGCCCTGGACGCGGTAGCCGCCCAGTGCATGCACGGTCTGCGGCGTCAGTCCCAGGTGGGCACAGACGGGCACGCCGCGGTCGACGAGAAAACGCACGGTGGGAGCCGTCCAGCCGCCGCCTTCGAGCTTGACCATATGGGCACCGGCCTGCATCAGCTGGCAGGCGCTGCGCATGGCCTGCTCGGGACTTTCGGCATAGCTGCCAAAGGGCATGTCGGCAATCACCCAGGCAGTGGCCTGGGCGCGGTGCAGGCCGCGCGTGACGCTGGCCGTGTGATAGGCCATATCCTGAAGCGTCACCCCCACGGTGCTGTGCAGTCCTTGGCAGACCATGCCCAGCGAGTCGCCGACCAGAATGCACTCCACACCGGCCGCGTCGGCCACGGCGGCAAACGTGGCGTCGTAGGCGGTCAGCATGGTGATTTTTTCACCAGCAGCGCGCATCTGGCTCAGCCGCGGCAGGCTGACGGGGCGGCGCTGGGGCTGGGGCGAAGAGGGGGGGATGGTGCCGTAAGGCGTACCGCTGGCGGTCATGGGATGTCTCCTGGTCTTGTCTATGGCGGGACCCCGCAGAAAAAGCCTGCAGGCAAATTTGCCCGCGAGTCTATGCGATGCTGCGCTGCAGCGCCACGTTAAAACAGGGTATGGCTGCTGTCGTCCGCCTTACTATGCTGTGGGCTCAGCTTTGCATGAGCCCAGCGCTTTCCGGCCTTCCATTTCTTTTTGCACAAGGTTGTTCATGTCCATGCTCGAGTCCCTGCAGCCGTCGGTTTCAGCGCCCGTGTCAGCCGTGGCCTGGCAGGGTCTGCGCAGCGTGAGCTGGCTGGAGTCTCTGTCCGACGAGAGGCTGTCGGTGCTGGCCGGGCAATGCCTGTGGCACCGGCTGGAGGCGGGACAGGTGCTGCACGGCGCCTATACCGATCAACGCATGTACATGCTGATCAGCGGCCAGCTCAGTGTCGGCAGCTATAGCGCCAGCGGGCGGGCCATGATTCTGGGTTATCTGGAGCCCGGCTTCTTTTTTGGCGCGTTCGCGCCGCAGCCACCGGTTCGCCATGTTTCCGTGCAGGTGCAGGCCACGCATGAGAGCCTGGTTGCATCGCTATCGAATGCCGAGCTTGAGACGCTGATCATGAGCGATGTTCTGGTCATGCGGGCCGTGGTCCAGCGGCTCAGCGAGCTGGCAGGGGTGCTGGCGCGGCGCGTGGTCAGCCTGGGAACCCTCTCGGTGAGAGGCCGCCTGCATGCCCAGTTGCTGGAGCGTGCCGAGATGGCGGGCGTCGAGAACGACGAGGCACTGCTGTCGCCGGCTCCGCGCCAGAACGATCTGGCCCTGATGCTGGGCACCAGCCGCGAAGAGGTCGCACGCGAGATGTCGCGGCTCACGCGTCTGGGCTTGCTCAGGCGCGAGGGACGCAATCTGCGTCTTTGCCGTGTGGATGGTCTACGGCTTCTACTCGAGGAAGCACATTGATTTTCCGCAATGTGGAATGAGTTTTTGCGTGAGAAAACGCACAGACGGCCTGCGGGACCGGGCGCATAGTTCAGCCATACAGCAGCGAGACAGGTCTTCTTTCCGCTGCTGCGCCGTTGAAAGGATTGAAAAATGCGCGCCCTTACCCGTTTGTTGACCGCCGCCGTGCTGACCGCCAGCGCCGCTGCGGCCATGGCTCAAGACCTCCCCCAAAGTCCCGTAACTTCCAGCAAAAGTCGTGCCGAAGTGATGGCCGACCTTGAGATGTACCAGCGCGCCGGCCTGGGCTACATGCCCACGCCAGCGGCTTACGTCGAGACCGAATTCAGTAGCGAGTACCGCAAGGCCTATGCCGAATACCAGCGCCTGCTGGCCAGCCCTGCCTACACGGCTGCCGTGGCCAAGTACCAGTCGCAGCTGGGCGGCAAGTAACAGAGTTCTCTCTTAGCCATCCGACAGAGGTGGCCCATTGGTGGATGCGCGCTGAGGGATTCCTTCAGCGCGTTTTTTTATGCCGGCAATGCCGGGCGGATGGATATCGCAAGTTTGATAGCATTCCGCGCATGTCGACAGTGCGCTTGCAGGTGATCTGACTTGAAAACCGTTCTTGATTTCACCGCTCCCTGGCAGGCTGGAGCAGCCCGTCTGCAGCATGGCTTTGGCGTTCCCGAACAAGTCTTGCAAGCGCATCGCCCCGAGGACGTGCCTGCTGTGCTGGAGGCCGTGCAGCAGGCTGCGGAGCAAGGCCTGTGGTGCGTGGGTTGGCTGGCCTACGAGGCGGCCGCAGCTTTTGACCGTGCCTATGGAGATGCTGTACATGCCTCCCCACCGGGCCAGCCGCTGGCCTGGTTCGGCCTGCATCGCGCGTCGCTGGCGATGGATGTGCTGCCCCGGCCGCAGCAGACCGCAGCGGTGCATTGGCAGACGGCGCTCAGCCGCGAACAGTTCGATGCCCATGTGGCACGCATCCATGCGGCGATTGCGGCGGGCGACTGCTATCAGATCAATTACACGGCCCCCCTGACTGCCGAGCTTGGGGATCTGCAGCATGGCGATGCCGGCGCACTGGCCCAGGCGCTGTTCGCAAGGCTGCAGCAGGCTCAGCCCGGCGGCTATGCGGCCCTGGTCGATTGCGGCGACATGCAGGTGCTGTCGCTGTCACCCGAGCTGTTTTTCGACTGGGACGGCGAGCAGATTCTGACCCGCCCCATGAAGGGCACCGCGGCGCGTGGCAAGACCCCGGAAGCCGATGCACGAGCTGCGCAAACCATGCGCGAGTCGGTCAAGGAGCGGGCCGAGAACGTGATGATTGTGGATTTGCTGCGCAACGATCTGTCACGCATTGCCGTGCCGCACAGCGTGAAAGTGCCGCAGCTGTTTCAGGTCCAGGCGCTGCCGGCCGTCTGGCAGATGACCTCGGATGTGGTGGCACGCACGCGCCCGGATGTGCGGCTGGTGGATGTGTTCGCGGCGCTGTTTCCCTGCGGCTCGATCACCGGGGCGCCCAAGCGTCAGGCCATGCGTCTGATTCGCGAGCTGGAGCACGAACCCCGAGGCGTCTACTGCGGCGCTCTGGGCGTGGTGCGGCCGAGGGCTGGGCCGGGACGTATCCACGCCAGCTTCAATGTTCCCATTCGCACCGTGGTGCTCAAGAATGGGCGTCTGAGCTGCGGCATAGGCAGCGGCATCACGGCCAGCGCCAATGCGGCCGATGAATGGATGGAATGGCAACACAAGCAGGCTTTTCTCAAGGTGCTTGAACAAGGCGTCGGCGTATGAATACGAATCTTGAAATCCTCGAAACCCTGGCACTCAAGGATGGCCGCTGGCAGAACTGGGCTTTGCACTGGGCACGTTTGCAGATCACGGCGCAGCATTTTCGCTATCCGTTGATGCAGATGCAGCTGGAGTCCGATATGGAGCGCATGGCCAGTCAGACGCATTCCATGGGCGACTGGCGCGTGCGGCTGGCGCTTTCGGCCACAGGCGAGATGCAGATCACGGCAGAGCCATTGCCGCCCACTGCTCAGCCCGTTGCGTTGCAGCTGGCGCATCGGCCCATTGCCAATGCGCTGGCGTACAGCGATGTGGTGCGTTTCAAAACCTCGGTACGTCAGCATTACGACGCTTTCAGACCCCAGAGCACCGGCATTTTCGATATCGTACTTTTCAACGAGGACGGCCAGATCACCGAAGGCACGCGCGGCAATATTGCCGTGCAGCTTGATGGGCGCTGGGTCACGCCACCGCTGCAATGTGGCTTGCTTCCGGGCGTGGGGCGGGCGCTGGCCTTGTCGCAGGGACGGCTGACAGAGCAGGTGGTGACGCTGGAGCAGGCGCGTCATGCCGGCGGCTGGGCCTTCATCAATAGCCTGCGTGGCTGGCTGGATGCTCGTTTGATCGCCTAGGGGCGGTTTGTTATTGTGCTGACGTAAGCAACCTGGAGGAGTCTCAGCCATGGATGACGACGACTTTGATGCCCTGTACCTGGACCTGATGAAGGAATTCCTGGCCACTGCGACACCACTGCAATGGCTGGCCGTGGTCACCACCATGAACTACGACAACGGCAGTGCCTTGCCTGACTGGATCAGCAAGCATCCCAAGCTGGAGCCCGCCGTTGCCAAGGCGCTGTATTGGTATCAGCAGCCGGGCTACTTCCAGCACTATGCCTCGCAGGACAAGGTGCCCGGCATCAACCGCCCGGGCTGGGCCCGCATACAGGCGCTGAGCCAGCGCTTCGAGCAGGGCAATCTGGCTCCCGCCACCATCGGTTGGGACCCGGCCAATGATCTGGCCTCGCCCACGGGCAATGAAAAGCACCCGGGCTATGACTGGACTAGCGAAGCCGTCAAGGGCGATGAGGCCAAATGGCAGATTCCGGCCATCATGCTGCTGGCCGTGCCCGGCGAGCAACCCGATATCTATGCCTATGTCGACGAGCATGGCTGGGAAGACGGCATGCCGCCCCATGTCCAGGAAGAGCTCAATGCGGCCATGGATGGGGACGAAGTCGAGGACGAGGATTAGCGCCTGCGCGTCCGGTTGCTTCGCTCACATAAGCCTTTGCGTGAGGCACTGTGGCGCATGAAGCGGCAGATGTCCGTGCTGCGGTTGAAGCAGTTGCCACCGAGGGGCGCGGCCGGGCCGGTTCAGGCCATCCAGTGGCCGGCGAGCAAAACAGCTCTTTAGGTATCATTTGACGATACCTTGCGAAGAAGAGCTTGGCTTGATCGAGCGGATTTTCTACTATTCGTTCACCACAACTTTCGAGACCCGCTCATGAACCCCCAAGCCATCACCAGCCACAAGCCTTCCTCCGCATTTGTCGGCGCATCCTGGGCCGCCTTGCTGCTGGGCGTCGTCGCTTTCATGGCCGGGCTGTGGAATGCAGCCATGCAGCTCAACGAGAAAGGCTTTTACTTTGCTGTGCTGGTGCTGGGTCTGTACTCGGCCATCTCGCTGCAGAAAACCGTGCGCGACAAGCTCGAGGGTGTTTCCGTGACCGGCATCTACTACGGCATCAGCTGGGTGGCGCTGATCATCGCGGTGCTGCTGCTGGGCACAGGTCTCTTCAATGCCACGTTGCAGCTCAGCGAAAAAGGTTTCTATGCCATGGCTTTTGCGCTGGCCCTGTTCGGTGCGATTGCCGTGCAGAAAAACACCCGCGACAGCCTGAGCGCCGACGATGGAGCTGCAGAGCGCAAGCGCAGCAAGAGCGAGCGCAGCGGGCCCGCTCTGGTGGTGACCGATCCCGCCAAGTCCGCCGATGTGCCGGAGCAGGTGGCCAATAACCGCTAAGCTGGAAGCTCGTTTGACCGCTGAATCTCAGGCGCCCCTTGGGGGCGCCTGATTGCATTGGCGCAGCTGCAGCTGCTGCGCCACAAACTGACTGAAGACTTTCTGCAGCACGGCATGGGCCGTCGCGTCCTCGGGCCGGGTCTGCAGCTGTGCCAGCGCCAGGGCCGCAGCCTCGAAACTGGAGAGCTGCCCGGGCAGATGGGCCTTGCGGATGGCGTAGCCGGAGTCCTCCACGCCGAGCAGGGGCAGGCGCGGCAGGGCCTGCAGTGCAGGATTGAGATAGAGCATCTTGCGGCTTTTGCGCCAGGTGCCGTCGATGATCACCAGCCGCAGACGCTCTGGCGGCTGCGGCCAGGACAGAGGGCCGGCCGCAGCCAGCCCCAGTGCGGCATCCTGGCCTGCTGTATCGGGGTAGAGCAGCAGGCTGTGGCGGGGCGCACTATCGGTATCGGCCCGGCTGGCCCATCTGCCATGCAGAGCCGCTTCCAGCTCGGCGGCATCGAATTCCTCGCCCACCATGACCCGGCTGTGTGGCAGGCACAGATGCAGCAGATGCCCGGTGCCCTTGGCTTCGTGCACTTCCATGGGATGCATGAGGATCAGCACTTCGACCTGATGTGCGACCGGCCTGGCCAGCGCGCAGACGCAGGTGCGCAGCGCCCGGTGACAGCGGGGGCAGCGGGGGCGAGGCTCGGGTTTGCTCATGATTCAGGAGCTGCTTGCTCTTTTGGGGTAAGGGGTTGAGGCGATTTTGATCTCAAACCAAGGTCCCTGAAACAAAAACGCCCGCAAGCATGGCTGCGGGCGCTCTGGCTTGTGTGGCCGAGGGCTTACAGGCGACCCTTGAAGTAGGTGGCCTTGTCCATATCGGACACGTCCACGCTCAGCTGCACCAGCACACCGGCAGGCTGGGGCACCAGACGGCGCAGGACTTCGGCAATGCCGTCCGACATCTGCTTCTTGGCTTCGGTGCTGCGACCTGCCATCAACTGCAGGTGCACATGGACGAAACCACGGTTCTCGGGCTGGGTGCCGATATAGACATGGTCCATGTTCAATCGGGCAATGCGGGCCTTGACATCGGCTTCATCGAGAACGGTGGGGTGGGAGCAGACCACGGCGTTGATGTCGCGCATCAGTTCGCGTTCGTTCAGGCCGGTCAGGTTGTCGGTGTATTCAATATGCAGATGAGGCATGGAGTTCTCTCGCTCGATTTGGGAGGCAAAAAGCCGTTTTTACAGCATCTGGGTGGGCACTTTGTGGCGCAGCTCGACCTGTTTGTTGCTGTCGTCCACAAATACCAGCTGCGGCTGGTGCTCGGCCACATCGCTTTCATGAACCTGGGCGAAGGCGGCAATGATGAGCAGGTCGCCTACGCTGGCCCGGCGAGCGGCCGAACCGTTGACGGAAATCATGCCCGTGCCGCGCTCGCCCTTGATGGCGTAGGTCACAAAGCGCTCGCCATTGTCGATATTCCAGATATGGACTTGCTCGTTCTCAGCAATGTTGGCGGCATCCAGCAGATCCTCGTCGATGGCACAGGAGCCTTCGTAGTGCAGCTCGCATTGCGTGGTCTTGACGCGGTGGATCTTGGATTTGAGCAGGGTGCGGAACATGTTTGTCTCTCTGGGGCGCTTTGCGCGTTGCTGAAATGGGGCAGGCCTGTGCTTGCGAAAAATCACGCAAGTCTAAATGCGATCGGTAAAACCCATGTAGTTCATTGAGGGCATTGACAGGGAAATGCGGCGCCTTCGCATCCCGGGGTGGAAAGTTCTGCCAGTTGCTGATGTAGGACGATGTGACGATTGTCGTTGTGATTGTTGTTTTGTTGCGAATTTAAGGGTTGTAACTAATGTTTCATTTTCACTTTGTTTAATGAATTCAGTCCCAGACGGGGCCCGTCCAAGGCAGGCCGTAGCCGTACTGCATGGGCTTTCTCATTTCTACAAACACAGTGAACAGCATGAAACGAACTCTTCTCGCCCTTGCCGCCCTGACCGTCTCCGCCGGCGCCCTGGCTCAATCCAGCGTTACCGTCTTTGGCGTGGCCGACGTGTCGGTGGCCCACATCTCCACGACCGGCAAAAGCGTGTCCGGTCTGGCCAACGGCGGCAACTCCAGCAGCCGTCTGGGCTTTCGCGGCGTGGAAGATCTGGGCGGCGGCCTGAAGGCCGATTTCTGGCTGGAAGGCAGCCTGAGCGTGGACGACGGCACGGCTTCGGGCTTCAAGTTCGATCGCCGCTCCACCGTCAGCCTGCTGGGCAACTTCGGTGAAGTGCGCCTGGGTCGTGACAAGACCCCCGCCTATCAGAACCTGGAAACCTTCCATGCCTTCGGTGACACCGGCATGGGCGCCATCAACGGTCATAACCTGATCAGCGGCTCGGCTGCAGGCACCTCCGAAGGCTCCAACCCCAAGCGCAACTCCAACGCCATCAGCTATCTGCTGCCCAAGCTGGGCGGCGTCTACGGCCAGCTGACCCACAGCTTTGGCGAGCAGGCCGACGACCACAGCCTGGCCAGCTCCACCGGCCTGCGTCTGGGCTATGCCAACGGTCCCCTGAACGTTGCCGCAGCCTACGGTATCGCACGTGGCGGCACGGCTGTCGCGGGCGTGGACTACAAGACCATGAATCTGGGTGCTTCCTACAACTTCGGCGTTGTCACTCCCATGCTGCTGATCGCGTCCGATCGCGGCAACGGCAAGCGTGTCGATCTGTACAGCCTGGGCGTGAAGATGCCTCTGGGCGCCGGCGAGCTGCGCGCAGCCTATACCTGGTACAAGGACAAGAAGCAAAGCGATGCGGACTCCCAGCGTTTGGCTCTGGGCTATGGCTACAAGCTGTCCAAGCGCACCGAAATCTATGCGGCCGTGGCACGCATGAGCAACGACGACAAGGCTTCCCGCAAGCTGGGTTCGTCGCTGAGCCCTACACCCGCTGTGGGCAAGAGCCTGACGGGCTACGAAATCGGCCTGCGCCACAATTTCTAAGAGCATGGG
>Ga0268257_1000966_pt1 | contig 27753 bp, 21 predicted proteins | sample AgamicAtPrz_FD_200249 | JGI IMG/M metagenome (GOLD analysis project Ga0268257, IMG submission 200249) | Agave microbial communities from Guanajuato, Mexico - At.P.rz (v2) (version 3) | ecosystem: Host-associated > Plants > Phyllosphere > Phylloplane/Leaf | place: Guanajuato, Mexico | collected... | reverse complement strand
CGCTTCTCCCAGAAGTGCCCCACCCGAAATGAAATCCTCCATCCGCATTGTTGACGTCGACCGCCTGGAAACCTGGAGCAAGTACAAGGCCGGCATGTGTGACAGCTGCGCGGCCAATTGCTGCACCATGCCGCTGGAGGTACGCCTGCCGGATCTGGTGCGCCTGGAGTTGGTGGACCCGTTCGAGGTTGAAAACATCGAGCCAAAGCTGATCGCCAGGCGGCTGCTGAAGATGCGCCTGATCGACCACTTCAACCCCAAGCACGAGATCTTCACCATGGCCCGCCGGGCAGGCGGAGACTGCAATTTTCTGGACAAGAACACGCGCCGTTGCACGGTCTATGAAAAGCGCCCGGAAACCTGCAGGCTGCATCCCAAGAAAGGGCCCAAACCAGGGTTCTGTGCCTACGGCAACAAGGCGCTGTCGCAGATCTGAAAGCGTCGCGGCAGCGCTTCAGACATCGGCCACGGCAGGCAGCCAGATGCGCGCCACCAGGCCTGGATGGGCATTGTGAAAACTGAGCTTGCCACCATGCAGCTGGACAATGGCCAGCACACTGGCCAGACCCAGTCCGTAGCCCGGGCGATCCGATTCTGCGCGGTAGAAACGGGTGGTCATTTTCTCCAGGGTCTGAGGATCTGCACCCGGCCCCTGGTCCTGCACGGTGATCTCCACACCCCAGACGCCGTCGCTGCCATGCTCCTGCGCTGGCGCGGCGCGCAGCAGTACGTCAGCTCCGTGGATATCGTCGGGTGACGCTCCGTATTTAATAGCATTGTCGACAAGGTTGGAGACAGCGCTGGCCAGCAGGTCGCCATCGCCCAGGGCCTGCACACCTTCCTGCACATCCAGCCTGAGAATGCCGCCGGCGTCTTCCACCAGCGGTTCGTAAAAGTCCACCACGTCGACCAGCAAAGCCTGCAGATCAACCGATGCAAAGCTCTTGCGACTGGCTCCGCTTTCCACTTCGGCAATCTGCAGCAGCTTCTCGAAAACCACGCCCAGCTCAGCCACTTCTTCAGCCACCAGCGCCAGCGTGGCGGACTGCATTTCGGGGCTGGCCTGCTGCGCGTTGCGCAGGCGCAGCAGGATGCGCGTCAGCGGCGTTCTGAGGTTGTGCGCAATGCTGTTGGAGACGTGGCGTATGCCTTCCATCAGTTGCTCGAGCCTGTCGAGCATGGTGTTGATATCGCGGTTGAGCAGCGTGAATTCATCCTCGCGCTGATCGACCGGTATGCGCTGGCGCAGTTCGCCTGCCGCCACACGCGACATGGTGCTGCGAATGGCGGCCGCGCGCTCGTCCACCACGCGCCTGAAGACCATGGCACCTATCACGGCCATGATGCAGGCCGCCACGGCCGCCAGCAGACTGGCCTGACCGAACAGCTCTTCCATATCGCGCTGCAGTTGCATGTCGCTGCCCACGGCCAGCAGATTGCCATTGGGCATTTCCACGACGGCCACCCGGCCCACCATCAGCCGCCCGTTGCGCTTCACGGTCAGCTCGCGCACGCCCATGATGCTGAGCTTGCGCGGAGGATATACCTCGGCATTGCTGACAATGGTCTCGCCTTGCGGGTTCATGAGAATGACGATTTCCGTGTCGGTGTTAACACCGTCACGAATAGTCTGCAGAATCTCGTTTTCCAACGCTCCCGGGCCGTATTTGGCCGAGTGCTCGGTCAGTCTGCGCACATGGTTTTCGGCCTGCTTGTCGAGCCGTACCCGCACCACGCCCACGGTCTGGATATAGAAGACGGCCAGCACAATGGCCATGGTCAGGACCATGAGGCCGCCATAGCTGAGAGCCAGCCTGAAGGCCAGCGAACTCCAGGGTCTGGAGCGCATCATCAGACCACCTCGGGCAGGTCTTGCGGCTGGTCCGAGAGGCTGTAGCCCACACCGCGCACGGTGTGGATCAGAGGCGTGGCAAAGCCTTTGTCCACCTTGCTGCGCAAGCGGCTGATGTGCACGTCGATCACATTGGTCTGCGGATCGAAGCGGTAATCCCAGACCGACTCCAGCAGCATGGTGCGCGTGACGATCTGGTGCGCGTGCTGCATGAGAAACGCGAGCAGACGGAATTCGCGCGGCTGCAGCGACAGCGGCTGGCCGGCACGCTCGGCGCTGCGCGAAATCAGGTTGACGCGAAGATCGGCCACCTGCATCTCGCGCGTGGGAGCCGGGATCTGGGCGCGGCGCACCAGGGCTTCGAGCCTGGCCGAGAGCTCGGAGAAAGCAAAGGGCTTGGTCAGATAGTCATCGCAGCCGGCCTTGAGCCCGCGCACTCTCTCGTCCGTGGCAGACAGGGCGCTGAGCACCAGCACCGGCGTCTGCTTTCCCATGGAGCGCAGCGCCTGCAGGATCTGCAGCCCGTCAAAGCCATTGGGCAGCATGCGGTCGAGGATGATGACATCCCAGTTCTCGCCCACGGCCTGCGCAATGCCTTGCACACCGTCACCGCAGACGCTGACATGCGCACCTTGCTGGCGCAACCCTTCAGCGATGTAACGCGCGTTGAGCGCATCGTCTTCGATGATGAGGTAGCGGTACATGCGGAGTCTGTCTCTGGCCGTTGGTGGACAGACACTATAAGCCGTCGCCTCCTCCTTCGCAGCGGGCGGCAGGCAAGCATCAGGAGGTGGAACAGGGGTTTGTGCCATCTCCCTTGCCTCGCTCAAGGCTGCACCTGTGGCAGATCGCCGCTGGCCAGACGCACTTCCCACTCGGCGTCCAGCATGTCCTTGACCAGCTCCAGATGCTCCAGTCGGTGCTCGGTGATCGAACCCAGTGCATCGATCAGCTCAAGAATCGTGCCCTTGCCCAGCTTGTAGGCGTCCTGAGCCATCTGGTGCAGCGGCGCAATCTGTGCCAGCCCTTCCTTCTCGTAGTCGCGCACGGCAGTGCGGCGCAGCGACAGCTGCTGCAAGGAGCGCTGCAGTTCGGACTGGGCGGCCAGCAAGGCCGCATCGCGGCGCAGCTCGGCCTGGTCGGCCTCGACCTTGGCGCGCTCGATGGGGCCCTGACGGCGGTCGAACAGCGGGATCTCCACGCTCACGCCCACCTGGTTGAAACTGCCGTCCACGCTGTTGCGGATGCGGGCCAGACCAAAGGATGGCGTGGGCAGGGCCTCACGCTGCTCGAGCTGGATCTTCTGGCGTGCTCTGTCCAGCTCGGCCTGCGCGGCACGCAGGCTCGGCAACTGGATCTGCGCCTGGTTCCACAGCTGCTCGTAGCCGGGTGCCTTGCGAATGTCAGTAGCCTGCAGGCTGCCTTCGACACGTACCTGCCATTGCGGCAGGGCCGCAATGGCAGCCACGCGCGATCCGGCATCCCGCAAGGCGGCCTGGGCCTTGCTGACCTGCATGCTCATCTGGGCCTGTTGCAGGTTCAAACGCGCGCCGTCATAGCGGCTGCGCGTACCGGCTTCGATCTGGCCCTTGACGATGTTGCCCGCCTTCTCCAGCTCGTCGCGTGCAGCCAGCCACACCTGATAGCGCTGCTGCGCCACCAGCAGCTCGTTGAAGGCATGGGCGGCATCGCTCATGGTGACGGCGACCGCCACGTCGGCATTCGCCGCTGCGGCCTTCTCGCCCAGCCTGGCGTTCTCGATGCGCATGCCGCGCTGGCCGAAGATGGGAATGGCCTGCTCCACACCCCATTCCTTTTCGCCGCGCTTGCTGGAGTAATGCATGGCAGGATTGGAGATGGTGGCCGCCGTCTTGCTGTCGGCCCTGGCCAGATCCAGCTGCATGCGATCGGCTGCCAGATTGGGCTGGTTCTGCACGACGATGCGCAGATATTCCTGCAGGGTCACAGGCTGCACAGGGGCCGCCATATGGCCCGCTGCGGCACTGTTCTGCGCAGGTGCGTCCATCGCATCGGCAGCATGGGCAAGGCCGCTGAAAGCACCGCAGCACAGTGCCGCAGCCATGGCCAGCGAGTGCCATTTATTCATCTTGAGCGCTTTCATCACGTTCTTCCTGCGTCAACATGTTCTTGGGGCCCAGCAAGGCATACAGCACGGGCAGTAGCACCAGTGCCACCAGAGGCAGCACCACCATGCCGCCGACGATGACCGAGGCAAACGGGCGCTGGGTTTCGCTACCCACGCCAGTGGACAGTGCCATGGGCAGCAGGCCCAGCAGCGCCAGCAACGCCACCAGAATGATGGAGCGCATGCGCTCGGCCGCACCTTCGATCAGGGCCTGCATCAAGGGCATGCCCTGGCGGCGCAAATCTTCGACCGCGGAGACCACCAGCAACCCCGCCAGGGCCACTTGGCCCAGCAAGGCAATAAAGCCGATGGCCGCGCTGATGGAGAGCTCGATATGCGCCAGATGCAAGGCTGCGATGCCGCCCACCATGGCAAACGGCGCGCACAGCAAGATGATGCCGGCGCTGCGGGCCTGGCCCAGCGCACCGAACAGCAGGGCATAGACGATGACCAGCGACAGCGGCACCACCACCTTCAGGCGTGCAGCCGCACGTTGCTGGTTCTCCCATTCACCGCCCCAGACGGCCTGGTAGCCTTCGGGCAGTTTCACGTTCTGCTTGAAGGTGGCCAGCGTGTCCTTCACCACCGAGCCGATGTCGCGGCCTTCCACGTTGAACTTGAGCGCCATGTAGCGCGCATTGCCTTCGCGGAAGATGGAGGAGTTGCCGACCTTCATGCTGACCGTACCGACCGAGCCCAGAGGCACCGAGCCGCCATCGGGCAGCGGTATGGCGATGTTGCGAATGCGCTCTTCGTCCATGCGGTCCACATAGGGCAGGCGCACGCGCACCGGCACGGGAAATTCGCCTTCCCACAAGGTGGTGGCCACATTGCCGGCCAGGGCCACTTCCAGGGTCTTTTGCGCGTCCTCCATGGCAATGCCCTGGCGCGCCAGGGCCTGACGGTCGAACTGCACATGCACCTGGGGGGCCGGGGCATCACGGTACAGATCCAGATCGACCACGCCATCGATGTCCTTCACCAGCGATTTGGTCTGCTGAAGAATGCTGCGCAGCGTGGGAATATCAGGGCCGAACAGCTTGAGCACGACCTGGCCACGCGCGCCCGAGGTGGACTCTTCCACGCTGTCGCGAATAGGCTGCGCGAAGTTGAAGGCCACGCCGGGAATCTCGCCCAGCGTCGCCCGCATTTCCTCGATCAGCGCAGGCTTGTTCAGGCCCTTGCGCCATTCGCCATGGGGCTTGAGGCGCACCAGCACCTTGGCCAGATTCAGCGTCTCGTTGTCGGTGCCCGATTCGGGGCGTCCCTGCTCCGTGGTGACGGTGATCACCTCGGGGAAGACCTTGAGGCGCAGACGCACATCGCGCAGCACTTCCTGGCCTTTTTCCAGAGAGATGGAAGCCGGCATCTGCACCAGCACATAGGCATCGCCCTCATCCAGCTCGGGCAGGAACTCGGTGCCCAGCCATTTGGCCGAAACCCCGGCCACCACCAGCACGCTCACGAACACGGCGATCACCGCAGTGCGGCGCTTGGCTGCGCCCAGCACCTTGGCGATCCAGTGCTGGTAGCCGTGATGTGCGCGGTCGAAGATCTTGGGCTCTTCCACCATCACATGCTTGGGCTTGAGCAGTAAGGCGCACAGCGCCGGCACCAGACCCATGGCGAACACCAGCGCACCCAGCAGGGCAAAGCTGTAGGTCATGGCCAGTGGGCGGAAGATGCGGCCTTCGATGCTCTGCAGCGAGAACACTGGAATCAGCGCCGCAATCACGATGGCCATGGCGAACAGCGTGGGCTTGGCCACGGCAACGGCCGAATCCACAATGATGTGGCGCATGTCGTTGGCCGTCTGCGGCTTTCGCAGCCGTGCGTTGCGGATGATGTTCTCGGCCAGCACCACGGCACCGTCCACCATGATGCCGAAGTCGATGGCGCCCATGGAGATCAGATTGGCAGGCATGCCCAGCCAGTGCAGGCCGATGAAGGCCACCAGCAGCGAAAGCGGAATCACCGTGGCCACGATCAGCGAGCCGCGCAGGCTGCGCAGGAACAGCCACAGCACGGCCACGATCAGCGTGGCACCGAACAGCAGGTTGTGCTGCACGGTCTTGAGCGTGTGGCCTACCAGATCGGAGCGGTCATAGTTGGTGACCATGTGCATGCCTTCGGGCAGGCCGCCGCTGTTGAGCTCATCGACCTTGGCATGAATGTCATCGAGCACGATGGAGGGGTTGGCGCCGCGCTTGAGCAGCACAATGCCCTGCACCACATCGTTCTGGTCGTCCATGCCCACCGAGCCCTGACGCGGCGTATGCGACTGCGCAACACGCGCCACGTCGCCGATGGTCACGGGAGCCTTGCCACGCATGGCAACGACCACATCCTGTATCTCCTGCGGATTGCGCAGCAGGCCGATACCGCGAATGATGAAGGACTGCTCGCCACGACGCATCAGGCCGCCACCCACGTTGCGGTTGGACTTGGACAGCGCATCGCTCACATCGTCCAGCGACAGGCCCAGGCTGTAGAGCTTTTCGGGGTCGACTTCAACGTGGAACTCCTTGACGAAGCCGCCAATGCTCACCACGTCGGCCACGCCCTGCACCTGCTTGAGCACGCGCACCACATGCCATTCCTGCTCGGTGCGCAACTGCGCCAGATTGTGTCTGTCGCTCTGCAGGCGGTAGTAGAAGATCTTGCCCAGCGGCGTGTAGTCAGGCGCCATTTCAGGCGTCACGCCATTGGGCAGATCCGCCTGCGGCAGACGCTGCGACACCTCGGCTCGCGCCGTAAAGCTTTTCGCGTCGTCGTTGAAGACCAGGTTGATCATGGAGAGACCGAAATAGCTCTCCGAGCGCAGCGATATCAGACCCGGCGTTCCGTTGAGCTCACGCTCCAGCGGCTGGGTGATCTGGCGCTCCACTTCTTCGGGAGCCAGGCCCGGCGCCTGGGTGATCACCCCGACCTGCACATTGGTCACGTCGGGATAGGCTTCGATGGCGGTCTGCAGATAGGCGTAGACGCCGTAGACGGCAATCGCCAGCGTGGCGCACACCGCCAGCAGCCGACGATGCACTACAAATGAAATAAATGAACTCAGCATGGTTCAGGCTCCTGCCGGACTAGAGCAGCTGACTGGCCGCGCCGTCGAGCAGCAGACCACCACGCACCACAATCTTCTCACCGACCTTGAGGCCGCTGATCACCGGCACCATGCCTCGCGATGGGCGCCCCAGCGTCACCACGCGCGCCTCGAACTGGTTGTTCTCATGCTGCACATAGACCACGCTGTGGCTTTCATCCTTGATGAGCACGGCGGTGACCGGAATCAGCATCTCCTGCTGATTCGACAGCTGCACGCCCACCTTGGCCTGCATGCCGGGGCGCAGCACCGGGTTCTGTTCGCTCAGCTCCACCACCACGGCAGCGCGGCGCGACTCCTTGTCCAGCGTGGCACCAAGATGGCGCACCGTGCCCTTGATCGGTTTGGGCAACTGCGGCACCTCGACCTGCACGGCACTGCCCAGGCGAATGCCGGGCAGATCGGACTCGAACACCTCTGCAACCACATTCATGGCCTGGGGATCGCCAATCATGAACAGCGCGGCTCCCGGTTCAGCGGCAGTCCCCACCACGGCCTTGCGCTCGGCCACGATGCCGGCACGCGGTGCGCGCAGCTCGAGGCGATCGCCACCGCCCGAGCCCAGCAGCGCAGCCGTGCCCTGTGCGCGGCCCAGCTCCTGCGAGGTCTCGCGCAGCTTGGCCTGCGCGGCGCGCAGATCGACTTCCACACCCACGCCCTTGTCCACCATGGTCTGCTGGCGCTGGGCTTCCACCACGGCCACATCATGTGCGGTCTTGGCCGCAGCCACGTCATAGCGGGTGCGCAACGCATCGGGGCTGACCAGGGTCGCCAGCAGATCGCCGGCCTTGACCATATCGCCAACATGCGCATTGACCGACAGCACGCGCGCCGAAACCGGCACCGAGACGGAGGCCACGCGATCCTCGACGAAGGCCACATGCGCTGGAGCCCAGGCCATCTGCAGCCCCTGCGGATTGGCTACGGGCGCGATCTCCAGCATCTTCAAAGAGGCTGGCTTGACCTGGATAAAGCCCTTGGGCAGTTGCGCAACCGGCTTCTGCGCCTCCTCGGTGGCTCTGGAGGCATCACAGCCGAGCAGCAGGCCCGCAACGGCAATGGCCGCAGCCATCACCGGCAGTCTTGCCAATGTCCAGTTTGGTAAATGTGCCGCTCCCGGCTGTCTCACAAGGCTCTTGTACATCGTTCACTCTTTCCCAAGTCCGGCAAGTGACGGGCGCGTCCACGACTTCACCTGCAGTGATGACGCCATGCTAGGAAGAGCACCCCGCTGCGTGGATGACACACGCATTACGGTTTGGTAAGCCCGAGCACGGACCTGAGCAGAGCCGCAAGGCAGGCCCTGCCCCGCTAATGATCTGAAACCAGGAAATCAGCCTTCAGACAGGCTGCATTGCCCATTTTTAAGGCAACTCACGCATACCCTCCGCTCTTTGCTCAAAAAACAGGCATTTTCCATGTATTTTTTCATACATGAGTATCAAAAGTATCACTAATTCATGATCAAAGGCCGAACCATGGCCTGTCTCTGAATTTCAGGGAAAACACGATCAATCCATTGATGTTGAATGGATATCTACTATCAAAAGATGAGCTTTGAAGTTATCCACGCGGTGGATAGATTTCGCCCTCTTACTCCCTCACATCCAGATTTCAACAGAAACAGGCTCTCTTGCATACAAAGCAGCGAGACGAGCATTGGCCGTGGGTGATCTTCCGCCATCCGCTGCACGCCATGACCTTCAGCAGACTTGTGGATAAATTTGATGCTTCGCCACCCGCAAGAGCGAAGAAAGCCATGAACAACCTTACCCACAGCACTTGAAAACCATGCTTTTTCTGCAAAATTGCAGCAAAGCCAGAATCTAGAAAAATCTTTTTATTCATAAAAATTTAACAACCATATCCACAGGGATTGATACATGGTTGTCTCCAGGATATGTACAGGCCGATCTTCAACTCATTCTGTGGATAAGTTTCTTGGTAACTGCACCCGGCGAAATCCACAACTACAATGAACAAGTCATATACAAGCAGTGGAAAAGTTCTATCCACCGACTCCCACGGATACAGCTGTAGAACATACAGACTTCACTGATTTGTATGCCGTATTGCATAAGAAATTCAATCTTATTTAATACATATCTCTGTACGAATACTTATAAGTCGCAAGAGCACAGCGTCTTTGCGTCTCGAAAAACGCTGAAATGCATGAAAAAAAGTGGGCTGAAGAGGCCCTGAATTCCTTTGATGCCGTGGTCGGGGCCATGCCGGGATTTCGCAGTCGTGAAGGACAGCGAAAAATGGCGGCCCAGATCGCGCAAACGCTGAGCCAGGCGCAGCTCGGAAAAATCGATGAAGGCGAGCCGGAACCACGTCGCGCCATCGCCGTCGTGCAGGCTGGTACCGGGGTCGGAAAATCACTGGCCTACAGCATTCCGGCCATCCGCATGGCGCTGTCGCGCGGCACGCGAGTGCTGATCTCCACAGCCACGGTGGCCTTGCAGGAGCAGCTGGTGAACAAGGATTTGCCGGCCCTGGCGCAAAAGTTGGACCAGCCTTTCAAATTCGCCCTGGCCAAGGGGCGTGGCCGTTTTGTCTGCAAACTCAAGCTGGAGCGTCTGGCGAGCACGGGGGAAGCACAGGACGAGATGGACGATCTGTTTGGCGACGAGCAGGGTCAGACCAAGTTCAGTCGCCCACAGCACGAGCTGCAGGCCCGCATGCAGTTCTACAAATCCATGGCCGATGCACTGGCCACGGAGGCCTGGAACGGTGACCGCGACTCGCTGGAGACCCCGCCTGAGGCCGAGGCCTGGAGCCCCGTGGCAGCCGAGTCCTCTTCATGCACCGGAAAGCACTGCCCGGCCTTCGGCAGCTGCGTCTATTACGAGCGCCGAAAGGACCTGGTGGCGGCGCAAGTCATTGTCGCCAATCATGATTTACTGCTTTCCTCGCTGGGCTCCAAGCTGCTGCCAGAGCTGGACAACTGTCTGCTGGTGCTCGATGAAGCCCACCATCTGCCCTCTACGGCCCTGGACCAGTTTGCCGGCGAGATGGATCTGAGCCGCCTGGGCTGGATCGACAAGCTGGCCAGCCGTGCGCTGCGCGTGAACCAGGTCGCCGAAGTCGAGGAACTGGCCGACGTGCCCAAGCATGCGGGTCAGCTGCGCCAGCAGATGCAGGAGCTGGCGCGACTGGTCATGGAGCACTACGGAGAGACGCTCAAATCGCAGAAAGACAGCTATGGGCCCGCCAGGGTACGGGCACCCCGCGGAATGCTGCCAGAGGCGCTTCTGGAGCCTCTGGGACAGATTGCGCACCATGCCGACGGCTTTCTGGATGCGCTGCGCGCCGTCTCCAAGGCCCTGCGCGCCGAAATCAAGGAGCAACCCGAGGAAGCCCAGCGCCTGTCCACCGTCTATGCGCAGGTCGGCGCCCTGGCGCCCAGGCTGGAAGCCATTTTCAACACCACGCAATTGCTGCTGCAGAACAACGAGAGCGATGGCGACGGCAAGATGGTGCCCCATGCCAAATGGTTCACGCTGGAGATGGACGGCGAGTTCATCGTGGTCAAGGCCCATGCCAGCCCGATACAGCCCGGCTCCACCCTGCGCCAGCATCTCTGGTCGCAGGTGCGTGGTGCGGTGCTGACATCCGCCACGCTGACCAGCTGCGGCCATTTCGACTTCTTTCTGCGCGAAGCGGGGCTTGCCAATGACGACTCAGTCACCACGCTGGAAGTGCCAAGTCCCTTCGACTATGCGCGCCAGGGCACGCTGGTGGCCCGTGAAACGGCCTCAGACCCGCGCGAAGCCGCCCGCTTTACCGAGGAGATGGTCGAGGCCCTGTTGAACGATCTGAGCCGCATCCAGGCCGGCGCACTGGTGCTGTTCACATCCCGCGAGCAGATGCGCCAGGCCGTTGATGCGCTGTCCACCAGCATGCGCAACCAGGTGCTGGTGCAGACCGCCCTGCCCCGCCAGACCCTGCTGGCCCGCCATCGCGAGGCCGTGGCGATGGGCGAGCCGTCCATCATCTTCGGCATGCAGTCCTTTGGCGAAGGACTGGACCTGCCGGGAGCCCTCTGCGAGTCGCTGTTCATCACCAAGCTGCCTTTTGCGCCGCCCGACGACCCCGTTGGCGAAGCCAGAGCCGAATGGCTGCGCAGCAGCGGCCGCAACCCTTTCAACGAACTGGTGGTGCCGGCCACGGCCATTCGCCTGGCCCAGTGGGTAGGCCGCGCCATCCGGACCGAGGAAGACCAGGCCCATGTGTACTGCTATGACCGCCGCCTGACGGGCACCAGCTACGGCCAGTTGCTCATCAAGGGCCTGCCGCCTTTCACGCTACAGCGGCGCCCGGTCCGAGGGTCTTGAGTTCCGGTGCGAAACAGGGCCTTGCCCAGGTGATCCAAGGCCGCTTTGCGCTGTTTCGCGCCATTCCAGAGACCGCTTTTCGCTGTTCTCAAGCGTGCGGCAAGGTGGTTTTCTGCCCTGCTGCTGCGCCCTCTTCGCGCCTCTCAAACCTGCCGCGGCGCACTCCGCGCATTTGTAATTTTTCTAACAGTTGCCTGGCATTGCGAGCAGCATCCAGCCTTGCCTGGCTGCTGACCCGCAAGGTATTGCCCGAAGCAACACCGCCGGGCTTGTGCACCAATGACCACCGTGACTGGCGAGCAGCTGCCGGTGTTCCTGATTTCCATTCCACCAAGGGATGGCCGCACTTTCCCAGAGCTTGCGCATCCGCTCAGGGTTCTGCTTCTATGCAGAAATGAAAAATTCTTTGAAAACAATGACCTATGGATCATTGAATTTTTTTGAATGAAGAGAGCGCAATGCTGGCTGATATCGCTGGCCAGCATTCCTCAAGAGTTTCCCCCAGCTGTTTATAACATTCTGTGGATAACTGGCACTTCAAAGACTCTTTGATGGGAATTTATCCCCACCTCCTGTCACTGAGGAGGCGCATCTTACGCCAATTTTTCGAGATCTGGCGCGTCAATCTTCCCAAAGCCGTTTTTTTCTGTACTTCCCTCTGAAGAAAAGGGATTGACGCACCTGATCAGCCGCGATTTTGTGTGCTCCCGCATTTTGCCTGCGACTTCTGCTCCAGTTGTTCTTTAGAAGTTTTATAAAAATATAGTCGTAGTAGTAAGACTTGGCATCTTCTGTTGATAACTTTCAAAAACCAAGGCAAATCAAGCATCTTCAATGATGACAAACATGGAGACAAATGACGGTTGCTGCTGTCCTCGATCCATGAACAACTTTGCCTTCCTGCGCATTTTTGTGGAAAACATGGAAGTTGATATTGGCTTATCCACAGAAATTCATTTGCTCATTAATTCTTTATAAATTGCCTGAATCCATTGATATATAAGAGTTTTTAGCTATGCTTTTCATAGTGAATAACTGAGAAGAACATGATTGGGCACATTGCATTCCAAGGGTGTGATGTCGCAAGAACTGCTTGCCCGCTGATCTGATCGACATTTTTTTTATCCAGACCATCCCGGATTGCTGTGTAAACTTCGACCAAAGTTGTTATTTCTAGTCTTATCTTTTTACTTAGTAGTAATAGTAAGTAGTCCACTTAATTGTTGATAAGTAATTAATTTCTTTAAAAATCAACAACTTGAACTTTGACAAAGTCTGTGTTCCGATACGGGCTGCCGATGTCCTGGATTTGGGAACAACTTTCCAGAAGCTTTCATGGCTGTGGAAAACAGAAAAATTCATCGCGTTTTATCACCATGTTTATTCACAACCTGCGTGGTCGCTGCAAACCATGAAAAAAGCCGCCCGTTGGGCGGCCTGGTCGGTCCCGATATCGCGGGCTCAAAAATTCAGAAGTGGCGTGCGTATCGCAGCTGAAGAAAGTTCTCTCCCGGGTTGGGGCGCTTGATGCCTGCGTTGGAGTGGTGCTCGAAGCGCAGACTGATTTCGTTTTTCAGTTGCTCGCCAAACAGGTAGCCGATGCCGATATGGCTGGCAAAGTTGTAGCGGGTCGAAAATTCTTTGTGGTCGCTGATGTAGCGGTGGTTGGTGGCATAGCTCAGGCCCAGTCCGGCTTGCAGGAACCAGGGTGACAGGCCTTGTGCGGGGCGCCAGCGCAATGTGGGCTGTGCTCCAAGAACCCAGGTCGAGCGATTGCCGCCGTGGTAGTCGGAGGACCAGCGGCCGACCGAGAGATCCCAGTAACCCGTCATCCGTCCCGGGCCCAGGGCGTAGCTCCAGTTCCAGGGGAGCATGATGCCGCCCGCCCAGCTGTCGGTGCCATGCTCTGCCGAGCCGTATTGCAGATAGAGGGCACTGGTCGAGGATTGCACAGGCTGTGCATGAAGCATGGGACTTGCCAGGCTGATCAGCGCAGGGACTACAAGATTTGTTGCTAATTGCAGTTTTTTCATGTCAATTGCCATCTAAATGCTTGGAATCTGGTCGCGATATCGATGCTATGACAATGCCTTGATTTCGCTCCCTCTGTGGATATGAATCTAGAAGCTTGTGAATAGATGCGCTGTCGGCAAGCGCTTGCGTTGGTAGTCAGCCAATTGACATCGAAATGTAAAAAAGCCCCCGGTCATGACGACCGGGGGCTTGGATGGGATGGTGACGGAAGCCGGCTTACTTGGCTGCCGGGGCAGGCGCTGCTGGGCGCTCCTGACCGGGTTTGCCGCCATGGTGGCCATGGGGGCCGTGCGGATGATGCATGCGCAATGTGGCTGCATCGAAGGTCTTTTTCTGCTCGGCATTGAGCTGGGCGTAGAAGGCCTTGGTGGCTTCGGCGCGGCGGTCCATCTCGGCCATGTGCTTGCCGCGCATTTCACGCATCTTGTCGATGCGCTCGGGAGTGGTCAGCTTGGCAAAGGCTTCGCGGTCGCCGCGGGCAGGGCGTTCGCCGGGCTTCATGGCCTGGGTGTAGGTGGTCCAGGCGGCTTCCTGCGCAGGCGTCAGCTTCAGGTCGGCCTTGAGTTTTTCCATGCGCTGCTTCATATGCTCCATGCGATCGCCGCGCTTGTCACCACGCTGGTGCTTGTGCGAATCGGGTGCTTTCTGGGCGGCTGCAGGCTGCTCTGCAGGAGCTGTCTGGGCAAAGCTGGGCAGGCTCAGCGAGGCGAGCAGGGCGGTTGCCACGGCGGCGCCGGTCAGTGTCTGGCGAAAGCGGGTCATGTCTGTTTCCTTTTCTGTGGAAGTGGAAGAAGTGGCCGCTTGGTCTTGCTCCTGAATGGGCATTCGGTAGCGGATGACTGAAGTGTGGACCCCCCATGTTTCTGAGACGTGAGGTTTTGCAGCCGCTCTGTAAAGTATTGATAAGTTTGAGTGGCTGCGACTGCGCAACAATGCATGCATGGGCTGCGTTGGCGGCCGATTTTTTTCCGCGAGATCCAGCTGCTGGAGCTGGCGACGATTGAAGGTTTAGCAAAGGTTTTTGATGTTCAAGAACATGATTGTTTATCGCATTGCCGAGAGCTGGCAGGGCGATCTGCAGCTGCTGGAAGATGCGCTGCAAAAGACGGTGTTTGAGGAGTGCGGCGCGACCCAGGAGCGTTCCGTGGGCTGGGTGCCGCCGCGCGGCGAGCCCCATGGCCCGCTGGCGGAAAGCGTGGCCGGTCAATGGGTGATGCGCTTCATGAGCGAGTCCAAGATGCTGCCGGCCAGCGTGCTCAACCGCAAGGTCAACGAGAAGGCCGAGCACATCGAAAAGACCGAGGGCCGCAAGCCCGGCAAGAAGGAGAAGAAGGAGCTCAAGGACGAGGCCAAGCTGGACCTGCTGCCCATGGCCTTCACCAAGCAGGGCAGCATGTGGGTCTGGATCGATGCGCAGGCGCGCACGCTGGTGCTTGATACCAGTGCGCAAGGTCGTGCCGACGAGATCGTGACGCTGCTGGTCGAAGGTCTGCCGGGCTTTGCGTTGGCGTTGCTGGACACGCAGACCAGTCCGCAGGCCGCCATGGCGCACTGGCTGATGACGCAGGAGCCGCCCGCTGGTTTTTCCATCGACCGCGAATGCGAGCTCAAGGCTGCCGATGAGTCCAAGGCCGTGGTGCGCTATGCACGCCATCCGCTCGACATCGACGAGGTGCGCCAGCATATCGAGCATGGCAAGCTGCCGACCAAGCTGGCCATGACCTGGGATGACCGCGTGAGCTTTGTGCTCAGCGAAGGTCTGCAGATCAAGAAGATCGCGCTGCTCGATGCGGTGATGGATGGCCAATCCCAGGATGACGGCGGTTTCGATACCGATGTGACGATTGCCACGGGCGAGCTGTCGCGCCTGATTCCCGATCTGATCGAGGCGCTGGGCGGGGAAGGGCGCACGGGTCTGGGCGACGGCCTGCCGGCATCGCTGTCGTCGGCGCCTGTGGCAGAGACTTTGCCCGTGCGTCTGGCACAGGGACGCGGGCAGGGCACGTTCACCGGCCCGGCCACCGCGCCCGCCGATACGGCCCCTGAAGAGGCGCCGTTCTGATGCTATGGATGATGTAGCTGCTTGCGCTTTTCAATCAAGGGTTTCAGTATTTAATGATGCTGAAATCAAGTAGCAGCAAGCGCTAGAAGCTATCAAAAAAAGGCCTGCCGGAGTGATCTGGCAGGCCTTTTTCATGGGCTCTTCGGTGCCCTGAAACGCGGTATCAGGCGCGCTCGAAAATCGCGGCGATACCCTGGCCGCCGCCGATGCACATGGTCACCAGCGCATAGCGGCCGCCGGTGCGCTGCAGCTCGTACAAGGCCTTGGTGGTGATGATGGCGCCGGTGGCACCCACAGGGTGGCCCAGGGAGATGCCGGAGCCGTTGGGGTTGACCTTGGCAGGGTCCAGAGCGAGTTCCTGAATCACGGCGCAGGCCTGGGCGGCAAAGGCTTCGTTGGCTTCAATCACGTCCATCTGCTCGATCTTCAGACCGGTGCGTGCCAGCACCTTCTGCGTGGCAGGGACCGGGCCGATGCCCATGTATGCGGGATCGACGCCGGCGTGGGCGTAGCCGACCAGGCGGGCAATGGGCTTGGCGCCGGAAGACTTCAGGGCCTGCTCGCTCATCATCAGCACGGCAGCCGCGCCGTCGTTGATGCCGGAGGCGTTGCCGGCGGTGACCGTGCCGCCTTCCTTCTTGAAAGCGGGCTTCATGCCGGCCAGGGTGTCCAGCGTGGTGGCGGCGCGCACATGTTCGTCGGTGTCGAACAGCACCACGCCCTTGCGGCTGGCAATTTCCACGGGAACGATCTGTTCCTTGAAGCGGCCGGCCTCGATGGCGGCAGCGGCGCGCTGCTGGCTGATGACCGCCAGCTCGTCCTGCATCACGCGGCTGATCTTGTAGCGTTCGGCCACGTTTTCAGCGGTGATGCCCATGTGCATTTTTTGCCAGGGATCGTGCAGGATGCCCAGCATGTAGTCGATGCTCTTGGCATCGCCCATGCGTGCGCCCCAGCGCGAGGCCATGTCGAAGTAGGGGCCGCGGCTCATGGATTCGGAGCCGGCGCCGATCGCCACTTCGCAGTCGCCCAGCGCAATGGATTGCGCCGCCGAGACGATGGCCTGCAGGCCGGAGCCGCACAGGCGGTTGACGTTGTAGGCAGGGGTTTCGATGGAACAGCCAGCATCCACGGCCGCCACGCGGGACAGGTAGGCGTCGCGCGTGTCGGTGGGGATGACGTTGCCCATCACCACATGGCCCACGGTGTCGGCGGCGATGCCGGCACGCGCAATGGCGGCCTTGACCACGGTGGTGGCCAGCTGGGCGTTGGGAACGTCCTTGAGGCTGCCGCCAAAAGTGCCGATGGCCGTGCGCGCGGCGCTGACAACGAAGATGTCTCTGGTGCTCATGGTTTGTCTCCTGCATTGCACGGGCAATGCTTGTGCTTGAATGATTTGAAAGGATGAATGAGAGCAACCGCATTCATCGCACAGAGTATTCTGCAGTATTTGCTGCAGTGCAACATGTCTCGTTGTTGACGCCGCCCTGCGCGGGCCACGAGGGTTTCACGTGAAACCCGCAAGCTGTCTCAGGCAGCAGTCCTGCGCCGGGGCGCCGTGGGTTCATGGTGCGCCGGCGTCAGGTCGGTGTCGGCGCTGGCCAGGTCGTCGAGGATGGGGCAGTCCGGTCTGTCATCGCCGTGGCAGCAATGCACCAGGGTTTGCAGCGTGCGCTGCATGGACTGCATGGCGGCAATGCGCTCGGTCAGCGTGGCGATGTGCTTTTGCGCAATGGCCTTGACCTGGCTGCTGGCGCGGCCCTGGTCCTGCCACAGGCCGAGCAGGGTGGCGATCTCGTCCATGGAAAAGCCCAGATCGCGCCCGCGGCGGATGAAGCGCAGTGCGTGCACGTCGGCTTCGGTGTACTGGCGATAGCCGCTGTCGGTGCGGTGCACGGGCGGCAGCAGGCCCAGTGCTTCGTAGTGACGCACCATGCGCGCAGAGACCCCGGCGCGACGTGCGGCCTCGCCGATGACGACAGGCCAGTTCTGAGCGATTTTTTGTGTCGGTGGGTGGTTGGGCATGGCTAGTCCTGAAAAAACGCGCCAGCGGCCTTCTGATGCCTTGCGTGAGGTGCTGACGCGGTGGGTGGGCAGCGTTCAGGCGACCTTGTAGCCTTCTTCGGCAATGGCCGCTGCCACGGCTTCGCGGCTGGCGCCGGTTTCGACTTCCACGCGGTTGGCGGCGCGGTCGATCTTGATCTGTGCCTGGGCATCGACGCCCTGGATGGCGTTGCTGACGGCACGCTCGCAGTGGCCGCAGGTCATGCCTTGAACTTCAAAAACTTGTTGCATGGATGGCTCCTTTAGAAAGTGAGTCGACCGGGCTGGCGGACTCGATGCCTTGAATGGTCAACCCTAACATCATGACAAGGTCAAGCCTTTGACAAGACTTGGGTCCGGGCAGGGTTGATAAGCCGCAAAGTCTGCCGATAAGACGTTGTCATCTTGCAGATCGCCATGGCTTGGGCATCGCAGTCACGGGTTTTTCTCGGTGTCGGTGACAATCTGAAACAATTTGCAAGTTCTGGCCCGACAATGCCAGTCGTTCAAAGTGGAGAGAGATTCATGAGTCTGTTGGAAATGATGCGGGGCTTCACCATCCGCACGCGCATGATGGGCGCCATTGGTGTGGTGATGGTGTTGCTGGGCTTGCTGGGGGGCGCAGGGATGCTGGGCATGTTCCGCATCCAGGACATGAGCCAGGAGTTTCTGAGCAACGCCTTTGTCAAATCGGGCCATATGGCGCAGCTGCGCACCGAGCTGGGCGGCATCCGCTCCAGCGAGAAGGACATGGTCATCCAGTACGAAAAGCCTGAAGAGGTGCGCAAGGCCTATCAGCAATGGGTCATGAACATCGACAAGTCCAAGGCGACGCTGGGCAAGTTCGTGACCGACCAGAACGCGCAGGATGCGCAGCTGACCAAGAGCATCATTGGCCACCTCGACAGCTATCGCAAGCTGTTCGAGCCCATTGCGCGCCAGCTGGAAGCCGGTGGCTATGACTCGGCGACGACGGCCAACCGCATGAGCGGCAAGGCCCTGGCCGAAGTCATGGAGGCCGACAAGCTGCTGGCGCAACTGGACAAGCTGCTGCGCGAGCAGGCCGACGCACTGGCTGCGGCCGAGCGCGACGTGGCCGACCAGACACGCTGGATGTTTGTGGTGGCCGTGATCCTGGCGCTGGTGGTGGTGATTCCGCTGACCTTGCTCAATATGCTGTCCATCTGCCGTCCGCTTGAAGTGGCCCGCCAGATGGCCCTGACGATTGCCGGCGGCGATCTGTCGCTCAAGGCAGAGGTCAGCGGCAAGGACGAACTGACGGATCTGCAGCGCGCGCTGGATCAGATGCAGCAGTCGCTGGGCACCACGGTGGCCCAGGTGCGCGATGCCAGCGGCAACATCGCAACGGCCAGCCAGGAAATTGCCACGGGCAACCAGGACCTTTCGGCGCGTACCGAACAGACGGCCAGCAATCTGCAGGAAACCGTCGCCTCGCTGGCCCAGCTGACGGCCACGGTGCAGCAGACCGCATCGTCGTCGCAGCTGGCCAACCAGCTGGCGGCCTCGGCCTCTTCGACGGCCGTGCAGGGCGGAGAGATCGTCGGCCAGGCCGTCAACAGCATGCAGGAGATCTCGGCCTCCAGCCGCAAGATCGGCGACATCATCGGCCTGATCGATTCCATCGCTTTCCAGACGAATATCCTGGCGCTGAATGCGGCCGTGGAAGCAGCCCGTGCGGGCGAGCAGGGACGCGGCTTCGCCGTGGTGGCGGCCGAAGTGCGCAGCCTGGCCCAGCGTTCGGCCCAGGCCGCCAACGAGATCAAGTCGCTGATCAACACCAGCGTGCAGACCGTGGATGTGGGCGCGCGTCAGGTGGAAAGCGCCGGCAAGGCCATGCAGGAGACCGTGGACAGCGCACAGCGTGTGGGCGACATCATCGGCGAGATCACCGCGGCATCCAGCGAGCAGTCGCTGGGCATCAGCCAGGTCAACCAGGCGGTGGGCGACATCGACCGCATGACCCAGCAGAACGCGGCCCTGGTGGAAGAGTCGGCTGCCGCCGCAGAGTCGCTGCGCGAGCAGGCGGCGCGACTGGCCCAGCTGGTCAGCCAGTTCAAGCTGGCCGGCGGCGCGATGCATGCCGCCCAGCGCAGCCCCAGAGCTGCGGCTCATCCCGGCATGGCGCCGGCGGCACTGGCTTCCGCCCAGGCGGCCTTGCCCGGCCAGAAGCAGCAGTTGCTCGAACAGGCCTGAGCCTTTAGAACGTAAGCGCGTTCTAAGCGGCTTGCTCCGTCAAAAAAGCCCGGTTGCAGCGATGCACCGGGCTTTTTTGTTTTTCACGCAATGGCTGCCGGCGCGTTCGAAGAAGGCTGCTGCCGGATGGATGGCGCTTACTGGCTGGCGAGTGCAGGGTAGTCGGTATATCCGTCGGCGCCGCCCCCGTAGAAGCGTTCGCTGTTCCAGGCATTGAGCGGCAGGTCGTCGTGCAGGCGGTGCACCAGGTCGGGGTTGGAGATATAGGCCTTGCCGAAGGCCACGACATCGGCATAGCCGCTCTCCACGGCACGCATGGCCAGCTCGCGGTCATAGCCGTTGTTGACCATCCAGGCGCCCTTGCCGCCCGCAGAGCGATAGGCCTGCTTGAGTGCCTGATAGTCGAAGGGGCGATCTGCGAGCTCGCGCGGACCGCCTGTTGCACCTTCGATCACGTGGATATAGGACAGGCCCAGCGGCGCGAGCTGGCGCACCAGATACTCGAACAGCGCCTGCGGGTCCGCGTCCACGATGTCGTTGGCGGGCGTGACCGGAGAGATGCGGATGCCGACCTTGCCGGCACCGATGGCATCGGCCACGGAGCGCACGCATTCCAGCACCAGGCGAGCCCGGTTTTCGATGCTGCCGCCGTAGTCGTCACTGCGCTGGTTGGTGCCGGTCTTGAGGAACTGGTCGAGCAGATAGCCGTTGGCTGCATGCAGTTCCACGCCGTCGAAGCCAGCCGACTGCACGGCCTCGCGTGCGGCGGTGGCGAAGCTGTGAACAATCTCCGGCAGTTCCTGCTGCTCAAGGGCGCGCGGCGCCGAGGTGGCGACGAACTGGCCTTGTCCCGTCTCGCGGTCGATCACAAAGGTCTTGGAGCGTGCCGTCAGCGCCGAGGGCGCGACCGGTGCCTGCAGGTCGGGCTGCAGCACGGTATGCGAGATGCGGCCCACATGCCAGAGCTGGGTGACGATACGCCCGCCCTTGGCATGCACGGCATCGGTGACTTTCTTCCAGGCCTGCAGCTGCTCCTGACCATAGAGACCGGGTACATCGGCATAGCCCTGTCCCTGGTGGCTGATGGCCGTGCCTTCGCTGATCAGCAGCCCGGCAGAGGCGCGCTGGACGTAGTAGGTCTGCATCAGCGGCGTGGGGACTGCGTCGGGGGCACGGTTGCGCGTCAGCGGGGCCATGGCAATGCGGTTGGGCAGGTGCAGGCTGCCCGCTTCAATCGGGTCGAACAATGAGGTCATGCAGAACTCCAGATGAAAAAAAGCTCGGTGGGTACCGAGCTCTTAGAACGTGCTTACGATCTCCTCGAGCCGCGACAGAGGCTTTGCGGGATGGGATGCTAGGCGCGATACCGCAGCAATAGCTGTGCTATTGCGAGGATTCGCAACGCCGCAGACCGCCCGCAAAGACACTGTCCCGAAGGGTTGGAGCGAAATCGGGCGATTTCTGTGCGATGGCTCTTGCTTGCACCCCGGTGCAAGCAAGAGCCATCGCTTCGAACTCATTCCGATTGCGCTCCAACGCGGCTGCGTAGAGATCGTAAACACGTTCTCAGTGTGCATGGGTGTCAAAAAACTTACTTCAGCAAGCCTTCTGCCTTCATGGCGGCCTGCACGGCGGGACGCGCCAGAATGCGCTCGCGGTAGGCCTGAATATGCTGGAGTTCGGAGATGTCCAGGCCCACAAACTGGGCCCATCCGGTGACCGTGAAAAAGTAGGCATCGGCCACGGTGAACTGATCGCCCATCAGATAGGTCTTGTTGGCGAGTTGTTCGTTGACCCAGCTCAGGCGCTTGAGCAGATTGGCGCGCGCCAAGGGCTTGTAGTCTTCAGGCGTTGCCGGGTTGAACAAGGGGCCGAAGCCCTTGTGCACCTCGGTGCTGATGAAGTTCAGCCATTCCTGCAGGTGGTAGCGGGCCACGGTGCCGTTGGCGGGCGCCAGGTTTTTCTCGGGAGCCAGGTCGGCCAGGTACTGAACAATGGCCGGACCTTCGTGCAGGGTGTCGCCGTTGTCCAGCACCAGAAAGGGCACATAGCCCAGCGGATTGATGCCGTAGTAATCGGTTCCATCCTGGAGCTTGTGGCTCTTGGTGCTGACCATCACGGTTTCATGCTGCAGCTCTGCTTCGTGCAGCACGATGTGCGGAGACAGGGAGCAGGCGCCGGGGCTGTAGTAAAGCTTCATGGTGAGTGGCTCTCTATGCAATGAAAAGACAAGCGCCCATGCTAAACCGGTTGCATGTCACATGCATACGCCGCCGACAGCAAGTAGTCCGTATCCGTGGGGGGATTGCTCAGCCCAGGCGTGTTGCGGCCCACAGCACCTGCTGCACCAGTGCCTCCATGCCTTGCTGGTTCTGTGCGCGAACCAGATGACCCTGGGCATCGAAGGCCTCGCCAGCCTGGCTCACGGCATGGCTGCGCGGTGCCACCCAGCATTCCAGATTCAATAGCAGCGCAGCGAGATGTGACTGTGCTCTCAGGCCACCAAGACCTCCGGGCGAGGCACTGGCCATGCCGACGACCTTGTTGCGAAAGGGCAGAACGCCATCGGACCACTGTGCGTCGCCCTTGACCGGGCTGGAGGCCCAGTCGATCGCGTTCTTGAGCAGGGCAGGGTAGCTGCCGTTGTACTCGGGGCTGCAGACAATCCAGGCCGCATGGCTGTGCATGGCCTGCTTGAGGCGAATGACATCGGCAGGTGTGCCCTGCGCTTCGAGGTCGGCGTTGTAGAGCGGGATGTCGTAGTCCGACAACTCCAGCAGGCTGGGCTCTGCACCTTGCTGCCGGGCGATGGAGGCGGCCACCTTGGCCAGCTTGCGGTTGTACGAGTCTTGGCGGGTACTGCCCGCAAAAATGAGGATTTGCATGCAGTCATTGCAGCACAGAGCGATTGCATTTTTCATGCGTAGGCAGGGCCATCAGGGCAAACATCTAGGCCGTGGCTCTGGCTGCCATGTTTCACGTGAAACCCCCCTGCCAAGGCATTGTTGCGCCAATGGTGGGAAAATTGCAGGTTCCCCGCAGGGCTGGACATGGCGCGAAAACATGTCCGCCTGCCATGAGAGCCGAGGCATGGTTGCCTCGTGCAGGGGCAAGGGCCGGGCTTGGCCCGGAGCAGAAATATGTTGTACCCACAGGAATTTGACGTGATCGTGGTCGGTGGCGGCCACGCCGGCACCGAGGCCGCGTTGGCCGCTGCACGCATGGGCAGCAAGACATTGCTGCTGACCCACAATATCGAAACCCTGGGGCAGATGAGCTGCAACCCCAGCATCGGCGGTATCGGCAAGGGTCACCTGGTCAAGGAGGTCGATGCCCTGGGCGGTGCCATGGCCCTGGCGACCGACAAGGGCGGCATCCAGTTCCGCATCCTGAACAGCTCCAAGGGCCCGGCCGTGCGTGCCACGCGTGCCCAGGCCGACCGCATTCTGTACAAGGCCGCGATTCGCGAGATGCTGGAAAACCAGCCCAATCTCTGGCTCTTCCAGCAGGCCGTGGATGATCTGATGGTGGAGGGCGACCGCGTGGTCGGTGCCGTCACCCAGGTGGGCCTCAAGTTCCGCAGCCGTACCGTGGTGCTGACCGCGGGCACCTTCCTCGACGGCAAGATCCACGTGGGCCTGAACAACTATGCAGCTGGCCGTGCTGGCGATCCACCGGCCGTGAGCCTGTCGGCACGCCTGAAGGAGCTCCAGCTGCCTCAGGGCCGCCTGAAGACCGGCACGCCGCCGCGCATCGACGGCCGCAGCATCGACTTCAGTCAGTGCGAGGAGCAACCTGGCGACGGCATGCCTGGCGGCGTGAACGAGGGTGAAGTGCCCGTGTTCAGCTTCATGGGCAACCGTGCCATGCACCCCCGGCAAATGCCTTGCTGGATCACGCACACCAATGCGCGCACGCACGAGATCATCCGCAGCGGCTTTGACCGCAGCCCCATGTTCACCGGCAAGATCGAGGGTGTGGGTCCGCGTTACTGCCCCAGCGTGGAAGACAAGATCAACCGCTTCGCGGACAAGGAAAGCCACCAGATCTTCCTTGAGCCTGAAGGCCTGACCACGCACGAGTTCTACCCCAACGGGATCTCCACCAGCCTGCCGTTCGACATTCAGTACGAACTGGTGCGCAGCATGAAGGGGCTGGAAAACGCCCATATCCTGCGCCCCGGCTATGCCATCGAGTACGACTACTTCGATCCGCGCTCGCTCAAGAGCAGCTTCGAGACCAAGCAGATCCAGGGCCTGTTCTTTGCTGGCCAGATCAATGGCACGACAGGCTACGAAGAGGCTGCCGCCCAGGGCCTGTTCGCTGGCCTTAATGCAGCACTGCAGTGCCGTGGCGAAAGCCCCTGGATGCCGCGCCGTGACGAGGCCTATCTGGGCGTGCTGGTCGACGATCTGATCACCAAGGGCGTGACCGAGCCCTACCGCATGTTCACCAGCCGCGCCGAGTTCCGCCTGCAGCTGCGTGAAGACAATGCCGATATGCGCCTGACCGAAGCGGGTCGCCAGATGGGCCTGGTCGACGATGTGCGCTGGGATTCCTTCAGCCGCAAGCGCGATGCTGTTTCACGTGAAACAGAGCGCCTCAAGTCCACCTGGGTGAATCCGCGTGTGGTTGCTGCAGAAGAGTCCGAGCGTGTGCTGGGCAAGGCCATGGAACGCGAATACAACCTGTTCGACCTGCTGCGTCGCCCCGGAGTCGATTACGACAAGCTCATGGGCATGAACCAGGGCAAGTACGCCAGTGCCGATGTGCAGCCCGAGGCTCTGGGTGAGCTCAGTGCCCCGGTGATCGAGCAGGTGGAGATCGCTGCCAAGTATTCTGGCTATATCGACCGCCAGAAGGATGAAGTCGAACGCGCTGCCCATTTCGAGCGCCTGCGTCTGCCGCTGGACTTCGACTATATGCAGGTGGCAGCGCTGTCCTTCGAGGTGCGCCAGAAGCTGCAAAAGCACAGGCCCGAAACCCTGGGTCAGGCTTCGCGTATTTCGGGGGTGACGCCGGCCGCCATCTCGCTGCTCATGGTGCATCTGAAAAAAGGCGGCTTCAAGGGCTTTGCCACTCAGAACGAAGAGGCTTCCGCATGAGCCAGGATTTGCGTACCCAGCTGGAGCAGGGCGTCCAGGCACTGAAGCTGGAACTGGCCCCGGCCCAGATCGATCTGCTGATGTCCTTCATGGATCTGCTGCAGAAGTGGAACAAGGTCTACAACCTGACGTCGGTGCGTGATCCCCAGGAGATGCTGACGCATCACCTGCTCGACAGCCTGGCCGCCGTGCCCGCCTTGCTGCGACATGTGAGCAGCCTGCCGCTGCAAGAGGGCAAGCGCCTGCCGCTGCTGGACGTGGGCTCCGGCGGTGGTCTGCCTGGTGTGGTGTTTGCCATCTGCTGCCCGCAGATCGATGTGAACTGCGTGGATACCGTGGGCAAGAAGGCCGCCTTCATCCAGCAGGTGGCTGCAGCCTTGCGCCTGCCCAATCTGCACGGCATTCATGACCGGGTGGAAAACCTCAAGACCCGCTATCCGGTCATCAGCTGCCGCGCCTTTGCATCCTTGGTGGACTTCACCACTTGGTCGCGCAAGGCTCTGGCCGAGGACGGAATCTGGTTTGCCATGAAAGGCAAGCACCCCGATGAGGAAATTGCTGCACTGCCTGCCGATGTGAATGTGTTTCACGTGGAACCATTGCAGGTTCCCGACCTGGATGCCGAGCGCTGCGTGATCTGGTTGAAGCTGGCTTCTTGAGCGGTAAAGCTTGGTCGGGGCACTTTGTTTCCAAGGGGAACAAAGTGCCTTTTTACATACTGTGTCAGGCAACATCTGCGCAATGCAGATGCGCCGGTCATGACCCTCGCATAAACTTGCTGTTTTCCATCGCGCAGGGTTTGAATGTTTGGCATCTCTGATTACGGCGCTTTTGCAGCCGCCGTTACCGTCTTCTTGCTGATCCCTGGACCAGGCAATCTGGCCTTGATTACCTCCACGGGCAAGGGCGGATGGAGAGCCGGTGTCGCCTGCTGTCTGGGTGTGATGGCTGCCGACCAGGTGCTGATGTGGCTGGCTGTAGCCGGCGTGGCTGCGGTGCTGGCAGCCTATCCGGCAGCCTTCCATGCCGTGCAATGGGTGGGGGCGGCCTATCTGGCCTGGCTGGGCTACAAGCTGCTCACGGCCAAGCCTGGCGATGCGCCGGCCATTGAAATCCAGCCGCGCCAGTATTTCCGCCAGGGTGCTTTGATCACCCTGATGAACCCCAAGGCCATCGTGTTCTACATGGCCTTCTTTCCCATGTTCGTGGACCCGGCCCGGCATCAGGGCGCCATCACCTTTGGTGTGATGGCAGCCACGGTGGCAGCAATTACCTTTATCTACAGCGTCATCGTGGTGACGCTGACCACGGTGCTGGCCGAGCGCTTGCGTGCCAACCCGGCCGTGGTGAAGTGGCTGGAAAAAACAGCCGGTGTGTTTCTGATCGGTTTTGGCCTCAAGCTGGCCGCCAACTAAAAGAGAAGTTCAATGGCCAAAATTTTCTGCGTTGCCAATCAAAAGGGTGGAGTGGGCAAGACCACGACCACGGTCAATCTTGCCGCCGGTCTGGCCAAGGTCGGCCAGCGCGTGCTGCTGATCGACCTGGACCCGCAGGGCAATGCCACCATGGGCTCCGGCGTGGACAAGCGCGCGCTGGAGTTGACGGTCTACGACGTGCTGCTGGAAAACGCCAGCGTCAAGGAAGTAGCCCAGAAGTCCGAGCAGGTCGGCTATGACGTGCTGGGCGCCAACCGCGAGCTGTCGGGTGCCGAGATCGAGCTGGTCTCGCTGGATCGCCGCAACGAGCGCCTCAAGACGGCGCTGCAGGCCGTGGCTGCCGACTACGACTTCGTGCTGATCGACTGCCCGCCTTCGCTGTCCATGCTGACCCTGAACGGTCTGTGCTCGGCGCATGGCGTGATCGTTCCCATGCAGTGCGAGTACTTTGCACTGGAAGGCCTGACCGATCTGGTCAACACCATCAAGCAGGTGCATGCCAATATGAACCCCGACCTGCAGATCATCGGCCTGCTGCGCGTGATGTTCGATCCGCGCACCACGCTGCAGCAGCAGGTCAGCGACCAGCTCAAGGAGCATTTCGGCGACAAGGTGTTCGATACCGTGATCCCGCGCAATGTGCGCCTGGCCGAAGCCCCCAGCTACGGCCTGCCCGGCGTGGTGTTCGATGCCTCGGCCAAAGGCAGCAAGGCCTTTGTCGAGTTCGCCGAAGAGATGGTGCGCCGCATCAAGAAAATGTGAGTGTTTCACGTGAAACAGCTCCCCGTCCCCCATCCAGCCATCGCCAACGACCATGACCTCTGAAGCACTGAACCCGCAGCATGTCTGGTTGCTGCCCGGCTGGCAGAACTCCGACCCCGGCCACTGGCAGAGTCTGTGGCAGGACCGGTTCGGCTACCAGCGGCTGGAGCAGCACAGCTGGCAGCATCCACTGCGCGGTGACTGGAGCATTCGTCTGCAGGAAACCGTGCTCGACGCTCCCGCCCCCGTGACGCTGGTGGCGCACAGCCTGGGCTGTGTGCTGGTGGCATGGTGGGCGGCGCATTCTCAGGTCGCGAAAACCAAGGTGCGCGGCGCTCTGCTGGTTGCCCCTGGCGATACGGAGCAGGAAAGCCTGCGCGGCGCTTTGCCCGGCTGGTCGCCTGTGCTGCTGCAAAAGCTGCCCTTCCCGTCGATACTGGTGGGCAGCGAGAACGACCCCAACTGCTCTGTGGCACGCGCACAGACCATGGCACAGGGCTGGGGCAGCCGTTTTGTGAATGCGGGTGCCGCAGGCCATATCAACACGGCCAGCGGACTGGGACTGTGGGAAGCCGGGCATGAGCTGCTGCTCTCCCTTTAAAGAAAGAATTCAGCAATGGTGACTAAGAAACCCAAGGGCCTGGGACGAGGTC
>Ga0268257_1000957_pt1 | contig 27860 bp, 28 predicted proteins | sample AgamicAtPrz_FD_200249 | JGI IMG/M metagenome (GOLD analysis project Ga0268257, IMG submission 200249) | Agave microbial communities from Guanajuato, Mexico - At.P.rz (v2) (version 3) | ecosystem: Host-associated > Plants > Phyllosphere > Phylloplane/Leaf | place: Guanajuato, Mexico | collected... | reverse complement strand
GGCATCCTTCAGCCGTGCGGCGGTCAGCTCGCCCATGTGCGATTCAACGAGCTCGCCTTTCGCGTTGAAGAACAACGTAGTCGGCAGCCCGCGCGAGCCATACGCGTGCATCGCGTGCAGCGAGGGGTCGAGCAGCACGTGATCGAAGCGCAGGTTCTGCTGTTCGAGGAACGCGCGCACGGCTTGCGCGTTTTCCCCCTGGTTGAGCATCAGCACCGTGATGCCCGGATGGTCGCGCTGCGCCTGTTCGAGGATCGGCATCTCGCGGCGGCACGGCGCACACCACGTCGCCCACAGGTTCACGACGACCGGCTTGCCGACGAAGCCCGCCGGCAACACGGGCGTTGCATCGAGCGCCTGGAGCGGCATCGCGGCAAGCGTCGGTGCGCCGCGCTGCAATGTCGCCAACGTGCCTTGCGCGATGCCCCACGCACCGAGGCCCGCGACGATGCCGGCCAGCACCGGCCGACGCAGCGCGGGCAGGCGGCGCAGGCGCCAGCCCGCGAACACCAGCGCGGCCGCGATGCCGATGCGAGCGTCGAAGCCGCCATCGCCGAGCGCGACGATCGCGCGCGGCGACGCCGCATAGTCGGGCCACCATTGCGCGACATAACCGACCCGCGCGGCGATCAACCCGAGCAGCAGCGCGTCGAGGATCAGGCTCGACGCGGTCTTGTGATGCCCGTCGGGTGGACGGCGCTGGATGAAGCGCGCGACGAGCCACGCCAGCAGCGCGGCGACGGCGACCGCGACGACGCGGATCGAGAAGGGACCGATGCTCAGCATGAAATAGGAAGAATGGACGTGATCGAGCGGGGCAGGAAAGCGGATGGTCCGCCGCGGCGATGAAGCCGTCAACGGTCATGCGTCGTTTCGACCGGTTGCCGCGTATGAGGGTTCCTTCCGGGAACGTAACGGCGTGTTGCGGATCGTGATAGGCGCAGGTCGCTCAGGACTGCATGATGTTCAGGCCATGTTCACGCCAAAGCGCACCGAATCAGACCGGTCTGATGGTCAGCCGCATACCGTTCATCAACAATAGGCAGGCCGGTCTGGTGTGGTGTCCGCCGGTATCCCGCCTAGGGATCTCTCCTTGACGGCCGCTCTTCCCCGAGCGGCCGCTTTTTTTAGCGTCATGCGTGCACGCGTGAATGCCTTGTGGCGGTCGGTGGGCGCGGCCGCACGCCGGTGCATATCGGCTGGTTTGACGGAATAGGAACGCTGCCAGATGCGAGCACAGGGCATTCACTCGTTCGTGACATGACGCCAGTCGCGGCTGCCCAGGCATATCCGCTGGCGGCGATCGATCACTTGCCGTCGCCGCTGGCATGCGTGCCGTAAAGCACGGTGACGAAGTCGACGAACGCGCGCACCTTCGGCGGCACGTGCCGGGATTTCGGATACAGCGCGTAGTAGCGGCGCTTCGCCAGCGTATGGCCGGGCAGGATCGGGACGAGCCTCCCGTGCACGATGTCGTTGCATACCGTGTGGTGCGTGAAAGCGCCGATGCCGAGCCCGCCGAGCGCTGCCGCATGCAACGCGGTGATCGCGTCGATGCGCAGCGGGCCGTCGAGCCGGACCGTGACGGGTGTGCCGTTCGGCGGGGTGACGCGCCAACTGATCCGGTCGTCGCCGCCGCTGTAGGCGAGCAGATCGTGTTTCGCCAGTTCAGCGGGGGTGCGCGGCAGGCCCCGGCGCGCGACATAGTCCGGCGACGCGACGAGAATTTCGTCGGAGATCGCCAGCGTTTTCGCGACGAGATCGGAGTCCGGCAGTTCGCTGCTGATGCGCAGCGCGACGTCGAACCCTTCGCCGATCAGATTGACGAAGCGGTCGCTGCACGACACGTCGAGGCGAATGTCGGGGTAGGCAGTGCGGAACGCGGGCAGCCATGCGGGCATTTCCAGTGTGCCGACCGACAACGGCATGCTGACGCGCAATACGCCCGACGGCTGGCCGGGCGTATCGGTCACGTCTTCCGCTGCCGCCGCGACGCGCTCGAGGATCTCGACGCACGCGTCGTAATAGCGCTCGCCGGCGGGTGTCAGCGAGAAATGGCGCGTGTTGCGGTTGACGAGTTGCACGCCCAGGCTGGCTTCGAGCAGTTTCAACTGACGCGATACGGTCGAATGGGTCGTGTCGAGGCGATCGGCCGCGGCCGAGAATCCTTTTGCTTCGACGAGGCTTCGATAGACGCGCATCGCGAGCAGTTGATCCATGTCGGGCTCCGGTTCGCTGAAGAAACAGTGATCGGGGCCGCCGCACCCGCTTCGGCGGGTGCGGTGCCGCGCACGATCAGCGCAGCGGCAGTGCGAGGATGTCGGCCGTCGTTTTCACGTCGCCGAACGTGTCCTCGATCTCGGCGAGCGCGGCGCGGTGCAGCGTGTCCTTGTCGATCGACTGGCCGTTCGCCCGGACGATGGCGCGCGTCGCGGAGGCGTCCGATGCTACCACGACGTTGTAGCCGAGCGGCGCCGCATCACGGGCGGCGCCGGCAACGCATGCGTGCGTCATCAGGCCCGCGATCACCAGCGTCTTGATGCCGTCCGCCTTCAGGCGCTTGTCGATATCGGTGCTCGCGAACACGCTGACCGTTTCCTTCTGCACGACGGTGTCGGTCGCGCGCGGCTTCATTTCCGGAATGAACTCGACGGTCTTGCCGCCGAGTGCGAACACCGCCGAGCCGGCCGGTGCGATGTGCTGGACCTGGTAGACGCGCATGCCGTTGCGATCCGCGAAGTCGAGCAGGCGCTTCGTGTTGGCCATCGCCTGTTGAACGTCGGCGATCGGCATCTTGCCGTTCAGGTATTCGTTCTGGAAGTCGATGACGACGAGCGCGGTCGTCTTCGGGTCGAGATGGTCGATCGGCTGCGCGCCGGCCATCGCGCGGATCGTCGGCGTGGCGGGCAGGCTGGATGCGGCTTCGGCGGTCGGCAGCATGGTGGCGGCCGACGCGATGACGGCGTAGCGGGCGAGGTTACGGATCGAGAATGCAAACATGAGAGCGCTCCTGTGGAAATGTCGAGTGCCTCGAACTATAGGGACGTCGCCGTGAAAACACGCCACCGCCGAGAAAACATCACCTGTGCGGACGGTGAACGAATCGCGCGGGACCGCGGCCTGGCGATGCGTTGCGCGAACGACAGGCCGTTGTCCGTTCGTCGGTGCGTCATGCAAGGATAAAAAACGGGCGCGTATCGATCATTCGGCCCCGGCTGATTCAGGAGGGAATGCTCGTCAGGCGGGTCTTATCGAACGCAGCAGACATGGGGAAGCGAAAGGCGACGTAAGCGCCGGACGCCGTTGCGGCTGCTAGCAGCGGCGGCTTTCTTATGTACAGGCAGGCTAACGGGAGGCGGGAAGTGTCATGCCGTCAACGTCGGGAGCCGTTGCCCGAACCCGCTTCACCGAGCCGATACGCGGTAAAGAACTCGTACCACGGCGAGCCTTGCGTGACCGGCACGCCGAGCGCCGCCGTGCGCTGTTTCAGCGCGCCGAATAGATCGTTGATGAGCGCATTCAGCGCTCTGTCGCGGAATGGAGCCGATTGCGTCCGCCCCGCGGCGAACGCGCCATACGCGATCGCCAGCAGGCGGGCGTGGTCGTCCGTGCCCGCGATCGTCGCGTGGATCGCTCCGACGAAGCGCGGCCGGTCTTCATCGCGCGCGGCGGACAGGCACAGGAACACGATCGCCGATAGTTCGTGCCGGTCCTTCTCGCGCAGCAGCGCAGGCAGTCGTGCAACGATCCGGTCCACCGGTTCCTCGCGCAGCGCGTCGCCGAAGTCGAGCACGGCGGTCATCGGGTTCGTGTCGGCTTTCAGGCGATCGAGCGCCGGTCGTGGGGCCGACGACGCGCCGTCCTGTACCGCGGCGGGCGCGGAGCGCAACGCATCGGCCACCTGCTGCGCCCACTCCGGAAAGATCATCCGCACGTTGCCGAACTGCTCGCCGCCTTCCGCGGCCGGATTCCACCGATAGACGATCGTGCCGCCGCGAATGAACGGCGAATACAGATGCTCGGGCGTTTGCGGCAGCGGCCGCCGGTTGATCGGCAGCCACGCGAGCGTGAGCCAGTCGTAGCGGCCCGTCGCGGGCACGGCAGGGCTCGAACTCGCGACGACCTGCCACGTGCCGCGATTCGCATAGCGTCGGCGCGCGTCGGGTACCGGGACGGTCCGGCCTTTCGCGGTGTCGAAATACGTATCGCCGGTGACGCTCGCGCCGCTGTCGGCGGCCGGCGTGATGGTTGAGATGACCCACGACGCGCCGTCCGCCGAGCGGTAGTCGGACGGCTTCAGCGTCGCCACGTCGTGCACCATGCGCGTTTGCGCCGCGACGGGGCTTGGCGGCGCATCGGCGGGCGCGGCGTAGATACTCGGCATCGGCTTTCCTCGGAATCGGGTGCGCATCGTCGAGCGGGGCGATGCGCGGCGGTGCGGGCGTGTTCTTGCAACTGTAGAACGTCGTGACCGGAAACGGAAACTGGCCAGACGGGGTAATCGGTGCACGTTGTTCGCCGCTTCGGCTTACCACGCGCATCCTGAGCCGACGACGCACACCGGGCGGGAGCATTCATGACCGACACGAAAGCCTTTACCGAACACTGGACGCGGGTCGCCGACCAATGAATCGGGTGGGCCGGCAAGCCGGGCCACGATGCGTTCTGGAGGCCGACGCGGCGGCGCTGCCGTTCGACTCGGCCAGCGCAAGCCCGTTATGAGCGTGAGCAGGCCCCAAGCCGTGGGCGCGCGTGCCGCTGTTCCCGTGGATCAAGGCGCGGCCGCTGCGGTGAGTGCGGCCGGGGTTTGGTTCGGTGGATCGAATCGGGCGTCAGTGTTTCTTGTCGTGATTTGCCAGCAATTCCGAGCGGCCAATGATCGCTTTCGCGCTATCGGCTTGATCGGCGTCTGAAAAACCGGCGGCCTCGATGATTGGCGTGAGCGCTTTGAATGCGACCTGCGGTTTGGCGCTGCGGAGCGATCCCATTCCTTCGTTCCATGCATGCAGCATCTGCTTGGCGATCCAATGCCAGCGCGTCTCGTTCTTTGCTGCTTCGGCGATATCTTTTCCTGTCGATACGGCCGAGTCGCACAGTGCTTCGACCATCTCGCGGTATTGCTTCGGCGGGATGCCGAGGCGCGTATTGAAAAAACGCTCCAGCGTCTTCCCGGGGGCCCACGTTTTTCGACCGTCGATGCTCAGCCCCGGCGGATTGTTTGCGAAGCGCGGATAAGCCTCCGTGGTGACGATGTCATAGGCGGGTGTGTAGACGACGTCGTCAATGTTCGAGTAGACGAGTGCGATGTTTTTCGCGTGGCAGTCCGCGTTGCGCACGACATAGTTGGTGATGAGTTGCCAGCCGAGTTGTTCAGCCTCTCGTCGCCAATTGGCAGGACCGATGTAGGGCTTTGTCGCGTTGAGAACCTGTTCGGTCGACGGACGGTACTTCTCATGCGGCGGCAAGCCAAGCAGGCTGCAAGCGTCTTCGAGGCCAAACGTCGGTTTGCCTTGTTCGTCGATGTCGAACCGGTCGACGACGAGCACACGGCCGTCGTCCGACATCGTAGTCTTGGCCACTCGGGCGACGCCGAGTCTTGCCAGCACCTGCATCGTGTAATGCTCGTTGAAACCGAGATAGGGTGTTTGCTCGTCGGACCCCTTGATGATGTGTCGGCTCGTACGGAGTGATTGCTTGCCTGGCGTCGCATGAACCGACGGGGATTCGGGGGCGAGGAATTTGGGCACGGCGCCGGAAATTGCAGCGCGTGCGTAGTACCGAACGAGTTCCGCGAAGCGGGCGGTTGTGATGTCTTCGTGCAGCAAGCTTTTCAGGTCAAGCGGGTGGAGTTCGCCGCCTGGCGTACCGCCCTCGGGTGCGACGGTTACGCGGCCGATCCCGGAGCCGCCGATGATGGCCAGGAGCGAAAGATCGGTTCCGTCGAGATAAGGCCCGAATTCCTCGCGAATCACTTGGAAGAGAAATCCTTCGGGCAGATTCTGCCGGAAGAAGGGATGCAGGTCGCGCGGCCAAATCCAGGCATCTTCGCGAACGGGCATGGTCAAACTGGCAAAGTCGGCATCCAGGGCGTCTGCGGTGTAGCGCAGTGCATAGTCGTCCGCGTGGCGATGGAGGTGAGCAACGAGTTTGCCCTTGACGTACACGTGAAGCCGCATGATCACGCGTCTCCCATCGTGCGCTGTTCGGCCAGTACGTCATCCAGCGTGCGCCCGTGTCCGCGCTTCACCACGCGCAGGTCGTAGCCAGCAGCCTCAAGCAGCCGGACGAGCGCAGATACGCTCATGTCACCTCGCGCGAGTGTCTCCATCCGTGCGAGCGTCGTGCGTGCGACACCGGCGTGCTCGGCCAGCTCTTTCTGAGAAAGTCCTGCTGAATGGCGAACCTCTCTCAGCATCTGTCCAACATCGGCCAAGGTTGTCATGTGTAGCCCCAGGGCGTCAGAAATCCTCGAAGTGAACTCACATTGTAGCCCCTGTGCTACAAATTCGCATCCCAATTTTGTGTCCTCCAGGCTACACACCCGGATTGATGGGACGATTTTGTATCCCGACGGCTACTGTGTGAGTGACCGTTCTGCGGCGGCCGCCATGGGACGTAGTCGGGTTCCCGGACCGAACATACGGTCAGGCCGGCGTCGGCCCCCGTTCATGTCGCGGGGCGCGTTCAGAGCGGGTCCGGAAAACGGGTTTCGCACGACGGTCGGCGAGCGCGGACTGAAACTGTCCGGTGGCGAACGTCAGCGCATCGCGATCGCCCGCGCGCTGTACGGAAATCCGACCGTGCTGTTTCTCGACGAGGCGAGCTCAGCACTCGACGAAGCCACCGAGCGCGACGTCATGGAGCACGTACGGCTGCTGGCCCGTGACGTCACGGTAATCGCGATCACGCACCGGCGCTCGGTCATTGGGCCCACCGACAAGGTCGTGCGGCTCGGCCGGGCGCGCGTGCCGGCCGGATGCCGACGTCGACGGCTTACCCGCGCATCGGCGGATTGAGCCGCGCGAACGCCGCCTGGCGGCGATACGGGAAGTACGGATACGGCGCTTCCACCGCGCTCGCCGCATCGAGCTTCGCGACCTGCGCATCGGTCAGCGCCCAGCCGAGCGCGCCGAGGTTCTGCCGCAACTGTTCCTCGTTGCGCGCGCCGACGATCACCGACGACACGGTCGGCCGCTGCAGCAGCCAGTTCAGCGCGATCTGCGGCACCGTCTTGCCGGTTTCTTCCGCGATCGCGTCGAGCGCATCGACCACGTCGTACAGGCGTTCGTCGTCGACCGGCGGCCCGTAGCTGGCCGTTTCATGCAGGCGGCTGCCTTCGGGCAGCGGCGCATTGCGCCGGATCTTGCCCGTGAGCCGGCCCCAGCCGAGCGGGCTCCACACCAGCGCGCCCAGGCCCTGATCGGCGCCGAGCGGCATCAGGTCCCACTCGTAGTCGCGGCCGACGAGCGAGTAGTACACCTGGTTCGCCACGTAGCGCGACCAGCCGTGCCGGTCGGCCGCCGCGAGCGACTTCATGATCTGCCAGCCGGCGAAATTCGACACGCCGATATAGCGGAGCTTGCCCGCGCGCACGAGATCGTCGAGCGTCGACATCACTTCCTCGACCGGCGTGCCGGCGTCGAACGCATGCAGTTGCAGCAGGTCGATGTAGTCGGTGTCGAGGCGGCGCAGCGCGTCGTCGACGGCGCGCACCAGCCGTGCGCGCGACGTGCCGGCGTCGTTCGGGCCCTCGCCGGTCGGCAGGCCCGTCTTGGTCGAGATCAGCACCTGGTCGCGGCGCCCCTTGAGCGCGGCGCCGAGCACGCGTTCGGACGCGCCGTCGGAATACACGTCGGCCGTATCGAACAGGTTGACGCCGGCTTCGAGGCAGATGTCGATCAGTCGGCGCGCTTCGTCGACGCCGGTATTGCCCCATGCGCCGAACAGCGGGCCGGTGCCGCCGAAGGTGCCCGCGCCGAAGCTCAGGGCGGGGACCTTGAGGCCGGAGCGGCCGAGCGTACGGTATTCCATGCGCGTTTCCTCTCGTCGTGTGAGCGCGGCGCGGCCGCGCGTCGATCGTCAGGCACCCACTGTACCGTTTGCGACTTTTCCTGATAATCCGGAAGATGACGAAAATATCCTTCGGAAGGAGCGAACAATGCTGCTCGACAACCTCGCGCTGTTCCTGCGCATCGTGGAGAAGGGCGGGCTGGCCGCGGCGGGCCGCGAGGTCGGTCTATCGCCGGCTACGGTGTCCGAGCGGCTGACGGCGCTCGAGCGCCACTACGGCGCTGCGCTGCTCACGCGCACGACGCGCGCGATCAGCCTGACCGACGAGGGGCGCACGCTGGCGGATGGCGCGCGACGCCTGCTGGCCGAGGCCGACGAACTCGAAAGCCGGGTGCGGCTCGGCGTGCAGACGCTGTCGGGCCCCGTGCGATTGAGCGCGCCGGCCGATCTCGGGCGCGAGCGTGTCGTGCCTGTCGTCGACGCGTTCCTGGCCGAGCATCCGGGCGTGACGGTCGACCTCCATCTCGGCGACGGGTATGTCGACCTCGTCGGGCAGGGGCTCGATTTCGCGATCCGCCGCGGCACGCTGGCGGACAGTTCGCTGCGCAGCCGCTCGCTCGGCCGTGCGCGGCGAGTGGTGTGCGCGTCGCCCGCGTATCTCGCCGCACATGGCACGCCGAGGCACCCGGACGATCTCGCCGCGCATGACTGCATCGTGATGCGCTTCGGCCAGGAGCTGTATGCCGAATGGCCGTTCAGCATCGACGGCGCATTGAAACGCGTGGTGGTGCGCGGCCGGCGCGTCGCCAACGACGGCGCGCTCGTGCGCGCATGGTGCGTCGCGGGGCACGGCATCGCGCTGAAGTCGCTCGTCGACGTCGAACGGGATCTGGCGTCGGGCGCGCTCGTCGAGGTGCTCGGCGCGTTCTCGCCGGGCGACATCGATCTGCAGATCGTCTATCCGGGCAGCGCCGCGCAGCCGCGGCGCGTGCGCGCGTTGATCGACAGGCTCGCGCAGGCGCTCGCGTAACAGCACGTTGCCCGCGCAGCGTGCGCGACGTTGCGACGTCGGTTCCGCCGCGATTGCATCGAATGCGCGACGGTGCGCGCCGGCGCGCATCGCAGGCTGAAACCGCCGTGCAAATCGATTGCCCACATTTCGTCATTTAGCTAATATTCAAAACGTCAAACGAAACCGCACCCCATGGACGACGTCACCCGCCTCAGCGCGCTGGCCAACGAAAGCCGTCTGGCCGTGATGCGCTGGCTCAGGCAGCCGCGCAAGCATTTCCCGCCGCAGCCGCACGGCGATCTCGACGAACTCGGCGTGTGCTGCACGTACATCACCGAGAAGCTCGGCATCGCGCCGGCCACGACCACGCGCCACATGCGCATCCTCGCGGATGCCGGGCTCGTGCAGGCGACCCGCGTCGGCAAGTTCACGTACTACAAGCGGATCGACGGCGCGCTGCAGCAGCTCGGCCGCGATCTCTCGCAACTCTGACTCTGACCGAGGCAACCGACATGGACGAACTTGCATTGCTGGCCGACGCGGACCGGCGCGCGCACGCGTATCTGGCTGCAACGAACGAACGGCGCGCGTTTCCCGATGCGGCCGCGCTGGCCGGCCTCGCGGCGTTCGACGAACCGCTGCCCGATACGGGCCGCCCGGCCGACGACGTGCTGCGCCTGCTCGACGAGCACGGCACGCCCGCGACGGTCGCATCGAACGGCCCGAACTACTTCGGCTTCGTGATCGGCGCGACGCTGCCGGCCGCGGCGGCGGCCGAGCGGCTGATGCTCGCGTGGGACCAGTGCGCGTCGTCGTACGCGAATTCGCCGGTGGCCGCGACGCTCGAGCGCCAGGCCGCGCGCTGGGTCGTCGATGCACTCGGATTGCCCGAGGGCAGCGCGGTCGGCTTCGGCACGAGCGCGACGGCCTGCACGCTCGTTGCGCTGGTGGCCGCGCGGCGTGCGCTGCTCGCGCGCAAGGGCTGGGATATCGACGAAGAGGGCCTGATCGGTGCCCCCGAGGTGAAAGTCGTGATTTCCGCGCTCGCGCACGTCACGGTGAAGAAGGCGCTGCGCGTGCTCGGCTTCGGGATGAAGCGCATCGTCGTCGCGCCGGTGGACGCGCACGGCCGGATCGACCCGGCGCGGTTGCCGCCGCTCGACGACATGACGATCTTCTGCGTGCAGGCCGGCGAAGTGAACACCGGCGAATTCGATCCGTTCGCGGCATTGATTCCGCCCGCGAAGGCGGCCGGCGCGTGGGTGCACGTGGACGGCGCGTTCGGCCTGTGGGCGCGGGCGTCGTCGAAGCGCGCGTTGACGGACGGCATCGACGGCGCGGACAGCTGGACGACCGACGGTCACAAATGGCTCAACGCGCCGTACGACGGCGCGATGGTGATCTGCCGCGACGCGGCCGCGCTCGCCACCGCGATGAACAGCGACGCCGTCTACCTGAGCGGCGCGCAGGATGCGCAGAAGAACCTGAACCTCGAATTCTCGCGACGCGCGCGCGGCATTCCCGTGTGGGCCGCGCTGCGCTCGCTCGGCCGCGCGGGCGTCGCGACGATGGTCGAGCGGCATTGCGCGCAGGCGGCGCGCGTCGCGGACGGCCTGCGGGCGGCCGGCTACGACGTGCTGAACCGCGTCGTGCTGAACCAGGTGCTCGTGCGCGCCGGCACCGACGAGGAAACGGCGGCCATCCTCGAAGCCGCGCAGGCGTCGGGCGACGTGTGGTTCGGCGCGACCGTGTGGCAGGGGCGGCCGGCGTTCCGGATCAGCGTGTCGTCGTGGCGCACCGAGGATGCGCACATTGATCGGCTCGTCGCATTGCTGACGAAGTTGCGCGGCGTGCACGTGGGTTGAGCGTCATGCGTCGTCCGCGGTCTGAATGGTTGCGTAAGCAACTTTCAGGCATTCGATGCAGTGCGACGCGGCCTGCAGGGATTGCGACATGTCTGCAAGCGTGAAAATGTCGGACAATAGCCGTCGCGCGGGCCGCGCCGGCGCCGCGTCCAATAGAAGCATTCACGCTTGCGAGATCCCCATGTCGACTCCCTTTCCCCGGGAACTGCTGAAGGCCGCCGATATCGCGAAGATGGAACCGACGCGCGCGGTGCATTCGCTCAATCCCAACGCCGTTCGTCTGAAGCGACAGCTCAGCGACCTGACCGGCCTGACGCAATTCGGCGTTCATCTGCTCACGCTGATGCCCGGCCACGAATCGGCCGAATATCACCGCCACCTGTACGAAGAGGAATTCGTGTACGTGCTGTCCGGCACGGGCGCGGTGACGATCGGTCGGCAAGCCAGTGAAATCGGGCCCGGTGATTTCATCGGTTTTCCGCGCGGCGGAGAAGCGCATACGGTGCAGAACACCGGCGAGGCACCGCTGGAGCTGCTCGTCGGCGGGCAGCGGCTCGAACACGACGTGTGCGAATACCCGCGAATCGGCAAGCGGCTTTATATCGCGGGCGAACTCGAAGAGTATGTCGAGCTGCCGAAGGAGCCGTGACGGTCGATTGCACGTCATCCCCGGAGGACGCCGATCGGCCAATAAGGGTGAATTCGCTTCTCGCGAGCCCGTCGCGCTTATGATGCGGGAACGCCACTGACAGGGTTCCATACGCCATGGACGCGCCGCTCCCGCCGATGTCTGCCCAGATTGCCGAAACCGCGCCTGAAACCGAAGCCGCCGGCGAGCCGCGCACGTCGCGCGTGCACCGGCCGGTCGCGCTCGTGACCGGCTCGACGTCGGGGATCGGGGCGGCCGTCGCGCGTCGCCTCGCGGCCGACGGCTACGCGGTGATCCTGCATTCGCGCAGCTCGGCCGACACGGGGCGCGCGATGGCGCGCGAACTCGGCGGCGCGTATGTGCAGGCCGATCTCGCCGACGATGCCGAACGCGTGCGGCTGATCCGCGACGCGCTCGCGGTGCACGGGCGGCTCGACGTGCTCGTCAACAACGCGGGTATCAGCCGCGTGATTCCGCATGACGACCTCGCGGCGGCCACGCCCGACGTGTGGCGCGAGATGCATGAAATCAACGTGATCGCGCCGTTCCGGTTGGTGGCCGAAGCGGAGGCCGCGCTGCGCGAGGCGGCGTCGCACGGGCGGGCCGGATGCGTCGTGAACGTCAGCTCGCATGCGGGCGTGCGCCCGAAGGGCGCGTCGATTCCGTATGCGGCGGCGAAGGCCGCGCTCAATCACACGACGCGGCTGCTCGCGCGCACGCTTGCGCCGGCGATTCGCGTCAATGCGGTCGCGCCGGGGCTCGTCGATACGCCGCTGACCGCCGACTGGACGCAAGCGCAGCAGCTCTGGCGCGAGCGCGCGCCGATGCGCCGTGCGGCGACGCCGGACGATATCGCGCAGACGGTCGCGATGCTCGTCGCATCGGATTACGTGACGGGCGAGATCGTGATGCTCGACGGCGGGTTGAATCTGACGTGATGCCGTGATGCGGTAAGGCGTCGCGCGGGTATCGCGTGCGCAACCGCCGAGGCCATTCGACGAAGCGCGCGATCAGCCGAGGGTCGACCGCAGCCGCGCGAGCGCCTGATCGTGCGTGCGCTCGAACTTCAGCGGCGTGACCGCGATATACCCGTCGCCCAGTGCGACCGTTTCCGAATCCGCATCGTCGTCGCGCGGCGCACGCGCGAGCTTCAGCCAGTGATAGTCGATCTCGCGCGGATCGCGTCCCGACACGATCTCCACGCCCTGCAGCGTGCCGGCGCCCTGGTTCGTCACCTTCAGGCCGCGTACGTCCTCGGCCGGCCGCGGCGGGAAATTCACGTTGAGGCACGCGTCGCTGTCCCAGCCGGCGGCGACGAGCCGGCGGATCACGTCCGGCGCATGCGCGAGCGCGGTGCCCCACGGCACCGCGTTGCGATCGGTGAAGGCCTGACTCAGCGCGATGGCCGGCACGCCGACCAGCATGCTCGTCATCGCCGCGCCGACCGTGCCGGAAAACACCGTTTCGGTGCCGAGGTTCCCGCCGCGATTCACGCCGGACAGCACGACGTCGGGCCGCGCGCCCTTCATCAGGTGGCTGACCGCGATCGCGACGCAATCGCCGGGCGTGCCGCGCACCGCGAAGCGGCGCTCGCCCTTGCGATGCACGCGCAGCGGTTCGTGCAGGCTCAGCGAATGCGACGTGCCGCTCTGGTCCTCGGCCGGCGCGACGATCCACACTTCGCGCGCGAGTCGCGTGGCGACCTGTTCGAGTATGTCGAGGCCGGGGGCGTCGAATCCGTCGTCGTTGGTGAGCAGGACACGGTCGAACAGCGGGCGGGTTGCTTGCATCGGGACGATCCTCGTGAAAGGTAATGAGCGGGGGAGTGCGGCGTGGCGCAAGCCACGCGGCTGATATGACTCCCGGTGTCGACTGGGAACGGTTTCAACCGAAGTGGGAAATGACAGGCTTGGCTAGACGTTGACGCCCACTGAAATTCGGTCAAGTTCTAAAACGTGTTGCAAGATGGCCGGAAATGTACGAAATGGTTCATGTGGTGAGGGCGCCGGCACGGGTTCTTTGGCATGATCGGAAGCCCTATTTCCCCCCAGGTGCTTCCCGAAACGATTCGCCCGTCGGGGCCGGAACGATGTCGCTCCGGCCGCGCGCACGATCGTCGTTCGCATGTTATGTCGCAGAGCCCGCTCCAGTCCATCCGTCGCTATCAGCGCATCTCGGTGTTTGGCGGCGGAATCGTCGTTACCGCCCTCGTCGTGATCGCTTGCGGCCTCGGGATGGCGTCGATCGTCTCGGGCTATGTCGAGGGACAGCGGCGCAACTATCTGAACGGCGTCGAGCAGACGCTCAATGAAATCCAGGTTAGCGAAACTTCGTTCCGCAACGGCGTCGCGAACGCGCAATTGATCTGGCAGGAGGCCGGCGACGCGCCGGCCGCGGTCGTCGACGGATTCTTCCTTGACGATCAGCGCATCGTGACCCGTCCTCATCCGTCACTCGTCGTCGGCGTGCCCGCTTTAACCGGCGATCGGGCCGAGGTCGCACGCTATCTGTCGCTGTCGGTTCTGCTGTCGCGCATCTGTGCGGCCAGTTCGATCAATCGCGGGCATACGCTGGAGGGTTACCACTACAGCACGCGCACGGGTTTGTTCGCGCTGGTTCCTCAGCGAGACCGCGACGATCCAGCGCTGGTTTCCCCGGAAAGCCGCGCGCGCGTGCTGGACGCGCTGCGCATCAAGTTCGCTCACCCGCATCCGGGCACCCCCGATACCGATTCCCGCCCGCATGTGCACTGGCTGGCGCCGTTCATCGATCCCGTGTCGGGGCAGCCGCGGATCCGGATCGCGGCCGAGGCGCGTGACAACGGCAGACCGTTCGCGGTGCTCGTGACCGAATACCCGCCCGATTACCTGCTGTCGTGGCTCGCCGACTATCGTCCGGAAGGGACGTTCTACATCACGACGGCCGAGGGCCAGCTCGTCACGATGGATCCGTCCGCGGACGATGGCGATCGTGTGCAACGCATGTTGAAGCTGGCCTCGCAGCGGGACGAAGCGGTATCGCCGGGTGCACCTGTGTTCCGCAATGGTTTCCTGTTGTTTCACGGCAAGCTTGAACCGACGGGCTGGACGCTTGCTTATGCATTGTCGTGGTCCGACATCGCGGCCGGCATCGCGGGTTCGGCCGGTACGCTCTGCGCCGCGACGCTGCTTGCGCTGATGGTCATGTGGGGGCTGCTGCTGCGCTTTCATCGGCGCGAGTTCATGCCGCTCTACGCGCGCTCGCAGCGCGTGTTCGACAGCGAGGCACTGTGCCGCAGCGTCATCGAGATGGCGCCGGTCGGGCTTGGGCTGATCGCACGCGACGACGGGCGCTTCATGCTCGTGAGTCCGGCGCTGACGGACATGGTCGAGCGCAGCGGTGGCGACTATCACGCGTTGTCGAGCCAGGTGGTCGACGCGTGGCAGGCGCGCGGTCACGCGACCGGCGTGGTGCAGGACGCCCCGTTGGCAGGGAGCGTGCAGGCTGCGCACCTGCAGCTTGAATTCGTTGCGTGCGGCGCACGCTACCAGGGCACGGACGTGTTGATCGCCGCAGTCGCCGATGTGACCGCCAAGCGGCAGCTCGTGCAGAAGCTGGAAGAGGCCGTGCACGCAGCCGATTTGGCCAACGCCGCGAAATCGTCGTTTCTCGCGGCGATGAGCCATGAAATCCGCACGCCGTTGAACGTGATCCTGGGCAACCTGGAACTGCTCGAGTGCTCGGCGCTCGACGCGGGTCAGCATGACCGCGTTCACACGCTGCGTGCGTCGGCCACGAGCCTGCTCGCGCTCGTCAGCGATATTCTCGATTTCTCGAAAATCGAGGCCGGTGCGATGTCGGTCGAATCGATCGCGTTCGACGTGATCACGACGGTCGAGCGCGAGTTGAACGCGTTCGCGTCGATCGCGAAGGCAAAGGGGCTGGCGCTATTCTGCGACATCGCGGTGGACAGCACCCAGCAGATGCGCGGTGATCCGACCCGGTTCGCGCAAGTGCTTCGCAACCTGTTGAACAACGCGCTCAAGTTTACCGACGTCGGTCGCGTGACCGTGCGCGTCGCGATCATTGCCGAGACGCACGACGCGCCGCACCTGTCCGTCGAGGTGGAGGACACCGGTATCGGCATCGACGCCGACCATCGATGCAATCTGTTCAAGGCGTTTTCTCAGGGCGACGTGTCGATCACACGGCGGTACGGCGGCACGGGGCTCGGGCTTGCGCTGTGCGATCGGCTCGTCACGGCGATGGGCGGCCGCATCGACGTGACGAGCGAACCGGGAATCGGCAGCCGTTTCACGGTGCGGGTGCCGCTCGGCATGAACATCGTCTCGTTCGGCGAGCCACCCGCAGTCTTTGCCGGCAGGTTGACGCTGATCGCCGCGCATGCCGCGTGGCGCGAATTTGCGGTCCCGCATCTGCGCGCATGGGGATTCGACGTCAGCGTGTACGACAGCCCGTCGAGTCTGCCGGGTGGCATCGCACGGCCCGGCCCGGTGGTGCTGATCGGCGATTCCGACACGTGGTCGCACGCGGATCTCACCGGCATGGCCGACTGCGAGCTGCTGATACTCGCGATACCCGACGGTCCGCGCGAACCGTATCGCTCGGGCGACACGGTTCGCGTGTCGAGTTATTCGCTCCGCGGTTTGCGCGCCGCCTTGGCGCTCGGCGGCCCGGTGAGCGGCGCAAGCGGGGTCGACGTCGTATCCGGCGATCTTCCGCGGCGTGACGATTCGGCCGCGGCCGACATCTCGCGGCAGGCGGCCGGGCACGGCAGTCGCGCATTGCGCGTGCTCGTCGCGCAGGAAGAATCAATCAACGATTCGATATTGGGCGAACAGTTAACCACGCTCGACTGCACCGCGACCGAGGTCGGATCGGCGCGTGCGGCGCTCGAATCGCTGGGCGACGGCGGCTGGGACGTACTGCTGATCGGCGACGATCTGCCCGACATGCGCGGGTACCAACTGGCGGAAGCGGCACGCGGCGTCGATCCGGCGTGTGACGTACTGATCGTGACGTCGCATTTGACGCCCGAAGGCGTGCGCCGTTGCACGACAGCCGGAGTGCGGCGCATTTTGACGAAACCCGTCACGCTCAGGCATCTGCGCGGCGCGCTTGCGCATGCGTTGCAGGGGCGTGCCGCGACGTCGGCGAAGAAGCCATGTGCGCGAGTGCCCATCGGATTCAACCCGTCATGAACCGGCCTTGCATGACGAGTGGTCAACAGAAGTGGCCAACAGTAGCGAATGCTTGAACGAGTATTCGGGATAACAACGATGGCAGGGTGCCGACGTACGTCACGCGGCAGATTTACAGTCGATACCGGAGGAGACGCCATGCGTCAGGTCGGGAACATATTCGTCTTATTGCTCGAATTTTCCACACTTTCTGAGAAGTCTCGTCGGGAGTTCCTGACGATCATGAACGAGTTCTTGCTGATGTCGCCGCTGCAGCGGCGACGTACGGTTATCGATTGGAAGAACAGGGTAGATGGCAATCCGGATCTGCCCGACGAGCCGAGCCCCCCAAAGCGCGCCACATAGCGGGGCGACCGTGCTTCGCGGGGGCGTGGCCGGCTGCGGTATCGTGTAAAAACGGCGAGTCGTCGAAAACTTCGGAAAATCCGCAAAATCCGCCCGACGGGGACGTGCGGCCATATCCTGTGCACTGCCGGCGCAGGCGCGTACCGTCCGTTGCTCGGCCCCACGCCGATTGCCGGACGAACCGGAAATTATCTTAAAATCGAGCCGCTATTGCCTGGTACGCCGAATACGACCAGCCAGCAACACGATGGTGGGAGCAGGCTTCCCATCGCGGCGGGGAGCGGAGCATCACTGAAAGCCTCGAGGGAAACAGGAGCATGGATGAATTTTTTGTGCGCGTGATGGTAGCCGACGATCATCCCGCGTCCGCACTCGGCATGTCGCAGGCGCTGCAAGGCAACAGCACGATCGGGCTCGTGGGCACCGTTTCGAATTCGACGGACCTGGTTGCAGCGCTCGATGCGCAGCAGAGCGACGTGCTCGTGCTCGACTATGTGATGCCGGGCGGCAAGTACGGCGACGGGCTCGTGCTGCTGTCGTTCCTGCAGCGGCGCTATCCGGCGCTGCGCATCGTGACGATCACGATGATCGACAATCCGAGCGTGCTGCGCGCGATCCACAAGCGGGGCGTGAGCTGCATTCTCAGCAAGTCCGATGCGATCTCGCACCTGATTGGCGCCGTGCATGCTGCGTACGTCGGTGCGAGCTACACGTCGCCATACATCAAGCAACTCCTGCAAGACGCCAAACCCGAGCCCACCGCGCGCACATTGACCACGCGCGAAATCGAGGTGGTGCGATTGTTCGGTGCGGGCTACACGGTGGGCGAGATCGCCACGCAGCTTCATCGGAGCAAGCAGACCGTCAGTTCCCAAAAGTCGAGCGCGATGAAGAAACTCGGTATCGTGCGCGACGCGGATCTGATCCGCTACAACGGCGAGCAAAATATCGAGGGCGGGCCCGACGACGAGGCGTCGCGGACGTGACGTGCCCGCGGGCCGGCTGTGCGCCGAATCCGCCGCGGGCCAGCGCCGCTGAAATGATGTATGTGCGTGTGGGCGGCTCACGCCACGCGACAACCTTGATTCCAGGGCGCCGATGCGTGGAAGTCGGTGAACGATGCGGCATCCTCGGCCGCGTGTGACGAGATCGACAGGACATGCCTGCAAAACTGAAAAGACTTCTTTCGTCCGCCACGCCGGCGGCTCGCAAGTCATTCGAGCCGGCTCGCGTGAGGCGACAGCAGCAGTTCCTGCTGTATGCAAGCGGCGCCGCGATCTCGGTGTTCATTCTGGTGTGTGCGGCACTCGTCGTGCTGCTCGACGTGAAGGAATCCCTCGAGCGCGCCCGCGTCGACTTCACCGAGCGCAAGGCGGAGTTCTTTGCCGAGCTGGAGGTGATGAAGGCGCTGCAGAATCGCTATGTCGACAACACGGAGCAGCGCTGGGCGCACGGCCCCGCCGTCCCGCCGGGGTCGCCCGGGCTGTTCGACGGCAAGCACGGCAAACAGACCCTGGTCGGCCGGATCGGGCCGGTGGCGGTCGCGGCATTCGCCGATGTCCGTTCAGCCGATCCGGCGACTACCCACCTGCCTTACCTCGAGAACTTTCTCGGGCAGGTCGAGCCGACCGGCGTGCTGCCGCCGCAACCGGTCGTTTCGGTATTCGCGTCCTATCTGATCGATTCGAACGGCGATTTTCTCGTCGCGATGGGGTATCCGGTGGTCAAGCGAGCGCTCTCGTGGCCAGCCGGTTTCGACGTGCGGGCACTCATTCGGCAACTGCGGCCGCTGAACCACGGCGCGCCCGCCCTGGCGGCTTCCGCGGTGAACACGATTGCGCTGGACCGGCGATTCGATCCGGTGCTCGGGCGCGCCGTGTTGCGGCTGGTGCAACCGGTGCGCGGCGCGAACGGCCAGCCGGTCGCCTGGTTCATCACCAACAGCCGGCCGCAGATGGACGAGATCGTGCGTCCGTCGAGCATCGGCGCGGACTACGCGCTCGTCGACGTCGGCGGAAATCTGCTGGTCGGCCGTCAACCCCATGATGTAACGGCCGCCCGGGCACTCGCCGATGCGCGCCGCACGCAAACGGTCGTTCATCGTGTCGGCACGCACTTCGTCATCGGCAGCCAGATACGGGAATCGGATGCGGTGCTGATGGCGACGCTCTCGTGGCGCAGCATTCTGTACGACATTGCCGCCGCCCTCGGCGTGACGCTCGGGGTCGCCGTGTTCGCCATCGGGCTGCTGTGGGGCGCCATCGTGTCTTTCGACCGGCGCGCGCTGCGTCCGGCGAATCGCCGTGCAATTCGCCTGATCGAAAGCGAGGCGCTCAACCGTACGCTGATCCGGACCGCGCCGGCCGGGCTCGTGCTGTTGTCGTTTGCCGATGGCGAAGCGATCATGCGCAACGAAGCGATGATCGCGTACGAGCGGGAAGTGGCGGGCGAGCCGCTCGGCAAACTGTTGTGGCGCGCGTACCGGGACGGCGCCCCGGCCGGCAACGCGCGCAAGCGTGTGACGCGGGAGCTGGCCGTCGAGCGCGCGGGGGCCGGCATCGTCTATTTCGACGCGCACATCGCGCGCACCAAGTACCGCGGCATCGACGTGCTGCTGTGCACGCTGCTCGACATCACGGTGCGCAAGCAGGCGGAGGAGAAGCTGCGCGAGGCGCGCGAAGCCGCCGAACTCGCGAACAAGGCGAAGTCGACGTTCCTTGCGACGATGAGCCACGAGATCCGCACGCCGCTCAACGCGATCATCGGCAACCTGGAGTTGATGGCGCACGCGCAGATGGCGCCGCCGCTGCGGCGCCGGGTCGGCACGATCGTGTCGTCGTCCGATGCGCTGCTGCGCGTGATCAACGACGTGCTCGACCTGTCGAAGGCGGAATCGAACCAGATGACGCTGGAAGTCATGCCGTTCGACACCCGCCGTCTGCTGCTCGACATCGCGGCGTTTTTCCGTCCGCTCGCCGATGCAAAGGGACTGGCGCTCGAGTGCGCCGTGTCGGCGGAGTTGGCCGATGGCTATATCGGCGACCCGACGCGCCTGCGGCAACTCGTGTCGAACCTCGTCAGCAACGCGATCAAGTTCACCGAACGCGGCAGTGTGACGCTCTCGGCAGGGCCGGCGCGCATCGGCGCCGACCGGCGCGGCCTCGAAATACGCGTCGCGGACACCGGCATCGGCATACCCGCCGACCGCATGCCGGCTTTGTTCGACGTCTACATCCAGGCCGATGCATCGACCTATCGCCGCTTTGGCGGCACCGGCCTGGGGCTGCCGTTATGCCGCCATATCGCTACGCTGATGCACGGCGAACTGACCGTCGACAGCCGCGTCGACGAAGGCACGACGTTCACTGCGACACTGCCGCTGCCGGCCGCGCCGGCCGGATGGCGTGCGGATACGCTCGAGCAGGACGTGGCGGCCGACGCCAAACCGGAACCGGATGGCCAAGGCCACGCGCCGTTGCGGGTGCTCGTTGCCGAGGACCATCCCGCGAGCCGCGCGTTGCTGCGCGACCAGCTCGATGCGCTGGGGTACGACGCGACGATCGTCAGCAACGGCGTGGAGGCGATGCGGGCGTTCTTCGAGCATCCGTTCGATGTCGTGTTGACCGATCTGGGCATGCCGGAGCTCGACGGCTACGCGCTGACGAATTTCCTGCGAGAACAGGGTGCACGAGTGCCCGTGATCGCGATGACCGCGCATGCGACGGAGGAAGACTACCGACGCTGCGCACGGGTGGGTGCCGCGGAAGTCGTACTCAAGCCGCTGTCGATGTCGGCGCTCGACGCCGCGCTGAGGCGCCATGCGGCTTCTGGCTCGTACGCCGAGGCGCATGCGGATCGCGGCAAGCAGCCGGCGATGACCGACGAGATCCGGCTGAAACTGTGCGAGGCGACACTGCGCTCGCTCGCGGCAATCGACGCGGCACTGGCGAGCGGCGATATCGACACGCTCAGGATCGAATTGCACTCGCTGCGAGGCGGTTTCGCACTGGCCGGCGACACGCGAACACGTGACGCATGCGCCCGCGCGGAACGTATCGCGATGGATGAAGGCGTGAAAGGGCTCGCGCCGGCGTGGCCTGCCTGCCGCGCGACGATCGCGGCTGCGCTGGAGCAGTTGTCCAGCGCCGAAACGTGAGCGCCGCGCGCGTCGATCTGACCGATAACGGCGCATGGCCGGCGTAGAGGTCGACACGATATATTCCTGCGGGGCGCGAGCCACAAGACTGATATGACCCCCGGTGCGGGGATCGTCGTGTCGCGCCGGTAGCGCCGGTCGGCGCACACGTGAAAACGGGCGCATCGTGCGCCCGTTCGTCGTGTCGTGGAATGTGCCGGCCGGCGCGGCAGGCCGGACCCGCTCAGCCGAGCAGGTAGCGCAGCAGGCCGGCCGACACGACGCCGACGATGACGGTCGGCAGGATCGACAGGCGCGTCGCCGCGAGCAGCGTGATCGCCAGCGCGAGCAAGTCGGCCGGGCGCGTCGACACGAAGGCCGGCGCGATCACCGAGATCAGCACGCAGCCCGGCACGTTCTCCATCACCGACGCCATCCGCGGGCTCAGCGTGCGGTTGCGCAGCAACACGTAGCCGAGAATGCGCGACAGGTAGGTGGTCGACGCCATCAGCACGATCGTCGCGACCGTGCTGACATCCGGAAGCTCAGGCATCGCGCGGCTCCCACAGCAGCGCGGCGACCAGCCCCGCGCAGGCGCCGGCCGCGACATACCATGCGCCGGGCACCGCCAGATGGGTGGCGGCCGCCACGACGAGGCTGACGAACCACGGGCGGCTCGCGCGCACCCCTTTCCACATCCCGCGCAGCAGCACCAGAAACACGGCCGTGAATGCCATGTCGAAGCCGTACTGTTCGACGTTGCCGATCGTCGGGCCGACCGCCGCGCCGAGCGTCGTCATCGAGATCCACGTCAGGTAGAGCCCCACGCAGATGCCCGCGTAATAGGGCACGCTGATGTGCGTGGCCGAGCGCTCGCGCGCGTCGGCGAGCGACATCGCCCAGCTCTCGTCGCACATGAAGAACAGCGCGACGAACGCGCGGCGGCGCGGCAGGCGCCGGATATAAGGCTCGAACGCGGCGCCCATCAGGATGTGGCGCGAGTTCACGAGGAACGACATCGCGACGATCAGCGCGATGTGCGGCGGCGACGTCCACAGGTGGATCGCCGCGAATTCGGAGCCGCCGCCGAAGTTCAGGCCCGTCATCATCGGCACCTCGAACAGGCTCAGCCCTTTCTGCGCGGCCTGCGCGCCCAGCACCAGCGCGAACGGCACGAAACCCAGCATGACGGGCAGCGCCGCACGCAAACCGCGACCCATTTCGGCGACATAGGCGGGCCTGTCGCGAAGCCCGGACGACGTTGAAACGCTACTGCTCATTACTCCTCCTTCGGGGGAGGAATTGTCTGCTTTTTTGACTCGAATCGGGTTGCGTTGTCGCCATATTTTTCTCAGAATTTGGCATTGAACGCGTATTGCGCGAATTTTTTGGAATTGGATGCCAAATGAAACTTGACGCTATCGACCGCCGGATCCTGAGCGCGCTGCAGCGCGACGGCCGCATGCAGAACGTGGAGCTCGCGCACGAGGTCGGGCTGTCGCCGTCGCCGTGCCTGCGGCGCGTGCGCCTCCTCGAGGAAGCCGGCGTGATCGAGAAATACGTGGCCGTGCTGAATCCCGCGAAGGTCGGCAAGGGGCTGACGATCTTCACGCGCGTATGGCTGAAGGGGCAGGACGCGGAATCGGTGAACCGTTTCGCCGAGGCCGTCCAGCAGATGCCGGAAGTCGTCGAATGCCACCTGATGGCCGGCGACTGCGATTTCCTGCTGCGCGTCGTCGCGGCCGACATCGACGATTACCGGCGCTTCCAGATGGAATACCTGACGCGCATTCCCGGCGTGCTGAGCGTGAAGACCGACATTCCGATGCAGAAGGTCAAGCTCACGTCGGCGCTACCGACCTGACGCAGCGCTGGGCGTGCGGCGATGCGTCGACGAGCGGTCATTGCGCGGTGACAATCGCCCGATAAACTGATGGAGTGCGTCGCATCGCATGCATTGCCTGCGCAGTCATGCGGTGTTCGATGTGCAAGCAACTAACGGTCAATGCCGACGCGATCGGCCGAACGGCGCTGCGTGGCGCGCCGGGTCGTGCGTCGGCGCGAATGCGTTTCTTCCTGTCGAGCCCTACATGCAGCCATTCAATACGCCGTGGAATTCGCTGGAAATCGTCAAGCTCGTGCTCGGCGTGCTGACGCCGTTGTCGGTCGCCTGTCTCGGCTGGCTCGTCGCGCGCCGGCTGAAGCGGCTCGAACTCGTGCAGTGGACCAACCAGCGGCTGATCGAGAAGCGGCTCGCGCTGTACGACACGGTCGCGCCGCCGCTCAATGCGCTGCTGTGCTTCTACACGTGGATCGGCTACTGGAAGGACATCTCGCCGGACGACGTGATCCGTGCGAAGCGCGAGCTCGACCGTACGTTCCACATCTACCGCTACCTGTTCGACGACGACGTGTACGACGCGTATCACACGTTCATCCACGCGCTGTTCGAAATGCATACGGGGCCGGGCCGCGACGCGCGGATCCGCTCGCTGATCCAGGCGCCCGACGGCGATCGCAGCGTGCACGGTTCGTACGCATGGAAGCCGGCGTGGTCCGAGCGTTTCTCGACCGCGAACGTCGTGCCGAAGGACGACGTGCTGCGGCATTACACGCAATTGATGGAGCGGCTGCGCGTGGCGCTGGGTGCGACGCGCTGACGGCTTCGGCGCTCGCGCGCCATGCCGGCATTGAAATCCGTCATGGAAGCCGACCGTTTTGAGCGTGCGTGATTCAGGCGAACGAGATCACGAGCCTTTTGCCGCAAGCCGCCGCATACTTGCGCAGCGTATCGACGGACGGGGAATGCTGCCCTGTTGCGAGCGCACGCTCGAGTCGCGTAATGGCGGGCGCTTTCGTGCCCATACGTTCCGCCACATCGGCTTGCGACAAGCCAGCCTCTCGCCGCGCAGCCAGCATCGCGTCGAGCAGTGCGAATTCCTCGCGATTCAATCGTTCGTATTCCGTGCGCACCGCGGGGTCGGCCAATGCCCGCTCACGGAGTTCCTTATACGTTGCCATCTCGAACCTCCTTCAATCGACGACGTGCGATTTCCAGTTCCTTCAGAGGTGCCCTTGGCGTCTTCTTCACGAAACAGTGCAGCATGACGATACGCCGCTCGACGATCGCGCAGTAAAACACTCGGGCAATACCTTCCGCGCCCTTCAATCGCATTTCGTACAGGCCGTTTCCCATCGGTCGGGAGTGAGGCTCCCCGAGATTCGGGCCGTACCGCTCCATGCGGTCAGCGAGTGCAAAGTACCGGGCAAGCAGGGTCGTAGGCAACGACGCGACTCCCGCCGCTACACGCTCATTGAAGAACTGGATCTCGTAACCATGAGTCGGCATAGTAACAAATATGTTATGTGACGGCAAGAACGGTGACCGGCCGCAGATGCGGACACAGGCGGTTGGTCACACGTGAGGGAGTTCGCGACCGAATTTTCTTGGGTCGGAGATATCGATGACGAGGAACCGAGCGCGCGGGAATTCGGGCCCGGCAAGCAGCGCGACTCGGTGTCAGCGTGGAGTGAGTACTACGGATTCGCGACGGGGTTAGTTCCGCCCCGCCACCGCGAGCCGCGCCGCCAGCCCCACGAATACCGACCCGAGCAGATACTGCGGCACCTTCGACGGCCGGCGGTGCGCGCCGATCCGCTGGCTCAGCCGGCTCGCGGAGAGAATCACCGCGCCGTTCACGACGATCCCGATCAGGTTGAGCACGGTCGCGAGCACGAGAATCTGCACGGCGATCGAGCCATGTTCGGGCCGCACGAACTGCGGGAACAGCGCGAGCACGAACAGCGCCATCTTGGGGTTCAGCAGGTTCGTCGTCAGCCCTTGGCGGAAGATCGTCGCGGTGGAGTGGCGACGTTGTGACGCGACGGGCGACAGCGCGGTCGCATCCGAACGGAAGGTCTTCCACGCGAGATACAGCAGATACGCGGCGCCAGCGAAGCGCACGATGTCATACGCGAGCGGCACCGCGACGAAGAGCTGCGACAGCCCGAGCGCGGCCGCGAGTGCGTGGCAGTAGGTGCCGGCCTGAATGCCCGCGAGCGTCGCGAAGCCGGCGCGCCGCCCCTGGCTCACGCTGCGGGACGCGATCAACAACATGTCGGGGCCGGGCGTGGCCGTCAGCGCGAGGCACGCGCCGGAGAACAGCGCGAGCGTGGAGAAGTCGATCATGGCAGTCCCTTTTGCGGATGCGGCGTAAAAGGGAGGTCAGTTTAGGAGGGCGCGCGAGGCCGGTCAATCGTCCGAACGGACGATGGCCAGACGGCACGGATCGCATGACGCAGGCATCGCGCATGCGCGGCCCGCCCACCTCTCACTGTTGGCGACAGGCAACCTGATAGTCGATCACGGTGTTCTCGGAAGGCTTGTCCGGCTCGCCACCCACCGTTGTCACGCCGAGCACGCCGGCCGCGTTCCGGTAGCGCAGCGCGCAATACCCGACGCCGGTGCCCGAGCACGCTTCTGCTTCGATGATGCCGTGCTTCGCGAGCGTTGCCGCGCCGTCCATCGCGTCCGGCTTCTCGCGCGGCCGCAGCGGCTGCCAGCCATGCGCGATCAGGATTTTGCGGGCTGCGTCGAGCGGCTTGCCATACACGTTCGGCACGACCGCGCGGCCGTCGCAGAACGTGCGCTTGGCGGCAACGCGGGTCAGCCGCAGGCCGCCGCTTTCTTCGTGCAGCTCGCCGACAGGCGCCCCGGGGCCGTTGCCGCCCCAGACGAGCAGCGCGCCGTTTTCCAGACGATCGACCGGGCCGAGCTGCCAGCCCGCCTTGCGTGCCGTATAGCCAAGCGCGACGAGTGTGGTGCCGTCGAATACGCCGATATTGCCGTTGCGCGCGAAACACATCGCGCTCGTGCCGGCGCTGAATCCGCTCGCGAAGGTCACGACCGTGTAGCGCCCGAGCGGTGCCTCGGACGTCACGATCCAGTTGCGCTGCGCGACTTTGCGGCCGGCCGCCGTGGTCGTTTTCGCGCGATATTGCGTGCAGAACGGATCGAGCGAACCGCTTTCAGGTGAGCGCGGCAGCGTGCCAAGCGGCACGAGCGACGCCCCGGCGATATCGGAGCCCGTGCGCAGCGGCTCGGCCGATGCCGTGCCGCCGAACGCGGTGCCGGCAAATATCGCGATCGAAACGATCGAAGCAAGATGGCGGATGAGCGGTGACGCAACGGAAAGAAACACGCAGGCTATCTCCGGGGAAAGTGGGACGGGCGCGGCAATCGCGCTTTTTCGCCCGTCTGTCACGGTCGCGCGCACCGCCCGGCGGCACGCGCGCGTGCCGCCACCGACTCAGCCCTTCGCGACCACGTCGATGCGCAGCGCGTCGCCGCCGGCGACGATCGCCAGCAGACGATCGACGTTCGGGTGCGCGCCCGGACGATTGCGCGCGTCGGCCGTATGCTCCGCGAACACCGCGAGGCCATGTTCGGCCGCTTTCGCGTCGAGCGTGCCGAACGCCTGCTTCAGATAGTGGTACACCGCGAGCGAGCCCTGCTTGCCCGGCTGGTTCTCGATGGTCGCGACCACGTCGCCGTTCGCGCCGACGAGATCGATGCGCGCGATGCCGTCGATGGCCGGCAGTTGCGCGAGGTTGTCCTTGAATACTTGGGTCGGTTGAATCACTGAAAACACTCCGTCGGTTCGGTCATGGGCCAGGATGCGCGGCCGGCCGTATCTTATCCGATCGGCTTCGGCGCGCCGGCCCGCGCGCCGGTGCCGGCCGTGCGCCACGCGAGCGCCGCGCCCGCCAGCTGCAGCGTGCCGCCCGTCAGCATCGCGACTCGCAGCCCGGTCGCACCACCGCCGCACGCGTCGTACAGCGCGCCCGGCATCGCCACGCCGGATACCGCGCCGATCATCCGCGTCACGTTCATCGGCGATGCCGCCGTGCCGGCGCGCGCGGCGTCATGACCGTCCGGTATCGGTCAGCACGCCCGCCTCGCGCGAGCGCTCGATATCGGGGCTGCGATACGCATGCTCGGGAATCTCGGCGAGCCGCGACGCATGCACCTGTCGCGGCGCCAGCCCGTAGAACTTCTGGAAGCTCATGATCAGCGGCGACCACTTGTCCGGATCGATGCGGTCCGGATGGCCGTCCATCAGCAGGTCGGGATGCACGTGCACGCGCTGAATGCGCACCTCGAACACGCAAATGCGGCCGCGCAGGTCGGGCATGTCGTCGCCGATCCCGTACGTGGCCGCGACGACCGCTTCCATATGCACCGGACATTCGAGCGCGCGCGGCGGCGCGACCGTTTGCGACGCGGCCTCGGTGAGCCCGGCCGTGCCGAACTTGTCGGGTTCGAATACGTAGCCCTTCGCGCGCTTGCCGTCGGGCACCGGATACGTGCCGGTCGTGCGCGCGATACGGTCCACCGCGTCCGCCTGCGCCGCCGACGGCAGGTTCAGCACGCATTCGCCGGTGCGCAGCAGGTTGCGGGTGGTCTGCGAACTGGCGGCGATGCCGATCACGCCGCGCCAGCCGAGCCAGAACGCCGACGAGATCGGCGCGAGATTGGCCGTGCCGTTTTCGTTCAGCGTGCTGACCAGCACGACGGGCGTGCCGAAGTAGAGGATGTTCGGTTCGGTGACGCAATGCGGCGCATTCATGGTCGAGTCCTTCG
>Ga0268257_1000953_pt1 | contig 27935 bp, 23 predicted proteins | sample AgamicAtPrz_FD_200249 | JGI IMG/M metagenome (GOLD analysis project Ga0268257, IMG submission 200249) | Agave microbial communities from Guanajuato, Mexico - At.P.rz (v2) (version 3) | ecosystem: Host-associated > Plants > Phyllosphere > Phylloplane/Leaf | place: Guanajuato, Mexico | collected... | reverse complement strand
GTTGACCAGCTGAGCAACGACGTGAACGCAATGCGTTCCGACGTTCAGGCTGCTAAAGACGACGCAGCTCGCGCTAACCAGCGTCTGGACAACCAGGCTACTAAATACCGTAAGTAATAGTACCTGTGTTAATAAAATGGCGCACATTGTGCGCCATTTTTTTTTGCCCTTCATTTGCCCCGCTACATAGCCTGCTCTGCACCCTCTTCCGCCACCGGCACGCGCTGATTCTGCGCCGACTGCACGGAACGGCTTGTAGATGGCTCAGCCCCCGTAGAGACCACCACCGGGATGCCTGACCGGCGCGACAAGGCTTTATCTACCAGCGTCTTATCGCTACCGCTCTGGGAAACGAAGGCGGTAAAGCCGGCAGACTGTGAAATCGGCAGGATCTGCGGATTCTCCTCCTCTGCCGCCGCCAGTGGACGATGCACCTCCACATAGCGTTTACCGTCCGGCTCGACGGCGTATTTCACCGGCTCATTGATAATCTGCACCCGCGTGCCGACCCGCACCTGCTCAAAGAGCGCTTTGATATCAGGGGCGTTCATCCGCATGCAGCCGGAGCTGACGCGCAGCCCGACGCTGTCCGGGGCGCTGGTGCCGTGAATCAGATACTCGCCGTTACCTATCCCCAGACGCAGCGCAAAGCGCCCTAGCGGGTTATTTGGCCCCGCCGGTACTACCGGGGGCAGTTTGATGCCCTTCTCCAGCGAGCGGGCTCTGATGCCCGCTGTCGGCGTCCAGGTCGGATTCGGGATTTTCTGGCTGATGCGGGTGGTGGTGACCGGCGTATCCAGACCCAGCTGTCCGATCCCCAGGGGATAGACCTGCACGCTGTTTTCTCCCGGTGGGAAGTAATAGAGCCGCAGCTCCGCCAGATTCACCACAATGCCTTCCCGCGGCGTATCCGGCAGCAGCATTTGCGATGGGATGGTAATTTGCGTTCCCGGCGCGGGATAGACTGGCGCGATGGTGTTATTGGTTTCGAGAATCAGGTGCGCGGCGGTATTAAACCGGCGGGCGATGGCCTGCAGATTTTTATCGCCTTCCTGAATAGTATAAGTCTGATTTTGCCCAATTAACCGGCTACCCGGTGGGGGTAACGGATAATCCATTGCGCTGGCGTTATTAACCACGCCCAGCGAGCCCAGTAGTAAAAGTGTAATGAGAGACGCGCGCTTCATGCTGATATTCCTTATTCACTGACCGGATGTCAGAAAGCTGAAAACCAGCGAGGCGGGAGCCGCCTCGCGAAACAGAATGAATGCTGTCCTGATAGTTTAGCTAATGTTGGCGGCTTTGGAGCGAATCGCGCGGATCATCGCTTCCAGCCCCTGGGAGCGGGAGGGGGTTAAATGCTGGGTGAGCGCCATCTGTTCAAACCAAGGGCGCACGTCAAAGGCGAGGATGTCCTGGGGCGACATCTGCTGATACAGGATAAAGACCACCGCAATCAGCCCCTTCACGATGGCGGCATCGCTGTCGCCCTGCAGTTCAATAACGCCCGCCTCGTTCTGGTGCATCACAATCCATACCTGGCTCTGACAGCCCGGGATGATGTTTTCCGGCGTGTGGGCCTCGGGGCTGAGCTCGGGCAGGCGCTGCCCGAGCTCGATAATGTAGAGGTACTTCTCTTCCCAGTTGGTGCAGCGCCCAAAGTTGCGCAGCAGTTTGTCTCTGTCCGGCAGCGCGGCCATTTGTTGCCTCCCTGTTAACCTAACAGCCGGTGAATGCGTTTCAGCCCTGCCACCAGTCTGTCGATCTCTTCTGTTGTGTTGTATAAAACCAGCGATGCGCGACACATGGCCGGCACCTGGTAAAAGGCCATCAGCGGCATGGCGCAGTGGTGTCCGGTGCGGACAGCCACGCCGTAATTGTCGAGGAAGCTGCCCACGTCGTAGGCATGATGCTTGCCAAGGTTAAAGGCGATTACCCCTTTGCGATTGGCCGGGCCGTATAGCGCCAGGTCGGGCACGCTCGCCAGCTCCTGCAGAGCATAGCCCATCAGCATCTGCTCATACTCTGCAATCGCCTCCAGCCCGACGGCGGTGACGTACTCAATGGCTGCCCCCAGCCCGATAATGCCGCCGGTGTTTGGCGTGCCGGCCTCAAACCGCCAGGGGGCCTTCGCGTAGGTGGTGCCTTCGCTAAGGCTAACGGTGGCGATCATCGACCCGCCGCCCTCCCAGGGCGGCATCGCCTGCAGAATATCCTCTTTCACGTAGAGCACGCCGATCCCGGTGGGCCCGTAGAGCTTATGCCCGGAGAAGACGTAAAAATCGCAGTCCAGCGCCTGAACGTCCACCGCGTGGTGCATTACCGCCTGGGCGCCGTCCACCAGCACCTTCGCGCCGGCCTGATGGGCTTTGGCAATAATCTCCGCCAGCGGGTTTTCGGTGCCCAGCACGTTGGAAATATGGGTGATAGCCACCAGCCGGGTGCGCGCATCAAGCAGCCGGTCCAGATGCTCCAGCTGCAGGGTGCCGTCCTGGTTGAGCGGGATCACCCGCAGCTCGGCGCCCACCCGCTCGCACAGCATCTGCCAGGGCACGATGTTGGCGTGGTGCTCCATCTGGCTGATGATGATGTTATCTCCCGCCTGCACCGACGCGCTGCCCCAGCTATTGGCCACCAGGTTGATCCCCTCGGTGGTACCGCGCACGAAGACCAGCTCTTCCGGCGAGCGGGCGTTGAGAAATGTCGCCGCCAGGCTGCGCACGTTTTCCATGCGCTGGGTCGCTTCCGCGCTCAGGGTATGGATCCCCCGGTGTACCGCCGCGTATCCGTGGCGGTAGAACTCCGCTTCGGCATCGATCACCTGCACCGGTTTCTGGGCGCTGGCAGCACTGTCGAGATAGGCGAGCGGCAAACCGTTCACTTCACGGGTCAGGACCGGAAAATCGGCCCGCACTTTCTCTACCGGAAAATTCATGCCGTACCTCCAAGACGCTGGCCGATGCGGGCCAGCACCTGCTGTTTTAATCCTTCATCGCCCAGCGCTTCCGTGAGCTCGGCGGCAAAGGCATAAATGATCATCTGCTCGGCGGCCTGTTTATCGATCCCGCGCGAGCGCAGGTAGAACATCTGCTCGTCGTCGATGCGCCCGATGGTGGCGCCGTGGCTGCATTTCACGTCGTCGGCGTAGATTTCCAGCTGCGGTTTGGTGTCCACCTCTGCCAGGCGGCCCAGCAGCAGGTTGTTGTTGGTCATCTGCCCGTCGGTCTTGATGGCGTGCTGCGCCACGTTAATCAGGCCGTTAAAGACCGCGCGCCCTTTATCGCTGACGATGGTTTTGTGCAGCTGGCGGCTGTTGCAGTAGCCTTTGTTGTGCTCCAGCCAGGTGCGGGTATCGCACACCTCGGATTTAACCGGCATCGCCAGGCTGTTGATTCGCAGGGTGGTATTCTCGCCGTCAAGCCGGGTGCTGGTGTTATGGCGCAGCACCGCATCGCCGAGCAGGAAGCTGTGGCTGTACGCCGCCGCGTCGGCGGCAAGAATAATGTCGTTATGGGCGAAGTGGTGGCTGACCGGGTTTTCGAACGCCAGCTTAATGTGGTGCAGCCGGGCGTTGGCGGCCACATTCATGGTCAGGCGCGAGCCGGTAAAGTGCCGGGTCTCGTTGAGGCTCACGTACTGCTCAATGACGGTCGCCTCCGCCCCCTGCTCCAGCGTCAGATGGTGGCGATAGTGGGCGGTATTAACCTCTTCGCTCCCCTCCAGCCCCTGGGTGATATGCAGCAGGAGCAGCGGCTTAGCAGGCCGCTGGTTGCGCTTAACGCCGATGTGGGTCACCGTCCGGGAGAGGCTCTCGGTAAGATGAAGGAACACCTCCGGCTGAATCGGGGCGGGCAGCGCCTGGCGCTCGTCGTTAATAACGATCTCAAACCCGCTGCCGTCGCTGCTGTCGCTCAGATCGGGCATAAACTGCCCGTCGACAAACACCAGCCGCACGGCGTCGACCTCCACGCTCAGGGCGTCCCGCTGCCCGGCGTCCACCTCGGCCAGCCGGGTGACGAACCGGCTGGTCAGCAGCCCGTCCAGCGGGGTGTACTTCCAGTTCTCGTGTTTACGCGTCGGCAGCCCCAGGCGCAGCATCTGCTGTAAATGGTGCTGGGCCTGTTCAGAGCGCTCTCCGCCCTGCGCTTCAAACAGGCGGTGCCACTGCTGCAGCGCGTTACTGCTGTTCGGTAAGCCAGCCATAGCCCTGCTCCTCCAGCTGTTTGACCAGCGTGAAATCACCGGATTTCACAATGCGCCCCTGGTAGAGGACGTGCACATAGTCCGGCTTGATATAGTCGAGAATACGCTGATAGTGGGTGACGATAATAAAAGAGCGGTTGCCGTCGCGCAGGGCGTTAACCCCGTCGGCGACGATTTTGAGGGCGTCAATGTCCAGCCCGGAGTCGGTCTCATCAAGGATGCACAGCTCCGGCTCCAGCACCGCCATCTGCAGAATATCGTTACGCTTCTTCTCGCCGCCGGAGAAGCCAACGTTCACCGACCGGGTGAGCAGGTCTTCCGGCATCTTCAGCAGCTGGATTTTCTCTTCCATCAGATCCTGGAAGTCAAAACGGTCCAGCTCGTCCTGGCCGCGGTATTTACGCACCGCGTTGAGGGCGGTCTGCAGGAAAAACTGGTTGCTGACCCCCGGGATCTCCACCGGATACTGGAAGGCCATAAAGATGCCCTCTCCGGCGCGATCTTCCGGCGACAGCTCCAGCAGATCTTTATCTTTAAAGGCCACCGAACCGCCGGTGACTTCGTAATCTTCACGACCTGCCAGGGTGGCGGAGAGCGTACTCTTCCCGGAGCCGTTCGGCCCCATAATCGCGTGCACTTCGCCCGGGCGAACCTCGAGGCTCAGCCCGCGCAGGATCGCTTTATCTTCCACACTGACCTGTAAATCTTTGATGCTTAACATGTGCTTTCCTTAATCCTTAACCGACGCTGTGTTCCAGGCTTATCGCCAGCAGCTTCTGTGCTTCAACGGCAAACTCCAGCGGCAGTTCAGAGAACACATCCTTACAGAAGCCGTTAACAATCATTGAGATGGCATCTTCTTCGCTGATCCCGCGCTGCAGGCAGTAGAAGAGCTGATCTTCCCCGATGCGCGAGGTGGTGGCCTCGTGCTCCAGCTGGGCGCTGTTGTTGCGGCACTCCACGTACGGGAAGGTATGGGCCCCGCAGTCCGCGCCAATCAGCATCGAGTCGCACTGGGTGAAGTTACGGGCGTTGGTCGCCGTCGGCATGATTTTCACCAGCCCACGGTAGCTGTTCTGGCTGTGCCCGGCCGAGATGCCCTTCGAAATAATGGTCGATTTGGTATTTTTGCCGATGTGGATCATCTTGGTGCCGGTATCGGCCTGCTGATGTCCGCTGGTCAGCGCCACGGAGTAAAATTCGCCGATGGAGTTATCCCCGCGCAGAATGCAGCTCGGGTATTTCCAGGTAATGGCGGAGCCGGTTTCGGACTGGGTCCAGGACATCTTGCTGTTTTCGCCTTCGCACAGGGCGCGCTTGGTGACGAAGTTGAGGATGCCGCCGGTGTTGTTATCCCCCGGGAACCAGTTCTGCACCGTGGAGTATTTCACCTCCGCGTCTTTGTGGATAATCACCTCCACCACCGCCGCGTGCAGCTGATAGCTGTCGCGCACCGGCGCCGAGCAGCCTTCGATATAGCTGACGTAGCTGCCTTCGTCGGCCACCAGAATAGTGCGCTCGAACTGGCCGGTCTTTTCCGCGTTGATGCGGAAATAGGTCGAGAGCTCCATCGGGCAGCGTACGCCTTTCGGCACGTAGATAAAGGTGCCGTCAGAGGCGACCGCCGCGTTCAGCGCCGCAAAGAAGTTGTCGTTGCTGGGCACCACGGTGCCGATATATTTCTTCACCAGCTCCGGATGATCGTGAATGGCTTCCCCGAATGAACAGAAGATGATCCCCTGCTCCCCCAGCTTTTCACGGTAGGTGGTGGCCACCGAGACGGAGTCGAAGATAGCGTCCACCGCCACCTCGCGCCCTTCCCGCACCGGCACGCCGAGCTGCTCGAAGGCCTCTTCCACCTCTTTACTCAAAAAGGCGTTGGCGCCGGTCTGCTGTACCGCACCCGGCTCGGAGGCGCAGGTGTCGTCGCAGTTGCCGCAGGAGGGGGCGGAGTAGTAGCTGTAGTCCTGATAGTTGAGCTTATCGTAGTGCGCCTTCAGCCAGTGCGGCTCTTCCATCTCCTGCCACGCGCGAAAGGCGTTCAGGCGAAATTCGAGCATCCACTCGGGCTCATTACGTTTGGCCGAGATCGCGCGCACCACCTCTTCGTTGATCCCTTTCGCCAGCTCATCGGTCTGCAGTTGGGTGAAGAAACCCTCTTTATAGTTGAGGTTGCCGCCGGACCAGGTTTTGACATCGTCAGTTGCTTCAGTATTACGAGACATAGTACCGCCTATACCCCAAAGCTTTCGCCACAGCCGCATTCGTTCTGGGCTTTCGGGTTATTGAATTTGAATAACTGGTTTAAACCTTCGCGCACATAGTCCACTTCGGTACCGTCGATAAACGGCATCGCCTGCAGCGGCACATAGAGTTTTGCGCCGTCATGCTCGAAGAGAAGATCGTCTTTTTCCGGCTCGCTAACGGTGCCCAGCACGTAACCGAAGCCGGCACAGCCGGTGGTTTTCACGCTCAGGCGCACGCCCAGCATATCCGGCTGTTTGCTTACCAGCTCGCGAATATGCGCCGCCGCCGCGGGGGTGAGCGTGAGTCCACGCCAGGTAAAATCAGCCGGGTTGAAGGTTTCTGAATGCAGTTCCATAGGTCCACCTCATGATTAGCGCCACCAGGGCATAACACCATGTTAGTGATAACGATTATCACTTCAACCCCCTGACAGCAGGGGCTTTCGGCGCAACCGCCCTTTTTTACGGGTTTTATTAAGCATAGACCCTGTGACCGGGGTTAACAGGGCGCCGTTAATTTAGTTAATTTATTGATTAGTAATAATTAAATAAGATGGCGACGTTGGAAAAAGGCAAAAGCGAAAAGATGTATAGGCAATGCCTATTTATAGAATAGCTTTTGAAAAAGGCACATATCGCCTGCCGGACGGCGGGGAGCGGCATTCCGCTTCCTGAAGTATAAAAGGCAGGACTGGCGTATCGGCACAATGGGATTTTCAACGGATACAGATTATTGCCCGCGGGTCACCTCCCTGAATCGGCGATCCAACGCGGCGGGCGCTTTCGCTATGATAGCCGTGCCTGAGGGAAATCAAATCAGGCCCATCACTTACGCCATCGGGAGCCTGAATGAACACCTTCGCTATTATTGCCATTCCTTTTTTTGTCACGGCGGTGGTTATGCTGGCCCTCGCCGCCACTAAAAGACATCAGGCATACTTAATCACCGGCGGCATATTTATGGTCTCGTCCGTGGTGAATGCCGTCTTAGGCATGACCTTGTAAGGCCCAAAAAGAAAGCCCTTAAGACTACCCGGGGGTAATCTTAAGGGCTTCTCGCTCCATCCGGCGCTTATCTCCGGCACTCATATGGCTTAGCTCTTGAAGGAGCATCAGAATAGTCTCATATCACGCCTGCCGGGATTTAACATTTATTGCTGCCCGCGCCAGGCGCCTGATTACAGAAATAAAAAAAGCCGCATCGGCGGCCTTTTTTCACTATTAATGGATATGAACGCCCAACCGCCATGCAAAGTAGATCTCTTCTTTCAGCTCGCTGGAAGAGAGCGTAAGCAGATCCGTAAATTCCAGTTCAAGCTGTTTCAGCTTTTTCAGATACTGGGCGGGAGACAAGTTGCTCTTATCGCGACGTAGATATTCGATTGCCAGCTGGGTTGGATTTAAAGCGGTATCCATAATGTCCTCTCATGTGTTCAAAACTTGACCATCATACCACAAAGCAGTGGCTGTTTTTTGACCACAGGCAAGACAACCCAACCTTTTTACACTTCAAGCCCGTCAGACTACCGCCGTCGTCAGACGTGAGGAACAGCACAGGCGCTGCTGCTCGTCATAGATATCAATCTGCCACACCTGATGGCGCCCGCCGGTATGCAGGGCGCGGCATACGCCGCGAACCCGCCCGCTGCGCGCTGAACGAATATGGTTGGCGTTGATCTCAAGCCCCACCACCTTCTGTTCGCCTTCGGTACAGAGATAGCCTGCAACCGATCCCAGGGTTTCGGCCAGCACCGCAGAAGCGCCGCCGTGCAGCAGCCCGAAAGGCTGCCGGGTGCGGTCGTCCACCGGCATGGTGGCTTCTAGTTCGTCGTCGCCGATGCGCGTAAACTGAATATCCAGCAGGCCAACCATATTGCCTGCGCCCATGGCGTTTAACGCCTCCAGTGTGGCTGAACGTTTCCAGATCATCCCATTATCTCCAGCAGCGCCTGCAGCGGATGGCGCACGCCGCTGCCCTCAACGCGCTTCACCTGGCTGCGGCAGGAATAGCCCGTCGCCAGACAGCGGTTGCGCGGCAGGCGCTGCATCGCCTGCTGCCAGGAGAGCGCATATATACCCAGCGAGTTGGCGTGATTTTTTACCTCGTGGCCATAGGTGCCGGCCATGCCGCAGCAGCCGACGCTGACGTTTTCAAGCTTTGCGCCGAAGCGGGCAAAGATGGAGGCCCACTGGCCCGGCGTGCCCGGCAGCGCCGTCACCTCGGTACAGTGGCCGAACAGATACCAGGCTTCGCCGCTGGTTTCCGCGGCGGGCTGGTTATTCAGCACGCCGGGCAGCCACTCGTGCACCAGCTGAACGTTGAACTCGCCGCGCTTGTCGCCGAGGACCTGCCGGTACTCGTCGCGATAGCAGAGCACCAGCGCCGGATCGACGCCCACCATCGGCATTCCGAGCTGCGCCACCCGGCTGAGGAAATCAGAGGTTTTCTGCGCGGTTCGGGCAAAGCGATTCATAAAGCCTTTAATATGCTGCGCCTTGCCGTTAGGCGAGAACGGCAGCACCACCGGCTGATAGTCCAGCCGTTCAACCAGGCGGATAAAGTCGGCCACCACCTGCGCGTCGTAGTAGCTGGTGAAGGGGTCCTGCACCACCAGCACGGTGCGGGCTTTCTGTTCGTCGCTCAGGGCTTCGAGCTGCTCGAGGGTGGTATTGGCAGAGCGGTGCCCGACCAGCTGCTGCTGGAGGGAGGGAACGGAAAGCAGCGGCAGGTCGATCATGCCGATATGTTTTTCCGACAGCCTGCGCACCAGCGGCTGGTTAATAAAGAAGTTGAAGGTTTTAGGGGCGCGGGCCATCAGCGGCGCGTAACTCTCCACCGTCGCCACCAGATGGTCGCGCACCGGGCGCAGATAGCGGGTGTGATAAAGCTGTAAAAAGCGCGAGCGGAACTCCGGCACGTCGATCTTGATCGGGCACTGGGTCGAGCAGGCTTTACAGGCCAGGCAGCCGGACATCGCCTCTTTCACCTCGTGCGAAAAATCATACTCCCCCTTGCGGGCGTGCCAGCTGTTGCGGGTCCGCTCGATCAGGGTGCGCAGGCTGGCGCGCTTATGCGGGAGCTCTTTTTCAAGCAGCAGCGGGTCGACGCCGCGATCCGCCAGCAGGCGCAGCCATTCGCGCACCAGGGTGGCGCGCCCTTTCGGGGAGTGAATACGGTTGCTGGTGATTTTCATCGACGGGCACATCGGGCTTTTGGCGTCGAAGTTAAAGCACAGACCGTTGCCGTTACACTCCATCGCCCCGCGCCAGGAGGCGCGCACGGCGATGGGGATCTGGCGATCGAAGGTGCCGCGCTTAACCGCGTCCACCTGCATCATAGGCGCGTCCACCCCTTCCGGCGGGCAGATTTTGCCCGGATTGAGCCGGTTATCCGGGTCGAACGCCGCTTTCACTTTGCGCAGTTCGCCATACAGCTGCTCGCCGAAGAAGGCCGGGCTGTACTCGGCGCGGAATCCTTTACCGTGCTCGCCCCACAGCAGGCCGCCGTATTTGGCCGTCAGGGCCACCACGTCATCGGAGATCTTTTTCATCAGGATCTCCTGCTGGGGGTCGCACATGTCCAGCGCCGGGCGCACGTGCAGTACCCCGGCATCCACGTGGCCAAACATGCCGTAGCTCAGGCCGTGGCTGTCGAGCAGGGCGCGGAACTCGACGATATAGTCCGCCAGATGTTCCGGCGGCACGCAGGTATCTTCGGCGAAAGGAATAGGCTTGGCGGCGCCTTTGGCATTGCCCAGCAGCCCCACCGCTTTTTTACGCATCCCGTAGATACGCTCAATGCCCGCCAGCTCGCTGCACAGCTGCCAGCCGATAACCCCGCCCTCGCCCGCGGCGATAAGTTCGTCGAGGCGCTGGCAGAGCATGGTTACCTGGTGGTCGATCAGTTCGCCGTCATCGCCGGCGAATTCGACAATATTCAGCCCCAGCATCTCTTTATCGGGCACGTCGGTAATGAGTTCGCTCACCGAGTGCCAGACGATATCTTCCCGGGCCAGGTTGAGCACTTTGGAATCGACGGTCTCCACCGACAGCGCCCGGGCCTCCACCATAAAGGGGGCGTTGCGCAGCGCGGAGTCGAAGGAGTCATATTTCACGTTCACCAGCCGGCGCACCTTTGGCAGCCGGGTGATGTTGAGCCGCGCCTCGGTGATAAAGGCCAGCGTCCCCTCCGAGCCGGTCAGGACGCGTGTTAAATCGAACTGGCTCAAATCGTCATTAAAGACGTGGCGCAGATCGTAGCCGGTCAGGAAGCGGTTCAGCCTGGGGAACCTGTCGATAATCAGCTGGCGGTTCTCCCGGCAGCGCTCCAGCACCGTGCGGTAAATACGCCCGGTGCTGGTGTTGTCGCTGCCCAGGGTCTCGGCAAGCGCGACCGGCATCGGGCGGGTATCGAGAATATCGCCCCCCAGCAGCACGGCGCGTACCCCCATCACGTGGTCGGAGGTTTTGCCGTACACCAGCGACCCCTGGCCGGAGGCGTCGGTGTTAATCATCCCGCCAATGGTGGCCCGGTTGCTGGTAGAGAGCTCCGGGGCAAAGAAGTAGCCGTAGGGCTTAAGATACTGGTTAAGCTGATCTTTGATCACCCCCGCCTCCACGCGCACCCACCCCTCTTCAGGGTTGATCTCGATGATGCGGTTCATATAGCGGGACATATCGATAATGATGCCCTGGTTCAGCGCCTGGCCGTTGGTGCCGGTGCCGCCGCCGCGGGGAGTGAAGATAAGCGAGGTAAAACGCTCCTGCGACGCCAGGCGGGCAATCAGCGCCACGTCGGCGGTAGAGCGGGGAAAGACGACCGCATCGGGAAGTAGCTGGTAGATACTGTTATCCGTCGCCATCGTCAGCCGGTCGGCGTAAGAGGTGGCGGTATCGCCGGTAAAACCCTGTTGCTCCAGTGCCTGCAAAAAATTGAGCACCAGCTGAACGACGCCGGGTGCCTGAGAAATCTGTGGGATCATTACTGTCGACCCTAATAGGAGTTGTAGAAATCGTTTGCGTTGTGTAACGCAAGTTTTATCACATTTTTTTCTTATACGCTCAGCAGAATTACAGGCAGAATCCGGCTGTCAAAAATCGCTGAAATCATTAATGATTAAGATAAAGCGGTTTCTTCTTCCCGCCGGCACCGCCGGCGTTCTGCAAAGGTAAATTTCATTTATGGTCACTACTCGTCAGCCCAGGGACGTCGCGCAAATTCTGCTGTCGGTGCTGTTCTTAGCCATTATGATCGTTGCGTGTCTGTGGATTGTTCAGCCCTTTATTCTGGGATTTGCATGGGCGGGCACGGTGGTGATCGCCACCTGGCCGCTGTTTATTCGGCTTCAGCGTTTACTGTTTGGCCGCCGCTCGCTGGCGGTGCTGGTGATGACCTGTCTGCTGGTGCTGCTGTTTGTTATCCCCGTTGCCATGCTGGTTAACAGCGTGGTGGACGGCAGCGGCCCGGTTATTCATGCCCTTACCAGCGGCAATCTCTCGATGCCGGATCTCGCCTGGCTCAGCAGCGTTCCCCTGGTCGGGGATAAGCTCTACAGCGGCTGGCATAACCTGCTGGATATGGGCGGCAGCGCGATCATGGCCAAGGTGCGGCCCTACGTCGGTGCCACCACCGCCTGGTTTGTGGGGCAGGCGGCGCATATTGGCCGCTTTATCGTCCACTGCGCCCTGATGCTGCTGTTCAGCGCCCTGCTCTACTGGCGGGGCGAACAGGTAGCGCTGGGGGTGCGCCACTTTGCAACCCGCCTGGCCTCCGCCCGCGGCGACGCCGCCATGCTGCTGGCCGCGCAGGCGATTCGCGCCGTGGCGCTCGGGGTGGTAGTGACGGCGCTGGTGCAGTCGGTGCTGGGGGGCGTGGGCCTGGCCATCGCCGGTGTGCCTTATGCCACTATCTTTACGGTGCTGATGTTCTTCTCCTGCCTGATCCAGCTGGGGCCACTGACGGTGCTGGTGCCCTCTATCATCTGGCTCTACTGGAGCGGCGACACCACCTGGGGTACGGTGCTGCTGGTCTGGAGCTGCGTGGTGGGAACCATGGATAACATTATCCGCCCGATCCTTATCCGCATGGGCGCAGACCTGCCGCTGATCCTGATCCTCTCCGGCGTCATCGGCGGTTTAATCGCCTTCGGCATGATTGGCCTGTTTATAGGCCCGGTGCTGCTGGCGGTCTCTTGGCGTCTATTTTCTGCCTGGGTACGTGAAGTGCCGATGCCCCAGCGCGATCCCGATGTTTTGCTGGAAGAGATTAGCGCCGCTGAAGAACAGAAAAAGTAATCGCGTTGTTCTGGTGGGCTCGCCCACCAGAATGTTTAGCACAGCTAATATATACAGCCACCATTCCTACCTTACTTGTCCGATCTCTGCACGCAAATGGTTCTTTCCCCTTATAAAATCTTTATTTTTGTTAAACTATTGAGACGAATCTGATCGACGCAAAAACCCGCCATGCATACTATTAACACACGGTTATGAATCAACACCTTGATTTATAAGCATGGAAATCCCCTGAGTGAAACAACGAATTGCTGTGTGTAGTCTTTGCCCATCTCCCACGATGGGCTTTTTTTTATCCTGAATTTAGACGCCCGTAACCTCGCAGTCGCTCAGCATCTTCCACTCGCCCGGCAGCACCCGCGTCTCGCCGGTGACCTTTACCGTCACCACGTCACGGATATCCGCCGAAGAGGCGCCGACCTGCAGCTCAAACTCTCCGGGCTCGACCACCCGCCAGCCGTCCCTGCGGGTAAAGTTGAAGAGATCGACCGGCAGCCGGAAGCTGAGCGTGGCGCGCTCGCCGGGCGCCAGGGTCACGCGCTGGAACGCTTTCAGCTCCTGCAGCGGCCGCACCTGGCTGGCAACCTTATCCCGGACGTAAATCTGCACCACTTCGCTGCCGCTGCGCTCGCCGCTGTTTTCTATTTCCACATTCAGCTCCACCTCGCCGTCGATGGGCACCTGCTGCTGCGCCAGGCGGGCTTCACCCCAGCGGAAGCTGGTCCAGCCCAGGCCGAAGCCGAAGGGGTAGCGGGCGCCGAAATGGAAGGCAAAGGGGGTACCGCCGCTTTTCAGCTTGTGGTTGTAGTAGTAAGGCATAGCGCCCGCGCTCTTCGGCACGCTGACCACCAGCCGGCCCTGCGGCTCGGCGCGTCCGGTCAGCACGTCGGCGATGGCCCAGCCGCCCTCCTGCCCCGGCGCCCAGGCCATCAGCAGCGCGGCGACCTTATCTTCCAGCCCCTGCAGGCTATAGGGGCGCCCGCCGGTCATCACAACGATTACGGGTTTGCCGGTGGCGACCAGCGCCTCCAGAAGCTGCTGCTGTACGCCGGGTAAAGTGAGGCTGTCCGTGTCCGAACCTTCCCCCACGGTGCCGCTCTGGAACAGGCCGGCCAGATCGCCCACGCAGGCCACCACCAGATCGCTGTCGCTGGCGGCGCGTACCGCCTCGGGGATCGGGCCGGTGTCCTGAGATACCGGGGATTGCTGCATCGGCTTGCCGCTGCTGTCGCCGGGGAAGACCGGCGCCCCCGCCATCCGTTTTTCAATGATATGGCAGCCTTTGGCGTAGCGGATATTTTCTTCGCCCAGATACGACTTCAGCGCCGCCAGCGGCGTGGTGACCTGGGCGGTCTCCTCCAGCATATCGCTGATAATCAGATGCACCGGGAAGCTATAGCCGCTGAGGAGCGCCAGCGGATCGTCCGCCGTGGGTCCCACCACCGCCACGCGCGGTTTACCGCTCAGGGGCAGCGCGCCCCTGTTTTCCAGCAGGGTGAGAGAACGCGTCGCCACCTCGCGGGCTACCCGGCGGGTCTCGTCGTTTTGCAGATCGATGGCGTTTTCGTCGGCGTAGGGGTGTTCAAACAGCCCGAGGCGGAACTTCTCGCCGAGCACCCGGGCGACGATTTCATCGACCTTGTCCATGGATATCAGCCCGCGGGCAACCGCCTCCGCCAGATGGCGGGCGCAGTCGTCCTTCGGCAGCTCCACGTCCAGCCCGGCGTTAAAGGCCAGCGCCGCCGATTCCGCCGCGTCGTGCGAAATACCGTGGTGCTGATGCAGCAAGCTCACGCCGCCGTAGTCCGCCACCACGATGCCGTCAAAGCCCCACTGCTCGCGCAGGACGGTGGTTAACAGGAAGCTGTCGCTGTGGCCGGGCTGGTTATCAATGTCGTGATAGGCCGGCATCACCGAACCGGCGTTCGCCAGCTTTACCGCCATCTCAAACGGCAGCAGGAAGGTGTCGTTCAGTTCACTAAAGCCGAGGTGTACCGGGGCGTGGTTGCGCGCCCCTTCGCTGAAGGAGTGGCCGACGTAGTGCTTCAGGGTCGCCAGCAGGTCGCGCTTGTCCCCCTGCAGGCCCTTGACGTACGCCGTTGCCATGACCCCCACCAGCCAGGGATCTTCCCCGAACGTCTCTTCAGTGCGGCCCCAGCGCACGTCGCGGGAGACGTCCAGCACCGGCGCCAGCCCCTGCTGGCAGCCCACGGCGCGGGCCTCTTTGCCGATCTGCTCCGCCGCGCGCTGCACCAGCGCCGGATCCCAGGTCGAGCCGTAGTTGAGCGACGAAGGAAACAGCGTGGCGTCTTTGCAGAGCAGCCCTACCAGGCACTCCTCGTGGAACAGCGCCGGAATGCCGAGCCGCGTCTCTTCCATCATCATCCGCTGCAGGCGATTGGCGGCGCGCACGCCGGTTCTGGCCTCCACGATGTGGGTGCCGAGCGGGCGAGCGATCTGCCCTACTCCCAGCTTCAGGCGCTCGCTCAGGGCGGCCTGTTCGCTCACGCCGGCAAATTCGTCGCTCAGATCGCTACGCTCCCGGTGGTTGCCGTTTTCATCGAGGATCAGCCAGTACGCGTGCATCTGGGCAAACTTCTCCTCCGGGGTCATGCGCGCCAGCAGATCGGCGACGCGCTCGTGCACGGGGCGGCCCGCGTCCTTGTAGATAGCAGTCATGGTTTACTCCTGTAGGGCAGAATGAATTTTCGGGTCGAGCGGCGCGGCGTCGGTGCGGGTTTCGCGCCTGGTGGCCAGCTCGCGGGCGATGGAATCCACCAGCCGGCTATTGAGCTTGTAGATGGCCAGCAGGGCCACCATGCAGAGGAACAGGCCGCAGGGGATCAGGGTGAAGAGCGCATTGATGGTGCCAAGCACCCGCGGCGTTTGCGTGGCCAGGCCCGGGGCGTAATCCACCATCCCCAGCACCCAGCCCACCACCGCCCCGCCTAATGCCAGGCCAAACTTGATGGCGAAGAGCGCGGTAGAGAAGACCAGCCCGTCGAGCCGGCGGCCGCTGCGATGTTGTTCGTAGTCGACGACGTCCGAGAACATGGTCCACTGCAGCGGGGTGGTCAGGTTCTGAATAAAGCTAAAGACGATATTCAGCCCCAGAATCAGCCACACCTGGCTCGGGGGAATAAAGAAAATAAGCGCGCCGAAAATCACAAAAGAGATAATGGTCCACTGGTAGGCGCGAACCCGGTCGAAGCGTCCCAGCAGCCGCTCGGATAATAGCGCGCCGCTAAGCGAGGCCACCATTCCGGAGACAATAAAGGCAAATACCAGCTCCGGGCGCAGCAGCACATATTTCACGTAATACATGGTGGCGGAGCCGCGGGTGACGACGGCGGTTAAGAGTAAAATATTAAACAGGAAAACGATCCGCCACTGGCTATTTCCCGCCAGCAGTTTTAAATCCGTTAGCATAGAGCCGGAGGTGTCATTGCGCGGGGAATATCGCTCCCGGGTCATAAAGAAACAGCAGAAGAATAATATAATGCCGAGCAGCCCCATTAAGCTCATGGCATAGAAATAGCCTTTTTGCACATTGCCGTCGCCTAAATGGGCCACCAGCGGCAGGGCAATTACCGTCACTATTAAGCCGCCGATAAACGACAGGCCGAAGCGCCAGGATTGCAGGGAGTGACGCTCGCGCGGATCGAGGGTCAGGGCACCCGGCATCGCGCAGTAAGGCACGTTAATGGCGGAATAGATAAGGCTTAAAATGCCGTAGGTGACGCAGGCGTAGACAATTTTTGCCGTCGGGCCCACCTCCGGCACGTAGAAGGTTATCAGGCAGCTGACGCCAAAGGGAATAGCAAACCACAGCAGCCAGGGACGAAAGCGGCCGTGGCGCGTCTGGGTGCGATCCACCAGCGCGCCAATGCAGGGATCGACAAAGGCATCGACCACCCGCACCACTAAAAACATGGTGCCCATTATTGCCGCCGGCAGGCCATAAACATCGGTATAAAAGTAGGCCAGAAATAAGGTGGCGGTTTGCCAGACCAGCGCGCTGGCCATATCACCTAAGCCGTATCCTATTTTATCTTTGGTACGCAAAACAGAGGAGATTGTCATTTTTAATTAGCCTTTTTATCAGGTTAAAACGTATTTCAACCAGTTGCGCAAGATGTAGGGTAATGCGCAGTAAGGCTCAAGTATTAGCAACGCATTGCGCGCTAACAATTGTCTAAATTAACAGACAAATTATGATATTTGGTTTTTTGTCTTATTTGTGATGAATAGCAAACTAGCGCGGAAATAAAAAAGGCGAGGATATTTATCCTCGCCTTTTTGCTGGCCTTAGGGCGCTTACTTGTTAAGTTCTGCCAGACTCAGCCAGGTTTGCACTACGGTATCCGGGTTCAGGGAGAGGCTATCGATTCCCTCCTCCATCAGCCAGGCGGCAAAGTCCTCGTGGTCGGACGGGCCCTGGCCGCAGATGCCGACATATTTGCCCTGTTTTTTCGCCGCGCGGATGGCCATCGACAGCAGCGCTTTCACCGCCTCGTTGCGCTCATCAAAGAGCTCGGAGACTACGCCGGAGTCGCGATCCAGGCCCAGCGCCAGCTGCGTCATATCGTTAGAGCCGATAGAGAAGCCGTCAAAGTATTCGAGGAACTGGTCGGCCAGCAGGGCGTTGGACGGGATCTCACACATCATGATCACCTTAAGCCCGTTCTCGCCGCGCTTCAGCCCCTGACGCTCCAGCTCCTCCACTACCGCTTTGGCCTGCGCCACGGTGCGCACGAAGGGAACCATGATCTCAACGTTGGTCAGCCCCATGTCGTTACGCACCCGCTTCACCGCCTCGCACTCAAGGGCGAAACAGTCGCGGAAGCTATCGGCCACGTAGCGGCCGGCCCCGCGGAAGCCCAGCATCGGGTTCTCTTCCTCCGGCTCGTAGCGCTCGCCGCCCACCAGGTTGGCGTATTCGTTGGACTTAAAGTCCGACAGGCGCACGATAACGCGTTTCGGGTAGAAGGCCGCGCCCAGCGTGGCGATCCCTTCGGTCAGACGGCCAACGTAGAACTCTTTCGGCGAGGCGTAGCCCTTCATCATCTCGCGGATTTCGTTCTGCAGCTTAGCGTCCTGGTCATCAAACTCCAGCAGCGCGCGCGGGTGCACCCCGATCATGCGGTTGATAATGAACTCCAGCCGCGCCAGGCCGACGCCTTCGTTCGGCAGGCAGGCGAAGTCAAAGGCGCGATCCGGGTTGCCGACGTTCATCATGATCTTCAGCGGCAGGTCCGGCATGGTATCCACGCTGGAGCTCTTAACGCTGAAGTCGAGAATATCGGCATAGACGTAGCCGGTATCCCCTTCGGCGCAGGAGACGGTGACGTTCTCGCCGTCCTTCATACGCTCGGTGGCATCGCCGCAGCCCACCACCGCCGGGATCCCCAGCTCGCGGGCGATAATCGCCGCGTGACAGGTGCGCCCGCCGCGGTTGGTAACGATAGCCGCCGCCTTCTTCATGATCGGCTCCCAGTCCGGGTCGGTCATGTCGGTCACCAGCACGTCGCCTGGCTCAATGCGGTTCATTTCGCTGATGTCGTGAATGACTTTTACCGGGCCGGCGCCGATACGGTGGCCAATGGCACGCCCTTCGGCGACGATTTTGCCCTGCGCGTGCAGGGTGTAGCGCTCCATCACCTGGCCGCGGGAGCGGACGGTCTCAGGGCGCGCCTGGACAATAAACAGCTTGCCGGTATGGCCATCTTTCGCCCATTCGATATCCATCGGACGGCCGTAGTGTTTCTCAATCTGCACCGCCTGCTTCGCCAGCTCCTGCACTTCGTCGTCGGTCAGGGAGAAGCGGTCGCGCTGTTCCTGCGGCACATCTTCAATGGTGACCTGCTTGCCGTGCTCCTGGGTTGGGGCGTAGATCATGCGAATTTTCTTCGAGCCCATGGTACGGCGCACGATGGACGGGCGATCTGCCGCGAGGGTCGGTTTGTGAACGTAAAACTCGTCCGGGTTAACCGCGCCCTGCACCACCATCTCGCCGAGACCCCAGGCGGAGGTGATAAAGACCACCTGGTCAAAGCCGGATTCGGTATCGATGGAGAACATCACGCCCGAGGAGGCTAGGTCCGAGCGCACCATCCGCTGCACGCCCGCGGAGAGGGCGACGCCGCGATGGTCGTAGCCCTGATGCACGCGATAGGAGATGGCGCGGTCGTTAAACAGGGAGGCAAACACGTGTTTAACCGCCACCAGCACGGCATCGTAGCCCTGCACGTTGAGGAAGGTCTCCTGCTGCCCGGCAAAGGAGGCGTCCGGCATATCTTCCGCGGTGGCGGAGGAGCGCACGGCAAAGGAGGCCTCAGCGTCGTCGGCAGAGAGTTGGTTATAGGCTTCATGGATAGCCTGTTCCAGCTCGGGCTGGAAAGGTGTGTCGATGATCCACTGGCGGATCTGCGCCCCGGCTTTGGCAAGCTCGGAGACGTCATCAATATCCGTTTTGTCCAGCAGGTCGTAAATGCGCTGGTTCACGCCGCTCTGGTCTAAAAAGAGGTTAAACGCGTCGGCGGTGGTCGCAAAGCCGTTTGGTACGGAGACACCCATACCGGACAGATTTGTAATCATTTCACCCAGGGAGGCATTTTTGCCTCCAACTCTGTCTACATCATTCATGCCGAGTTGGTTATACCAAAGCACCAGCGGTGACGAGCCATTGTTGGACATCGAAACAATCCTTTTGTGATATATGAACGGGGTTAAGAAACGCCTTACTTCGGTATTTATACTGGCATACTTATCCGCGCTAAAAAAACGGTGAATCGTGTAAGCAGATTTATTTTTGGATTTTCAGACTGATCCTGTTCAATTGCTAACCCGATGATTCCTATAGAATCCCACAAAATTAAACGGTATATAATGCTGTTGCTGAAAATGAAATCCGCTTTTCATTAAAAATAAAAATAGCGTTTCATTTTTATTTGAATGGCCGATTGGCTGTTGTAATTTACTTTTTTAATTTATGATTTCAGTCAATTACGTCTGATATTCAGGATGGGCAAAATGGATAATGCTGTAGATCGCCATGTATTTTATATTTCCGATGGTACGGCGATCACCGCCGAAGTGCTGGGCCATGCGGTAATGTCGCAATTCCCGGTTACCATTAACAGCATTACGCTGCCCTTTGTGGAGAACGAGAGCCGCGCCAGGGCGGTAAAAGATCAGATCGACGCCATCTACCAGCAGTCAGGCGTGCGCCCGCTGGTGTTCTACTCGATTGTATTGCCGGAAATCCGCCAGATTATTTTACAGAGCGAAGGCTTCTGCCAGGATATCGTGCAGGCGCTGGTAGCGCCGCTGCAGGGCGAATTACAGCTGGATCCCACGCCGGTTGCGCACCGCACCCACGGGCTGAACCCTGCTAACCTCATCAAATACGACGCCCGTATCGCCGCCATTGATTACACCCTCGCCCATGACGACGGCATTTCTATGCGTAACCTCGATCAGGCGCAGGTGATCCTGCTGGGCGTCTCACGCTGCGGTAAAACCCCCACCAGCCTCTACCTGGCGATGCAGTTCGGCATCCGCGCCGCCAACTACCCCTTTATTGCCGATGATATGGATAATCTGGTCCTGCCGGCGGCGCTTAAGCCGCTCCAGCATAAGCTCTTTGGCCTGACCATTAACCCGGAGCGGCTGGCGGCGATCCGCGAAGAGCGGCGGGAAAACAGCCGCTATGCCTCTATGCGCCAGTGCCGGATGGAGGTTGCCGAAGTGGAAGCCCTCTACCGTAAAAACCAGATCCCCTGCCTGAACAGCACCAACTACTCGGTGGAGGAGATCGCTACCAAGATCCTGGACATCATGGGCCTGAGCCGCCGCATGTACTAACATGCTAGTACAATGATTCAGATTTGGGTATACTGCTTCGCAACGGCAGGGCGCGTTACGCCCTGCACTTGAAATCAGCGGGGATTGGTTTAAGGTGATGCCCATCACTTCCCGGCCGTTTGCCGATGAAGCACTACATTCTGAGAAATTCCATGAACAAAACCGATGAACTCCGCACGGCGCGCATTGATACCCTCGTCACGCCAGCCGAACTGGCCGAGCGGTATCCTCTCTCTGCCGGGGTGGCAGAACACGTGACAACGTCACGCAAAAGTATCGAAAAAATCCTTAACGGCGACGATCCTCGCCTGTTAGTTATCGTAGGCCCCTGCTCTATTCACGATCTGGATGCGGCGATGGATTATGCCCAGCGCCTGAAAGGGCTGCGGGACAAATACCACGCGCGGCTGGAAATTGTGATGCGCACCTACTTTGAAAAACCGCGCACCGTGGTGGGCTGGAAAGGGCTGATCTCCGATCCGGATCTCAACGGCAGCTACCGGGTGAATCACGGCATTCAGCTGGCGCGCAAGCTGCTGCTGCAGGTGAACGAGCTGGGCGTGCCCACCGCCACCGAGTTTCTGGATATGGTGACCGGACAGTTTATCGCCGACCTTATCAGCTGGGGCGCGATTGGCGCGCGTACCACCGAGAGCCAGATCCACCGCGAGATGGCCTCGGCGCTCTCCTGCCCGGTCGGTTTCAAAAACGGTACCGACGGTAACACCCGCATCGCGGTGGATGCCATCCGCGCCGCCCGCGCCAGCCATATGTTCCTCTCGCCGGATAAACGCGGGCAGATGACCATCTATCAGACCAGCGGCAACCCCGGCGGCCACATCATCATGCGCGGCGGCAAGAAGCCAAACTACCATGCTCAGGACATCGCCGACGCCTGCGAGACCCTGCGCGAATTCGATCTGCCGGAACAGCTGGTGGTGGATTTCAGCCACGGCAACTGCCAGAAGCAGCATCGGCGTCAGCTGGACGTCTGCGACGATATTTGTCAGCAGATCCGCAGCGGATCGACCGCCGTTGCCGGCGTGATGGCCGAAAGCTTTATTAAGGAGGGCACCCAGAAGGTGGTGGCGGGCCAGCCCATTACCTACGGCCAGTCTATTACCGACCCCTGCCTGAGCTGGGAAGATACTGAACTGCTGATTGAGAAACTCGCCTCTGCGGTCGATAGCCGCTTCTGATCGCTGCCCCGGCGCCTGCGCCGGGCATGCTTAGCTAAATCCCTGCTTTTTATCCACTTTGTTTCTATGGCGCGATCGCTTTTTTACGCAAAAGTGCTTGATGTAAAAAAGCTTATGTTGATAATGATTATCATTGTTACGTTGATTGCTATTTTAAAACACTATGTCACCTATGGATAACAGTGCTGCAACGCTTTCCCGTCCTGACAACAAGCCCCGCCCCGCCCCCGACGCCTCCGACCGCCGTATCGACAGCCAAGCCCTGCTGGGTGAAGAGGGCCGGGTGGTTATCGAGCATAACGGCCAGCAGTACCTGCTGCGCCAGACCCATGCGGGAAAATTGATCCTCACAAAGTAAGGGGCAGCAGGCGTTAGCCCTTAGCTGGAGCAGCTCACCTCGAGCCGCTTGCCCCAGTCCGGCGGACGGCTGACGTAATCATCATTACGGTCGGCAAAGGGGGTGCGCAGCGCCTCGCCCAGCCGGTGCAGCTCGGCATAATCCCCCTGCTCCGCCCGTTCGATGGCGCGCTGCGCCAGCCAGTTGCGCAATACCATGGCCGGGTTGACCGCGTTCATCTGCGCCCGGCGGGCGGTATCGTCCGTCTCCTCCTGCTGCAGGCGTTCGCGGTAGGTGGCAAACCAGTCGTCAAAGCCCTGGCGGTCAATAAACTCATCCCGCAGCGGCGAGGCCGGGCTCTGCTTCTCGGTCTGGCCGAGCATGCGGAAGGTGCGGGTGTAGTCGCTGCCTTCCCGGGCCATCAGCGCAAAGAGCGAATTCAGCAGGATATTATCGCCTTTCTGCTCGGTCATCAGCCCCAGCTTGCGGCGCATCAGTTTGCCGTACTGCTGCAACAGCACCTCCTGATAGCCGTCGAGAGCGTCATTAAGGGCATCCACGTCGATAAAGGGCGACAGGGCCTGCGCCAGCCGCTGGAGGTTCCACAGTCCCACCGAGGGCTGGTTCTCGAAGCTATAGCGCCCCTGATAGTCTGAGTGGTTGCAGATAAACCCGGGCTGGTAATCATCCAGGAAGCCGTAGGGACCGTAATCAAAGGTCAGCCCCAGGATCGACATATTATCGGTGTTCATCACCCCATGGGCGAAGCCTACCGTCTGCCAGCAGGCCATCAGCGAGGCGGTGCGGGCGACCACGTCGCGGAACCAGAGCCGGTACTTATCGGCTTCGTCCTTCAGCTGCGGCCAGTGGTGGGCAATAACAAAATCCACCAGCTGGCGCACTTTCTCCGGCTCGCGGCGATAATAGAAGTGCTCAAAATGACCAAAGCGCACATGGCTTTGGGCCAGTCGCATCAGCATCGCTCCCTGCTCCACGGTCTCACGTCTGACCGGCGTGTCGCTGGTGACGATAGACAAGGCGCGGGAGGTCGGTACGCCAAGGGCGTGCATGGCCTCAGACGCCAGCGCCTCGCGGATGGTAGAGCGCAGCACCGCGCGCCCGTCGCCCATGCGTGAATAGGGGGTCAGCCCGGCGCCCTTGAGGTGCCAGTCCAGGGTTTGTCCGTTGGCAAGCTGCTGCTCGCCCAGCAGAATGCCGCGCCCGTCGCCGAGCTGTCCGGCCCAGACGCCAAACTGATGGCCGCTGTAAACCTGCGCCAGCGGCTTCATGCCCGGCAGCAGCGTTTCGCCACCCCAGACGCCAGCCCCCTGTGCAGGGCTAAACAGCGAGGCCGGGATAGCCAGCTCTTCGGCAAGCGGGGCGTTATGCCAGACCAGGCGCGCGTTCTTCAGCGGTGTGGGGTTAAGTGCGGTATAGAATCCCGGCAATTCATCATGCCAGCGTGCGGTAAAAGACAGGGTCATAGGTCCTCCTGTCTTTAGTGTAGTGGGTTTATCCGCTGTTAAACACGGGGTAACGGCAGGGATATCACTGCACCAGCGAGGTAATATTGCCCGCCGAAACGGCTGGCCACAGGTTTCCCTGCATGGCGCTGAAGTCATACGCCGAGAGGCGCTGGAGGGTGGCGATATCGTCCACCCCGCCTACCATCACAGACTGGCAGCAGGGGGTAATCTGCATCATAATCGCGCGCAAAAAAGGATCGAACGTATGTTCAGTCAGGTAATGGTGGATGAAGTTTTTATCCAGCGCCACTCGCTTAAATAATCCATCAAAGATGGCTTTGGTCGAGGCATCCCCCGCACCAAAATTAGCCAGCACCAGCGGAAAGCGCAGCGCAAAACTGGCCAGCAATGTATTCATATTCCCGTTATTAAGACCGGGATAATTTTCATTTACCGTAAACTCCACCCACGGATAACGCTCGCAGATGGCATCGCCATTGCCTTCATTTATAAGCCAGGTAACAATTGTCGGCGTAATATTTATCCAGGCAATTAACTGATGCTGAATAAAAAAGAGTTTGCAATTTTCCAGCAACGACACTTTTTCCTGAAACAGCGCCAGCTCTTGTTCTGCCGTAAGATTAGGCACAATCAGTTCATTGGGAATGCGGACGGACGAGTTAACGACAGAAAAATTAGCAATTATTTCGCAACCCATTAGCGTCCCTGAATGATTGCGGGCCGGCAGTATTAATAGTTCTGACTGGTATTCATTATCCAGCGTAATAATCATTTCTCCTGCTCCGCCCCTCTGACGCTATGTGTCATCCTGAAACATAGAGTGATGCAATTCAATATTCTGGCTTGTAATATGATGACTTTCATTCTTCCCGTTATAAAATTAGGATTATCCTTAAGCTAAAAATAATCTTATCCTGGATATCTAATAATAGCCAGTTTTAGATAAGCGTAAGATTTTATAGGCAATTATCCTAATGACAAATAATGTCACCGGCGATATAACGGAGTGATTTTTTACGGGTAGCGTCCTGCGACGCTACCTGTTTATATACGTCTGGCCTGCCAGAAATTTTTACGCCAGTAGACATTATCCAGCGACGAGCGCATTACCCCGCGACTGGTCGAGGCGTGAATAAACTGGTTATCGGTGTCGTAAATTCCGACATGCAGACCGCTCTCCCCGGCCCCGGTTTTGAAAAAGACCAGGTCGCCGGGCAACAGCTCGTCTTTATTAATTTCGGTACCTATTTCCGCCTGCTGGCGCGTCTCTCGCGGCAGGCTGAGATCGAACCTTTCACGGAAGGTCATGAGTACAAAGCCGGAGCAGTCGATCCCGCCGCGGCTCATTCCGCCATAGCGATAAGGGGTACCGCGCCAGTGCTGCAGCTGGTCGTTGAGATTAGCAATTACCATAATCGAATCTGATAGCCGCGCGTTCGGCGGCGGCGCACGATGGCTACTGCATCCTGCAAGCAATAGCGCGACCACAAGGGGAAACCAGAATCGCATTTCAGACCAGTCCTCTGCTTTTTTATGTTCTTTCCGTAATTTAGCCTGTGTCAGCGCTACGGCGCAACAGGGGGTTGTTGCTGGGCGGTAGAGATGATCATTCTGTGACCTTCGATATCCAGCCGGCGGAACGACATGCCGTAAGCGCGGGCCAGATTGGGCGGCGTTAATACGCCGTCGCGGGGGCCGCTGGCAATCATCTCTCCCCCTTTTAACAGCCATACCCGGTGGGCATGCCTCAGGGTATGGTTCAGGTCGTGGCTGCTCATCACAATAGCCACCCCCCGCTGCGCGAGCGCGCTGAGCGCCCGGTCAAGCGCCGCCTGCTGTGCCACGTCCAGGCTGTTCATCGGCTCGTCCAGCACCAGCAGCTTGCCGTGCGGGTTGCCTGCCGGATGGATTTGCAGGATCACCGCCGCCAGACGCACGCGCTGCCACTCTCCGCCGGAGAGCTGGCCCACGCTGCGCGTTAATTTGTCGCCGATGCCCAGCGCGCCGGCTACCTCGTTTAGCAGCGCCCGCTGCGTTTTATCGTGCTGATGCAGCGTCAGGTAGTGCCAGACGGGCATGGCGAAGGGGGGCGTTTGCTGCTGCGCCAGAAAGGCGCGCCGGCTGGCCAGCGAGGCGGCCGACCACGCCTGCAGGGGCTCGCCCTGAAAGCGGATCTCCCCTTCACCTTCGGTCAGCCCCGCCATGCGGCTTAGCAGGGTGCTTTTCCCCGCGCCGTTCGGCCCCACGAGATGAATAATCTCCCCGGCCCTGACGTTTGCATCGACGGGCCCAAGCCTGCCTGCAACCGTCACCGCCCTGAGCTGCATCAGACCCGTCATTAGCGGGACAGCGCCTGCTGAATGGCGTCGGTAATTACCGGATCGTTTGGCGCCATATCCGGGGAGAAGCGCTGGATCACCTGCCCGTCGCGGCCCAGCAGGAATTTCTCAAAGTTCCACAGAATATCGTCCGGATAGAGCGGCGCGCGGCCTTTGCTGGCCATACGCTCGTAAAAACCGCTGCCTTCAGGGGCGACGGCGGCGGGCGCGGCGGCGATCAGCTTCTGGTACACCGGGTGGCGGTGTTCACCGTTAACATCCACTTTGCTGAACAGCGGGAAGGTGACGCCATAGGTGGTGCTGCAAAAAGTTTTGATCTCCTCTTCGCTGCCCGGCTCCTGGCCAAGGAACTGATTGCACGGGAAGCCCAGCACCGTGAATTCCTCGTCTTCCCACTGTTTTTGCAACGCTTCCAGCTGCTCGTACTGGGGCGTCAGCCCGCATTTAGAGGCCACGTTTACTACCAGTAAAACCTTCCCCTTATAGCCCTCAAGAGTGGTTTTCTCTCCATCGATGGTCGTCACTTCGGTGTTCAGAATATCAGTCGGCATAGCATTCCCTCAGAGTGTGGTTCAGATTGACGGCGATTAACGTCCGGCCTTTAAGAGTAGCCAGATAAACACCGGTGCGCCCAGCGTCGCGGTGACGACGCCAACCGGCAGTTCGGCGGCATTGAGCGCCAGCCGGGCAATAATATCGGCAATAAGCAGCGTAGCGCCGCCGGTAATGGCCGCAGCGGGCAGCAGCAGCCGGTGATCGGTAATACCGGCCAGACGCAGCATGTGGGGGATCACGAGGCCAATAAAACCTATCGCTCCCGCCAGCGCCACGCTGACCCCCACCATCCAGCCGATGGCGATCACCAGCAGGTTGCGCCAGAATGCTAACGGCAGCCCGAGCTGGCGGGCGGAGATCTCCCCCAGCGCCAGCATGTTCAGCGGCGCGGCCTGCAGGCAGGACCAGGCGATAACCGGTAGCAGCAGCGCCATCAGCCAGCCCTGCCCCCAGTCCACGCCGCCAAAGCCGCCCATCATCCAGTACATTAGTTGGCGCAGGTCAAAGGCGGTGGAGAAATAGACCGCCCAGGTCATCAGGGCGCTACAGATAATCCCCAGCGCCACCCCGGCCAGCAGCAGCCGGCTGGAAGAGAGATGGCGGCGGGCAAAACGTAGCAGAATGGCGGTGATGACTAACGCCCCGGCGATGGCGCTAAGGCTGAGCATGGGGCCTGACAGCGCGCCGCTGCCCAGCATAACGGCGGCAATCAGCCCGACCCCCGCCCCGTTAGAGACCCCCAGCAGCCCCGGCTCGGCCAGCGGGTTATCGAACAGCGCCTGCATGATGGTGCCGCTCAGCGCCAGCGCGGCGCCCACCAGCACCACCGCCAGGGTACGCGGCAGGCGTATTTGCCAGATGTAGAGCCGCGCGGTGTCGCTGAACCAGGCCTGGGGCGCAATCCACTGCTCACCCGCGCACAGGCTCAGCCCCAGCGCAACGAGGAGCGCCAGCAGGAGCAACAGGACTTTACGCAGGTCGGAATGGTATTGATGACGGGCCAGATCGGGCATGGGTATCATTTATCGAATGGATGATGTAATTGATTTTACGGTGGGTTTACGGCGGCGCAAAGAAAAAAGGCCGCGTTAGCGGCCTTTTTAGTTAGATCATATCACTCTGCTTTAGGCGAAGCGTTTTCGACACGGCTTTTTAACTTCTGGCCGGGTCTGAAGGTCACCACGCGGCGGGCTGTAATGGGAATATCTTCCCCCGTCTTCGGGTTACGGCCCGGACGTTGGTTTTTGTCTCGCAAATCAAAATTACCAAAGCCGGAGAGTTTAACCTGCTCACCATTTTCCAGAGCACGACGGATCTCTTCGAAAAACAGCTCTACCAGCTCTTTGGCATCCCGTTTGCTAAGCCCAAGCTTATCAAACAGATATTCTGACATTTCAGCTTTTGTAAGC
>Ga0268257_1000952_pt1 | contig 27935 bp, 25 predicted proteins | sample AgamicAtPrz_FD_200249 | JGI IMG/M metagenome (GOLD analysis project Ga0268257, IMG submission 200249) | Agave microbial communities from Guanajuato, Mexico - At.P.rz (v2) (version 3) | ecosystem: Host-associated > Plants > Phyllosphere > Phylloplane/Leaf | place: Guanajuato, Mexico | collected... | reverse complement strand
ACGACAGCGGCCGGCAGGTCGTGCTCAGCCTGACGCGCCTGAACGCCGTGCGCCATATCGACAAGGACAATCTGACCTTCACCGTCGAAGCCGGCTGCATTTTGCAGAACCTGCAGGAGCTGGCCGATCAGCAAGGCCTGCTGTTCCCGCTGTCGCTGGCCGCCGAAGGCAGTTGCACGATCGGCGGCAATCTGGGCACCAACGCGGGCGGCACACAGGTGGTGCGCTATGGCAACACCCGCGATCTGTGCCTGGGCCTGGAAGTGGTGACGCCTCAGGGCGAAATCTGGGACGGCCTCAAGGGCCTGCGCAAGGACAACACCGGCTATGACCTGCGCGATCTGTTCATTGGCAGCGAAGGCACGCTGGGCATCATCACCGCCGCCACCATGAAGCTGTTCCCGCAGCCGGCCGCCCAGCTCACGGCCTTTGCCGCCGTGCCCTCCATGGAAGCCGCCGTGCGCCTGCTGGGCCTCGCGCACCAGCACCTGGGTGCGGGACTCACGGGCTTTGAAGTCATGGGCCAGTTCGCACTGAGCCTGGTCGTCAAGCACATGCCGCAGCTGCGCGTGCCCTTTGCCGACATGGGCGACGAAGCCCCTTATTGCGTGCTGCTGGAGAACAGCGACAGCGAGTCCGAGCAGCATGCGCGCCTGCGCTTCGAGCACTTGCTGGAGCTGGCCTTTGAGGACGGCTGCGTGGTCAACGCCGTGGTGGCGGAGAGCCTGACCCAGGCCCATGACCTGTGGCATATCCGCGAGAGCATTCCTCTGGCCCAGGCCGAGGAAGGCCTGAACATCAAGCACGATATCTCGGTCGCAGCCTCGCGCATTCCGGCATTTGTCGAGCATGCCGACGCCGTGCTCAAGCGCGAGATTCCCGGCGTGCGTCTGGTCAACTTCGGCCATCTGGGCGACGGCAATCTGCACTACAACGTGCAAGTACCCGAGGGCGAGGACGGCAAGGCCTTTCTGCGCGACAAGGAAGCCCTGGTCAACCATCTGGTCTACGAGGCCGTGGACGCCTTCGGCGGCTCGTTCTCGGCCGAACATGGCGTGGGCGCACTCAAGACGGACAAGCTCGAAAAATACCAGTCCCCCGTTGCGCTGCAGATGATGCGCGCCATCAAGAATGCGCTGGATCCCCAGGGCCTCATGAACCCCGGCGTGGTGCTGACGCGCGGCTGATCCTGGCATCGCCGACAAAAAAGCCCTGCATTGCTGTGCAGGGCTTTTTGCATTGACCAGGGCTTTAGCGAGAGGCCACGATATTGCGCAGCATGTTCTCAACCGCGCTGGGCCAGGGGATGTCTGCGCCATCCACATCGGTGAACACGGTCTGCCTGCCCTCGCTGAGCAACCAGACACGCAAGCCGTTGCGCACAGGATCAATCACCACGGCTGCCATTTCCTCGCCCCCTTGATGCTGGCGATTTCCCATCACATAGAGCAGCCCTGCAGAGGGCTCCAGCGGGCCCAGGGCCTGCAGATTCTTGAGCAGCGTCTCGTACTGACTGCCGCCCATCAGCGTCTTCAGCCGCTGGGCCAGCACGCCGTCCTTCACATAGTCCACGCCATCCCAGCGGTACTTGCCCTGCAGCGGCTTGAGGCTGTCCAGGCTTGGCTCGCCGTCCTTGACCACATGGGGAACGCGTACTTCCTCGATGGAGACCGTGGCCGCCTCCTCGATCTGCGCCGTGGCAGCGGACTCTTGGGTCTGGGGCATGGCATCGGGCGGGGCGGCAGCCGCAGCGGCCGCTGCCCGGGCATCCGCTGCAGCGGCGGTGGGAGATGGTGCCTTGGTCTTGTCGCAGGCAGCCATCAAGGCCGCAATCGCCAGCGCAACAGCCGCAGTGCTCACAAAATTGCGTGACATGAACTCACTCTCCTTGTTCGGCTCGGTTGTTTTCCATGACATTGTGAAGCCAGCTGCGGCAGATTTGAGACTGACAGGGCCGCAGGACGGGTCATTGACAGCGGGCAACTCGGCATGCTCCGGCACGTGGCACACTTCGGCTATCGCGGCCCTCGGGGCCCACCCTCTTCAAGAGCTGCGGCACCTTGTGTACGCTGCCAGCACAGCCAGTCTTTGCCAGTCTTTGACCGCTTTTTGCACCATGAACTCCAGCACCTGCACCCTGCGCCCCGTGCGCTGCCAGTACGAAACCTTTATGCGCCATGTGTACGAGCACGGCGCGTCCAAGACCGACCGCACGGGCACGGGCACGCGCAGCGTTTTCGGCTACCAGATGCGCTTCAACCTCAATGAAGGCTTCCCCCTGGTCACCACCAAGAAGGTGCATCTGAAATCCATCATTCTGGAGCTGCTGTGGTTTCTGCGCGGCGACAGCAATGTGAAGTGGCTGCAGGAACGCGGCTGCACCATCTGGGACGAGTGGGCCGACAAGCAAACCGGCGACCTGGGCCCGGTGTATGGCGTGCAATGGCGCAGCTGGCCCAAGGCCGACGGCACGCATGTCGACCAGATTGCCGAAGTCGTCAAGCAGCTCAAGAGCAATCCCGACAGCCGCCGCATCATCGTCAGCGCCTGGAACGTGGCCGAGCTGGACCAGATGGCGCTCATGCCCTGCCACTCCTTCTTCCAGTTCTATGTGGCCGACGGCAAGCTCAGCTGCCAGCTCTACCAGCGCAGCGCCGACATCTTCCTGGGCGTGCCCTTCAACATCGCCAGCTATGCGCTGCTGACCCATATGCTGGCCCAGCAATGCGGCCTGGAAGTGGGCGACTTCATCTGGACCGGCGGCGACTGCCATATCTACAACAACCACTTCGAGCAGGTGCAGACCCAGCTGTCTCGACAGCCCTTCGCCTATCCGACGCTGAACATCAAGCGCAAGCCCGCATCCATCTTCGACTACGAGTACGAAGACTTCGAAGTGCTGGACTATCAGCACCATGCCGGCATCAAGGCGCCTGTGGCGGTCTGAGCTGCGCCCTCCGGATCACTATAAAAATCAAAGCTGCTTGCGCTTGCCATCCTGCGATTTCAAATACTTTCATATCTGAAGTCAATGAATAACAAGCGCCAGCAGCTTCTTTATTGATAGCTATGGCCATTCAACTCATTTACGCCCGCGCAGCCAACGGCGTCATCGGCAAGGACAACACCATGCCCTGGCATCTGCCCGAAGACATGGCGCATTTCAAGGAACTGACCCGGGGCTGCGCCGTCATCATGGGCCGCAAGACCTGGGACTCGCTGCCGCCGCGCTTTCGCCCCCTGCCGGGCCGCAGCAATATCGTCGTCACCCGCCAGGCCGACTGGCAAGCCGAGCCAGCGTCCGATCAGGTCCTGCGCGCCACCAGCCTGCCAGAAGCGCTGGAGCTGGGCCACAAGCTCTCGCAAGACGTCTGGGTCATCGGCGGCGCGCAGATCTATGCCCAGGCTCTGCCGCTGGCCGATGCCGTGGAAGTGACCGAAATCGGCCGCGACTTCGAAGGCGATGCCTTTGCCCCCGAACTGGGCGAGCAGTGGCAAGCCGTGAGCCGCAGCGAGCATGTCTCCGCCAATGGCCTTCCCTACTGCTTTGTGCGCTTCGAGCGCCGGGGCTGACCCTCGTCTCGTGCCGTGCGGGATCGCATCCGCACGGGGCGGCCAGCAGTCCGGCAAGAGACAAAACTCTCTTGCCTTCGCGGTGTTGCGTTGCAACAATTGTCAGCTTCATTGCATGACTGCCGTATGACAATGGCAAGGCAGCCTGCTGCAGCCTGAGCCCTCCAAACCCGCAAGCCTATCGACCTTCATCATGAGCCTAGTCCAGCCCCTGCCTCCTGGCGCCCTCGATATCGTCGGCGATATCCACGGCGAATACGCCGCGCTGGTGCAATTGCTGGGCCATCTGGGCTACGACCTGCAGGGCAATCACCCCGAAGGACGGCGACTGGTGTTTGTCGGCGACTTCTGCGACCGCGGGCCGGACAGCCCTTCCGTGCTCGCGCTGGTCGGCGCCATGCTGGCCTCGGGCACGGCCCATGCGGTGCTGGGCAACCACGAAATCAATCTGCTGCGCGAAGATGCCAAGGATGGCTCGGGCTGGTTCTTCGACAGCCGCATCGACTCCGACCAGCCCAAGTACGCGCCTTTTGCACGCATGCCGGCCGAGCAGATTCCCGCCATGCTCGAGCGGCTCGGCCAGTTGCCGATCGCACTGGAGCGTGAGGATCTGCGCATTGTTCACGCCGCCTGGAGGCCCGAACAGATCGCCATGATTCGCCAGCTGCCCAGCGGCAGCGCACGCGCCGCCTACGACCACTTCGAGACAATTGCCGAAGAACAGTCCGTCGCTCAATGCGTGGCCGAACGCATGCGCCAGGAAGAACTGAGCTGGCCCTACAGCCTGGAAGACTATCGCCACGAGCCACCATTTTTGCAAGCGCACAGCGAGAACGAACTCAACAAGGCCATGGTCAACCCTTTGAAGGTGCTGACGGCCGGCGTGGAGCGCGAATGCCGCAACCCCTTTTACGCGGGCGGCAAATGGCGTTTTGTCGAACGCGTGGGCTGGTGGAATGAATATGAAGAAGCGCCCGCCGTCATCGTCGGCCACTATTGGCGCCGCCTGCGCCCGGCTGACGCACCGGCGCATGGCTCGCAGTTTGAAAACCTGTTTGGCGCAACGCCCCCGCTGTCATGGCACGGCCTGCGCGGCAATGTGTTCTGCGTGGACTATTCGGTAGGAGCGCGCTGGCTGGACCGCCTGCGCGGCGACAACCCCGTGCAGCGCAGCAAGCTCGCCGCCATGCGCTGGCCCGAGCGCGTACTGGTCTTTGACGACGGCACACAGGCAATATCGGAAAATTTCGAGCACTCCGTGGTGCTGCGCGATTGAAGCCAGCTTCCAGGCCTCGCGGCATCAAGGCAGCTCTGGCCTGAGCAGCGTCCTGCCACTGCCTGAAGCCAGGTCTGGGCCTAGACCTATTTCGCGGGCGGCTGCCGCGCGTGCTGCACCCATTCCTCAAAAGCAGAGCCGTCAGGCAGCACGCAGGTATTTCGATCAGCATCCGCCCCCTTCTCGGTGCGCAGCACGCCGCCCTGCTTTTTGCAGTTGGCTTCCGAGGGGTTGCCAAAATTGACCGAGACCGACTGCGCGCAGCCACCGGCTGCCGCCACGACGATCATCATCCCTGCCAGGCTTGAAGCATGTTTCATGGGTTCAATGTAGCAAACCCCTGCACACCCGCTTGTGAGCAATTTGCTTTTCGAAGGCATCAAGAAAGACCATGTTCCTTCGGAAAGTCCAGCCTCCCGAAGCCCTGAATGGGATCGCTGCAGACAACCTTGTCTGCACCAGATCTTGATCTGCTGCCAGCCCACAGGCTGAACCAGGTTTGGATCGTCAAAGCCCCCGTGGACAGCTGGCAGGCTCGCCTGTCGGGTGGTTGGAGAAGTGGTTAGATCGCGTGAGTTTCGCAGCGGGGGAACATGCCCGAACTCACCATTTGCGTGCACAGCATTAATGCGCCAGGTGCCTATTCTGGTGTACTCCCACTCCCACTCCTGCATCTGCGGCCCTCGCTATCGACCAGGGCCCCTCTATCCTTCGTCTTTTAGCTGTTTTAGCTGTGAAAGAACTGCTTGAGCCTTTCATAGAGGAAATCATTGAGCAACTTGATGCGCCGGGGCGTGTGTTCGCGCTGGGGAATGAAAACATGCACGTCCAGACGAGGGCCGCTGTAGCCAAGGGGGAGCTCTACCAGCGCTCCGCTGGCTATGAGAGGTCGCACAAAGTAATCTGTCAGTTGGCCGATGCCTGCCCCCTGCAGCACGAGCTGCCGCTGTACGGCAGGGTCCTGCGTGATGAAGGAAAACGGCGGCTCCAGCATCGTCTGCCGGCGGGCCGATTGAAAGGTCCAGGGCCAGATGCGGTTGGTGCGTGGGTGCCTCAGGCCGATGCAGCAGTGCTGCAGCAGTTCCTGCGGGCTCTTGGGTGTCCCCTTGGCGGCCAGATAGGCAGGCGCGGCGCAGAGCATGTGAGTGAAGCGCCCGACTCTGCGCGCGACCAGCGATACGTTGAGCAGTGGCCCGCCGATCACACCGATATCCATGCCCAGGTCCACCGTGTCGGGCCAGGGGTTCTGCGTCACGAGTTCGATGCGGATATCGGGATAGCTTTCATTGAACTGTGCCAGCAGTGGCGCCACCAGCAACTGCCCGAGACTCAGGCTTGAGGCCACCTTGATCGAGCCGGTGATGCCGCTTGCGCGGTCGCGCAACTCGCGCTCGCCCTGGTCGATCGACTGAAGACCGACACGGCAACGTTCATAGAACACACGGCCGTCTTCCGTCAATGCCATGCGGCGCGTGGAGCGGTGGAACAGGCGCACGCCCAACCACGATTCGAGCTGTGATATTTGCAGACTCACAGCCTGTGGCGTCAGGTGCAGCGATTGCGCGGCACGGCTGAAATTCTCCGCCTCAGCCACGTTCATGAATGTGGTGATGAGTCTAAGCCTGTCCATGGATTTACAAATTTTGCTTGAAGCTGTTTCAATCTTGCACCCACTGTGACAGCACGCGGGCGCTAAGTAAAGTTTGGCAAACATTCAAAATCGCCGGAGACACACAGATGCCCCACCTGCTTGGACAACTATTACTTCCCCTTTGCCTCGGCCTCGGTGGGGCAGCTTGGGGCGCGGCCGCGCAAACCGGCATGCCCACACATCCGGACAGGCCCATCACCTTGGTCGTCTCGTTCCCGCCAGGAGGAGCTCCCGACCAGATAGCGCGCCTGTTGGCGCCCCAGCTTCAAGCCCGCTGGAAAAATCCCGTCATCGTGGTGAACAGGGCGGGAGCGTCGGGCAACCTGGGCAACGACTCCGTAGCCCGCGCCGAGGCCGACGGCCACACCCTGCTGGTGACACCGAATACCTTCACCATGGTCCCTCACGTGCTGCCGGCGGGCGGGCAGCATGCCGATGTCGTCAAGGACTACACTCCGATCGCTCTGCTCTCATCAGCCTCCATGCTGATGCTCGCCAACCCCAGACTCGGTGCAAAAACGGCGGGCGATGTGGCCCGGATAGCGAAGACACAGCCCGACCTGGGCTACGCCACCTCGGGCAATGGGTCTCCCATGCATATCGTGGGAGAACTCTTCAACAAGGTAGCTCGCGTGCAATTGCGCCATGTGCCCTACAAAGGCACGACACCGGCGATCAATGACGTGCTGGGCAGCCATGTGATGCTGACCTTCCTCGGCATGCCTGTTGCCAAGCCCCTGATCGATGCGGGGCGCCTGGTACCGCTGGCCGTGGCAGACAAGGCCCGCAGCTCTTTTCTGCCCAGCTTGCCAACCATGCAGGAACAAGGCTTTGCAGGGGTGGAGGTCGACATTTCCTTCGGCGTCTATGGCCCCCGCAACATGGACCCGGCGCTGGCTGACGATATCAACAAGACCTTGCGCGAGATTCTGGCCAAGCCCGAGGTCGCAGCCCAGTTCAGAAACCTGTACCAGAGCGTGGAAAACCAGCCACGCAGCGCTTTCGCCGAAAAGACCCGCGCCGACTACAAGCGCTACGGCAAGCTTGTGAAAGAACTTGGCATCACTGCCGACTGAAAGCCGGCCTCATGACGAACAAGACTCCCAACGTGCTGCTGATCGTCACCGACCAGCAGCGTGCCGACCACCTGGGCTGCGCGGGCAACACGCTGCTGAGGACGCCGAACATCGACCGCCTGGCCCGCACCGGCGTACGCGCCAGTAACTTCCATGCGGCCAGCACCACCTGCATGTCCAATCGCGCCACGCTGATGACCGGACGGCTGCCATCGCTGCATGGCGTGGTGCACAACGGCATCAGCCTCTCGCGCGATCACACTACCTTTGTGGAACTGCTGCGCGCAGGAGGCTATGCCACGGCACTCATAGGCAAGTCTCACCTGCAGTCTTTTGGCTATGACGGCCCGGCACGCCGTCGCTGGAGCCAGGGTGACCAAGGTGTCGCGCCGCCGCTCGATCTACTGGACGCACGAAAGCGCCAGCGTGACGGCGACGGGTATTTGAACGAATGGACGCCCGATTGGCGCAGTGGCAAGCGCATGGCGGTGACCACCCCTTACTACGGTTTCGAACATGTGGAGCTGGCTACGTTCCACGGCGACCAGGTTGAAGGTGACTATGCCCGCTGGCTGGCCCAGCGCCATCCGGCTCCCGACAGTCTGCGCGGCCGTGCCAACGCCCTGCCTTCACCAGGCTACAGCGCGCCGCAGGCATGGCGCACGGCCATGCCCGAGGCGCTGTATCCCTCGACCTGGGTGGGGGAGCGCGGCTGCAACTGGCTCAGAAAACATGTGCAGGGCTCACCCGGCAAGCCGTTCTTTCTCAACCTGTCCTTTCCTGATCCGCACCATCCATTCACTCCTCCGGGACGGTTCTGGGATATGTACCAGCCTGAGGACATGCCATTGCCGCCCAGCTTCGGCAAGCCCGGCAACTCTCAACTGCTGGTCGACGTTCATCGCTACACCAGAGAGGGAGGCTCCCGCGAGGGTTACGGCGCCTACGCCGTAACCAGCCGTGAATGCCAGGAAACGCTGGCCCTGACCTACGGCATGGTCAGCATGATCGACGAGCAGGTCGGGCAGTTGCTCCAGACTCTTCAGGAGTTGGGCATAGAGGACGACACGGTCATCATCTTCACCAGCGACCACGGCGACATGATGGGCGACCATGGCATCGTGCTCAAGGGCGCCATGCATTTCAGTGGGCTCACGCGCGTACCCTTCATCTGGAAGGACCCATGCAGCCGGGCCGCTCCTCCAGTCCTGGAGCTGCCATCCGGAACCATCGACATTGCCAAGACCGTGCTGGCGCGCTGCGGGCTCGCCCCCTACAACGGGATCCAGGGACTCAATCTGCTGCCCTGGCTGGACGGGCAATCGCAAACAGTCCCATCGCGCCCTGGTGTCATTGTCGAAAGCGAGCCCGTGGTGCTGCCGCACGGAAGAACGCGCCGCTACCGCCTTCGCAGCCTCGTCAGCGAAGAATGGCGCCTGACCTTGAGCAACTTGCCCGAGCTGTGCGAGCTCTACGACCTGCACGCCGATCCGCTCGAGCAACACAACCTGTGGCATGAGCGCGCTGCCGAGCGCGGACAGTTGTGTATGCAGTTGCTGATGGAGCTCAGCGAACAGGCTGATTGCTCGCCACTGCCGACGGCTATCGCCTGAGGTACGTGCGGAAGTTGGACCGCAATGCTGGAGGAGACCCCGATGAACAAGCAATTTTTCTGTGCCGCTGCATTCCTGTGGTTGGGAGGCGCCTGTCATGCCCAACCAAGCATCACGATCTATGGATTGCTCGACACCGCTGTCGAGCACATCAACCATGTGGGCGCCACTGGTTCTGGGCTCACGCGCATCCCCAGCAATGCGGGCAACATTCCATCCAGGCTGGGATTTCGTGGCCGTGAAGATTTGGGTGGCGGAATAAGTGCCCAGTTCGTTCTCGAAATGGGCATCGCACCTGATTCGGGCGTCTTGAACCAAGGTGGGCGCGGGTTTGGGCGACAGTCGTTTGTTGGCCTGAACGGCCCCTGGGGTCAGGTTGGCCTGGGCCGGCAGTACACGATGCTGTTTTGGTCGATGCATGACGCCGATGTCATCGGGCCGGGTATGCACAGCATTGCGAACTTCGACAGCTATTTTCCGAATGCACGCGCCGACAACGCCATCTCCTACAAGGGCACATTCTCAGGACTGACCGTGGGCATGACTTACAGCTTTGGGCGCGATACGGTCAATGCTGGCCCTAGCCCCGCCGGCACAAATTGTGCCGGCGAGAGTGGCACCGACAGGAACGCTTGCCGCGAATGGTCGATGTTGCTCAAGTACGACTCCGCCAGTTGGGGGACTGCGCTGGCTCATGACGTGCTCAAAGGAGGCTCAGGTGCATTTGGTGGTCTAAGCCAAAGCGGCATGAGTGACAAGCGCACCATGCTCAACGGCTATGTGAAATTCAACGGAATCAAGATTGGAGCGGGATTTCTGCGCCGCGACAACGATGGCTACAAGGTCTCCCCCCGCAGCGACCTGTGGTTCGTCGGCCTTTCGTATCCCGCAGGAGCATGGACTTTCGACACCCAGTACTACCGGCTCCAGTACAAGTCCAATAGCGACAAAGGCCAGTTCATGGTGCTGCGTGGCACCTACCACTTCTCCAAACGAACCGCCGCCTACGCGTCACTGGGACACATGAAGAACAGCGGCAATGCCACATTCAGCGCTAGCAGCGGCCAGGCTGGCAGCCTGCCGGTCGCCGGAATCAACCAGACAGGCTTCGGCGTCGGTATAAGTCATATGTTTTAGCCAATGGCACTCGCCCAAATACGAGCCTGACGGAGATGCCGAACCAGCCTTGTTGCTGTGACATGGCTCAACCACCTCGCTGATACAAGCCGTCAAGGCCCTGGAGCGTGTGCGTAGCCTGATCGCACTCTGGCTGTAACACCGGCACATGCACGTGCAGGTGATGCCACATGTGCGACGGCTCAAAGGCATGTTCATCACTCATAGGCTTGCGACTGCAACTTGGCCACCTTATTCCAAAACGCGCTCGCTCAGCGGGAACTATGTGGCTGATACGATAGAAGGAGCTGAAAGCACGACCATCTTTTGAACACCTTTTTTGGGTAGCTAGAGCTAGAAACCTAAAAATCAGATACGCAACCCATTGAAATCAAGTGGGCTTATATGACAATGAAAATTGCCACCTGGAATGTGAACTCCTTGTCCGTACGACTGCCGCAGGTGCTGGACTGGCTTGCCGCCAACCCCGTCGATGCGCTGGGACTGCAGGAGCTCAAGCTCACCGACGACAAGTTCCCGCACATGGCGTTCGAGGAAGCCGGCTACAAGGCAGTCAGCCACGGCCAGAAGACCTATAACGGCGTGGCCTGGATCACGCGCGACACGGGGCGCGATGTGGTGCGCAACATCCCTGGGCTTGACGACGAACAGGCCCGCATCATTGCCACGACCATAGACTCGCCGAACGGTGAAATTCGTCTGATCAACGGCTACTTCGTCAACGGCCAGGAACCTGGCTCGGAAAAATTTGCCTACAAGATGCGCTGGCTGCAGGCGCTGCAAGACTGGGTCAAGGAACAGATGGCCTTGCATCCGCGCCTGGTGCTGGTGGGGGACTTCAACGTGGCTCCCGAAGATCGCGACTCCTACGACCCCGTCGGCCTCAAGGACACGATCCACCACACAGTGGAAGAGCGCGACCATTTCCAGCGCCTGCTGCAGCTGGGCTTGAGCGATGCCTTCCGCATGTTCGAGCAGCCGGAAAAAAGCTACTCCTGGTGGGATTACCGCATGCTGGGCTTTCAGAAGAATCGCGGCCTGCGCATCGACCATATTCTGGTCAGCGAGGCTCTCAAGAGCAAGGTCAGCGCCTGCAGCGTGGACCGCGCTCCGCGCAAGAACAAACAGCCCAGCGACCACGCCCCCGTGGTTGTCACACTAGACTGAGGCGGGACGCGGATCAGGCGGCGCCATGGCTCAGCCACTGCAAGGCCTGCAGCTGGCCACGCAACAGCATCACATGGCGTTTGAGCAGCTTGGCGACTTTGACCGGCAAATCCAGCTGAACAGTGTGCTCGGTGCGCTCCAGCCAGGTCTGCAAGCGCCGCAGCACATCCAGCCAGGTTTCGGCCACCGTTTCTCCCAGATAGTCAAGCCAGGTCTTGCGCACCCGCTCCAGCAGACCGCCCTCATCCAAGGCCATGGATAGCGGGGCCGCCGGAACACCATCAAGCAGCTCCTCCAGCTCGGAAACCAGCTTGTGTGAATCCTGCGAGAAGCGGCGCAGGGCATCAACAGCCATGCTGGCGTCCGCAGTCGTCAAAAACAGTCTGGAGCTTTGCGCGAAACGCAGTCCTGCCTGCAACGCCAGAGCAAGACTGTTCTTCGCCATCTGGCCCAGTACGGCCTCCGCGCAAGGCTTGGACGCGGGTGGAACAATCGCACGGCGCCAGGCTGCCTTGACGGCTGCTCTGACCTGAGACCAGTCCAACAGGCTGCCCCCGCAATGCAGCGACCAATGCTGGCGCAGCTCGGCCTCCAGGGATTCGAAACTCCTGCTCCCCCCCGAAGCCGTCTGCCGAGCCCGATATCTGCCGGCCTGCCAGCCCAGCAGATAGGCGGGGTAATACTGATCAAAGCTACGCCCTGGGACAAAGTAAGGCTCGCACATATAGCGCTCGTGCCAGAAGGCCTCCTCGGCCTCCGGCATCTGCAGCAATGGCGACAAGGCGTTCGCATCCCGCGGAAAAGACTCCGGTGCAGGTGGGAAAGAGATGGATAAAGGCAAGGCAGACAACGCAAACAGTCCAATCAACAAAAGGCCTGTTGATTTTTACCCCTGCGCCATCTGCCTCATGTCGTCAACCGTGATTGCACCATGTAGGACGGATAAAACCCACCGCGAGAGCGAGTGGCCACTGCACTGCTTCAGTCGAAATTCTCGTTTTCCAATCCCAGCTCCTGCAGTTTCCGGGTGATGGTGTTGCGGCCAATCCCCAGCCGGCTGGCAGCTTCCACTCTGCGACCATGCGTGGCTGCCAGAGCCGTTCGCAGCAACTGTGCCTCGAACTGATGGGACAGCTGATCCCATACATCGTGGTGGCCTTGCGACAACAGTTCCTCGGCCTGCTTGCCCAACCCTTCCAGCCAGCCCTCGGTCAATGTCGGAGCTTCGGTCAAAGGAGCTGCCGCAGTGCCAGGCACGGACATGGACGCCGCCTCTGGCAGGTTTACCTTGGACTGGTCAAGGCCCACACCACTGCTCAATGCGCCGGCAAAGACTGCTGTGCTCACCGATGCAGAGCTGCCTAGCACTTCGGGCGGCAAGTCCTTGAGTGCAATCTGCTGGGCCGGAGCCATGACGGTCAACCAGTGGCAGATGTTTTCCAGCTGGCGCACATTGCCCGGGAAGTTGAAGGCCTGCAGGCGGCTCATGGCGGCCGTGCTCATGCGTTTGGGCTCAACCCCCAGCTGACGCGCGCTTTGCTGCAGGAAATGCTGGGTCAGCATGGGCACGTCTTCCTTGCGCTCGCGCAATGCAGGCAGGCGCAGGCGGATCACATTCAGGCGATGGAACAAGTCCTCGCGGAAAGCACCGTCCTTGACGCGCAGCTCCAGATCCTGGTGCGTCGCCGCAATCACACGCACATGGGCCTTGACGGCCTGATGTCCGCCAACCCGGTAGAAATGACCGTCGGAGAGCACCCGCAGCAGACGCGTCTGCAGCTCGAACGGCATGTCGCCGATTTCATCGAGAAACAGCGTACCGCCTTCGGCCTGCTCGAAACGCCCCCTGCGCTGGGTCTGCGCACCGGTAAAGGCGCCGCGCTCGTGGCCGAACAGCTCGGACTCCAGCAGATCTTTCGGAATGGCAGCGGTATTGATGGCCACAAACGGTCCGCCGGCAACCGGAGAATGCTTGTGCAGCGCCCGTGCCACCAACTCCTTGCCGGCACCGGACTCCCCGGTGATCAGCACCGTGACATGACTCTGGCTCAGTCTGCCGATGGCACGAAACACGTCCTGCATGGCGGGTGCCTGACCCAGCATTTCCGCCTGCACCGGAGCCTGCACATCGGCCACCTCCTCGCGCTGGCTTTCCTCGACGGCGCGCCGGATCAACTCCACGGCCTTGGGTACGTCAAATGGCTTGGGCAGATACTCGAAGGCCCCGCGCTGGAATGCCGAGACTGCACTGTCCAGATCGGAATAGGCCGTCATGATGATCATGGGCAGCCCGGGCTGCTGCGCCCTGACCTGCTCCAGCAGCTCAAGGCCCGAGCCGCCAGGCATGCGTATATCGCTGACCAGCACCTGTGGAGCCTGACGCTCGGGATCGCTGTTGTCCACATCAGCCAGGGCCTTGAGCACATCGCGCGGCTGGGTAAAGCTGCGAATGGGCCAGCCTTCACGCCCCAATGCCTTTTCAAGCACAAAGCGGATGGAAGGGTCGTCGTCCACAATCCAGATTGGCTTCATTCGTGCAACATCCTTCCCTTCTTCTGCATATTGATAATGTCAGGCTTTATGGCAGCGGTATCAGGATTCGGAAATCCGTCCTCCCCGGCTGGCTCTCGCATTCGATCAGGCCATGGTGACGCTGCACAAAGGTCTGAGCCAGCGTCAGCCCCAGGCCGGATCCGCCGTCTCTGCCTGAGACCAAAGGATAGAAAATCCGCTCCTTGATGGCATCTGGCACGCCTGACCCGTTGTCGATTACATGCAATTCCAGTGCCAATCTGTAGCGCTCACGCCCCAGAGTGACCTGTCTGGCCACACGCGTCCTCAGAATGATCTCGGCATCACCCTCTGCAATGCGCCGCCCCAGCGCCTGGGCCGCGTTCTGAACGATATTGAGCAAGGCCTGTATCAGCTGTGCGCTGTCGCCTCTGAACTCGGGGATGGAGATGTCATAGTCGCGCGTGATCCTGAGCCCCTGGGGGTGCTCGACCAGCACCAGCGAACGCACGCGCTCGCAGACCTCGTGGATGTTGACGTCGCCCACCTCATGCGGGTGGCGATGCGGGGCCAGCAATCTGTCCACCAGCGCCTGCAGGCGATCGGCCTCGTGAATGATGACCGTGGTGTATTCCAGCAGCTCGGGCGTGACCAGATCCATCTGCAGCAACTGGGCCGCGCCGCGAATGCCGCCCAGCGGATTCTTGATCTCGTGCGCCAGATTGCGGATCAGTTCCTTGTTCGCCAGCGCCTGCTCTCGGATGCGCTCCTCGCGATCCTGACGGGCCTGCTGTTCCAGCGGCCACATCTCCACCATGACATGGCCGGCCTTCTCGGCCAGCGAAACCGCCGCATGAATCGGCAAGGGCTCCTGCCCCAGGCGCAGCAGGCTGGCCTCGAAGCGCAGCGCAGCAAAGTCGTTGGAACGGGCGCCGCTGAGCGCCTTGTCCAGCAAGGCAGGCTCGGCAAAGCAGGTAGCAAAGTCACTGCCCACCATGATGCGGCGCGACTGGCCCAGGGCGTTTTCCAGCGCCGCGTTGACGAAGCGCACCATGCCGTACTCGTCAAGCACGGCAATCAGGGTGCAAAGCCAGTCCAGCGACTGGTAGCCGTGAGCATTGGCCTGATCCGGATCAGGCCTGGGGATATCGGGGAGCGGGGCTGCAGTGGAACTCATTCGATAGACCAAAAATGACCAGCCCCAGGGGCCGGATTAATTGACCGCAGGCAGCCGGTCCAGCTCTCGCCTGATGCCTGCGATATCACTTTCCTGGCGTGTGATATCGGCTTTCAGCTTGGCCACCCGCTCCGGGTAGCCCTGAGGATTGCGCAGCTCCAGCGCCGTGCGCACGGGGTTGCCATCGTTGTACTCCGCCTTCAGCTCGGACAGTCTGGCCTGGGCCTTGTTCAGCTCGCCTTGCAAGATGGCTCGTGCATCGGAGTCACGCGCTTTCTGCGCGGCACTGTCGCTACGGGCCGTGGCCGGCGCGCTCGATGCAGAGCTACTTGCCGGCTTGGGCTTGGCCGAAGCCGCAGCGGCATTGCCACCCGAGGGCCTGGTGCCGTGAATCACCGTCACGCCACTGCCATCGACCGGCTTGCATCCCTTGGCCTTGGCCTGCGAAACATTGTTGGTGTACTCATTGCCGCAGCGGTAGATCACATCCTGGGCAGAAACCAGCCCGGATGCAAGACACAGCAACGACAACACATAAAACTTCTTCATTCGGTCCTCTCAGGCAGACGGCGGCCGCAAGTCCGCAATACCCTGAGTATCGCTCCAAGCCTGCGGCTTTTATTGACTACTTGACCGCCACCAACCCGTTTGGTTCCTTTGCTGCCACGCCCGCCGCAGCGGGCGCTCAATAAAAAAGGCGGCTTGCGCCGCCTTTTTTGACCTCTGCTTTACAGCGAGAAGTACATATCGTATTCGACAGGGTGCACCGACTGGCGATAGCGAGTCACTTCGCCCATCTTCAGCTCGATGTAAGCATCCAGCATGCTGTCGGAGAACACACCGCCCTTGGTCAGGAACGCACGGTCTGCGTCCAGGGCTTCCAGAGCCTGATCCAGGCTGTGGCAGACGGTAGGCACCAGCTTGTCTTCCTCGGGGGGCAGGTGGTAGAGATCCTTGGTCGCGGCTTCGCCGGGATGGATCTTGTTTTCCACGCCGTCCAGGCCGGCCATCAGCAGAGCTGCGAAACCCAGGTAGGGGTTCATCAGAGGATCGGGGAAGCGTGCTTCCACGCGACGAGCCTTGGGGTTGCTGACGTAAGGAATACGGATGGAGGCCGAGCGATTCTTGGCCGAGTAAGCCAGCTTCACGGGCGCTTCAAAGCCGGGAACCAGACGCTTGTAGCTGTTGGTGCCAGGGTTGGTGATGGCGTTCAGCGCACGAGCGTGCTTGATGATGCCGCCGATGTAGTACAGGGCGAAGTCGGACAGACCGGCATAGCCGTCGCCGGCAAACAGGTTCTTGCCATCCTTCCACACGGACTGGTGCACGTGCATGCCGGAGCCGTTATCGCCAGCGTAGGGCTTGGGCATGAAGGTTGCCGTCTTGCCGTAGGTGTTGGCCACGTTCCAGATGATGTACTTCTGCAGCTGTGTCCAGTCGGCACGCTCGACCAGGGTCGAGAAGCGTGTGCCGATTTCGTTCTGACCGGCGCCGGCCACTTCGTGGTGGAACACTTCGACGGGAATGCCGACGGCTTCCAGCAGCAGCGACATCTCTGCGCGCATGTCCTGGGTGCTGTCAACGGGAGGCACGGGGAAGTAGCCACCCTTGACGCGAGGACGGTGACCGCGGTTGCCGCTCTCGAACTTGGTGCCGGTGTTCCAGGGAGCCTCGTATTCTTCGATTTCGAAGAAGGGGTTGTGAGGCTCGGTGCCCCAGCGCACGCCGTCGAAGATGAAGAATTCGGGTTCGGGACCGAAGTAGGCGGTATCGCCCAGGCCGGAAGCCTTCAGATAGGCTTCAGCGCGCTTGGCGATGGAGCGGGGATCGCGGTCGTAGGCCTTGCCGTCACCGGGTTCGATCACGTCGCACTGCAGAATCAGTGTGGTTTCTTCGAAGAAGGGATCGATGTTGGCAGTGTTTGGATCGGGAACCAGCTGCATGTCCGAGGCTTCGATACCTTTCCAGCCGGCAACGGAAGAACCGTCGAAAGCATGGCCCGAGGCGAACTTGTCCTCGTCGAAGTGCGACACGGGCACGGTCACGTGCTGTTCCTTGCCGCGGGTATCGGTAAAGCGCAGGTCCACGAACTTGACCTCGTTATCCTGCACCATCTGCATCACGTCTGCAACGGTCTTCGCCATTAGATCTCTCCTGCCAACTTTGGCTGATCAAATAAAGAATGAATAGTATCTAGCAGTTTGCGTGCCAACTCGACCTCGGCGCCTCGCAACAACATCTGCGCACCGAAACCGAGCCTTGGTGTAAAGATATTCGGCACAAGACATAAGCACTTACCAGAGCTGCATCTGCAAACTGCACCAAACAGACGCGCATTGTCTCACTGCCAGAGCACGCCACACAATTGCACCATCTTGGTGAATTAATTAGCACCAATTTGGTGCATTTCTGAAACAAGATTGTTTTTGGTGCATGGCACCTGATTCAACCTGCTGCAGACGCTTTCAGCGAGCCACCGAAGCTGCACCATCCGAATCATCTGCACCAGGTGCAAACGGGACCTCCGGGTCGGCAGCACTCGGCATGGTCTGCGCCCTCATCTGCTCCAGCGCCGCCAGACAAAAGTGGGCAAACCACAGTGCAGAGAAGGCAAATACCAGCGCATAGATCCAGATGGCAATGGGCACAAGAATCCAGAAGGCGGCCAGGAACAGCAGCCCGGAAATCCAGACCACACCGGGCGCTGCGCCCAGATAGCCGCAGATCACGCCCATCAGAATGAGCGACATGCGGTGACGGGCAAACAGGGCCCGGCGCTCGTCCTTGCTGGCATGCTCAGACAAGGCATCAAATGCCATGACCCTGTAGGTGAGCCATCCCCAGATCAAAGGCGCCACCACCAACATCAGCGGCGGGAACACCCATAACGGCAGAGTGACAAACAAGGCCAGCAGCGCAATCAGCGTGGAGCCGCCCGACCAGACCAGGCTGGCCATGGTGGAGCCGCCATGCTTTTTCTCGAGACCGACAAAGCGTTTCTCGGCCACCAGCTGCGTGAGCACAGGCGCCATGAACAGGCCCACCAGCAGCAAAACCAGCACTACGAGTACAGGCATTGCGCCCAACACAACAAAAATGGAAGCCACCACCTCCGAGGCATACCCAAGGCCCAGCCCTTGCAGCCATAGCCACAAGGAATGCAGCCAGCCCACCCCGTCCAGCAGGCTTTGCACCTTGAGGACCGCATCGGCCCAGAAGAAGTAACCAAGAAGCCAGGCCATCAAGGCCATGGCCAGCAGCGGCAAGAGTGACCAGACAATGACCCGCTTATGCAGGCAATACGCCATGGCACGCCAAAAAGAGTCAAGTAGCAAGCTCATGCTGGCAAGCATACTCAAGGATTGACTTATGCGCGACCCATCAATCGCAGGACAGCCAGCCACTGCTGCGCCCAGAAGCCACGGCCATAGTCGCGCAATTGACCTTTTGCATTCGCTTGCACCTGATCGCGAATGCCCGTGGGGTCATAGCGCAGATCAAAGTTGGCCGTGCCAAACAATATGTCCCACCAGGGCAACAATACGCCGAAATTGTTTCCATGCACCTTCTTGTTGCGCACGGGCGCCATGGGTTCGTGGCCAATACCGATGGCGTGGTGGCGGCGGTGAAAGCGTGGACTGATCCACAGGCGTTCGCCCAGTTGGCCAAACCAGATGCGCACGTTGGCATGCTGAAAGCTCTCGCTGAGCTGGGTCAGGGCCACGATGGCCACGAACTGCCCCGGAGCCACGCCAATCAGCTGTGCCACCAGCACGATGATGGCGTCATGGATCACGTCGTCGAGCAGGTGATTGCGATTGTCGCTCCACACCGTCATCTGGCGCTGCGAGTGGTGCACGGCATGCAGCTTCCACCACCAGGTAAAACCGTGCTGACCTCGATGAATCCAGTACTCGACCAGATCGAAGACGACCAGATACATCAACAGACTGACCCAGGCGTTGTCCGTCACGCCCGGCCAGATATCGTCAAGATGAAAGCCAGGCATGCCCAAGACATGAAGCCTGCCCATGAGGGCATCCCACAAGGGATCGATCGTGAAGAACAATGCCAGCCGGAAAAATCCCAGCCGGTGAATCAGCGTGTAGAGGATGTCCACGCGAATCGCCTGGCGGTCCACCACGGGCTCGACCGGCCTCCAGCGCTGCAGCGGCACGATCACCGCGACCATGACCGCTATCTGCAGCAGCCCCACCAGCAGCCAGCCCGTGGCCGTGTAGCCATCTTCGAGCAGGTTCGCCATGCCGAAATGGAACAGAAACGGCTGAACCACGCCTTCAAACAAGCGTTGCTGCGCCTCTCCAAACATCTGAACCAACCAATCCACAACTCACTCCTCTTGCCGCACTCAGCGGTGCTGCGCAATCCAGCCCTGGTACGCCGGATGCTCGGCCAGCGTACGAAAGCAAAAACCCTTATCCAGCAGACCGACGATCAGCGGCTCCAGCACCGCCGGGGCCCAGGGGTCCTGGCGCGACCAGATGCCGAGGTGGGCCAGCAAGATATCGCCACCGCCTATGCTTTTGAGTGCCTGGGCCAGCAAGCGTTCATTGGGATACCTGTCGCTGGGCAACTCGTCGCCCAGAAAGCCTGCCGGCGCCCAGCCCACATGCTGAAAGCCGCCCTGCTGCGCTGCGGCAATCAGCGCTGGCGATGTCTTGCCGCCCGGCGCACGATACAGCGGCAAGGTCTTGCGACCCGTGATCTGCGCCAGCCTCTGAGCGGAGCGGGCAATCTCCTGGCGGTACTCATCGGCAGACACCACATAGCTCTGACCGGCTCTGGGCCCGGCCGATGGCTTGACCTTGAAGTGCGTGACCTGGCCCGTGGCCTTGTCGCGGATATCGGCCAGCCAGTACATATGGTCGAAGGTATGGGATGCGAACTGGTGACCTTCGTCGGCACGCGCCTTCCACCAGGGCGCCCAGAAGTCGCTCAGACTGCTGCCCCCCTCCTTCGTGGCCTCATTGGCCGCAAAAAATGTGACGGGCACCTTGTGCTTTTGCAGAACCTGGGCGACAAGCTGGGCTATGCCCATATGCCCGGTGTCGAAGGTCAGGTAGACCGCCTTGGAGCAAGCGCCTGAAGCCATCTTCCTTGCAGCTTCGGCAGCAAAGGCTGGGACGGCAGGCAGGCCGCCGACCAGCGAGCCGAGCATGAAACAACGTCTTTGCATCCACCCTCCTTGAGGTGGTCAACACGGAGACCAAGCCATCCCTGCCGTTTCGATACAGCAGGGACAAGCACCTTAGCGCGCAGCGTGGGACAGCGTCCAGACACCGTGAGGCGACTTGCCCACATTGACCTGATTGACCACCTTCTTCTCCACCGTGTCGATCACCGACAGCTTGCGGGCCCAGCGCGAGGCCACGAAGATGTAGCGGCCGTCGGCCGAGACATCCATGCAGTCGGGGCCGCCAGGCGCCGGGTAATTGGCAACGACCTGGCTGCTGAGCATATCGATCTTGCTGATGGTATTGGCCACGCGATTGCTCACGTACAGATGGCGGTCATCGCCGGCGGCGCGGAAGGCATGGGCGCCGGCTGCCGTCTTGATCTGACCCAGGCTGCGTGGTTCGGGACCGGTGATGTCGAACACTTCGACACCATCGCCGCCCGTCAGGCCGACAAACAGCTTTTTGCCATCAGGGCTGCCATAGACGTCTGCAGGCATGGGGCCTGTGGGCACTCGGGCCTTGATGGTCTGGGTGGCGATATCGATGGCCACCAGGGCGTCGCTGTCCTGCATGGTGGAGTACAGCGTCTTGCTCTGCGCGTCGATGAACAAATGGCTGGGCGTCTTGCCGGTGGAGACGCGCTTGACCAGCGTCGGCGTCTGCGTGGCCGCATCCCAGCGGTAGAAATCGATGTGGTTGAGGCGGTTGGCAGCCGTGACAAACCACTTCATGTCCGGCGAAAAGCGCAGGTGGTATGGGTCCACGATATCGCGGATCACGCGCTGCACGGCACCCGTGCGCGGATCCACCAGAGTCAGCGAATCGCCCAGCGCATTGGCCACCACCAGTGATTTCTCGTCTGGCGTCAGATACAGGTGGTGAGGCTCCTTGCCCGTGGGAATGCGCGACTGCTCCTTCCAGGTCTGCGGATCGATCACGCTGATGGATGCATCCAGGGAATTGAGCACAAAGATGGGCGTCGGGCCTTGCACGGCACGCGCTGCCTGTGCCGGCTTGACAGCAGCTGGCGGCAAAGGTGCACCGGTTGCAACCGCCGCCGCGGGCGCGACCACAGGAGCGGCAGGGACCGCCGGTGCGGCTGCCTTGGCAGACTTGAAACCGGGCAAGGCCGAAGCCCCCAACCATGCCGCAGCGCCCACGCCCACGACCAATGCCACAGCAGCGCCAGTGCGCCCAATAGAAAGACGTCCCACAACCACCACCTTCTCAGAATCCATGCAGTGTAGCTGCGTCAATGCAGCCGCTGCCAACACAAGCCTTCTGGTTTACAAAGCTTGTTGAAATGCCGCGCCAAGCTTGCCTGATCGGCGCAGGCCGCATCATGACAACAATTCAAAAACAGGAGCAGCTAGCTCCTGCTTTTATTACGGTACAGCCTTAAAAAAGCTTGAAACCGTTGGAATAAAGGCACATGACGCTCATCCATTGATGAACATCATTGCTCTATAAAAAAAGGAGCCCCAAAAGGGCTCCTTTGCCAACGTCGGTGACGGGTCCTCAGACCTTCCACTTCTCCGCCAGCTTTTCGGGATTCAGCGTGTCATAGCCTTCGAAAGGCTGGTGAATCCAGGGGTTGGTGGCCAGGAAGTCCACCGAATAGTCAGGCTCGAAGGTCGACACGCCCTTGGTCCAGATCACGGCGCTGCGCAGCTCCGTAATAGGTGCGTAGTTGGTCTTGAGCATGGCGATCACGGCCTTGAGCGTGGCGCCCGAGTCCGCCAGATCGTCCACCAGCAGCACGCGGCCGGAAATGTCGCCCTTGGGCGTGGCGATGAAACGGCCGATGTCCAGATGGCCCTGCACCGTGCCGGCTTCGGCGCGGTAGGAGCTGGTGGACATGATGGCCAGGGGCTTGTCGAAAATGCGGCTCAGGATGTCGCCGGGACGCAGACCACCGCGTGCCAGGCACAGGATGGTGTCGAATTCCCAGCCGGACTGGTGGATCTTGATGGCGAGCTTTTCGATGAGACCGTGGTACTCGTCGTAGCTCACATACAGGTGCTTACCGTCTTCTGTCAGCATGGGCACAGTTCCTTTGAAAGTTCAGTAAAACCCGGCCCGATCAGGCGGCGCTGTACGGGTTGTGCATCAGGATGGTGTGATCGCGGTCGGGGCTGGTGGACACCATGGCAATGGGCACACCGGTCACTTCGGCGATACGGTCCAGATAGCGGCGGGCGTTCACGGGCAGCTTGTCGTACTCGGTCACGCCCACGGTGGAGTCGGTCCAGCCAGGGATGGATTCGTAGATGGGCTTGCAGCGCTCGATATCGTCCGCGCCCAGAGGCAGCAGGTCGATCTTCTCGCCGTCGAGCTCGTAGCCCACGCACAGTTGCAGCTCTTCGATGCCGTCCAGCACGTCCAGCTTGGTGATGCACAGACCGGACAGACCGTTGATCTGGGCCGAACGCTTGAGCAGCGCAGCGTCGAACCAGCCGCAGCGGCGCGAGCGGCCGGTGGTCACGCCCTTCTCAGCGCCCACGGTGGACATGACCCAGCCGGGAGTGCCTTCCTTTTCCCATTCCAGCTCGGTGGGGAAGGGACCGCCGCCCACGCGGGTGCAGTAAGCCTTGGTTATGCCCAGGATGTAGTGCAGCAGACCTGGGCCCACGCCAGCGCCTGCGGCGGCATTGCCAGCCACGCAGTTGGACGATGTGACATAGGGGTAGGTGCCGTGATCCACGTCCAGCAGCGTGCCTTGCGCGCCTTCGAACAGCAGGTTGCCACCCTCGGCGTGCACGGCATTGAGCTCGCGCGAAACATCGGCAATCATGGGCTTGATCAGCTCGGCATGACGCATGGCTTCTTCGTACACGGCGTCGAATTGCACTTCGCCGTCCTTCATGTAGGGAGCCAGGCCGGCGCCGAAGTCAAAGTTCTTGGAGCCCAGCACATTCACCAGAATGTGGTTGTGCAGGCTCAGCAGCTCGCGCAGCTTGGTGGCGAAACGCTCGGGGTGCTTCAGGTCCTGCACACGCAGGGCACGGCGGGCGATCTTGTCTTCGTAGGAGGGGCCGATGCCCTTGCCGGTGGTACCAATCTTCTGCACGCCACCCTTTTCACGGGCCGCTTCACGGGCCACGTCCAGAGCCTGGTGGAAAGGCAGGATCAGCGGGCAGGCTTCGGACACGCGCAGACGCTCACGCACCTGCACGCCGGCCTTTTCCAGGCCTTCGATTTCTTCAAACAGCTTGCCCACGGAGAGCACCACACCGTTGCCGATGTAGCACTTCACGCCGGGACGCATGATGCCGCTGGGAATCAGGTGCAGAGCCGTCTTCACGCCGTTGATGACCAGTGTGTGACCGGCGTTGTGACCGCCCTGGAAACGCACGACGCCGTTGGCGCTTTCGGTCAGCCAGTCAACCAGCTTGCCCTTGCCCTCATCACCCCACTGGGTGCCGACGACGACCACATTGCGACCTTTGGATGTATTCATATTCCAATCCGATAAATCGAAGAATTAGTCAAATGCCTTAAATGGCTTGCACGACCCATTGCCCGCCGACATTGGCAAGCTCACGGTCGCAGTGGAACTCATCCACTTCGCTTTCATGCCCTGGCAGCACGCAGACCACCGTCTCGCCCTGCTGGCGCAATGCGGCAATGGCGGCAGCCACTTGCGCGTCATCACCCCAGGGGGCGCGAATGGCAGCCTTGAGCGGACGCTCGGGCACGACAGCCACCAGTTGTTTGATATCGAGACTGAAGCCGGCAGCGGGACGATTGCGCCCGAACACTGCACCGACTTCGTCGTAACGACCACCGCGCACCAGGGCATCGCTGCCACCGGGCACATAGATCGCAAAGCGCGTGCCGCTGTAGTAGGAGTAGCCACGCAGGTCGGCCAGGTCGAAGCTGACCTTGACGCCATCCAGATGCTGCACCAGCCAGCGCAAATGTGACAGCACATTGCGCACGCCGGCAGTGCGCTCCAGCAGCTTTTCAGCTTGATCGAGCACTTCCATGCCGCCGTACAACTGCAGCAGCGCCATCAGGCCTTCACGCGAGGCTTCGGGGAAATCGCGGGTCAGCTGAGCCAGCTCGGTTGCATCCTTGGAGGCCAGGGCCGCATGCACGCCACGCAGCACCTGCTCGTCCACCATCACGCCAGCCAGCAGGCTGCGCACAATGCGCACATCGGCCAGATCCACGATGACGTCCTTGACGCCCGCTCCCTTGAGGCAGTCGAGAGCCAGATGCAGGGCTTCGAGGTCGGCTTCCAGGCCTTCATGGCCGTAGATTTCAGCACCGAACTGGAACGGCTCACGCGTGGCACGCGGACGATCGGGGCGCGCATGAACGACAGGACCGCAGTAGCACAGACGGGTTACGCCCTTGCGATTGAGCAAATGTGCATCAATGCGTGCCACCTGCTGCGTCATGTCTGCACGCAGGCCCATGGTGCGACCGGAGAGCTGGTCAATCAGTTTGGAGGTTTGAAGGGCAAGAGCTTCGCCTGTACCCGTCAGCAAGGACTCCAGATACTCCAGCATGGGTGGCATGACAAGCTCATAGCCATAGCTGCGCGCAGTATCGAGCAATCCTCGACGCAATTCTTCGATGTGCCGTGCCTCGGAGGGCAAAACATCGGCAATGTGATCCGGCAGGACCCAAGCAGACATGGAGAAATGGGGAGGCTGTTAAAAATGCGATTCTACCGGCTTTGCCAGCCCTGCCCAATTTGACCGCTAAGGCCTAGCCAGTATCGGCAGTATTTAAAGCAGCACCAGCATGATGGCGCCTGCTGCGATACAGAGCAATCCGCAAAAGCGCAGTTGCCCATCCCTGAGTTGCAGCAACTGGGAAAACAGCTGACGCCACAGCCCGGGCGCGAACAGGGGCAGCAGCCCCTCCAGCACCAGCAACATGGCGATCGCCAGTCCCAGGATCTCCCACCAGTCCATTGCCATCTCCCAATAGAAAATGGCCCTCAAGGGGCCATTGCTTGTATCGCTGTCAGAGCTTTCCGAACTTGCGCAAACAAGGATGCACAACAGGCATTTCTATCGGCAAAACACCATGCCTGATCCGAATTTGCGCAAGCCAAGGCCTATTTGCCAGCGGAGCCGCCACTGCGATAAGCCTTGAAGAAGTCGCTTTGCGAAGGATCTAACACCAGCACATCGCTCTTCTTGGAGAAGCTCTCCTTGTAAGCATCCAGACTGCGATAGAACTGCGCAAACTGCGGATCCTTGCCAAAGGCTTCTGCGTAGACCCGTGCCGCTTCAGCATCGCCCTCACCCTTGATCTTCTGTGCATCGCGGTAGGCATTGGCAATGGTGATGTCACGTTGACGGTCGGCCTCGGCGCGAATCTTTTCACCCTCAGCCGCGCCTGTGGAGCGCAGCTCGTTGGCCACGCGCTTGCGTTCGGCCTCCATACGGCGATAGACGGACTCGGTGATGGTCTCGGCATAGTCCACGCGAGTGATGCGCACATCGACGATGTCGACACCCCAGGGCTTGGAGCCGCGCACGGTTTCCAGCACTTCACGCTTGACGTCGGCCATCAGCGTTTCACGCTTGGAAGACAGCAGCTCACGCACGGTACGGCGGTTGATCTCTTCCTGAAAGGCATTGCGCACCACGCGGTTGAGCTGCATGGCACCGGCAGATTCATCCAGACCCACGTTACGGATGTATTCCGAAGGCTCGGAGATGCGCCAGCGCACATACCAGTCGATGACCACGCGCTGCTTTTCAGCCGTGAGCATGGGCTCGGTATCGGTGCTGTCGAGCGTCAGCAGACGCTTGTCGATGTAACGCACGTTCTGCAGCGGTGGCGGCAGCTTGAAGTTAAGCCCGGGCTCGGTGATCACTTCCTTGATCTGACCCAGCGCATAGACCACACCGAACTGACGCTGATCCACGACAAACAGGGTCGAGCTCAGCAAGGCCAGCACCACGAGAATGCTGGTGACAAAAAATCCGATTCGATTCACTGCATTCTCTCCTAGCGTGCGTCACGGTCACGGCTGCGCGCATCGCGGCTGCGGGCATCACCGGCGGGATTGGGTACTACACGTACGTTGGCTGGAGCCGAAGCTGCGCCGCCGGCAGCTGCATCACCCGACGCAGCGGGAGCAGCGGCGCTGCCACCCACGTTCTGCATGATCTTGTCCAGAGGCAGATACAGCAGATTGGAGCCCTGGCGCGACTCCACCAGAACCTTGGTCACGTTGGTGTAGACCTGCTGCATCGCATCGATGTAAAGACGGTCACGTGTGACCTGAGGAGCCTTCTGGTACTCGGAATACAGCGAACTGAAGCGTCCGGCATCACCCTGAGCCTGGGCCACGATCTTGGACTTGTAGGCAGCAGCCTCCTCACCCAGACGCGCCGCAGCACCCGCAGCACGGGGCACCACATCGTTGGCATAAGCCTGGGCCTCATTCTTGGCACGCTCACGCTCCTGACCAGCCTTGAGCACATCGTCAAACGAGGCCTGCACCTGCTCGGGCGGCCGCACGCCGCCTTGCTGCATATTGATGCCCACCACCTCAACGCCCACCTTGTAGCGATCCAGAATGGACTGCATCAGATCGCGCACTCGCGGCGCGATCTGGTCACGCTCCTCAGCCAGAGCCGCGTCCATCTTCATCTTGCCGACGACTTCACGCACGGCGGACTCTGCCACCTGGATCACGGCCTCGGAAGGACTGCGGCTTTCGAACAGCCAGGCTCGCGCATCGCTCAGGCGGTACTGCACGGCAAACTTGATCTCGACGATGTTCTCGTCCTCGGTCAGCATTGCCGATTCACGCAGCCCCGTGCTGCGCACGATGTTGTCGCTCCCCACTTCCGCAGAGCGAATCTGCGAAACATAGACCAGCTCATGCTTTTGAACGGGATAAGGCAGGCGCCAGTTGAAGCCCGCTCCCACGGTGCTCTTGTACTTGCCGAACTGCGTGATGACGGCCTGCTGGCCTTCCTGCACGATGAAAAAGCCCGTACCCAGCCAGATCAGCACAGCCACGCCGGCAATCAGGAAAATTCCTTTGCCGGGGTTGAAAGGCTCGCCAGGCTGACCGCCGCTGCGGCTGGGCGGCACACCACGGCCGTTGCCGGAGCCACCACCAAACAGGCCGGAAAGCTTGCGATTGAGATCACGCCACACCTCTTCCAGATCAGGCGGCTGGCCTTGCTGAGGAGAGGAAGGACGGGGTCGCTGCTCGGGTGCGGGCGGCATCGGAGGACGCTCCCCTTCGGGTGCCGAGCCGTCCGGCTTGGAGCCATCTTCGTTGTTGTTGTCGCCACGACCCCAGCGCGGATCGTTCAAATTGAACATCCCGCGAATGCGTTGCGGCAGCACCGCCAGGCGATGGACGCGTTGTGAAAAATTCATGCGAGACGTCTCTGTGTTTTCAAAAAGACATGGACCATGGCAAGCATTGTGCCCAATAGGAACGCAAGCCCCTAGTATTGCGCGTCGTCATCAGGGGACATCCAGTACGTATCGTCCTGCCCCTCGACTTCTTCGCGTGCCGCCTCTTCACGTACCTGCAAAACCCGGTCAGCCAACATCTGCCGCAG
>Ga0268257_1000950_pt1 | contig 28032 bp, 22 predicted proteins | sample AgamicAtPrz_FD_200249 | JGI IMG/M metagenome (GOLD analysis project Ga0268257, IMG submission 200249) | Agave microbial communities from Guanajuato, Mexico - At.P.rz (v2) (version 3) | ecosystem: Host-associated > Plants > Phyllosphere > Phylloplane/Leaf | place: Guanajuato, Mexico | collected... | reverse complement strand
GATGCAGACTGGTACATCAGGGTGATCAATGCGCAGCGGGAAATCAGCTCGCCCAGCAGCTGTGCCAGCACCTCGTTGCCCATGAGCTCGGCCATGCGCACGTGGAAGTCGCCCAGCAGCTCGGTGCATTGGCCCACGTCATTGGCTTCCATGGCTTTCTTCTCGGCAGCCACATGCGCCTTGAGTTCCAACAAGCGGGAAGGTGTCTGCTGCGCAGCAAAATTGCGCACCATCTCGGCCTCGAGCATGCGGCGCACGGCAAACACCTGGCGCGCCTCGTCCACCGAAGGCGTGGCCACAAAGGCACCGCGTGTAGGCTCCAGCTTGATCAGGCGGTTCTGTGACGCCCGAAACAAAGCCTGGCGAACCAGAGTGCGGGAAACGCCAAAGTGGTCGGCCAGCTTCTGCTCCGACAGCTTGGTACCTGGCATCAGTCGATGTTCAACAATTGCTTTGGTCAGACTTTCAGCGATAGACCAAGTGAGTGAGGTTTCCATTGCTTCATCATAGATCTTGAACTCAACACTTGTATACAACATCAATAAAGGAAAGCCTAGGTGTTCTCCCTTGATTCATCTTCGCAGTTCACCAAGCAACCGTCAGCGGACGATAAAGAGATAGCCCGCCCGGCCTGTTTGGCCTACTCTCCTCCCTCGAAGACCGAGCACTACATGGCCTTCTGCATGCAACCTTTGCCAGCTGCTATAACGAACACGGGCGAACTCTTCCACGCTGCAGAGCAACCACTTAGGCATGGTACGGTCGCATAAAATCAATTGAATGAGTACTCCAGTCATCACCAAAACCAAGATCGCCGAGCGTCTCATAGAGTCGATCCTCACAGCCAAGCTACGTCCGGGAGAGAAGCTGGGTGAACAGGACATTGCGGACTTATTTCAGGTCAGTCGAACCTTGGTCCGCGAGGCATTGATGCATCTGCAGACCCGAGGTTTTGTAGAGGTCCGATCCAGGGTTGGCTGGTATGTTGCAGAGCCTTCGTTTGAAGAGGCTCAGGAAACCTATGCGGCGCGGCGCGTCGTTGAGCCAGGCATGCTACGTGACGCTGGTCAGCCCTTGCAGACGACACTGAAGCGCCTGCGCAAACACATCGCGGAGGAACGCAAAGCCATTGCCTGTGGAGATGCGGAAGCTCGCAGCTGGCTGCTGGCCGACTTTCATATCTGCCTGGCCGAGTGTCTTGGCAATCGTTTTTTGACTTCCATGATGGTCGACCTCTCTGCAAGAACGACTCTGATTTCGGATCTATACCAATCGAAAACCGAGGCCAAGGTTTTCAATGACGATCATGCAGCCATCGTTGATGCACTGGCGGAAGGCGACAATATAAAGGCTGAACAATTAATGATTGCTCATATCGATGCCTTGGCATCGCGCCTTGATGAAAGCCTGATCGGTCGTCGCGGAGCCCGCAACCGACTACGCTCTATCCTGGCTCCTGAAGATTCGTCTTCAGCTAAATAAGTGCTTAGACGCCAACAGACTTCTTCGGCTGCAGCCGGATCGAGCCGCTCGGCCGCTTCGCTGATCTGGGCCCTAGTTCCCAACACTTCCTGGCGAGCCAGCATTGAAGCTCGAAGCGCTAGCCCTACCAAGGGCAATACCTGCGGCGATTGAGTTCGCCATCTGTGCCGGTGATGACTTACGCTTTCGCTGATAGCGCCGTGGAATGGGTTTCCTGCAAGAATTTCCAATGCCACTGAACGCAACGCTGCGCCAGTTTCCACAGTCCCTGCCGAACAGGCTGCCCAGCCATCTCCGCTGCTGCAACGTCTGGTGAATACAGCGGCCAAAGTCTTGGCCTTCGTTCCAACCGATCTCACAGCCATAGAAAAATCAGCGCCGATTACTCTTTAGCAAGCAATAGCGCTGCGATGCAAGCAGCCCCAATGCTGGCTTTGCAGCCGCTAAGAAATGACTGTGCTGCTCAGCTTCGAGGCTCTCTTCTAAGACACAGCAATTTGCACGGCGACCCGGCAGTGCCTAGCGGTGGTTGTCGGCGATTCATAGATAGTAGATAGAGATCCGCGCAAAACAGCCGTGATCAAAGTGTAGGTTCCCGCCTTCGCCTGTGACCGAAATGCCCGCCAGAGCTTGCTAAGCCTGATAGCGACCATTTTTCACCGCCCCCAAAGGATTGCGCCAAACCTGGATTCACTACCCATAGAACAAGGGTTCTTACTAGCGCCTTGAATTCATGCCTTGTATACATTGAATGCATGTCAGTGATGTGTTCAACGCGTCGCTGAACAAACTTGCTGAAACAGGTGTTCATGAGGCAAATTTGATTGGCTTCATGAGCTTCGGCAGCAAACACATGGCTGCAGGCTTGCATCGTCTGTGGCCGCTAATAACGGTAGACAAACATGGTCTTGCTCAGCCGAAATGAGGCCATGGCAAAGGGGCTCCACGGTGCACCCTGATGGAAGGCGGCATATGAACAACCTAGTACTGGACACCCATGGTGAGTCATTGACCTCGGGAGCCAACACCACAAGCCATAAGCGCGATAAAGGTCTGCCGGCCGGGGTTTCTCCCGCGCTGTACAACCATGATCTGGCTCCCACCTCGAAACAGGGACGCACCTGGGGCAGCTACAGCCTGTTCACCCTCTGGGCCAACGATGTACACAGCCTTGGCAACTACGCCTTTGCCATCGGTCTTTTCACGCTTGGGCTCGGTGGACATCAGATTCTGATGGCACTGCTGCTGGGTGCCGCATTTCTGTTCGTACTGCTGTCCCTCTCCGGCTTTATGGGGACCCGCACAGGAATCCCTTTTCCGGTGATGAGCCGCATCAGCTTCGGTACACGCGGCGCTCAGATTCCTGCACTGATCCGCGGCGGAGTCGCCATTGCTTGGTTTGGCATTCAAACCTATCTGGCATCCATGGTGCTCGACGTGATGCTGATCACGCTGTTTCCCGGCTTGCAGTCGCTGAAAGAGCAAATCGTGCTGGGCCTGCCACTGCTGGGCTGGATCAGCTTTTCCATTCTGTGGGTTGTGCAGGTGCTCATTGCCTGCTGGGGCATGGAGAGCATACGAAAGTACGAGGCCTTTGCGGGACCGGTGATTCTGCTGACCTTCATTGCCCTGGCAGGATGGATCTTCTACAGCGCCAAATGGACCCTGCATTGGTCTGCCCCGTTTGCAAGCAGCGGCGGAGCCATGTGGCTGCAGATCCTGGGCGCTGCTTCGCTATGGGTGGCGATCTACGGGACCTTCGTGCTGAACTTCTGTGATTTCACACGCGCCGCTACCTCAAGCAGCGCCGTGGTGAAAGGCAATTTCTGGGGCATTCCGATCAATATGCTGATCTTCGGCCTGATCGTGGTCATCCTGACAGGCGGCCAGCTTGCCATCGACGGCACGCTGATTCAAAGCCCGACCGACATCGTCCAGAACATTCCCAATAAGCCGCTGTTGATGTTGGCCAGTCTTTCGCTGCTGATCTTGACCATTGCCGTGAACCTGATGGCCAATTTCGTGGCTCCTGCCTTGGCGCTGGCCAACCTCATGCCCAGGCATCTGAACTTTCGCCGGGCAGCTCTTGTCAGCGCAGTCCTCGGCTTCGTGATCCTGCCCTGGAACCTCTACAACTCTCCGCTGGTCATCGTCTACTTCCTGGGCGGACTAGGTTCATTTCTGGGTCCGCTGTTCGGCATCGTGATGGCCGACTACTGGCTGATCCGCAAACAGCGTGTGAATGTGCCGGCGCTCTATACACACGACCCTGCAGGCCCCTATCACTACCGCAATGGCATCAATCCCAAGGCAATTCAGGCCCTGATTCCCTCGTCCCTGATCTCGCTGCTCTTTGCGTTCCTGCCGACCTTGCAATCGCTGTCCCAGTTCTCCTGGTTCATCGCAGCCGGACTAGGCGCCCTGTTCTATTGGATGGTTGCACCAAAAGGCCTCACCTACGAAGACCAGGATGGCGAAGCCATTTCCGTAGCCTCCGCCAAGCACTGAGAAAGAAAGTTAAAAATCATGCGCATTTTGATCGTGAACGTGAATACCACCGAGTCGATGACCCATGCCATCGGCATGCAGGCTCAGAAAGTCGCTGCGCCAGGCACAGAGATAGTCGCTCTGACTCCGCGCTTTGGAGCCGAGTCGGTTGAGGGGAATTTCGAGAGCTATCTTGCCGCGGTCGGAGTTATGGATGCGGTGATGAGCTATGGCCAACCCTTTGACGCCGTCATTCAAGCTGGCTACGGTGAGCATGGCCGCGAAGGCCTGCAGGAGTTGCTGGACGTTCCGGTGGTGGATATCACCGAGGCAGCGGCCACGGCTGCCATGTTCCTGGGCCACAAATACTCTGTGGTCACGACGCTGGATCGCGCTGTGCCATTGATCGAGGATCGACTCAAGCTCGCTGGCCTGAACGACCGCTGCGCATCGGTTCGCGCCAGTGGCATGGCTGTGCTGGAGCTGGAGACCCAACCCGAGCGTGCGGTCGAAGCGATTGTTCGCCAGGCCGGCCTTGCCGTCAGCGAAGACCATGCGGAAGTCATTTGCCTTGGCTGTGGAGGTATGGCCGAGCTGGATGCCAAGATCCGCGAACTCACCGGTGTGCCGGTAGTCGATGGTGTGGCAGCAGCCGTGACCATTGCCGAGTCGCTCGTGCGTCTGGGTCTGAGCACATCCAAGGTACGAACCTACGCCCCGCCCCGCGCCAAGCGTGTGACGGGCTTCCCCTTCACCGGTCACACCCCTGGATTAACTGCCCGGAGTTTTGCGAATGCTTCCAAGTCTCTCGCATCAGTCAAGCAAATGTCCTGATGAATAGTCTTCGGTGCCTCGAAGAATTCCGGGGTGATGAGCCGAAACGGCCCTGAAAACAAGACCATGGCATGGTCGATGCCTCAGGTCATTCGACATGACCCGGCCTTGCCGTACCAACATACAAAAAAGCGCTTCATTGAAGCGCCTTTTTTGTTCTGTGAGGCTCAAGGGCTCACACAAAGCCGTCGAGAGGGCCGCTTCACGCGGTCAGTCCGGACCCAGCCTCGTGCACTCAGGCAAAAAGATATCCCGAAGCGCGAAATCAAAGGCAGTGTGCCACGGCGACACCAGACAGATTGCCATTGCCGTCAAGTCACCATTCAAGGTCAGTTCGACAGTTGCAGGGTTGATCGCATTACCAGCTATCAGTTGCCCAGTCTGCCCGGTCAAGGAAGACTCAAGTCCATACCGAGCATCCTGGCGAGGCCAAAGGTAAAGAGCAACACACCCAGCAGTGCGAGCAGGAAGATGGCTGCCAGCTTGGCACTCGTGCGTAGTAACGCGCGCCTGTCCACGCCCTTCTTCCCTTGGTCGTAATGCCACTTGATGGCGAAGAACATGCATGTGCCGAAGATGAGCACCTTGAACGTTACGAAGACTACAGGGACCCAATCGATCATTTTGAGAATTTCCAGCCTATGACTGACACTGTCTGTTGCGAGGAGCACACCTCCCGGGCGCGAGAGGCAAAAACGTCAACGATTGCCATACAAGAGTGATGTCGCTGCCGTGTCAGGGCATATTACTTAAAAGCAATTTCCATACATTGAGACAAAATGTATGCATATGAAAGCCATACAAGATGACCGTTTGCCCGCGTGGTTGCCGCGATTGTCCACGGATGGCGGCCCGCGTTTTCTGCAGATTGCAGATGCCTTGCAGGCAGCCATGGCAGACGGATCCTTGAGTCCAGGCGACCGTCTACCTCCACAGCGCCAATTGGCGGCACAACTGGACATCGACCTGACAACGGTCACGCGCGCATATGACGAAGCCAGGCGCCGCCACCTGCTGGAAGGCCGTGGCGCCCGAGGCACCTATGTCGCAGCACCGAAAGTCGAACTGACAAATATCCTCGACCTGGGCATGAATACCCCGCCGTCGCCCGACGGTGTGGACTTTGACGATATGTTGAAGCAAGGCCTGTCCCAGGTGCTGATGAGGGCAGATGCCAACCTGCTGATGACTTACCACCTGGGCGGAGGGAGCGACTCCGACCGCAAGGCGGGAGCCAGATGGCTTGAGCCCATGCTTGGGAAGCTGGATCCAGAGCAGGTTGTTGTCTGCCCAGGCGCTCAAGCGGCGATCGCTGCATTGATTCTTGCGCAGACCAAGCCTGGCGATGTAATCCTGGCTGAACCGATGGTTTATCCGGGCCTACGCACCGCAGCGACACAGTTCGGCCGACGCATCGCTGCAGTGGACGCGGATCAACACGGGATGGTGCCCGAAGCGCTTGAGCAGGCGTGCCACGAGCACAAGCCTGGGCTGATCTATCTCAATCCGACATTGCAGAACCCGACAAGCATCACCATTCCTGAGCACCGGCGCAGAGAACTCGCCAGCATCGCGAAGCGCTGCAATGTACGCATTGTCGAAGATGACCCCTATTGGCTGCTTGCCGATGCCCCGCCGCCGCCTATTGCCTTCTTCGCTCCAGGGCAGGTGTGCTACATCTCGACCCTGTCGAAATGCCTGACTCCGGGCTTGCGCGTGGCATTCGTTCTCGTCCCTGATATGCACGAACGCGAACGCTTTCTCGGCGCGCTCAGATCATTTGCGCTGATGGTCGCGCCTCTGACGGCTGCATTGGCCACGCAGTGGATCTTCGATGGTTCGGCAGCTGAATTGATGGAAGGAGTGCGCAAGGAGGCCCGTCTGCGCCACTGGATGGCCAGAGACATTCTGGCGGGACGTTACATCGGCGCCGGAGACGGCCTGCATGTATGGCTCGAGTTGCCAAGCTACTGGAGCTCCTCGCAGCTTGCTCGTGCCGCAGACAGCGAAGGCATAGCAGTCACGCCGGCGGAGGCATTCGCCACTGGCAAAAGCTCCGTAAACGCCATTCGCATCTCTTTGGGCAGCATCAAGGACCGTGCACGCTTGCAAGCCGGTCTTCACCGGCTGTCTCATCTGCTGGCGCGACAGCCCGATTCGCTGATTCCCGCCGTGGTCTAGCATCAAGCAAGCGGTTTGTTGCGTCGCAGGCATGCGTCCTTACTAGCGATTCCGCAGCCTCCAGCCAGCGGATATCCAAAGTCATCGCGCTTCTGGCTCCGTGACTCCCACAGCCATGTCTTCGCCAAAGCCTTGCTCGTGAAAGTCTGCGCCTCTGTGTGCAAAATACTGCCCTTATCTTTTGGCCGAGTCTGTGCCTTATAGGAAGTAGAGCCACCGGCCTTCTTCTTTGCCGTAAATGACCCCGCTTGCTCCGGTGCTCCATGTTCTTTTTGGAGCGCCGAATGTAGCACTGGAATATGAACGTCGGGACTTCTCGGGGGAGATCGGTGCTACAAAACAGTGCTCCAAGCTCCATGGAATGCGCGATGAACGATCAGATATACAAGCAAAATCAACAAGTTAATTCGATGTGGCGCATGTCAGTGGCCCCTATGATGGACTGGACAGACAAGCATTGCCGCTACTTCCACCGTCTGCTCAGCCAGCACACCCTGCTCTATACCGAAATGGTGACCACCGGTGCTCTGGTGCATGGCGATGTGGCCCGCCATCTGCGTTTTGAAGCCGAGGAACATCCAGTGGCACTGCAACTGGGAGGCTCGGAGCCGGCCGATCTGGCGCACAGCGCGCGCCTGGGCGAGCAGTGGGGCTATGACGAGATCAATCTCAACTGCGGCTGCCCTAGCGAACGCGTGCAGCGCGGTGCTTTCGGCGCCTGTCTGATGAACGAGGCCGCACTGGTGGCCGATTGCGTCAAGGCCATGGCAGATGCGGTGTCCGTGCCCGTCACTGTCAAGCACCGAATCGGCATCGACAAGATCGAAAGCTACGATTTTGTGCGCGACTTCGTCGGGACCGTTGCCGACGCGGGTTGCCAGGTGTTTGTGGTTCACGCTCGCAATGCCTGGCTCAAAGGCCTCTCTCCCAAGGAAAACCGTGAGATTCCGCCGCTGCGCTATGAAGTTGTGGCACAGCTCAAGCGCGACTTTCCGGGCCTGACCATCGCCGTCAACGGCGGCATCAAGACCGATGATGTGGTGCAGCAGCAATTGCAGCAGGTCGATGGCGTCATGGTGGGCCGCGAGGCCTATCACAACCCCTGGTGGATGGCGTCCTGGGATGCTCTTTACTATCAGGATGAGAGCAAAGAGCGCACGCGTGAGCATATTGAAGAGCAGATGGTGCTGTATATGGAGCGCGAAGCACGCGAGCATGGCACGCACTGGTATTCGATTGCCCGACATATGCTCGGTCTGCGCAACGGTCTTGCCGGTGCGCGCCGCTGGCGTCAGGTCTGGAGCGACCACCGCCTCAAGACCCTGCCGCCGCACGAGGTGATGAAACTGGCCCGCACCAAGCCGAACGAAATCCAGCAGGAAGCCGCAGAGCAGATGCTATGACCCTGCATGAAAAGCTGACTTTGGTCAGCTTTTTTACTTTCAGACGCTGCGAAATCCGGCCTTCGTTGCGCAATCCCCGCAGATCCGGAGTTTGAAGGGAATTCACTACTTCGCATGTCAAACTCTGCTGTTATATTGCACTGCAACATAACCCGCAAAAGTGCCTCCGATGCTCTATCAGATCTACGAAATGCAGCGCGCAATGGTCGAGCCATTTGCAGACTTTGCCCAGGCCGCGTCCAAGTTCTACAACAACCCTCATTCGGTCTTTAGCCAGGTGCCCTTGGCCCAGCGCATGGCTGCGGGCTTCAACCTGATGTATCGCCTGGGCAAGGACTACGAAAAGCCCGAGTTCGATCTGCATAACGTCGAGGTCAACGGCGTGGATGTCACCATTCGCGAACGTGTAGAGATCGACAAGCCGTTTTGCGAACTGCGCCGCTTCAAGCGCTTCTCCGACGACCCTGAAACGTTGGATCTCATGCTCAGCCAGCCTGTGGTCCTGATCGTGGCTCCACTCTCAGGCCACTACGCCACCTTGCTGCGCGACACCGTGCAAAGCATGCTCGGAGGCCACAAGGTCTATATCACCGACTGGAAGAACGCCCGCATCGTGCCGCTGTCCGAGGGCGAATTCCACCTGGACGACTATGTGAACTATGTGCAGGAGTTCATTCGCTATCTGCAAGGGCGCTATGGCCAGTGCCATGTGGTCAGCGTCTGCCAGCCCACGGTGCCGGTGCTGGCAGCGGTTTCGCTGATGGCCAGCCGTGGCGAAGTCACGCCGCTGTCCATGACCATGATGGGCGGGCCCATCGATGCGCGCCGCTCGCCAACGGCAGTGAACAACCTGGCCGAGACTCGCAGCTACGAATGGTTCGAGAACAATGTCATTTACGAAGTACCTAACAATTACCCCGGTGCCGGCCGCCGTGTCTACCCAGGCTTTTTGCAGTACTCAGGCTTTGTGGCCATGAATCCCGACCGCCACGCCAACAGTCACTACGACTATTTCAAGGACCTGATCAAGGGCGACGAGGCCAGCGCCGAGCATCACCGCAAGTTCTATGACGAGTACAACGCGGTACTGGACATGGACGCCGACTACTACCTGGAAACCATCGCCACCGTGTTTCAGGAATACAAGCTGGTCAAGGGCACCTGGGAAGTCAGGAACGAGCAAGGCAAGCCCGAGCTGGTGCGCCCGCAGGACATCAGGAACACGGCCTTGCTGACGGTTGAAGGCGAGCTGGACGATATTTCGGGTGCCGGCCAGACCCGTGCCGCCCATGATCTGTGTGCCGGCATCGCTGCCGAGGCACGCCAGCATATCGAAGTGCAAGGCGCGGGCCATTACGGCATCTTCAGCGGCAGCCGCTGGCGCAAGACCGTCTACCCCCAGGTACGTGACTTCATCCTGTCCCACCAGCCAGCCAGCGCCACGGCCGCCAGCGCCGCCGGTCACCTGAGCAGCGTCAGCGATGATGGGCCCGAGCTGGAAAGCAATGAAGCCCATGCCGACAAGCCTGCCAAGACTGCGAAAACAGGTCAAAATAGCGCCCCTGCCCAGAAAGGACGCGGCTCCCACCGCGCCAGGGCGTAAAGGCTCACCAGACCAGAATGAACTCATCCCTGTCCGCAGCCTCTTCGCTTCAAGCATTGGCTGCGAACATTGATGCAGCCCTGCCCCAGACACAGTGCACGCGCTGCGGTTATCCCGACTGCGCGGCCTATGCCCAGGCCATTGCAAGCGGAGAAGCCGCCATCAACCAATGCCCCCCCGGCGGCCAGGAGGGCGTGCGCCGCCTGGCGTCCATCACCGGCAGGCCGGAGTTGCCGCTCAATGCCGAGAACGGCCTGGAGGCACCCCGCGCCCTGGCCGTGATCGACGAAGCTTGGTGCATAGGCTGCACGCTGTGCATCAAGGCCTGCCCTACCGATGCGATTCTGGGTGCCAACAAGCGCATGCATACCGTGATTGCCGAGCATTGCACGGGCTGCGAGCTATGCATTCCTGTTTGCCCGGTCGACTGCATAGAACTGGTCAATGCCAGCGCCGACGCCACGGGCTGGTCCGCCTGGAGCGCTGCCCAGGCCGGGCATGCCCGCAGCCGCTATGGCGTACATCTGCAGCGCACGGGCCGAAAGGCCAATGCGCCGGTGCGCACCACGGCGCAGCCCGTGGCAGCAGAAACCGGCGCTCAAGCCGTCACCACAACAGCGCCAGCCCAGGACAAAAAGGCGGCGATTGCCGCCATTCTGGCCAAGGCCAAGGCTCAGCGCGCCCAGATTTGATACTAAACAAGCCCTATCGCTTATATAAAGCGCCAGCAGCTCTTTATTTGATAGCACTCTCTGGGACTGCAAAGCTCTACCGGGGGTTTCACTAGGCGCCGACCAGACTCTTGTAGACGCCACAACCCCAGTAGAGGCCTGCGTGCTTGCAGACATAGGACATCTTGGTCTGCACCTGCTGAGTGCTGGGGTTGATGTAGTCGTATTCCACCCAGCCTGGGCGAAGTTCGGCCTGGGCCATGATATCGGCCATCAGGCGATCGCCGTCGATACCGGGTACGTCCTGCACACGCAGCCCCACTTTGGCCGGATTGCCGCCGAAGGCCCGGTACTCCCCTTGAGAAGACAGGGCAAATACATACATATCGCGGTCGTGAAACGGCTGCGCAGGATCGGAGACGACCTGTAGCAGGCTAGCGACACTCGAGGAGCTTCTGGCTTGCCGCATGGTCGCATTCACCAGCGCCACGGCCTCCTCTGCCGTGCCCTGTTGCAACCTGAAGCGCGACACTGCGCCCGACAGGTGCTGAGCACGCAGCTGCAACTCCTGCGCCTGCTGCAGCGCCTGGCCCACCATCTGGGCGTTGTGCTGGGTGATTTCATCGATCTGGTGCACGGCATTGCTGATTTCGTGAAGCCCAGTACTCTGGCTGCTGGCCGAGTCCGAGATCTCCCCCATATGGCTCACCACGTCGTGAACGGCCCGCGTCACCCCCTGGATTTCCTCAACTGCGCCGCGCAGCAGCTGCGTGCTCCGTCCGACCTGCTGCACGGTTTCGCCGATCAGTTGCCGAATCTCCTTGGCTGCCTCCGCGCTACGCTGGGCCAGCGTACGTACCTCGCTGGCCACCACGGCAAAACCGCGCCCCTGCTCGCCGGCTCTGGCCGCCTCCACCGCCGCATTGAGCGCCAGAATATTGGTCTGGAAGGCAATACCGTCGATCACCCCGATGATTTCCCGCATGCGCCCGGCATTGCGCTCGATCAGTTCCACCGACTGCACCGCATGCTGCATGGCTTGGGCGCCTTGGTCGGCAGCCAGGCGCACTCCGTCGGCGCGGCCATGGGCCGCCTTGCTCACCTCCGCATTGTGCTGAACCGCCGCCGTGAGCTGCTCGACACTGACCACGGTCTGCGCCAGATTGCTCGCCTGCGTCTCGGTACGCTTGGAAAGGGCCTGATGGTCCTTGACCATACTCTGCCCGGCCTCGGCTACCAGGGCCGCGTTGCTGCGGACATCGGCCACCATGGCCGACAACGCATGCACCATGGACCCGGTAAGGCTTGATGCCGCCCGCTCATGGCTCAGCTCTGCGACTGCGCTCATGCTCAGGTCTCCTTCGGCGACCTTTTCCAGCGCCAGCTGCATGTTCTGCCACTGCTGTTGCCAGCTCTTGTGAAGAGCGCCCAGCCACAGCAGCACTCCCAGGGCCCACAATGACAAACAGCCCAGTTGCAAGCTTGCGCTGAGCCCCAGCGCGGACAAAACAGGCCCGGCAAGCAGCCATGGCAGCCCTATCCACAGCAAGCCGGAATTCCTCACTCGTACGCGGTTTTTTTTGTCGGGCAAGATGCGCTTTTGCATTGCCAGTCTCCATTCGTTTTTTGTTGTTGACTTCGTTTGCTGACTTCGCAGCTTGTTCACGGTAGCCACTTGCTCTGTCACCCAGCTTACGTAACAAATTGCAATTTCCGGAGCCTGCAAACCCGCAAATTCGAAGCCATGAGCACTGTTTTCTCATGCGAAAATGGCATCAGCCCATAATGTGTCACTATGAATCCCCTGCTCTCGCGCTTACAGCCTTATCCATTTGAACGTCTTCGCCAACTGTTTGCCTCTGCCAAGCCGCCTGAGGGCCTGCGCCCCATCAGTCTGGGCATTGGAGAGCCGCGCCATGCCACGCCAACGTTCATTGAAAAAGCACTGAGCAGCGAACTGCAGGGCCTTTCCGTCTACCCCGCCACCGCAGGTCTGCCAGCCCTGCGCCAGGCCTGCGCCCAATGGGCCAACCGACGCTATGGCATCGAACTGGATGCCGCGACCCAGGTTCTGCCCGTCAATGGCTCGCGCGAAGCCCTGTTTGCCTTCACCCAGGTGGTGGTGGACAGCACCCGGGCCGGTGCGCGCGTCATCTGCCCCAACCCCTTCTACCAAATCTACGAAGGTGCGACGCTGCTGGCCGGGGCTACCCCCTATTACGCCGCCAGCGATGCCGCGCGCAACTTCGCCGTGAACTGGGATGCCGTGCCCGAAGAGGTATGGCAGAACACGCAGATGATTTTTGTCTGCTCACCCGGCAATCCCACGGGCGCCGTGATGCCGCTGGGCGAATGGGAAAAGCTGTTTGCCCTGTCCGACAAGCACGGCTTTGTGATTGCCAGCGACGAGTGCTACAGCGAGATCTACTTCCAGGAGGAAGCTCCTCTGGGCGGCCTGGAAGCGGCACAAAAGCTCGGTCGCCATGATTTCAAGAATCTGGTGATGTTCACCAGCCTGTCCAAGCGCAGCAATGTGCCAGGATTGCGCAGCGGCTTTGTCGCGGGCGATGCGGCCCTGCTCAAGTCCTTCCTGCTCTACCGCACCTATCACGGCGGCGCCATGAGCCCTGTGGTGCAGACGGCATCGGTCGCTGCCTGGGGCGACGAAGCCCATGTGCAGGAAAATCGCCGCCTGTACCGCGAGAAGTTTGCCCAGGTCACGCCCGTGCTGTCCAAGGTCATGGATGTCAAGCTGCCCGATGCCAGCTTCTACCTCTGGGCCGGCATTCCGCCGCAATTGGGCATGGATGATGCACAATTCGCCAAAGAGCTGTATATTCATACAGGCGTGACAGTTTTACCGGGAAGCTATCTGGCGCGCGAGGCCCATGGATTCAACCCCGGGGCTAACCGCATCCGAATGGCTCTGGTGGCCGAAACGGCAGAATGCCTTGAAGCAGCTCAGCGTATTGCCCAGTTCATCGAGTCCCGCACACGCTGATTTCCAACCAAGGTCTGCCTTGCGCAGGCCTGATGACTCAACGATTCACCTCAACTTTCGATCTTTGACCGAAAACATCATGACGCAACAACTGCAATCCATCATCGACAACGCCTGGGACAACCGTGCCAATATCTCGCCTTCCGCCGCCCCCAAGGAAGTGGTGGATGCCGTGGAGCACGTGATTGCCGAACTCAACGACGGCAAGCTGCGCGTGGCCACCCGCGAAGGTGTGGGCCAGTGGACGGTGCACCAGTGGATCAAGAAGGCAGTGCTGCTGTCATTCCGCCTTAAAGACAATGCGCTGATCAACGGCGGCGCCCTGAACTTCTTCGACAAGGTGCCTACCAAGTTCGAAGGCATGAGCGAAGCCCAGATCGCTGCCACCGGCGTGCGCGTGGTGCCTCCTGCCGTGGCCCGTCGTGGCTCCTTCATCGCCAAGGGCGCCATCCTGATGCCTTCCTATGTGAACATCGGCGCCTATGTGGACGAAGGCACCATGGTCGACACCTGGGCCACCGTGGGCTCCTGCGCCCAAGTGGGCAAGAACGTGCACCTGTCTGGTGGCGTGGGCCTGGGCGGCGTGCTCGAGCCCCTGCAAGCCAACCCCACCATCATTGAAGACAACTGCTTCATCGGCGCTCGCTCCGAAGTGGTCGAAGGCGTGATCGTGGAAGAGAACTCGGTTCTGGGCATGGGCGTCTACATCGGCCAGTCCACCCCTCTGTTCAACCGCGAAACCGGCGAAATCACTTACGGCCGCGTGCCCAGCGGCTCGGTGGTGGTCAGCGGCAACATTCCCAAGCAGACCAAGGATGGCAAGGACTACTCCATGTATGCCGCCATCATCGTCAAGCGTGTAGATGCACAGACCCGCTCCAAGACCAGCATCAACGACCTGCTGCGCGACTGATAGGCGCCCGGCCATGCTCGCTCCGCCCTGGTGCGGAAGCTGCACCGGCCAGCCCTGGACAAAAGCCTGCCCGCTCATGAGCGCGCAGGCTTTTTTCATGCCCAAGGTCGGCTTTGGGCGTCATGCACCATCTGTACCGATTGGACACGCGCTAACATGCGCAGACAGAGAGGCTGCGCAAAAGAGGATGAAGAGCAAATGAGCACCATGGAAAAAATTCTGCGTCTGATGTCCGAGAAAAAGGCATCGGACGTGTATCTCTCCGCCCGCGCCCCTGCGCTGATCAAGATCAACGGCATCTGCATCCCCATCAACAATCAGGAACTGCCGGTCGAAGCTCCGCTGGCCTTGCTCTCCGAAGTCGTCAAGCCCGAAGCCATCGAAGAGCTCAAGCAGACTGGCGAGCTGAACATGGCGATCCCCATGAGCGGCATCGGCCGCTTCCGTATCAGCGCCATGCGCCAGCGTGGCTCCTATGCGGTGGTCGTACGCTTTATCTCGTATCAGATTCCGTCGCGCAATGAACTGAATCTGCCCGGCATCGTCAGCGAACTGGTCATGGAAAAACGTGGCCTGGTGCTGGTGGTGGGCGCAACGGGCTCGGGCAAGAGCACGACGCTGGCGACCATGATCGAAGAGCGCAACGAAAAGCTCACCGGCCACATCCTGACGGTGGAAGACCCCATCGAATTCCAGTTCCGCAACAAGAAATCGATTGTCAACCAGCGTGAGGTCGGCACCGATACCAGTACCCTTGCGACTGCACTCAAGAACGCGCTGCGCCAGGCACCCGATGTCATTTTGATCGGCGAAATCCGCGACCGCGAAACCATGTCGGCCGCGCTGGCCTACGCCCAGTCCGGTCACCTGTGCCTGGCCACTCTGCACGCCAACAACAGCTATCACACGCTCAACCGCATCCTGTCCTTTTTCCCCGAGGAAGTGCGGCCCAGCATGCTGGGCGAGCTGGCAGCCTCGCTCAAGGCAGTGATCTCCCAGCGCCTGGTCCGCGCCGTCGACGGCACGCGCGTGCCGGCCGTGGAGGTGATGCTCAACACCAAGCTCATCAGCGACATGATCGTCAAGGGCGACTTCGGCGGCGTCAAGGAGGCCATGGAAAAATCCATGGCAGAAGGTTCTCAGACCTTTGAGGAAGCACTGGCGGCGCTGGTGCGCAGTGGCACAATTGAGCGCAACGAAGCGCTGGCCTATGCCGACTCGCCCACGAACCTGATGTGGCGTATGGATAATGACGTCAGCCATGCGGCCACTGCTGTCAAAGCTCCGGCCATCACCGATGTGATCCTGCCCGGCGATGACGATATGCCGTCCTTCACGGAAATCACCCTGGATGTCAGAACCGCCTGAAGCCGCCCGCCAAGGCGGCTTTGGCATTGTTTTAGTTTCAAGCCCTCTCCCTACATGTCCCGGACCCTGCAACTGACCGAGCAGCTCATCAGCCTGCCCTCCGTCACTCCCGAAGATGCTGGCTGCCTTGAGCTGCTCGCCGATGCCCTGATGCCCATGGGCTTTGCCTGCGAGCGGCTGGACAGCGGCCCCGCAGACTTCCGCGTACAGAATCTGTGGGCAAAACGCTCTCCAGCGCTTTCGCAGTCTACGCAAGGCGCTATCAATTCAGATAGATCTGTGCTGGTCTTTGCCGGGCATACCGATGTGGTGCCACCTGGTCCGCTCAAGGAATGGACCAGCCCGCCTTTTGTGCCCATGCACCGCGACGGCAAGCTCTATGGCCGCGGGGCCAGCGATATGAAGACCTCCATCGCGGCCTTTGTCGTGGCACTGGAAGAGTTTCTGCAAGCCACGCCCGAGCCTGCCTTTGACATCGCGCTGCTGCTGACCAGCGACGAGGAAGGCCCCTCGATCGACGGCACCAAGGTCGTGGTCGAGCAGCTACGCCAACGCGGCGAGCGCCTGGACTGGTGCATTGTGGGCGAGCCCACCTCGGTCAAACAGACCGGCGACATGATCAAGAACGGCCGCCGCGGCACCATGAGCGGCAAGCTCACCGTCAACGGCGTACAAGGCCATATCGCCTATCCGCAACTGGCACGCAATCCCATTCACGAGGCCCTGCCTGCACTTGCCGAGCTCGCCGCCACGGTCTGGGACCAGGGCAATGCCTTCTTCCCGCCCACCAGCTGGCAGATCAGCAATATCCATGGCGGCACGGGCGCCAGCAACGTCATTCCCGGCCACGTGGTGATCGACTTCAATTTCCGTTTCTGCACCGAGTCCAGTTCCGACTCCCTGCAAAAGCGCGTGCATGAAATCCTGGACCGTCACGGCGTCGAATACTCGCTGATCTGGACCGTGGGCGGCCAGCCCTTTTTGACCACGCCGGGCACGCTGGTGCAGGCCGTGCAGGCCGCCATCAAGGATGAGACCGGACTGGATACCGAGCTGTCCACCACCGGTGGCACCAGCGATGGCCGCTTCATCGCCCAGATCTGCCCCCAGGTCATCGAGATGGGTCCGCCCAATGCCAGCATCCACAAGATCGACGAGCACATTGCCGTGGCCGATATCGAGCCGCTGAAGAACATTTACCGCAAGACGCTGGAGCAACTCCAGCGCCAGCAGACCGCATCCCAGACCGCATGAGCACTACCAGCACAACCCTGATTTCCGGCAACACTGTTGCCGAACTGATTGCCAGCGGCACCCAGGCGCTCACCGCTGCCGGCGTGGCTTTTGGTCATGGCACGGCCACGGCCGAAGACGAAGCGGCCTGGCTGGTGCTCTGGAAGCTGGGCCTGCCTCTGGACAGCGAGCTCACTCCAGGCGCTCCGGGATCTGTCGCAAATCAGCCTGTTTCCCTTGATATACAAGCGCAAACTGCTACGCTTTTTGATGAGCGCATCCGCAGCCGCAAGCCCGCCGCCTATCTGACGAACGAAGCCTGGCTGGTAGGAGTGCCCTTCTACATCGACGAACGCTCCATCGTGCCGCGCAGCTTCATCGCGGAGCTGCTGGCCGACGGCAGCATCGACGGCTGGCTGTCCGACAAGACCCTGCAGGTGCTGGATCTGTGCACCGGCAACGGCTCCCTGGCCTGCCTGGCCGCCATGGCCTATCCCGAAGTCCGGGTGACCGGAGCCGACATCTCGACCGATGCCCTGGCCGTCGCGCGCATCAATGTGGACAAGCATGGGCTGCAGGATCGCGTGACGCTGCTGGAGAGCAACGGCATGGGCCAGGTGCCCGGCCCCTGGGATCTGGTGCTGTGCAACCCGCCCTATGTGAACTCCGACAGCATGGGCAAGCTTCCCGCCGAGTACCAGGCCGAACCCGAGCTGGCCCTGGCCGGCGGTACCGACGGCATGGACTTCATCCGCCAATTGCTCCAGGATCTGCCTGCGCGCCTGAACAAGGATGCCGTGGTGGTGCTGGAAATCGGCAATGAAAAGCCATACTTCGAGGCCGCCTTCCCTGATCTGCCCGTGTTCTGGCTCGACACCAGTTCGGGTGACGAGCAGGTTCTGCTGATTACCGAAGAGGCCCTGCGCCAATGGTCCGACAACGCGCTGTCCTCATAAAGGCAGACGCTGTCAGCCAAAAAGGCCCGGTCGAACCGGGCCTTTTTTCTTGTTGCCGCCGCCAGACCGGCGCTGTCAATACGCCATGATGCGTGTGGCCAGCTTGGAGATCGGCGTGCGTATCAGTCCCTCGACCCTGGTCGGCAACAGCATGGGTTTGAGCAACATGCGCACGGCCAGATCGGCAGGCAGACGGCGGCTGACCAGCTCGTAGATGCGCTGGGCCATGTCCTCGAAGCGCGTGCTGCCATCGGCAAAATAACGCCCCTTGTGCGCCCAGACATGTCGCAGTGCGATATCCGAATCGCTCTCGCGCAGCTCCTTGAGACGGCCGTACAGTGCCTTGGCAATGCGAGCACGGCCCACGGGCGACTGCTGCTGCAGCTCCTTGAAGTACTTGAGGAAATGCTTGAAGTGGTTGACCTCGTCATTTCGGACATTGCCCAGCAACTCGCTGAGCACCGGCTCGTCGCTGAGCTCGCGCAAGGTGTGATAGTAGGCCGTGGTGCCGGTCTCCACCACGCAGCGCGCCACCATTTCCAGCCGCGGGTCGGGATAGAGCTCCTCCATGGTGCACAGCTGCGAATATTCGGCGAAAAAGCTGTCGTAGGCTTGCTGCCAGGGAAACTCCGGCCATACGGCCTCCACATAGGCCCGAAGCGCGCGCCCGTGTTGCAGTTCCTCGAACTCCCATTGATCCTTGAGCCAGACCGCGATTTCGGGCCAGGCCGCGTAATGCTCCGCGAGGTTGGCCGCGTAGGTATCCGAGCCGGTTTCGATGAACGAGGCGCTCATCAGCAGAAAGAAAAGATCCTGATTGTGCTCTATGGCGCGGCGATCGATGGCAGAGAAGTCAATGTCTTCAATGCGCCAGTGGGCAGAGCCGTTTCTGCTCGAAGTGGTTGAAGGTGAAGAGAGGGACACGTTTTGCTGCATCAGTTGTAGGACCGACATACTGAATCTGTCGGACTTCAGACTTAGAGATATGCCATCTTGTCGACATTTGGCCCTTGCGCCATGTCAGATTACGCCGACATTACAGGAGGCTAACAATTCTTCAAATAGCCTTCTACAGGCTTTCACACCAGCCTTCAAGCTGATTTTTTAAGTGGCAACCATGGATCTTCGCGGGCTTCGCTATTTCATCACCGTGCTGGAGGCTGGCTCGATCTCGCGGGCAGCTCATTCCCTCTATGTGGCTCAGCCGGCACTGACCACGCAGATCAAGAAGCTGGAGTCCGAGCTCGGCATCCAGTTGCTGGAGCGAACCCATGCGGGAGTCACGGCCACACCAGCGGGCAGCCAGCTATACGAGGATGCCCGCCGCCTGCTCTCCGATGCCGACGCCATGTGCGAACGCCTGCAGCGCCTGCCCATGGGGCCGGAAGGCTCGGTCAGCATTGCCATGCCGTTCCTTCTGACCGGACTGCTCATGGGACCGGTGATTGCCGGCCTTCGTCAGAGCCACCCGCGCATCCGGGTGTTTGTGCTCGACGACTCCAGCCTGATGGTGCAAAAAGCCATGCTGGAGCGTCGCGCCGATCTGGGCGTTCTGGTGGACACAGCCAGTCTGCAGGGCCTGCAGGTGCAGCCCATGGCCACCGAGCCCATCTATTTCTGCGGCCATGACGCACAGGGCAAGGTCGCGCCCCTGCTCTACCGGCGCGGCACAGCAGAAAACACTCCCTGCCTGGACTTTGCCCATGCTGCGGCACAGCCGCTGGTGTTGCAGTCACGGCGCTTTTCCATACGCCAGACGGTGGAGCAGGCTGCCAGCGATCTGCAACTGGGTCTGAACATCGTGCACGAGCATGACTCGGCCCGTGTCATTCGATCGCTCTATCAATGCGGCGGGGGCTTTACCTTCAGCCCCGCCTGCTCGGTGGCAGAGAACCCCCTGCCCCAGAACTCCGGCAGCGCCTGGATCGTGGCCAGAGTCTGCAACCCCGATCTGCAACGACGCTACTATCTGGCGCGCCAGCCCGGGCGCACCCACGACGCGGCGGTACAGGTGGTTCAGGACGCTCTTCTGCGACAGGTCCAGGCCATGATTGGCGAGGGCCGCTGGCCAGCCCACTGGGACTACCCCGAGGCATAAAGCACAGCCAAGCACGGTGAACACGGCAAATGCAGCGGCCAACTGTCAGAACTGTGAGCTGTGCCCCTGGCACGGGACAAACCCGCAGCGCAACCCCCTGCAACCAGGTATGTGGGTCACAAGTCGTTGATTTCCCGAGTCATCAAAAATATTGATGGACATGGATAAGCAAACGGTATTTCCTTGAACTCCTTCGTTTTGGGACAGTGCGGGCAGATGTCGCACACCGATGCGGCGCTGCTTCAACAAGGACTTGCCCATGACCTCTGCTTTGCCCGCGGCCAATATGCCTGACGCCCCTGTAACGGGCGCACCTCTGCCGGGCGCCCCTATATCCAATGTCGGTGCACTCGTTGCGCGCTGCTGCCGTCTGTACGCCGACCACCTTGCGGTGACCAGCGCCAGCAAAAGCCTCAGCTATGCCGCGCTGGAGCAGCGCAGCAACCGCCTGGCCAATGCGTTGCTGGCACAGGGTCTGCAGCGTGGCGACCGCGTGGGCATCTACCTGCCCAACTGCACCGAAATCGTCGAAATCGAGCTGGCCTGCTACAAGGCCGGTTTGGTCAAAGCACCCTTCAACGCCCGCCTTTCGCCCCGTGAAGTGATCGAGATAGCCGACAACAGCGATGCAGCCCTCATCGTCACCACGGCGGAACGTGCCGAGAGCTTTCGCGCCCAGCTACGCAAGCCGCAGGTTCGGCTGATACTGTTGGGCGACAATGAAAATAATAGCTATGAGCGCTTTCTGGAAAAGGCTTCAGACCAGTTTTCAGCGGTATCCGTCCATGAACACGAAGTGGCCGTGCTCCACTACACCTCTGGCTCTTCGGGCACGCTCAAGGCCGCCATGCAGACCTTCGGCAACCGCCTGGCGCAGCTGCGCAAGTTCCTGATGCGCGGCGAAGGGATGCAGCCTGGTCACACCCTGGGTCTGGTGGGCCCTGTCACCCATGCTTCGGGCATGCAGCTGATGCCGGCCCTGTGCACAGGCGCCACCATCCACCTTTTCAGCAGCTTCGAGCCTGCGCGCTTTCTGCAGGACATGCGCAGCCTGCGCGTGACCCACACCTTCATGGTGCCGACCATGATCAATATGCTGCTGGCAGAGACCGCAGGCCGCTACCGTCCCCTGCCCGATCTGCTGCGCCTGGGCTACGGCGCCGCCCCCATGGCACCGACTCGCATACTGCAGGCGATGGATGTGTTCGGCCCGGTGCTCAGCCAGGGCTACGGCGCGGGAGAAACCACCTCGGGCGTCTGCGCGCTCACCGTACAAGACCATCTTTATGCCCGCGCCGCCAGGCAAGAGCTGCTGTCCTCCTGCGGGCGGCCTTTTCTCGAGTCCTGCGTGGAAGTGGTGGATGACGAAGGCCGACCACTAACCCAGGGTGAGGTAGGAGAGATCGTGGTCAGCGGGGCCGACGTGTTTGCCGGCTACTGGCGTGCCCCGGAGCTGACGGCCGAGGTGCTCAAGCACGGCCGCTATCACACCGGCGACCTGGCACGTGTGGACGAACAAGGCTTTGTCTACATCGTGGACCGCAAGAAAGACATGGTGATTTCGGGTGGCTTCAATGTCTATCCGTCCGAAGTGGAGGCCGTGCTCCATGAGCATGCGGCGGTGCAAGACGCCTGTGTGTTTGCCATACCCGACGACAAATGGGGTGAAGCCGTGGCTGCCCACATCGTGCTCAAGCAGGGGCAGACACCCGGTGACACGGGCATCAACGAGGCCATCGACCGCTTCTGCGCCGATCGCCTGGGCGGTTTCAAGCGCCCGCGCCATATCGAGTTTGTGCAGCAGCTGCCCAAGAACCCGAATGGCAAGGTCATGCGCAAGACCGTGCAAGCGCCCTACTGGGCCAACCACAGCCGAAAGGTGAACTGAGATGAACGCCAAAGACCCCATGCAAGCCGCATCCCCGAGCTCTGCCTTGCTTGCCATGCCGTTTGAGGGCTCGTCGCGCGCTGCCGAGCTGATTGCAGCCCTGCAGGATTTTCTGCAGGGTGAGCTCGCAGAGCTGGCCCAAAAGCACGGCATCAGCCATGACAACAGCGCCAGCAAGGAGTTGCTGCGACAGGTCTGGAAGCGTTCGCGCGAGCTGGGCTTCTACGGCATGACGCTGCCCCGCGCCATGGGCGGCGAAGAGCTCTCGGTGCTGGACCAGGTGCTGATCAAGGAAGCCATCTATGCCAGTGGCTCACCGTTCGCTCCCCATGTGCTGGGCGAGCTCAGCGGCCCGCCGCGTATCGGCTCTCTGGTGCGCAAGGCCACGCCTTTTCAGATGGAGCAGTTCATCGCACCTGTTGCGCGCGCCGAAAAAGCTATCTGCTTTGCGCTGACAGAATCCCAGGCGGGATCCGATGCAGGCGCTCTGCAAACCAGGGCCGTACGCGAAGGCGAGCACTATGTGCTGACCGGCCACAAGCGCTTTATCTCTGGATCGCCGTTTGCCGACTTTGCCGTGCTCATGGCATCCACCGCCTCCGAGGGCAGCACCGAACGGGAAATCAGCGCCTTCTTTGTGGACCTGGCCGCACCCGGCGTGGAAGTGGTCAGCGGCTACAAGACCATGGCCGGGCAGTCGCACACCGGCGATATTCATCTGAACGCCGTGCGCGTGCCCGTGGCGCAGCTGATTGGCGAGCCAGGCCGCGGCCTGGGCCTTGCGCTGGGGCGCATTACCGTCAACCGACTGCTGCACTGCCCCGCCATGCTGGGTCTGGCACAGTGCGCGCTGCGCGATGCGCGCGACTATGCGCTGAGCCGTCAGCAGTTTGGCCGCAGCATTGCCCAGTTCCAGTCCATACAGCACATGCTTGCCGATATGGCTACCGACTGGACGGCCGCCCGCGCGCTGATGATCCAGACCGCCCGCGCGCTGGATGCAGGAATTGATGCACGCGCCCAGGCCTCGATGAGCAAGCTGTTTTGCTCGGAGAAAGCCTTTGCCATCGCCGATCGTGCGGTGCAGATCCACGGCGGTGAAGGCATTGTCCAGGGCCGACGCGTCGAGTTTCTGTTCCGCATGCTGCGCATGTACCGTGTGCTCACCGGCACCAGCGAGATTCAGCGCAACACCATTGCCAAGGAACTGCTCATGCCCTGACGGGACATAACCAGGCAGCAAAAAAAACCAGGAGACAAAATGAGCAAGCAATCCTTGAACCCTTCTGTCGGCAACGGCGAGCGCCGCGCTTGGCTGCGCATGGCTGGCGCCAGTCTGGGCGCCGCAGGCCTGGGCGTTGTCGGTCTACCCGCCCGGGCCCAGAGCTGGCCCAGCCGCCCCATCAAATGGGTGGTTCCCTATATGGCAGGTACCGGCCCGGACAATGCCGCGCGCATCGTCTCCGAGGCGCTGGGTCAGCAGCTGGGCCAGCCTGTGGTGATCGAAAACCGGCCCGGCGCAGGCGGCAACATCGGTGCGCGCCAGGTCGCCCGCGCTGCCGCAGATGGCTACACCCTGCTGTATTCAGGCTCGCCCATGGCCGCCGCCATGCGCATGTACAAAAACCCAGGCTTTGAGGTATTCAAGGATTTTCGTCATGTGATGGGCATGTCCCGCTCGGACATTCTGCTCGTGGTTCATCCTGGCTCCGGACTGCGCAGCCTGGCAGACCTGATCGCCGCCAGCAAATCCCGCGACATCGACTATGCCTCTGGCGGTGTGGGCACACCGTCGCACCTGGGGGTGGAGCTGCTGCTCTCGGCGCTGCAGATCCAGGCCACGCACGTGCCTTACAAAGGGGCGTCCGATCTGGTCAACGCAGTGCTGGGCCAGCAGGTGGTGTTTGCGGCGCCCATCTTTTCCGTCGCCTACCCTCATGTGCAAGCCGGCAGGCTGGTCCCGCTGGCAGTCGCCGGCGAGCAACGCAACGAAAAGCTGCCCCAGGTCCCCACTCTGGAGGAAGCCGGCGTGAAGAACGTGCATCTGAGCTCCTGGGGCGGCCTTTCCGTGCCCAGGGACACGCCGCAAGCCGTCACCGCCAGGCTGCGCAATGCCATGGATGCGGTGCTGAGCCAGCCCAAGGTGCGCCAGATGCTGGAGATGGATGGCGGAAAGGTGCAGATTCTGGACTCTGCTGCCTACACCCAGGCGTTCGAGCATGAGCTGAAATTCACCGAAACCATGATGAAGCGCATAGGCCTTCAAGCGGTCTGACGACTCCGACTGAGCCGCCGTGACCGGGGCACCGCCGCCCTCGGCTCAATCCCGCATGCTCCTGGGTCTGCGGGCATTCGCGGATAATCGGCTCCAGTCATGATCAGTCTCAAGAACATCACGCTGCGCCGCGGCACCAAAGTCCTGCTCGACCAAGTCAGCACCACCATCAACCCGGGAGAGTCCGTCGGCCTTGTCGGCCGCAACGGTGCGGGCAAGTCCAGCCTGTTTGCCCTGCTCAATGGCAGCATCAGCGAAGACGGCGGTGATTTTTTCATCCCTCCTCAGTGGCGCATGGCACAGGTGGCCCAGCACATGCCGGAAACCGACGAATCCGCCACCCGGTTCGTACTGGATGGCGACACGCGCCTGGCCGAGCTGAACGCCCAGCTGGCTGCTGCCGAAGCTTCCGGCGATGGCATGGAGATCGCTCAGGCCTATGTGGATCTGGCCGATGCCGGCGCACATGATGCCGAATCGCGCGCCCAAGCCCTGATTCTGGGTCTGGGCTTCAAGGTCTCCGAGCTGGATCACCCCGTCAACAGCTTCTCGGGCGGCTGGCGCATGCGTCTGCAGCTGGCCCGTGCACTGATGGCTCCCAGCGATCTGCTGCTGCTGGACGAGCCCACCAACCACTTGGACCTGGATGCCCTGGTCTGGCTGGAGGCCTGGCTCAAGCGCTATAGCGGCACGATGATCGTCATCAGCCATGACCGCGAATTTCTGGATGCCATCACCAACGTCACACTTCAGATTCAGGGTGGGCAGATCAACCGCTACGGCGGCAACTACTCGCGCTTTGAAGAGCTGCGCGCCCAGCAGCTGGAGCTGCAAGCGGCCAGCTTTGCCAAGCAGCAGGAAAAAATGGCTCACCTGCAGAAGTTCATTGACCGCTTCAAGGCGAAGGCCAGCAAGGCCAAGCAGGCACAAAGCCGGGTCAAGCAGCTCGAGCGCATGGAAAAAGTCGGGCCGGTGCTGGCCGAGGCCGAATTCACCTTCGAGTTCAAGGAGCCTGCCAACCTGCCCAACCCGATGCTGGCCATCTCCGACGCAGCCTTTGGCTACGAGGACGAGGACGGCAACCAGACCACCATTCTGCGCGGCGTCAACCGCTCGGTGCTGGCGGGACAGCGCATCGGCATTCTGGGAGCCAACGGCCAGGGTAAATCGACCCTGGTCAAGACCATTGCGCGCGAGATGAAGGCGCTGGCCGGTACCGTCACCGAAGGCAAGGGCCTGAACATCGGCTACTTTGCCCAGCAGGAGCTGGACGTGCTGCGCCCCAGCGAGAACCCGCTGGAGCACATGATCAGGCTGGCCAAGGAACTCGGCGCTGCCGCGCCTGCGGCCAGCCGTGAACAGGACTTGCGCAACTGGCTGGGCACTTTCAACTTCAGCGGCGACATGGTCAAGCAGTCTGTGGGCAGCATGAGCGGCGGTGAAAAAGCCCGTCTGGTGCTGGCCATGATCGTCTGGCAACGCCCCAATCTGCTGCTGCTGGACGAACCTACCAACCACCTGGACCTGGCCACCCGCGAAGCGCTGGCCATGGCACTCAACGACTTCGACGGCACCGTGATGCTGGTCTCCCACGACCGCCACCTGCTGCGCGCCGTATGTGAAGACTTCTGGATGGTGGGCCGCGGCGTTGTCGGCCCCTTCGACGGCGACCTGGACGATTACCAGCGCTATCTGCTCGAAGAGTCCAAGCGCCTGCGTGAAGAAGCACGTAATGCTGAACAGCAGGCCGCCAGCACTCCGAAGGTGCAAGCTCCGGAAGAAATCAAGCCAAATCTGCCTGAAGCCCTTGAACAAAAAGCGCCAGATGCTCCTAAAGTGGAAGCATTCAGCGACACCGTAGCCGATCCCAAGGAGGCCCGTCGCCTGGCCGCTGCGGCTCGCCAGCAACTGGCCGAGAAGACCAAGCCCTTCAAGAAGGAGTTGGAGCAGATCGACAAAACATTGCCCAGGCTCAATGCAGAGCGCGGCACTCTCGAAGCCAAGCTGGCAACGCCCGGCCTGTCGGGCGGCGATATCGTGGAAGCCGGCAAGCAGTTGAGTGCCGTCAACGCCGAGATCGATCAATTGGAGGAGCGCTGGCTGGAGCTTTCGGAGCAGATCGAAGCCCTGTCCACCGAAACCTGCTGAGGCCGTAAAGCAATCCCTGCTATTGCCCAGCATTGGCAGGGTGCTATTCATTTTGAACAGCTGCAGCAGCCGCTGACAACATTAGCAAACGTGAGTTGCATTTTCTTGCGCGGTTGATTCAGCTTCTTGTCAACCTGCAGTTCAGGCCAGGCGTTGAACACTCAAAGGAGTGAACTGCAATGACCACCACTGTTACCGACACCGCCAAAGCCCAGCCTGTAAAGGCAGCAGCAGCTATGTCTCTGATGGCCTGGCCCTGGGATGAGCGCGATCGCAAGCGTGCCCCCGCATTCGCAGCCTGATGATCACTGGATAAAAGAACAGGCAAAAAATTTCCAAAAAAGCTGTCAACGAGCTGAATCTGTCAGACGTTAAACAGACATACAGGAGAGATTCCCATGCAAACCACGAACATCATGTCCATCTGGCCCGAAGACGAACGCGATCGCAAGCGCTAAGCGCTCGCCGCGCAGCACTGTGCAGACCAAAGCGCAGTGTGTTGCAGCCAGGTGCCCGGGCAGTCGGCACTGATAGGCCAAAGAACCCACAAGCCTTACTGCCCCGCACTCGACCCGCCACTCCCTGAAGTGGCTCCCATTCCTCAAAACCCGCATGAATGATTTCTGCGGGTTTTGTCATTTGCCAAACCGAATTTCCCGGCCGCAGGCGAGCAGTGCAAAGCAAGGGGCATGAAAAAAAGGAGCCTGAGCTCCTTTTTTGCTGGATGCCTGAATAGGCTTAATGCATGTGCAAACCGCCGTTGACCGCGAAGTCAGCGCCGGTGGAATAGCTGCCCTCTTCCGAAGCCAGCCAGGAGATGATGGAGGCAATCTCTGCAGGCTCGCCCAGACGCTTGACGGGCACGCCCGCCACGATCTTTTCGAGCACATCGGGACGAATGGCCTTGACCATATCGGTGCCGATATAGCCCGGGCTGACCGTATTCACGGTCACTCCCTTGGCGGCCAGCTCTTGCGCCAGCGCCATGGTGAAGCCATGCATGCCCGCCTTGGCGGCCGAGTAGTTGGTCTGGCCGGCTTGGCCCTTGGCGCCGTTGACCGAGCTGATGTTGATGATGCGGCCCCAGCCCTTTTCCACCATGTCTGCTACCACCTGCTTGGTGACGTTGAACATGGAGTTGAGGTTGGTTTCGATGACCGACTTCCAGTCATCCGGCGTCATCTTGACGAACATTCGGTCGCGGGTGATACCCGCGTTGTTCACCAGCACATCGATGTTGCCATGCTCTGCCTTGGTCTGGTTGAAGGCTTCGACGGTGGATTCCCAATCCCCCACATTGCCAACCGAGGCATAAAACGTGTAACCCAATTGCGCCTGCTCGTCCAGCCACTTGCGGTAGTCGCGCGATGGTCCGCAGCCCGCGATCACCTTGAAGCCATCCTTATGCAAACGCTGGCAGATTGCGGTACCGATACCGCCCATGCCCCCCGTGACGTACGCTACTTTCTGACCCATTCATCTCTCCTGTCA
>Ga0268257_1000946_pt1 | contig 28074 bp, 22 predicted proteins | sample AgamicAtPrz_FD_200249 | JGI IMG/M metagenome (GOLD analysis project Ga0268257, IMG submission 200249) | Agave microbial communities from Guanajuato, Mexico - At.P.rz (v2) (version 3) | ecosystem: Host-associated > Plants > Phyllosphere > Phylloplane/Leaf | place: Guanajuato, Mexico | collected... | reverse complement strand
GGCACGGCGGTGATGACCAGATAAAGTCAAATTCTTTATAATGATCTAAAAGATACTGGTGCGCATCACCGATTACTATTACATCCTGTGGAAACTTCTGCGCGTAAGCTTCTGCCAATACTGGATCGAGCTCAACCGCAGTAACTGAAACATTTTTCCAATTTTTACGGTTTCCTCCAATCCCTGCGTATAAGTTTAAGACTTTCATAATCATTCTTCACTTCGTATAACGTCCTGTAACTATCACTTTATAAAAACAGCCCTGCTGCGAATTTTGAGGCTTTTAGGAACCTGTCTTGATGCAAGGGCTTTCATCATCCCGTATTCGCCATACTGTCTGCTCATTTTATAAATCTTCAGCACCATTACTGTTCCTGCTGTACCTATCAAAGCCACACACACCAATGAGGGAATGCCTAGGATGAAGAGAACTGCAAAAACAATCATCAGTCCCACAACACCTCCTCCCAGATACCATATGTACTGGGCTTTAAGGCCTTTAAATTCAATTGACTGATTGATTCCTTTATTAATCTGATAAACACTGCTCATTTTCAGATTTTAGACACCAAAGAACGATTTGATCACTGTAGCCACAACTACCAGAAACACACAGCTCCCAAACCAAGCGGCTGCGACTTTCCCTGTATCGGGATCCCCTGCATTCCATTTCTGATATACTTTCACAGCACCTATGAGCCCAAGTATAGCTCCTACTGCGTACATAAGTTCCGTACCAGCATCAAAATAACTTCTCACCTTTTGGTTGGCTTCATTTATTCCCGCAACACCATCCTGGGCATATCCATTTACACGCATAATTACAATCAAAAGAATTGTGAATATTAAATGCTTGCTGCTTTTAAAAAAACGCTTTAACTTTATTCCATCACTGACCATCTCACATCATTTTAAAGATTAATACTAATTCAAAAAGCAGAGGAATAGCGCCGTCACATCATCTATTCTCCTTGTCACATTTTACCATACCGCACTAGAGCGGACGGGGAAAATTCCTCTGCTGTTATTTAATTATTTTGTTCCCAAAGTTCATCTGCCTCTTGAAAAGTGAGTAGAAGTTCCGGGTGCTTTTTGGACTGGTAAACAAGCAGATTATTTACATTACCGCGTAAAGAAGAAATCTTTACATAAGGATAATCAGAGAATATTAATCTGATATAATTTTTGAATTCCTGCTTTGAACGTTTTATTTCTGCGCTTTCTGAAACGGCCTCAGTTACACGTGCTGATAGTTCTTTGACCTCATCAAGGGTAGCAAAAGATTCTTCAAATGCTTCATTGAGATTTGTAGTATTAGCATCTTCCTCATCAGAAGATTGGAATGAATCATTTCTTGTTTTTTTTCCAAAAGAAGGAAAACCAATTTTCTTTCTGCCTGAGAGAATCTGCTTTATTTCTGAAGAAAAATAGCGAAATCCGATATACAGATACCATAAAAGTAATAGAGTAACAACAGCCACTAGGTAACTGTTCCATGAAATAGAATTTAACATAGCATTTTTCATTTATCATTCAACATCATCTCATACTATGAATAAACCACGAAGAACAATTATGGTTTATTTACATTCCAAAGTAACATCGGAAATAAAACTTCTACAAGTACAACTTTTTTTGTACCCCCGCCGTACCCCTGTACCTACCAATAAAATCAATAGCTAAGTGAAGGACATTAAATTTTAAATCATAAAAAAACCTCCTTTGAAGGAGGCTGTTTTCTGCCATTATACATTTCTATTTTTCCATTTTTTTCTTAAGCATCATAAGCTCAGCGTCTTTCCTGTCAATAATCTGCCAGCCATTATCCGAGTATACAAAATATGCTTTTTCTTTTTTTTCAAAGGGAAATCCTGGCCATAATACTCCAAACTCATTCATTTCATTCCTAATAATATACTCAACGACAGCAATTCTTCTATCTTCTGTTTCTGCAGTTATTTGAATTATTTTATCAAAATTCTTCATTCCAATCTTTACCTTTTGTATTTTAAATTCTCTTTCCTCGGTGGTAGCTTCCAGCAGAAAGTTTTTTGATAAAGGTGTAAACTCTATCAGAGGTTTATCACTGTCTTTAAATTCTCTTACTTTTACAGTCTTTACAAGACCTTTTTCTTCCAGTCCCAAATCCAGCATTCGTTTTGCATGAACGGGATCATTGCAGAAAACTTCAAAATCTATAACATTTGGGTACTTATATTTTTTAATGATCATGTTTTTTGCGATTTTGGAATCCAATTCTTTATTCTGGCACGAGATAAAAAGAATCAGAACCAGTAGTGCCATTTTTAATAGTGTTTTCATAATCTAAATAATTAAAATTAATATTCTTTGATATGTTTAATAATCTTCTCTAAAGTTTTAATTACAAATTCTTTATCCTTTTCCTCAGGATTATAAGACTTGCTTCTGACTGATTGGTAAGATAAATTTCTTTTAAAAGGAGTTGACAGATATGGAACAATCGTTTTAAAAATCTGGCTCATTGATTTGGCCTTTAATATTCTTGTTTCATCGGTTGCTCTTAAAATCAGACCCATTTGATCGGAGGAAAGCGTGCATTGGATCTTGTTTTCATCAGCTAAATGTGAATTATTTCCATTTCTTTTATAACATAAAACATCTGATCCTTCAGCTTCATCCCTGTTTTGCAGGAAACTAATCTCTGAAATAAACCAGTTCTCCAGGACATCTTTAATGTTCTTATGGCTAGCATCAAACGTTATTTTCACGTTCGAGTGAAGCTGTTTGAAATCCTTGAAGAATAACAGAAGCAGGTTTAATTTGGCAGATTGTTTTTCAACTTTGTAAATCTGTTCAGTCATTCTTTCCGTAAGAATGGAAATATACTGTACCGAATTGAAATTATGGTCAATTAGAAGTTCATCAAGAGGAGTGAAAATTGAAGGATTTTCCATGTCGCCATTATGTTCTTCAAGGAGTTTTAAAAGCTCTCTAAAATATAAGATTCGACGATAAGTAAGTTTTTTGCCATTATCTGCTTCAATTGCATTCTGCAGTATTTTTACAACTCTCTTGACTGTTAATTTATCAGGCTCAGCACCTAAACTCCTTTTATTTATCCTTTGCAGTTTTAATGAAAGTTCTTTTCTGCACACCATAAGATAGGTAATTGGAACCCGCTCATCCAAACTCAGATAGTAGGAGAATCTATCTTCAATGAAAGAAATCAGATAATCCAGCCCTGAAATGAGAAGATCAGCTAGTCGCATTATTTTTTCCGACTGGAGAACCTTTGCCGTCCTATTTTCAATAATGTTGTCCAGCAGGAAAATTAGTGTCGAATGGTATTGTCTGACTGTAACACGGATATGCCTTTTCTTTTTTAAAGAAAAGACTTCATTTTTTAAATGTACTTGGATTTTAATAGATTCTTTGGAAATATTTTCTGTAATAGCAGCTATCTCACTATCAGTCAAATTATCAATATTCGAACTTAATGGATCGAAAGTCTGCAATATCAAAGAATCAAACCATTCCAGTGGATAATTACCGTTCATCATCTTGAGATTTTACAATGAAACAAACGAAACTATTGATTCTTAAATCTATCAATATAAATCGCACGATATTCTGAAAGTGAATACGATGTATGTTTTTTGAAGAAAATGCTAAAGATTGAAACACTCGCAAATTCCATTTCTTCGGCGATTTCTGCAAAAGTATTCTGAGTATCTTCCAATAAAATTTTTGCTTCGCTGATAATAGCTTCGATAATTAATGCTTTGACGGAACGTCCTGTCACCTCTTTTACTACTTTGCTTAAATACCTTCTTGTAATAAAAAGAGCGCCAGCATAAAATTTAGCATGATGCTGTTTTTTATAGTGTATCGATAACAATGTTAGAAACTGTATAACCAAATCTTCCTTCCTTGAAAAGCTTATTACCGTGTTAGGAGAATATTTTGCATAAATTAATTTAAGTTCATACAGAAACAAATTTAAGCTTATCCTGTAAAGCTCATTATCTATTTCTGCTCTTTTCGCCTCTAAATTTATATAATGTATAAGCTTATAGATAAGAGATAATATCTGATACTCTTTCTCTTCTAGTGAGGCTTTTAAAGGCTCTTTCCTTATAAAAAAATAAAATGAGTCAACTAATTCATGCTTAAGACAGTTTTTTATAGCGAACTCTGAAGAAAAAGTTATTAAATAAAGCTGGAGTTTATCCTGAACTTCAAAAAAAGTGCAAAACGAGTCCTTTGGAATTACCATAAGGTCACGTGTTGTTACATTTTGAATTATTTCCTGAAGCTTAATTTTAACTTTACCAGATCTAACTAACATTACTGCCAAGTTTTCCGTTTTAAAAGATTCATTTTCATGACTATTTTCATATTTTTTAATAATATGAACATCTACACCTTGAACAGAAAGATCAAGTAATTTTGCATTGATTAGATTCTTTATCATAGTTACCTTCTTTAAAAATCTCTTTGACCATTTTTAAATTTTAAATCTTTTTTTGATTAATAGATAGAAAATAAAATATAGGTTGAACAAGCATGTGATGTACAGCATATATATCTTAAAACGAAGAGACACATATGTTGTAGTTTCTGCATTTTTATAATAATCTGCCAAATGATAATCAAATAGAAAGCCTAGAATAATAATAAGGCATACTAAATTTGTTAGAACCATAAGAAAATTGAGAATGGTGCGAAGTTTCATGAATAGCAGATTTAAATTAACTTTTAAGATTTTAAAGCAGCCTTTCGAGCAATGCAATTACAAGTACAATTGAAGTTTCATTTTTCTTTAAGAACGCTTTGGCATGTTTACTGCCTACAAGAATATCCCAATCTTTGTCTTTTCGTTCCTCTTCTGAATAAAGAGAATATCTTGAAATCGAAGCCACAGTTAAAATTGTCTCCGTCTCTTCAGAAGTAAAATCTGTATTACTTAACACATCCGATTCATAACCTAAAATGTAATTATTGGTAACACTAAATTCATCCTCTCTCTTTGCAATCAGGTTTTGGAGGAAATTGATCAGATTATTTTTTGCATAAGTCTGTAAAGTACTATTCTGAACAATTCCAATTAAACTATTATCAGGATCAGACATTATAGCTTCTACCATTTCATCAGTGAAGGGAATAAGTCGTTTTGTAGAATGATTTTTCTTTGGAACGCTTTGTGAAATGAATCTAATCTGCGCGGCAAGCTCCGAAACAGATTTTGGTCGTCCATTATTGAGATAATAAGCCTTTAGTGATTCGTAAACCTTTTTTCCTTGTAAATCAAAAGGATTTCGATAGCTGTAGGACGATTGGTCTTTATTTTCAAATATCTTTGAAAAATCTGAAGCATCTTGCGAATTTTCAATATCTGATTCAACCGAGCAGGAAATGAATAAAAAAGATGTAGCAATGCATAATAAAAAAGTTTTCATGATTTTGATGTTTGAAATGAATGGGATTTTTTTCCCAGTTCTTTTCATCCGGATTAGCAGAACTTTTATCCAGCACCCTGCTGAACATTTTGCTATTGAATTCAAGGCAAAACTATTCCGCTAATTCGTCTCCCACAAGCTGATATGTGTGGATTTACGGGAATTCCACTATGGATTTCGTGGAAATCCATAGTGCTTTTTTCAAAACAAAACACTGTATTTCAATTGTTTATATTACATTTATATTAATTTAATGTAAAATTAATATTACAATAAATAATGCGTGATTATCAATGGTCTCATAAATCCCTAAACAAATGAAAAAATCAAGACTAGTTTTAATTTACCTTCTCTTCTTTAATTTTCTATCTGCTCAAAAAAACTCATTCAGCATACCCGATTCTCTAAAGAAAAAAAGTTACGAATACCTAGATACTAGGTTTTATGACCTGAAAAAAGACAGCGCGCTCGCATCAATATATGCTTACACATTTCTTAATAAGGCTAAACTGGAAAAAAACCAAAAAGAAATCATGAATGGATATCAGAATCTAATGCTGATATCACCTGATCGAATTAGAACTTTATATATTGACAGTATTTTATATACGGCTAAAAAATCTAATGACAATGCATTGATCGGTGCTGCATACCTTAGTAAAGGCACTTATTTCTATGGACTTAAGCAGCAGAAACTTGCTATGGATTATTATTTAACTGCAAATAGTTATCTATCTAAAACAAACGATCAATATCAGATTCATAAGGTAAAATACTGCATTGCACTTACTAAGTTTTATGTTGGATTTTATGATGAAGCAGTTTCTCTGTTAAGAGAATGTATTGCTTTTTACAAAAATGTTGAAGCACGACCGTATCTCAACTCAATTCATATGCTGGGGCTTTGCTATAATAAACTTGGAAATTATGGATTATGTACACAGATGAATGCCTTGGGAATTTCCGAAAGCAACAGATTAAAATCAAATGTAATGGTGCCATATTTCAACCATTCGGAAGGTATAAATGATTACTTTAAAAAAGATTACTCCGAATCGATAAATAAAATAGAATCTTCATTAGAGGCAATCATTGAAAATAAAGATTTTGCAAATGTCGCAATCGGAAACTTTTATATCGGTAAAAGCTACTGGGCACTTAACAAAAAAGAAAAGGCAGTGGAACACTTTCAAATCGTCGACAGTGTCTTTAAAGAAAAAAAATACCTTAGGCCAGATTTGAGGCAGGCTTTTGAACTTTTAATTAACTACTACAAAACAAACAAAAATTTAGATATTCAATTATACTATGTAGACCAGCTCCTTAAGGCCGATACACTTCTTGTAGAGAATAATAAATATATAATCAGTAAAATTCACAAACAGTATGATACCAGAGAGTTAATTTCGGAAAAGGAAAGAATTTTGTTAGAGAAAGAAGAAATAGCAAATGATCTGAAAAAGGAAAGATATTATGACCTAATATTTGCAGTGGTAATCTTTCTATTATTCATTTTTATATTTTGGCAGACTCGTCGCTATTACAGAAAAAGAAAACTGTATGAAAAAAATTTTGAAAATCTAATGGAAGAGCTTGATGGAATTAAAAATAAGTCTAAAAATAAAATAGAAAAAGAACCTTTAAAAGATATTAGTAATGATACCATAACTTTCATATTAAAACAGCTGGAAAAATTTGAATACGAAAAAAAATTTTTAGAAAAGGACTGGAATCTGGTTACATTATCAGCTGCATTTAATTCAAACACCAAATACTTGGCTGCTATTCTGAATTATTATAAAGATATGCGGATACATGAATATATAAACGGCCTTCGAATCGATTATATAATAAATTTACTCAGAACAGAACCCATCTATAGAAAATACACTTATGCTGCCTTGGCTCAAGAAGCTGGGTTCAGTTCTACTCAGCGATTTGCAAACGCTTTCCTAGTAAGAGCAGGAATGCCTGTCAACTATTTTATTGACCAAATTAAAAAGACCTCTCTTAATTAATAGTCATTTCTACAATTCATTCCAATTAAAAATCTACATTTGCTGCCGTAATTAAAAAATGTCAATATGAAAGATCTAATCGCAAAAATTAATGCTGAGATTGAAACATTTAAAACAGAATCTGAATCTTTATCAGAGAAAGGTGTAAAAGCTGCAGGAGCTAGAGCTCGTAAATCATCTTTAGAAATTGAAAAGCTTTTAAAAGAGTTTAGAAAAGTTTCAATTGAAGAATCTAAAAAATAGTACTGAACTACAAAGAGCCTTTCAAAATTATGAAAGGCTCTTTTTTTTATTTTGAATTCTTACTAGATTTAGTTCTATCTTGTTTTTTATTATAATCTTCAATTTCAGACTCTGTACAAGGAGAAATTTTAATACTTTTAAATCTCGATTCTTGGTTTTTAGAACTTGCATCAAAGAGCTCTATTTTAATTTTAACTACGTCATTAGAAATTACTTTTTCGGGAAATAAGTCAGAATATGATTTTAATTCTAACGCATTTGCAATTCTGTTTAACATCCTAATATTATATTTTTGATTTTGCTTAGGGTTCTCAACGTTCCCAATAAAACCTTCCGATACACCAATCTTATGTGCCAATTTTACTTGTGAGATATTTGCTTTTATTCTTAGCTCTCTGACTTTTTCAATCAAATAAAAATCTAATTCTGAAATAATAACCTCTACAATCATAATCTTTTTATTAATTCAGAAATTACGTGATTAAATAAAAATTTAACACATACATATAAGTATGTGAATATTTTTTATGTATATTTGTTCTTTATTCAATATTTGAATATTAAATTTGCGATTCTTCACATAAAATATTTGAAGCATTCGCTTTGAATCTCGTTATCGAAAACTGGCGTTTAAAATAACCACGAGATGATAAGTGCTAATGCTCACGCCTTATAATTGGGCGTGGGCTCACTTATTCGTGGTAAGGTACCGCCAGTACCTCGGTAACGTCTAAAAGTGAGTACCTGCCCTTTTTTTGTACTTTACATTTTCCGATTCTAGCGTTTCTCCAACTTAGAAATTTTCGTAAATGATTTATTTTTAAATTAATTCTTAAAAATCTAAATATGAAGAGAGAAGTATAACGTGATTATACAAAAAATGGCCCTCAGCTGCAGCGACCAAACTAGAGCAGAGGACCTTAGCTAATCAAAATCCTTTAACTAACCAATTCCAATATTATGAATTATTTTTCATTCTACAAATGTGGAAAGGCGCTTTATTGCCTATTTTTTGCACTCTTTTTAATGTCCTTTTCATTATCATTTGGCCGTGATACAGGCCGGCATAATAATGTTTTTTTCCAGCAAAATCAGGTGCACGGTACAGTAACTGATGGCTCTGGCCCTCTATCTGGTGTAACTATTACCATAAAGGGCAAAACCAATAATTCGTCTATTACAGATTACAATGGACAATACACCATAAATGCCTTGACCGGAGATACATTGATTGTTTCCTTTATCGGATTCAAAACCAAATTAGTTCCAGTTAATAATAGGGTTAAAATTGATATTAAGTTGGAATACGATACAACTACCCTTCAGGAGGTCCGGGTAAATGCTGGCTACTATTCAGTAAAGGAAAGTGACCGAACGGGGAGTATTGCCCGGATTACCTCCAAAGATATTGAAACGCAGCCCGTAACAAATGTCCTTGCCGCCATGCAGGGAAGAATGGCAGGGGTTAATATCTCTCAGAACACAGGTTTGCCCGGAAGCGGATTCGAAATTCAAATCCGCGGTCAGAATAGTTTGCGTTTCAATGGAAACAATCCGCTTTACATTATCGATGGCGTGCCTTATTCTTCTCAGGGCATTGGAAGCAATATGACATCAGGTAACATGCCGGCTGAAAACAGTCCCCTAAACAGCATCAATCCCGGAGACATAACAGCGATTGAAGTGCTAAAAGATGCAGACGCAACGGCAATTTACGGATCTCGCGGTGCAAACGGTGTTGTCTTGATTTCAACAAAAAAAGGCAAAGAAGGGAAAACGGCTTTCTCGACAACTTATTCATATGGTTTCGGTCAGGTCGGACATTTCATGGATGTTCTTCAGACTCCTGAGTACTTAGCAATGCGAAAAGAAGCTTTCGCTAATGACGGCACTACCGAATATCCAGAATATGCCTATGATGTCAATGGCGCATGGGACCAGAGCCGAAATACCAATTGGCAAAAAGAGCTTATTGGAGGCATTGCAACGTACTCTAACCTGCAATCCTCACTTTCAGGCGGCACTTCTCAAACGCATTTTCTTTTGAGCGGAAATTACAGCAGAGAAACTACAGTCTTTCCTGGAAACTTTGATTATGTGAAGGCAGGAGGGCACTTGAGTCTGGATCATGAATCAGAGGACAAGAGGTTCAAAATAAACTTTTCCTCAATCTACACTTCACAGTCAAGCAGCCTTCCGCCTATTGACTTTACATCTACTGCACTTCTTTTGCCTCCAAACGCGCCAGCACTTTATGATTCATCGGGCAATTTAAACTGGGAAAATAATACGTTTGATAATCCTATTGCCGCACTGGAAGGAAAAATTAAAGGCCAGACAAAAGATTTAGTGGCAAACGCACTTTTAACTTATGATTTTGGATCGGGATTTACTGCTAAAAGCAGTTTTGGCTATACGTTTCTTACCCAGAAACAATTGAATTTGCGTCCTTCAACTGCCTTAAATCCCGCTTACGGATCAGGAAGCGAAAGCTCTATCGTCTTCACAAATAACCTGAACAGAAGTTCATGGATTATCGAACCGCAGATAAATTGGATCCATAGAATGGGAAAGATAACTGTAGACGCACTGGCAGGAACAACTTTTCAGCAGCAGAATGGAAACCGACAGGTAAATTATGCAATTGGCTTTCCTAATAACAGCCTTTTGGAAAATCCCGCTTCGGCTTCTCGAAATTTAGTTTTAAGCAGTGATGAAAATCGCTATAAGTATGAAGCCTTTTATGCAAGGTTAAATTTTAACTGGGAAAGCAGGTATCTAATTAATCTGACTGGACGTCGTGATGGCTCCAGCCGTTTTGGACCTGGCAATCAATTTGCAAACTTCGGTGCGATCGGTGCTGCATGGGTATTTAGCCAAGAAAATTTGATAAAAGAACATTTGGCTCTTTTAAGTTTCGGAAAACTGCGTGCAAGCTATGGAACTACAGGAAACGATCAGATAGGGGATTATCAGTATTTGGACACTTACAGCGCAACAGCAACGAAATACGAGGGTGTTTCAGGGTTGCAGCCAAGCAGGCTGTTTAATCCTGATTTTGGATGGGAAACAAATAAAAAGCTGGAAGTTGCACTCGAAACGGGCTTTCTAAACGATAAGATATTTTCAACTATTGCGTGGTTTCAGAACCGCTCTTCCAATCAGCTTGTCGGAATACCATTGCCGGGAACTACAGGATTTTCTTCTATGCAGGCCAATCTTGATGCCGTAGTGCAAAATAGCGGTTTGGAATTTACCCTAAGAACCATAAATATTAAAAACGGAGAATTTAGCTGGGTTTCAAGTTTTAATATAAGCAGTGCCAAAAACACTCTTATTTCTTTTCCCGGGCTGGATGCATCAACGTTCAAAAATCAATATGTGATCGGACAATCATTAAGCATAGTAAAAGTTTTCCATTACACAGGACTTGATTCTGCAACTGGCACTTATCAATTTTTAGATGCAGATGGAGACGGCTCCATTAATTATGGTGACGACCAAAAGACCATAAAGGATTTGAGCCCGAAATATTATGGAGGGCTGCAAAACCAGCTTCGCTATAAAAACATAGAACTTGATTTTCTGTTTCAGTTTGTCAAACAGGAAAATTTCAACCCAAATTCCTTCTCCCCTATGCCCGGCACAATGGCAAATCAGCCATCAGTTGTCTTATCCCGCTGGCAAAATCCGGGAGATCAGGGTCCTTATCAGGCATTTAGCGACAACGATGGAAACCGTACCCTTGCTTATTACCAGTTTTCCAGCAGTGACGCAGCTGTAAGTGACGCCTCTTACATCCGTTTAAAGAATATTTCTCTTACCTACCAGCTTCCGCAAAACCTGACTAAAAACTTTAACTGTAAAATCGGTATTCAGGGTCAGAATCTCTTCACTTTAACTAAATACAGAGGCATTGACCCAGAATTTAAATACACGGGATATCTGCCTCCATTAAGAGTATTCACCACCACAATACAATTAACTTTCTAATTCATCTTCTACCATGAAATCGACTAAAATTAATATATACAATTATGCACTTCATTTTGTTCTGATTGGGCTATCATACGGATGTTCAAATTTTACGGATGTGGATCTTCCTTCTTCTCAGCTGACCTCTGGGACTGTCTTTGAGGAAAAGGCAACTGCTAATGCGGCAATGGCAGACATCTATTCCAAAATAAGAGAAAGCGGCGTATTGACTGGCTATCCGTCGGGTATCTGCAGTCAGCTCGGACTATATGCTGACGAACTTAAATACTATGGAACATCAGGAAGTGGACCGGCAAATTTCTACAACAACAGTCTCTTTGAAGCAGACCCTCAGATTAAAGAATCATGGAACAGCAGTTTTAATCAGATATATTCGGCAAATGCTGTAATAGAAGGAATTGAAAAATCTAAAGCGTTGCCTATTGATTTTAGACGGCAGCTTAAAGGTGAGGCGCTATTTGTGCGGGCATTAATTCACTTTTATCTATTGAACCTCTATGGACCTATTCCATATATTTCGTCAACTGACTATAAAATCAACAAAAGCGCAGTTAGAATTCCCGAAAAAGAAATATATGGTCTAATTCAAAAGGATTTGGAGCAATCCGTTGAGCTTCTTCAAAAAGAATATATTGGTACAAATCGAGTCCGTCCAAATAAAGGAGTTGCCGAGACGCTATTAGCAAGGGTCTATCTGTATGCAGAAAAATGGGAGGAAGCATCAAATATGTCTTCTGCTGTGCTAAATCAGACTGATTTATATGTGTGGCCTTCTTCTCTGGATTTGGAGTTTAAAAAAGAAAGCAAAGCCACAATATGGCAGCTTATGTCCAACGCGGAAGGCGCTAACACCCATCAGGGCAATGTATTTATTTTTATCCAAGGACCGCCGCCATCAATGGCAGCTACAGATTATCTGGTTAATGCTTTTACTGATGATGATCTGCGAAAAACCAAATGGCTGAAAGCCGTCAGCAACGGAACAGCAACATGGTACCATCCGTTCAAATATAAAGAAAAATCTAATACTGCCACATCCTTGGAGTACTCAATTGTTTTCAGAATGGCGGAACTGTATTTAATTAGAGCCGAAGCCCGTGCCCATACAGGTGATCTGATCGGTGCCAAAGAGGATCTGAATAAGACCAGAAATCTTGCTGGTTTGGGCGATACTATTGCATTGGAGCAAAGTGAAATTATTGATGCAGTGCTAGCCGAACGACGTCTGGAATTTTTTACCGAATTCGGCCACCGTTTTTTTGACTTGAAAAGACTAGGCAGACTAGATGAAATGCTATCTCCTATTAAACCCCAGTGGAAAACCACCGATCAATTATTGCCTTTGCCGCAAAGTGAATTACTGTTAAACCCAAATCTATCTCCTCAAAATGCAGGCTATTAATGCACCTATCGACCGTTTTTTTAGAGCTGTCATTTTTGTTTTTGTTTTAGTAACCTGTCCCCTTTTATGGGGACAGGCTAAACAGAAAAAACTCATGACCGCAAAGGATTATGATTTGTGGAGCTCTCTAAATCCCGGACAGCTGTCATGCGATGGAAACTGGTCCAGCTTTTCTTTAAATTACTATAATAGAAATTCAAATGCCGATACCCTATTTGTCCAACATAACAGTTCGCGAAAAAAATATATTTTCGCCGGCGGCACCGATGGAAAATTCAATGGAGAATCGGATTTTGCCTGCATGGTTCGAGACTCGCTTATCGTTCAGAATCTTAGATCAGGCAAAATCTATGCTGCGCCAGGTTCTAATAGCTTTAATTTTTCGGCAAATCATAAGTTTTTGGCAATTTTTAAAATACAGGCCGGCAAGAAGTTCAAATTGCAAATTAGAAATGGGCAAGGAAAGATTGTGCGTGAAGTCCCATCAATAAGCAATTATATTTTTGATCCGGATAAGAATGGAATAGCCTACTGTTTTGAGAAAGATAATGCATATGGTATTGAAATAGTGCTGTTTAAAAATACAATTGCGGTCACAAAAGTTATCGAAGATCATAAAGTACCTTTTTTGGGTTTGGTATGGAAAAACCACACGATAGCTTTTAATGAAGAGAATATTTCAGATCCCAAACTATTTACATTCAATATGACCAACAACAAACTCAGCATAATGGATCCCAAGACCGTTGCAGGATATCCAAATGGCATGACGGTCTCAAATCCGCAATACCAGAAAACAATTCTTTCCACTGATGGCAATCGCTTGTTTTTTTGGATAAAGGAAAGACCAGCCGCATCCGATGCTATTGATCCAAATGCAGTTCAGATCTGGAACTCAAAAGACAAGCTCTTGTTTGATTTCAGAAAATACAAAGGCGATTATAAATTAAACAGCAAAATGGCAGTCTGGTTCGTGGAAGAAAATAAAGTGCAGCAGATAACCGACAGGGATTTTCCGCTCGGTTTTTTAAGTGCCGATTACAAATATGCTTTCATTTACGATCCTGCAGCATATGAGCCTAATTCAAATCAATCACAGCCCTTTGATTTATATGTGCAGGATTTAGAAACTGGAAAAAGAAAACTTGTAATCGCACATCGAACGGGAGACTTTCTTCCTTTAGGATCACCTGATGGAAACTACCTGTTTTATACAAAAGACCAGCAGTGCTGGATCTATAACATTTCAAAAGATTCGCACACTAACATAACGCAAGACTTATCAGAGTCATTTTTCCACGAGGACTATAACATGCCAATTGATGCGCCTTCCTATGGAATTGGAGGATGGACAAAAAATAATGAAATTATACTATACGACAAGTATGATTTGTGGTGCATATCCCTTGATGGATCTATAAAAAAACGGCTGACTAAAGGAAGGGAATTGCAAAAATCATATCGAGTCAAAGTTTTTAATTCTGATCCCTATTATAGCCTTACAGAATCCAAAAAACATGCACTGGATCTTAACAAAGGCTTTCTTCTCCAGACTTCAAATCGTGAAACGGGACAAAGCGGACTTAGCTATTGGAATCTAAAGGATGGAGTGAAGGATTTTGTCTGGGAAAAGAAAAAAATTGATGATATAAAAAAAGCATCTAATAAGGATATTTACCTCTATATGGACCAAAGCTTTGAATTGCCGCCAAGACTTATGCTGTTTGCTGGTAAATCAACGGAGATTATGCAGAGCAACACGCAGCAGAAAAATTTTTATTGGGGCAGAAACGAGCCTATCGAATATCAGGTTAACGGAGTAAAAACGAAAGGATTTTTATGTTATCCTCCAGATTTTAAAGCCGGCCAAAAATATCCAATGGTGGTTCATATCTATGAGCGCCAGTTTTCGTACATGAATGAGTATGTAAATCCATCACTGCTGACCGAAGACGGATTTAACGTCACAAATGTGATTAACAACGGCTATTTTGTGCTGTATCCCGACATAGTTTATGATTACGGCGATTTGGCTCAATCGGTTACCCAAAGTGTGCTTGAGGCAGTTGATGAAGTTATTAGAAAAGGCGATGTAGATTCTAGCCGCGTCGGACTGATTGGGCATTCTTTCGGAGGCTACGAGGCAGACCTGATCATAACGCAGACGAATCGCTTTGCAACTGCAGTCGCCGGATCTGCCTGGACAGATCTTGTGAGCAGCTATCTTTATGTTAGCGGCTCTAGAAGACAGCCAGATTTTTATCGTGCAGAAGAAAATCAATTAAGAATTGGCAAATCACTATTTGAAGACATGCAGTCCTATTTAAAAAATTCTCCCGTGCTTTTGGCTCCAAAAGTAAAAACTCCCCTATTGGGCTGGGTAGGTGAAAATGACAGGCATATACACTCTTTGCAAAGCATGGAATTTTACCTAGCCCTGCGACGCTTGAAAAAGGAGCATACTTTACTGGTCTATCCGAATGAGGGGCATGAAATGGCCTCTAAAGAAAATGCGCTGGATCTCAATGTGCGCATTGTGCAATGGTTTGACCATTATCTGAAAAATGACAAGCGTCAAGATTGGATGAACGCCGATTTTAAAAGATAATATCAGCACATAAAAATGCCGGCATCTAACAGATAGACGCCGGCATCATTTTTACGATTTTAATTATTAGTACTTCTTTTAAGAGGAGTTACACAAGTTGAATCATAAAGCTGTGCTCCAGAACCGCTAGATGCTCCAATTTTACAATTAAAATTTCCTCCTTCATCACACTGCTGCACAGCGTTGCAGCTGTCTGGATTTGCAATGTGCTGGTAGCCGGTTTGTGCTACGGATTTTGAACTAAGCGACGACGTGCTTGCTGCACTTGTCAAACCAACCGCAACAACTGCTAACGGCAAAATGGTTTTTAAAACATTCGATTTCATAATAATATAATTTATATAGTTAACGATCTACTCTATTACAGGTTTTCGATCAGTGCCCTGCTATTTGGCCAATAGATTTTTTTGCTTTTTCATGTGCGTAATGTGATGTGATTTTTGGCTGCAGTTTATATAGAATAATCTGAGTTCCAATAAGCACATACATTTTATTATTTATTATTTTAAAATAATGCATTCTTTTACCTCCAAGATTGCTGATGGTAAAGCTCAACACATAACTATTATCTTTAAGATCGTAAACGTCAATGATACTTGAATTTTTCCACATTTTATCGTCTTCATGACGGCCTGGTATTGCGGAATGGACAAAAAGTAAATTACCGTATGTGGCACTATTTTTATTGACAAATAAAGGCGGCTTGGAAAACTGCCTCTGACGATGATTCTTGTCATTTTCAATATGCAGCTTGGCTTTGGTGATCGTGTCAATAGTATTTCCCGTAGTGACAGCTTTCAGATTACTATCGGTAACTTTAAATTCATTGCGATAGGCATACAGGTAAATGAGTCTTTCCATTTCCCTATTATATAATAATATGCCGTCAGTATCAAAAACTCCGTCTGTCTGTTTTTGCAGTATTGCAGGGTTGACTATTGTCCGTCCATTCTTTTGAAGCTGGATAACGCCAAGTAAATTATCTCCGTTAATCCTGTTTGCTGCCACCACAGCAATCGAATTAGAGTCTATTGCCCTTGCCGTGGTGAAATATTCCCCTTTCTGATGGATTAATTTGGCTTTCCAACTGTCAATTCTACCTCTAAAAATGCACGGCACTGTTCCGTCAGCCACGAAAAAATAAGGGGGCTCAACCATGACTGCAGCTCCCCGAAACGGCAGTTCTTTATGATCCAGCTCAATCATATTGGTCTTGGTCTGCAACAATTTTGAATTTAATGTTGTAATCACTAATGGAGCAGTAGTATTCCCTAAGTACACATGACTGCTGTCAGCGCCCGCGAAATAAAAAGAGTTAAGCTTTAAATCTTGCGCCAAAATCTGCTGAATTGGCGTCTGCGGAAATCGTCTGGTCAGCTTATTGTGATAATGAATGATATTTTCCGAAAGTGCAAATAATATGGCTACAATAGTAATGCCGCTCACGCTTATGATGGAAAACAGCCCTATTAATATCCTATTTTGCAGCAAATGGCTTTTCACTAGTCTTGTGTCTTTATAAAGAAGTATTCCAAGCATGCCAAGAAGCACAAAGGCAATATTAAAAATCATGTGCGATTTCCAGTCAAGCTTTTCAAGAATGCCCCCACAGGAGCAGGGAACGAAAGATGTAAAGTGCAATACAATGTAAATGTAAGCAGTAAACATTACCATCAATCCATAAGCGGAAAATAGCCCCATAAGCCTGTAACTTGGTATGATGAGCAATGCACAAATTAGCAGCTCAACGGCGGGAACAATTGCAGCAATCCAATCTGCAAAAACACTCAGAAGAGGAGACTGCCCCAATTCTATTTTGAAATGCTGAAAGTCAATCAATTTGCTTGCTGCGGCATAAACAAACAGAAAAACAAACAGAAGACAAATGATTTCAATTATAATATTTCTGATTGGGGGCTGAATATTCATAATTCTAAATTTTTAGTTTTTTGGACATTTAGTTGTAGTTCATGAAAAAGCATACACAAAAGTATAGCGCTATTTTGAAAGCAAATACATCAAAAAGACGCCAAAAAACATCAAAAGGACGCCAATTTGCATTTTCATTCTCTCAAACAAAAAATGCTTTACAGATTAAAATCCATAAAGCATTTTCATTTTTCTAAGTCTTCTTTTCATTTAAGGCTTGCCATCCTCAATAAAGCCCAAAAGTTTTTGATTGAGCTCCACAAGTCCAGCCTTCTGAAGACATTCCTGAGAGATGTTTTTCAGTTCTGCAAGTTCCTCCTCAGCGATGCTTCCCATAAGGCTGCCTTCATCTTTTTCCAGCAGCAGTCCCCTTTCAATAAAATGTGATAGCAGCAGTACATTTTTGCGTGAAATTTTCAGATCAATCTTCACCGGCTCACTCATTCCAGGGATGCTCAATACTGTATCAAACACCTTGGCTGCATAATTCTTTCCACTCATAATTTCAGCATATTTAAATTAATAAATTAAAGCCTAAAGTTAGCAATGGCACTTCAAAGCATCATAAGCAAAATTTACCTATGATGGGATGCATTGGATTTTCCTGCATAAATTCGTCTGAGTATTTGAAAGAAGTCTGAGTTTTTTATTCAGACTCTTAAAGATTGCCGCGTTCCTGCAATCTGCAAGATGTCCGGTTGTATCACAACCGATATCTTGCTGCCTCTCTGCTCGGAACTCGCTGGCAGTGAAAACTGGAAGATTTGTAATGTCGAATGAAAAGGAAAAATGATGAAAGACGAGAAAAAAAACAGAAACAGATGGCTTCATCTAAGGCTCAGTGAGCAGGAATATAAGATCCTTCAGAAATATTTTGCAGAGTCGCTCTGCCCAAAACTGAGTGATTTTGCCCGGAAAAATCTGCTTCGGAAACCTGTTGTTTTAAAATACAGAAACCAATCTCTTGATGAGATGATATCCGAATTAACAAGGCTCAGAACTGAACTGAATCCCATTGGAAACAACTTTAATCAGGCAGTAAAAAAACTGCACTCGCTTTCGCAGATTTCCGATTTCAAAATGTGGGTTCTGGGTTTTGAAACAGATAAAAAAATACTGCTCAATTCCATTGAAGATATTAGAATCACTATCCGAAATCTTGCAGAAAAATGGTTGCAGTCATAAACACGGGATCATCAGTCAGAAGTATTTTCAATTACAATGAAAACAAAATCGAAGCTGGAAAAGCAGAATTTATTGGAGAAGGAAATTATCCTGCAGCCGCATGTGAACTGCAAAAGGATTCAAGGCTGAAACTTCTTTTAAGACAGCTGGAACTTAACACAAATGTCACACGCGGAAGCGTGCACATATCGCTCAATTTTGATTCCTCGGAAAATGATTTATCGAAAGAAAAACTTATGGAAATTGCCCAAACCTACATGGAAAAAATCGGGTTCGGATCACAGCCCTACCTGGTCTATCAGCATCACGATGCAGGACATCCGCACATTCATATCGTGTCTGTAAAAGTGAAGTCCGACGGAAAGAGAATTGACATGCAGAACATTGGCCGAAACCAATCTGAAACAGCCCGTAAGGAAATTGAAAAGGCATTCAGTCTGGTTCCTGCACAGGACTGCAAAAGGGAAAAGATCCTAAATATAAAACCAGCCAAAAACAGTGCTGTCCAGTACGGAACAGCTGAAACTAAAAAAGCAATTGCTGCTGTATTGAACGCAGTAATTCCCAATTATAAGTATACCACTCTGGGGGAATTAAATGCAGTGCTGAATCTTTATAATGTGGCTGCTTTGGAGGGCAGTAGGGATTCAAGAATGTATCTCCATAAAGGTTTGGCCTACCAGATTCTGAACGATAAAAAACAGCCTGTGGGCGTTCCCTTGAAAGCCAGCAGCTTTTACATGAAGCCCACCCTCAAAAATCTGGAATTAAGATTTGCAGAAAATAAGACAGGGAGAAATCCCCATTTGAAGAGAGTAAAAAATGCGGTTGATCTCGCTTTTATGCAGAACAGGATAAAGGCAGTTTCTGATCTCGACGGAATTCTGATCCAGGATGGAATCAAGACTGCTGAAAGAAGAAACGAACAGGGAATTCTTTATGGACTGGCCTATATAGACCACAAAACAAAATGTGTTTTTAACGGAAGCACATTAGGAAAGCCATATGCGGCATCCGGTATTGAAGAGAGGTGCGGCATCAAAAGCTTTAACACTGGCAGAAACGCAGTTGAAATTCTGGATGGCAATGAATTAAATAATAAAGTGGACCAGTCCTCTTTTATTTCTGCAGACCAGCTGCAGAAAATAATCGAATCGGTGCTCCAGCCCGAGTTTTCCGCTGATTTTATTCCGTCTCAGCTGAAAAGAAAAAAGAAAAGAAGGAAAGGAAAAGGACATTCGGATTACTAACTGAAAAACTAGGACTATGCAGACAGGGGAAAATGAACAGGCGCTTAGAAAAATTTTGGATATGACAAGGCTTATCAGCATGATATTGCTATTTCTTCATTTCTATTTTTATGGATATAATGTTTTTAAAATATGGGGACTTGCAGGCAGTTTTCCGGATAAAATATTGACCGGTATTTTTCGCACCGGACTCTTTGAATATTTTCATCTGTCCAAGCTTTTTTCTTTGGGATTTTTATGCATTTCCCTGTTTGGTGCAAAGGGCAGAAAAAATGAAAAGCTGGAATTCAAAACGGCGTTTTCTTATATTGTTTTGGGACTGCTCGCTTATTTCTTGAGTTATTTTTTTCTGGTCATGCAATTCAATCCGGAAAACAGACTGGTTCTTTATATGCTGTGTACAGCTGCCGGATATCTGCTCCTGCTCTCAGGCGGTACGCTTTTGTCTAGAATTATAAAAAGAAACCTCAACAATAAGGATATTTTCAACAGGGAAAACGAGACATTCCCTCAGGAAGAAAGGCTTCTTGAAAATGAATATTCAATTAACCTGCCGGCACATTATAACTTGAAAAACAAAGTCCGAAAAAGCTGGATTAATATCATCAATCCTTTTCGAGGCATCTTGGTTGCAGGAACACCAGGCTCTGGAAAATCCTACTTCGTGATCCGTCATATCATAACCCAGCATATCCGTAAGGGTTTTTCAATGTTTGTATATGATTTTAAGTTTGACGACCTCAGCACAATAGCCTATAATACTTGGCTTGAGAATAAGCATTTATATAAGGTTGAACCGAAATTCTATGTCATTAATTTTGATGACCTGAGCCGCACGCACAGATGTAATCCCCTTGATCCAAAATCAATGGACGACATTACGGATGCATCAGAATCAGCACGCACCATTCTACTTGGATTAAACCGTGAATGGATAAAAAAGCAGGGAGACTTTTTCGTCGAATCGCCCATCAATTTTCTTTCCGCTGTTATATGGTACCTGCGTAAATACAATAACGGTGAATTTTGCACCCTTCCTCATGTAATTGAGTTGATGCAGGTGGAATACAACAGTCTTTTTACCCTACTGAGAACTGAAAAAGAGATAGAGATTTTGATAGATCCATTTGTCAGTGCCTACCTCCAGAATGTTATGGAGCAACTGGAGGGCCAGATAGCCTCTGCCAAGATATCTATGGCACGACTTTCCAGTGCGCAGCTTTATTATGTACTTTCTGGAAATGACTTCACGCTCGACATTAATAATCCCGAAGATCCAAAGATTGTATGCATGGGCAACAACCCGCTCAAAATACAGACTTATGGTGCCGTTCTCTCCCTTTATGTCAGCAGGCTCATCAAGCAGGTGAATCAGAAAGGAAGGCTTAAAAGCAGTCTGATATTTGATGAATTCCCTACTATTTATCTCAATAATATGGACAGCCTCATAGCCACGGCCAGAAGCAATAAGGTAAGCACCTGTCTGGGAATTCAGGACTTCAGCCAGCTGCGAAAGGATTACGGCCGAGAGCAGGCGGATGTCATACTCAATATCACCGGAAATATCATCAGCGGACAGGTCAATGGCGATACCGCAAAACAGCTCTCCGAACGTTTTGGAAAAATAATGCAGGACCGCGAAAGTATTTCCATAAACAGCTCGGACACCTCCATCAGCAGATCAAAACAACTGGAAGCTGCCGTTCCTGCCTCGAAGATTTCATGTTTAAGCTCGGGTGAATTTGTCGGCATTACAGCTGATAATCCCGACTGTAAAATAGATCTCAAAACATTTCATTCCGAAATAATCAATGATCACGAGCAGCTTAAAAAAGAAGAAGACTCATATCAGGGAATCAGCCCGATGCGAATTATAAACAACACAATGATTGAACGCAATTATCTGCAAATAAAAGAAGATATATCCGAAATTGTAAATTCAGAAATGGAGCGTCTTTTGCATGACCCTGCCTTGTCTCATTTAGTCATCAAAAAGAAAAAATAGTAATTACATTCTTCAGATTTTTCGTGAAGTAGAGAGATTTTTTTTAGCAACCGGATTAAACAGTAGATGCCTATAATGTAAAAAAACAGGATTAAGCGGCATGGCTTGATCAATCCGTAAAGATTCAATAGTTTAAATATTCTCAAAAGGAATTCTGGTGGCATTTCAAACCCAATAGAAAAGATCTTGGATAATTATGGTAAGACAAAAGAAGAATTTTTAAAGTTCTTTCTTGACAAATTATATTCAAAAACTCATTTCGAATATGAACAAGAATTACAACTTATAAGCTTATTTGAATTTGTAAATTAAATAGCACGTACTAATACCTGAATTCATTACTCAAAAACTTATCGCTAGGTTATTCCAAAATTACGTTTTACTTTGAGGCAAAAAAAATGTACATACAGCAGATCGAAATAGACAACTTTAGGAATTTCCCACCGGCTATTGGTGGAAGTGCAACAAAAATTACTTTTACTGAAGGAACAAATATAATTATCGGCCATAATAATGCAGGCAAAACAAATCTGTTGAGCGCACTTCAGCTGGTTTTTGACTCAAAAAAGGCAAAAAACAGATTGACCATAGATGATTTCTGCAAACAATACATCGATTTCTCAAAGCCTCCCGAAATTAATATCACCGTGAGCATCAGAGAGCAGTTAGATGAAAATCCCGATGACAAGGTTGTAGTATATGACTGGATCACAGACCTTACCAAACCCTACGAAGCTAAAATCACTTTTTCGTTTTTCTTGCCGCAAGGCGAAGATTATAATGACTACTGCATTGAAATTGAAAGATTCAAGGATGCTGGCGTTTACGATTCTGAAAAATGCTGGAGGTTTATCAAAAAATATTTTTTTTCCAAGTATGTTGCACGAATGTATGGCGGCGATCCTTCCAGCAGGGAAGCGGCGGACAGCGAGATGCTTGAGAAGTTTGATTTTCAATTTCTGCATGCCATCCGAGATGCGGAAAAACAGATGTTTTTTGGACACAATACAATACTGAAAGATGTATTGAACTATTTTTTGGATTATGACATAACCAACGGAAAAAAGCTAAAAGATCTGGCCAAGAAAGCAAAAGAAGAATTGAGGCTGATAGAGCGTGATTTTGAAACCACATCCGAATCACTATTCATGCAACTTAGGGACCGTATCTCTAAGGACAACATACTCCGCTATTCTGAAGAGACCGGAGCAAACAAGGGCGGAGTTCCCAGCTTCGACGTGCATGTAATCGAGGAAGACCTACTCTTTGCATTAAGGCTGATTGTGAAAATAGGCGATATTAACATCCCAATCAGTAATAATGGATTAGGCTATAATAACCTACTGTACACAGCTCTGGTACTTGCTAAAATGCAGATTGAAAGCCAGAGCAGCTATTATGGCGAAAATGCCAAGGTCTTCCCTATTTTAGCAATAGAGGAGCCAGAAGCACACCTTCATCCCTCGATGCAGTTTAAATTTTTGAAATTCCTAAAAGACAATATAGATGTCGACGGCAAAGTCAGACAGCTATTTGTGACAACTCATTCTACGCATATAACCTCGGCGGCAGATTTGGACGACATTATCTGCATGTACAAGGGAACTGCCGGCGATTTCAAAATTGGATATCCCGGAAAGGCTTTTGGCGTGAAAGAAGACTCAAAAAATTATGTGAAGCGTTTCCTAGATGCCACTAAATCAAATATGCTTTTTGCAGATAAGGTGATATTTGTGGAAGGGCTTGCCGAACAGATCCTTCTGCCTGCATTTGCCGCATTCAAACCATACGGAGCCGATAAAAAAATAACCTGCGAAGACGAATTGATCAACCAGCATGTTTCCATTATTTCGGTTGACAGCAGGACCTTTAAGCATTTTTTAGAGCTCTATTCGTATTCAGATAAAAACCAAAATGCCATTGACAAGAAAGTAGTCTGCATAACGGATGCCGATCCTGAAAAAAAAGGGGCGGACAACAAATGGCGCGGATGCTTGCCATTCGAACTTGAGGACAACGATAATTTTAAAAAGACAGCTTCCCACGTTACGGATATGAAAACTAAGTACCAGTCCAATTTTCCAAATATCATAATATTCCATCCTCTGGAAGGAGTTGGAAAGACATTGGAATACGAACTTGCCAGATGCAATCCATCTAACGGAATAATTGTTACAGACTGCTTCCCTTCAATGAACAGTCCCCATACAAAGGAAAATTTCAAAACCCTCCAAGAGGTCATCACAAAGAAATCTGATGATGTCTCGGGCATACTGGCGGCCTATAAAACCCATATGGCAACTCCTGAACAGCAGAAAAAGTATCAGAATCTGGAATCCGCCATCGCAAATTGCAAATTCACCAATAAAGATAAGACCGAGGCCGTGCTCTCGGCGGTTTATTACGAAATAGTCAAGAAATTAAAAGGGGAGCACGCGCTTTACCTTGAAAAAAATCTGCGAGAGGATTTAAAAAAGGTGGCCACTTCTTTCAAAGTGCCAGCTTATTTGGAAGATGCCATAAATGAAATACTGAAATAAACTATTATGAGTACATTAACAGAATTGCCAAAAGTTCTAGAAAACTATGATACTCCCTTTAAGATATCGGCGGGACCTGGCGCAGGGAAAACAACATGGTTGGTAAATCACCTCCAGCAAGTAATAAATAATTCCAAAAAATTAGGCAAGACTAAAAAAGTTGCATGTATTACCTATACCAGAATTGGGGCTGATACCGTACAAAAAAAGGTTAAAAAACTAACAGGTACTAGCAGGCTGGATACTGGCACCATCCATAGTTTTCTTTATCGAAATATTATTAAACCCTTTGCCTATCTCATAGCTACAGACTTGAATGGTGATGAACTTTTCAATGTCCAAGAATTAAATGGACATATCGAAAATAGGCTCATATGGGATAGGCTAAGAAGCTGGAAGGCGGAAATTGAAAAAGATAATGGCAGAAATTATGACTATTTTAATTTTGCTGACAACAAAAGGAAGCTCATAGCAAAACTAGCCTGTATTGAGTATACAATAGAAAGCAATACTGAAATTAAGATATCTTTTAGCAAAAAGGCAAATAGATATGACGTCCCCATACCGCTTAAAAACAACGAATTGTTAAAATATAAAAAGTCCTATTGGCGCAAGGGAATCATGCACCATGAGGACGTATTGTATTTTACACATTATCTGTTTAAAAATTTTCCGCGTGTAGCCGAATTTGTAAGCTATAAATTTCCTTATATTTTTCTGGATGAGTTTCAGGATACCAATCCCCTGCAGACCTGGATAATAAATCAGATTGCTACAAAAGGCACAACCATAGGTGTAATCGGTGACCCCGCACAGTCAATATTTGAGTTTGCAGGAGCCAGACGCAGGGATTTTAATGAATTCACCCTACCTAAAATCCAAAACTTCAAAAAATCAAAAAATTACCGTAGTACGGTTAAAATTATAGACTTTCTTAAAATTCTTAGGGACGACATCGAACAGATACCCAAAACTGGAGCCGAAACCGGAGAAGATGTTGTTGTCATAGTTAATTCAACAGACTTTGCTATCTTGCATTTAGAAAGCCTAAATCAGGATGATTTTGCAGTTTTATGCCGTTCTAATATACAGGTAAGCAAAATCAAATCACAGATTAAGAATGAGGATGTAAATCTCATAACAGAACTATACTCTGAAGACAGCGACCATAAAAGGCCTACTTTTCTGCACGCGCTCATTAAAGCATATGATTTCAATAATTGCGAAGAATACAAAGAGGCGGTAAAAGAGATTATGAAACATCTGAGGACGAAGGAACTCAATGGTATTGAGAAAAGAAAATTAGCAATCGAATTGCTTGATTACTTGAACTCTAATCTGGAATCTTCTATCGAATCTATTTACAAATATATACAGCCTATATTGAAAAAGCATTCTATTACAATGCCAGGCCTAGCGAAACCAAAAAAAATTCATAAGAATGCCTTTAAAGATTTTATTCCCTTTTTATCCAAACAAACCAGACTAAGTAGTAAGATCAAGACCATCCACCAGTCAAAAGGTGATGAATTTGAAAATGTACTTTTATGTCTTGATGACAAGACAGACAAGAATGGCACAGTTAGAAAAAGTATTGAAGCAATTATGGAAGACTACATTTTTAATGCTTCGGCTAACATTCTACTGGACACTGAAATCGGAGAGGAAACCAGATTGGTATATGTTGCGTGTAGCAGAGCAAGAAGTAGGCTGTTCATAAATGTTCCACGCCTATCTGCAGAAGTTGAACAAAGACTCTCCCAAATGAACGTTATTGTTATCAGAAACTAAATAATCAGATGGTGACAATTGGAGCTGATTAACAGGAAAGTCTACCAATCTTAAAGCACTTAACAATTTCAAACAATGAAAGTATATATCCATATTTATTAAAAAAACCTTTAATATTTCCACAAAATATTAGTTATACACAACTCCAGTACATCCTTAATTAATATTTGGCTACATTAAAAAAGTTCTTGGATAATTATTTAAATTTGAAAAGGATACAATTGTTGTTTTATAAAAAAAATATTGCAAAATATGAGAATTGACAAAAATCACATTGATCAGTGGGCAGATGCCTTCGAATCAAAAGAAAATTTTCCAACCCTAATTTCTAAATTAGTCAATTCAACTGCCTCCAAAGGTACTTTTATAAACATTCCGTGCGGAAGCGCTGTAGCGAATCCTGGATGGGACGGCATAGTAAGAGCGGATGAACAAAGATCATATATACCATCAGGAACTTCTTTGTGGGAATTCGGTACAGACCAAAGCGTTAAGGGCAAGGCAGAAGGAGATTACATTAAACGGACAAATGATCCGCTTGGGCACGATCCTTCCCAATGTGTTCATCTAGCAATGCTAAAATGTAGTCTTGATGATAACTATGAACACAAAAAAAAACTGTTGCTTAAGACTAAAAACAGGCTACATCCTTTTGCCGAGACTATGACACCTCTCACTCATATCTACCGCGAAATTGAAGACGAGCTTGCTAAATTGCAATAATAATTTTAACAAGTATGATCACATGGAAGAAAGTTTCCCAAAAATTGACAGTGAATTTTTTTGTATTGTAAACAGAGAAGAACCCACTCTTTCAGCAATAGTTTCAAGTTATCTTTTAAAAAAAGACTTTTATCTGCCCATTTTTGAATTTCCATCAGTCACAAAAGATAATGACACGGAAAAATATGAATTCAGCAATAAAGACATTGATGAACATTACATTACTGTAACGAGAGCTCACAAATTTAATATCAGGGTTAAAAACGTCCTGTCAAGAATCGGTGGATGCTCCTGCCTAGTTTTAGTAGGTCTCTCGGAATCACAGAAATCCTATCTATCATTTTTAGATGAATTTAATGTATTTGATATTAAAGACGAAAATGATATTGAAATATACTTAAAATACACCAGCTCCAAAACAGGTGTTGTAAGCTGTAAACCAGATGAAATTTATAAAGGACTGGCCATTGCATCCCAAACCAACTCAATTTTAAAAATTGATTGTGACGCGAAGGAAATTTACCCTGTTAATAGACGTAAGGGAATAATTGTCATTGAAAACGTACAGAATACTTCTGCTGTTATAGCAGTAAATTACGCTGTTTCAATTGGAGCGGATGTAGAAATCGTACCTATGCTCCCAATAAACAGGTTGGAAATAATGGTCTTAATTGAAGATTGGCGTAATGGAGACGCCTATTCTTTCAATGATTTAAGTGCAGCTATTTATGATGGGATACAGAACATCGATTTCACCTGCTATAGATATGCTACTTTTTTTACTGTGGGCGCTCCATATTCCCTAATATTAAAAAACATTATACCAATTACTCATGTCAATCTACAGTTAAGCCCTGACTTCTTTATTTTCAACAATCTTCATTTTGAAAATAATGAAGAAATAAAATCGGCAGTAGTTTTTTCACCACTGGAATTCATAAAT
>Ga0268257_1000941_pt1 | contig 28287 bp, 17 predicted proteins | sample AgamicAtPrz_FD_200249 | JGI IMG/M metagenome (GOLD analysis project Ga0268257, IMG submission 200249) | Agave microbial communities from Guanajuato, Mexico - At.P.rz (v2) (version 3) | ecosystem: Host-associated > Plants > Phyllosphere > Phylloplane/Leaf | place: Guanajuato, Mexico | collected... | reverse complement strand
AGGTCGCTCGGCACATCGAAGCCGACCGAGCGGGCCGCGGCCAGCACGCCGGCCGCGATCTCGTCGTTGCTGCCGAACACGGCCGTCGGCGGCGCGCTCATCGCCAGCAGCTTGCGAGCGCGGCGGAAGCCGGAGTTGAAGTTGAACTCGCCCTCCAGCACCAGCTGCGGATCGACCTCCACGCCGTAGTCGCGCATCGCATCCATGTAGCCGGCATAGCGCTGGACGCTGGACTCGTAGTAGCCCTCGCCCCAGAGGAAGCTGATGCGGCTGTGGCCCAACTGGATGAGGTGCTCGGTGACGGCGTGGGCGGCGCGGCGGTCGTCCACGCGCACGCAGTCCTGCATGTCGCGCGGGTCGTCGCCGGCCGAGACGATGCGGATCACCGCCACGCCGTGCGCCGCCAGCGCCTGGACCAGATCGCGCTGCTCCGACATCGGCGGCGCCAGCACCAGGCCAGCCAGGCGAGAGCGCCGCACCAGGGCCAGCAGTTCCTCGATGGAGCCCAGCGCCGGCGTGCCGCAGGGATGGATCTGCAGGCCATAGCCCTGCTCGCGGCAGGCGGACAGCACGCCGTTCTGCAGGCTGACCAGGTAGTGCGCGTTCGGGTTGCTGTAGACCAGGCCCAGGGCGAAGGAATGCGTGCCGCGCAGGCTGCGCGCCAGCGGATCGGACTGGTAGTTCAGCGCGGCGATGGCCTGGCGCACGCGCTCGCGCATCTCCGGACGCACGGCCGCGTCCTCGTTGATCACGCGCGACACGGTCTTGAGCGACACGCCCGCAGCCTCTGCCACATCCCGGATCGAGGCGCGCGCGGGCGCGGCGGCCCGGGGCTCGCCGGCGGCGTCGATGGGCTCGGCCACGGCCTCGGCGGCCTCACCCGTCCTGGCGGGCCGCGCCGCCTTGACGAGCTTCGCGGGCTTGGCTGCCTTGGCAGTCTTGCCCGGCGGGGACGCGGCGGTCCGGGTCTTGGGGGACGTCTTCATTCCGCATCCCCTTCGCGCAGGCCAACGCGATAGCCGGCCAGGCCGTAGTAGAGGATGTACAGATAGCACGGCGCCATCAGGGCCAGGAACACGAACTGGAAGTCGTAGTGCTGCTTGAGCACCGCGAAGGCCTGCGGAATGATCGCGCCGCCCGCGATGCCCATGATCAGCAGCGCGGCGCCGCGCTCGGTGGCCTCGCCCAGCGAGCGGATCGCGAGCGGGAAGATGGCGGGCCACATCATCGCATTGGCGAATCCCAGCGCGGCGACGAAGGCCACCGAGACATAGCCTTGCGTGGTCCAGGCGCACAGCGACAGCACCACGCCCAGCGACGCGGACACCGCCAGATAGCGCTGCTGGGAGATGTACTTCGGGATCAGGACCAGGCCCGCCACGTAGCCCAGCAGCATCGCCACCAGCGTGAACGAGGTGAAGAACTTGGTCTGGTCGGCCGGCAGGTTGAAGCCTGCGCCGTAGGTGCCGATCGCATCGCCGGCCATCACTTCCGCGCCGACGTAGACGAACAGGCAAAGCACGCCCAGCCACAGGTGCGGGAAGGCGAGCACGCCTCGCTTCGCGCCGGTGGCCGCGGACTCGCCGCGGTTGGCATCGGCGGCACGGATGTCCGGCAGCGGCGAGCGCAGGATGCCCACGGCCAGCACGGCGAGCACGCCGGCCATGATCATGTAGGGCGTGTGGATCTTCTGCGCGAAGGCGTTCAGCAGGATGTCGCGCGTGGCGGCGTCGGCCGTCTTCAGGCTCTGCGCCAGGCCGCCGACGTCGGACAGCACCACCGCGCCCAGCAGCAGCGGCGCGAGGATGCCGGCCACCTTGTTGCAGATGCCCATCCAGGCGATGCGCTGGGCGGCGCTCTCGATCGGGCCGACGATGCTGATGTAGGGATTGGCGGCGGTCTGCAACAGCGACAGGCCCGCGCCGATCACGAACAGCCCGGTCAGCGCCCCGGGATACAGCCGCATCGACACGAACTGCCCGAACACCATCGCGCCCGCGGCGATGACCAGCAGGCCGATCGCCATGCCGCGCTTCATGCCGGTGCGCTTGAACACCGCGGCCGACGGCAGCGCCAGGAAGAAGTAGGACAGATAGAACGCCATCGGCACGAGGAAGGCGTTCACGTCGTCCAGATCGAAGGCCAGCTTCACGAAGGCGATCAACGGTCCGTTGATCCAGGTGAAGAAGCCCATGATGAAGAACAACAGGCCAATGATCGCCACCGGACCGAGCGGCGCTCGATTCGCGGATGGGGAGACGGTTCCGGCGATGGGCATTCTGGGCCTCCGAGGTGAGCAGACTTGTTTATCTTTCTTGATGACACTGTTGTCAATCGAGTCACGCCACTGTCTCAGTTGCGCACTCCCGCTAAACATCCGATCACCACAGGGGAAAGTCGATCAGCACGGCGATTCAAGCCCGGAAAGCCGAGGGAAAACACCGAGCCGCGGCGGTCTCTTCTGTCCGATTCAGACATCGATTGACAACAGTGTCATTTGCGCTTGAAACTCTTTCGAATGCGCTCTTCCCTGCCTTCGTTCGAACCCGGCACGCCTGGCCCTGGCGTCTTCTTTCTCGCGGCCGACGTGGGGGGCACCCACGCGCGCGTCGGGCTGGGCCGCACGCTGCGCGCGGCACCGGGCGACTGTCCGGTGGAGCTGCTGCACGGCGAGGTCTTTGCCTGCGCGCAGTGGCCCGGGCTGGGCGAGCTGCTGGCGGCCTTCGTCGCCCGGCTGGCGGAGACGCCCTGGGGCGAGGCGGCTATCCAGGCCTGCGTGCTGGCGTGCGCCGGCTATGTGCAGGAGGACCAGGTCGTGAATCGCAACCTGCCGTGGCCGGTATCGATCTCCGCGCTGCGGCAGCGGCTGGGTCTCGAGCGGCTCACGGTGATCAACGACTTCGAGGCGTTGGCGCACGCGGTGCCGTACGTCAAGCCGCGGGACATGCGCCCGCTGATGACGGGCGACGGCAGCGCGGGGGGGCTGGCCTCCGGGACGATCGTCGTCATGGGGCCGGGCACGGGTCTGGGCTGCGCGGCCGTTCTGCCGGGCAGCGCGGGGCCGCAGGTGCTGCCGACGGAGGCGGCGCATGTGTCGCTCGCACCGGGCACCGCGCGCGAGATCGACATCCTGCGTCTGCTGGCGGGCGACCGCGGCCATGTGCCGGTGGAGAACGCGCTGTCGGGGCCGGGGCTGCTCAAGCTGTACCGGGCGATCTCGACGCTGCGCGGCGAGTCACCCGAGCTGGACACGCCGGCGGCGGTGACGGGCGCGGCGCTGGACCAGCGCTCGGAGGCCGCGGTCGAGGCGCTGAGCACCTTCTGCGCGTTGCTGGGCAGTTTCGCGGCGGACCTGGCGGCGCTCTACGGCGCGCATGGCGGGATCCTGCTCGCGGGCGGGATCCTTCCCAGGATCGAGCCCTTCCTGCAGCAGAGCGATTTCAAGAAGCGCTTCCTCAACAAGGGCGTGCTGGCGCCGTTCCTCGAGCGCGTGCCGGTCCACCTGATCGACCATGGTGACCTGGGCGTACTGGGAGCGGCGTGCTGGCTGGAGCGGAAACTGGGGCGCGAATGAAACGCGCGGTCGTCCCCGCCCCCGAGCTCAGACCGCTGGCGGCAACGCCGTGAAGCGCAGCGACACGCGCGTCCCCGCGCCCGGGGTGCTCTGCACCTGAAGCTCCCCGCCGAGCAGACGGGCCCGCTCCTGCATGCCCAGGACCCCGAAGCCCGCCCGCGCATCCAACGGATCGAAGCCGATGCCGTCATCGCTGATCTCCAGCAGCCAGGTCTTGCCCTCGCCGCCTTCCTCGCCCCCATCGCCGCCGCCTTCACCGCCTGCACGCGTCAAGCTCAGGGCCGCGCGGCTGGCCCGCGCATGGCGCCGCACATTGGTGAGCGACTCCTGCGCGATGCGGAACACCATCGTGGCCATCGGCAAAGGGATCTCACGCGTGTGCGGATCCACATTCAGGGTGCATGGCAGCGCTGAACTCGACGTGAACTCGGCGACCAGCCATTGCAGCGCCGCTTCCAGGCCGCCATCGAGCGCGGGAGGCCGCAGCTGCGACACCAGTCCACGCACCGTGCGGATCAGCCCGTCGACGCGGCCGAGCAGCAGGTCCGGATCCAGTGGCTGGACGGGACGGCTCGAGTTCTGCCGTCCTTTCCCGACGGAGACCTCCATCTTCAGCGCCGCCAGCTGCTGGCCCAGCTCGTCGTGCAATTCGCGCGAGACGCGCAAGCGCTCCTCTTCGAGGGCATGCGCGTTGTGCTCGCCCAGGCGCAGCAGCGCCTGCTGCGAGTCCGCCAGCGCCGCGGTGCGCTCCGCCACGGCGGCTTCGAGCTGGCGTTGCCGCGCGCGGTCGCGCCGCCGCGACCATCGGATGGAGAGCCACCACAGCGCCATCAGCGCGATGGCGGCGGCGGCGCGCGCTTCGCGCGAGTTCCACCACGGAGGACGAACCTCAAACGCGAGGCGCAGCACCGGCCCCGGCGCTTCGACGCTCGTGAGCCCGGCCGCGCGCACCTCCAGCGCGTGGGTGCCGGCCTCGACCGCGCCCAGGTCGATGATGGCGCTCTGCGAGGTCCGCCAGGCCGAGCCCGCGTCGAGGCGGTACTCGATCCGCAGCGATCGCGCCCGCGAGAAGCCGTCCGTCCCCACCGCGATGCGCAGCACGCGGTCCTCCCACGGCACCGGCTCCGAGGGCACCGCGCGGGTGCTCGTGCTGCCGAAGACCATCTCCTCGAGCCGCAGCGCGGGCAAGGGAGCCGGCGGCTTGCCGGGCAGCACATGCGTCAAGCCGGCGCTGGTGCCGATCCAGACGCTGCCATCGGGGTCGGCGAGGAAGGCCAGCGTCACATCGTTCCCGATGAGGCCGGTGCGGCGATCCAGCCGCGACCATTGGCCATTGGTGGAGCGGATGAAGACGCCCCGGTCCGTCCCCATCCACAAGCGCTTGTCGAGGCCGGCGTGCAGGCTGGTCACGGCGGCATCGCCGAAGGTGGACTTGGGAAAGAACGCCAATTGACGCGCCGTGGCCCCGGACAGCGCGTAGAGGCCCAGGCCGTCCGTGCCGCCGGCCCACACCGTGCCATCCAGCACCATGGCCGCGAGCGCGTCGATGGCGCGGCCATGCGAGTCCGCCACGGTGGCCCAGCCCGCGCGCTGTCGCATCCACAGATCGCGGCCGCTGATGACGAAGTCATCGCGATCGCCATCCGGCAAGACGCGGATGTCATAGCGCGAATCGAAGGTGCCGGCGCCCACCTTCTCGCGCCGCAGGCGCCCTGCGGCCATGTCGAGCCGCTCGAGCCCGTCGCGGCCGGCCGCATGGATCCGGCCGCCGCCTTGCGAGATCGTCTGCAGACCGGTGTCGCGAGCGATCACGCGGGGCTGGACTTCACCCGCCTTGACGCTGATCACCTCACCGTCCTCGACCCACCAGAGGTCGCCAGCCCGGTCCACCGCCAGCCGATGAACCGGGCCCGCGGACGCTGGCGTTGGCGTCTTCAACGGGCGGAAGCGGCGGGCCGGCGCGTCGAACCAGGCCACCCCTTTCCCGGTGGAGGCCCAGAGCCGGCCGCTGCCGTCGCGCGCGAGCGCCAACACAGCGGCGGCGGGCAGCCCCGAGGCGTCGGTCCAATGCTCGACGCGGCCGTAGCCGACCCAGCGGTGTACGCCGCGCGCGTTCGTGCCCAGCCACAGCGAGCCCTCGGCATCGAACATCAGTCCGCGCAGCGAGGTGTCCGGCAGGCCGTCCTGTTGGGTCCACTCCCGCCAGCGCTCGCCGTTCCAGACGGCAATGCCATTGACGGTCAGGGTGAGGATGGCGCCGTGCTCGTCCTCGACGAGGGCGTTGTCTCCGTAGAGCCAGCGCCGCAGCGGCGCCGCCACGACGGTGAAGCGGCTCGAGCCGGGCGCCAGCCTGGCCAGACGCTCGCTGCTGCGCGCCCACAGGCTGCCATCCCGCGAGACGAGGAGCTGACCCCAGGTGTCCCGCGGCAGCCCCTGCGACGGACCCCAGGGCTGAACGCGGCCATCGCGCCACTCGCACAGCTGCGAGCCGCAGCCGAACCAGAGCGCCTGGCCGCGATGGCGCATCGGGAGCAACTGCTCGGGGAGGGACTGCAGCTCGGGGACGGAGGTCCGTTGCACGGTCAACTTGGGGCCGATCGGGCCGTCGGCGGCGGTCCAGAGCAGCCGGTCCTCGTCGATGGCGAAGATCCGGCCCTGCCCGTCCAGATCCAGTTGCTGGCCGGATTGCACGTGCAGATGCTTGCCGTTGGGCTTGAGCACTTCGGTCCAGACCGCGCCGTCATGGCCGTCCTGGCGGACGAAGACGCCGCCCTCCGCCAGCACCCAGAGACGGCCGCGCGCGTCCAGGCGCGCGCCGTAGACATAGCCGCCGGCTTCCTTGGGCAGCGGCTGGGCATGCATGCGAAAGCCGTCGAAGCGGAACAGGCCGTTGTCGGTGCAGATCCACAGCCTGGATTGCGAGTCCTGGACCAGGCACTGCGCCGTGAGGCTGGTCAGGCCTTGGTCTTCCTGGAAGGACTCGAGGACGATGCGCTCGGCATGGGCAGGAGGAGCGGCCATGCCGAGCACGGCGAACAGACTCGCCACCCATGACCGGACGATGCGGTGCGACATTCGTTGTGTTCTGGTTTGACTCGGATTGACCGAAGGATTTATCGCCGCAATCACCAAAGCCTCTGTGCTGGTTCCAGGGAATCAAGGCCGGAAGCGCTCCCGAGCCCGCCAAGTGGCGCCCGCTCCCAGCATACTGGGCCCTCGTCGACGTGCCTTGCCACTCCTATGTTCTCTCGCCTCGACCTGCCCACCGTCCTGCTCTTCTACGACACGACTCTCCTGGCGGGGGCGCTCGCCATCGTCCATGTGCGTCGCAGCTCATGCCGGCCGGAGGGGCTGATGGGTCTGGCATTCGCCTACCTGATGCTGGCAGCCGGCGCGATCCTGGCCTGGAAAGGCGAAGAGGCGGCACTGCCCGCCGCCGTCTGGACGCACGGCAGCCTGTTGCTGGGCCTGGCCGGCTATGCCGCGTTCTACGCCGGCACCCGTGCCATGGCCGGACGGCGCGGGGTGTCCGAGTGGTGGCTCTTCGCTCCGGTGCTGGTCTGCTTCGTCGCCGGCTGGGTCACCGGCTTCCCGCTGGACAACTTGAGCCGGGCCGGCGCCTTCCACGCCGCCGCCGTGCTGGCGCTCGCGAGCAGTGCCTACGCGATGCTCCGCAACTACCGTGTCGAGGCCCTGCCCTCGAGCCGGATCCTCGCCGCGCTGTTGGCGCTCAGCGGCATCGTCTACGGGATTCGGTTGACATTCATCGTCACCGGCACGGCAGCCAGTGCGGGCTTCGCCTTGGCGTTCTTCCTCCAGATGTTCTGCCACTTCGGCATTGCGCTGATGGTGGCCACGATCTCCAAGGAGCGCGCGGAAGTGCGCCTGGCCCGGCTCGCGGAGACCGACCCCTTGACCGGGGTCGGCAATCGTCGCTGGCTGACCTCGCGCCTGCCGAAGCAGCTGCGCGCCAACAGCGCGATCCTTCAACTCGATCTCGACCGGTTCAAGCTCATCAACGACCAGTTCGGCCACGCGGCCGGCGACGCCGTGCTGGTCGCTTTCGCCGACTGTGTGCGGTCGCAGCTGCGGGAGTCCGACCTGCTCGCCCGCACCGGGGGCGAGGAGTTCGTGGTCTTCACGCCCGACGTGTCCGAGGCGATGGCCCACGCGATCGCCGAACGGCTCCGGGCATGCGTGGAGCGCTTGCAGATCACCGACAACGGCACGCCGCTGCCGGTCTCGACGAGCATTGGCGTCGCCTGGGTGGCGGCCCCCGCGGCGCCGGCGTCCGCCTGCCTGTCCAAGGCCGATGACATGCTGTACGAGGCCAAGCGCGGCGGTCGGAATCGTGTCGCGTTCTCGCGGGTGTCGGGGCACCCGCAGGCCGTCGCATGAGCGGCTCAGCGACTCAGCGACCGAGCACACGCGCCAGTGCGGACAGCACGTCCCCTTCCAGCATCGTCGCGATGTTGAAGCGCATATGCGAGGCATGCGCCAAGGAGAACAGCCGCCCTGGCGCGGTGAGGTGGCCCTGCTCGAGCAGTTGCTGGGAGACCCTGAACGCGTCGACACCCTCGCCAAGGTCCGCCCAAAGATACAAGCCGGCATCGGGCTCATGCGCCAGCGTCAGGCCCAGACGCTGCAGCGCATCGGCGGCGCGGGGCCGGAGGTCGGCCAGCCGCATCCGCAACTGCTCGCAGTGGTGCCGGTAGTTCCCCTCCGACAGCAGGCGGTAGACGGTGCGCTCCGCCAGGCTGTTGCTCGCCAGGCAGTTCAGCGCGCGGTAGGTGGCCATCCACTCGATCCGCTCGGAGCTGGCCGCCAGATACCCCACGCGCAGGCCCGGCGCCATGGTCTTGGAGAAGCTGCCGATGTGGATGACGCGCTGCAATTGATCCAGCGACGCCAGGCGCGTCACCGCGCCCGCGGTTCCGCTGGGGATCAGATCGCCGTAGGTGTCATCCTCCACCAGCGTCAGGTTGAACTCTTCGGCCAGCCGCAGGATCTGGAAGGCCTTGTGCGGAGCCACATGCGTGCCGGTGGGGTTGTGCAACGCGGTGCTGAGAAAGAAGAAGCGAGGCTTGTGCTCGACGCAGAGCGCCCGCAGAACATCCAGGTCTGGCCCGTCGGACAGACGGGGAACGGCATGCATCTCCAGTCCCGCCGACATCATCCTTTCGGTCAGGATCGGCTGGCAGGGCTGCTCGATGAGCACCTTCTCCCGGGGATAGCGCAGAAAGCAAAGGAGCACCAGGTTCAAGGCATCGGTCGCCCCTGACGTCAGGATCAGGTTGCCAGGATCGACATGCAGCCCCACCTCCTGAAGCTTGACCTGAAGCTGGTGACGCAGCGGCAGGTAGCCCTGAGGGTCGCCCGCGGTGGCCATCGCGCGCTGATTGCCACGAGCGACCGCACGCAAGGCCCCCGCGATGGACGGCTCATCCATCCAGTGCTCAGGCAAGGTCCCGATGCCGCTGCGACTGATCAGCGCCTGCGACGGACGCTGCAGTTCGAGCCGCATGGTGCTCACCGCGTCCAGCCCTCCCGGGTAGAACAGGCTGGGACGAGGCGGCGCCTTGTCCGGGCTCCGGCGAGCCCCCGCCAACTTGACGAAATATCCCGCGCCACGCCGCGACTCGACCAGGCCGTGGGCCACCAGCTTGTCATAGGCGCGCGCCGCGGTGTCGCGACTGATGGCGCAGTCCTCGGCCAGCCGCCGTACTGACGGCAAGCGCGTCCCTGTCACGACCTGCCGGGACTGGATGGCACCGGACACCAGCGAAAAGATGCGATCGACGAGCGAACCTCCGGCGGCTCCCGCGTCTGTCGTCAAGTCGGACCGGGCTATCGAAAACCCCATGTTGTCGCGCACGGAACGCATTTTCGGAATGCTCATTTCTTCTCTTCCCCGCTGCGATTCGCCTGTGTGATCATGGTTCAACTGTACTGACCATGTGTACGTGCCAGTACCCCCGCCAAAGCTGCGAACTGTATCGATATTGCAGCACCGTGACTGGATAACCTTTTGGCACATCGTCCATTGGCCACAGGAATCGCCATGTCACCTCGATCGTCCGCCTCCTCCGCCCGCCAGCAGTACGGCGCCGTCATGTTGGGTGTGCTCGCCTTCTGTGCGATGCCCTGCGGCGCGTCGGCGCAAGCGGTGGCCTCCCCGGCGCCGGCGGCCAGGGCGAACGCGTTCGACTTGCCGCCAGCGCCATTGGCCAGCACCCTGCGGGAGATCTCGCGCATTGGCGGCGTGCGCATCGACATGGACGCTGAATCGGTGTCGGGCAAGCAGGCGCCCGCCATCCGGGGCTCGCTGAGCGTGGACGAGGCGCTTTCCGCAGCACTTGCCGACAGCGGTGTGCACTGGCTGCGCGTGGCCAGCGGCTACTGGGTGGCGCTTCCTGGCAAGCTCGACACCGTGCTCGTCGTGGCCAGGCGCGATCAGGCCGAGACCAGCTTCAAGGCCGATCGCTCCGACACTGCCACACGCAGCGGCACCGACCTGATGGACGTTCCGGGCGCGGTGACCATCATCACCAGCAAGGTGCTGGAATCCCAGCAGGTGCTGTCGGTGCGCGATGCGCTGGCCAACGTGAGCGGCATGGGATTCAATCAGACGCCCCAGGGCTCCCCCACCTTCACGGTGCGCGGGTACGGCCAGACCTCCGCGCTGGTGAACGGCCTGAGCGACACCTCCGCCTCGCTCACCAACGTCTTCGGCGTCGAGCGCATCGAGGTGCTCAAGGGGCCGCAGGCCATCCTGGCGGGGTCCAACTCGCTGGGTGGCGGCGTCAACGTCGTGACCAAGAAGCCGCAGGCCGATCCGATCCGATCCGTGATGCTGCAATACGGCTCGCATGGCGATCTGACGCTCGGAGCCGACGTGGGACAGGCGCTGACCGACGACCGCCGGCTCAGCTTCCGGCTGATCGCGGCGCACAGCAAGGCCAGGGACAACGACTTTGGATTCGATGGCCGCAAGGATGACTCCGTGCTACCGCAGTTGCGCTGGAAGGACGCGACAACCGACTTGATCGTCGGGGCGTCGTACGGCAAACAGCATGCGCCCGTGCCGCTGTACACCTTCGCGCGCCGGGACGGCGTGATCCTCCCCATTCCCGGCCTGCGTCCCGGACGCGCCGAGGACGGCTTCGATACCGAGCAAAAGCGCTTCTTCTACCAGCTCGAACAGACGATCACCCCTTCGATCACGTTCATCAGCCGCCTTCAGCGCTCGCTGCAGGAGACGGAACTCCATCTGCGGACCCCCTCCGGACTGCTTTACGCCAAGGGAGCCGCCAACGACTCCCCCAACGGCAATGTGACGTTCTATGCGTCGCACACCTTCTTCAACCAACGCGATCTGAGCGGCGATCACTACCTTCGCATCGCGGGTGACACCGGACCGGTCAGGCACAAGCTCTCGGTGGGCGTGAACCACACCGACACGGTCTACAACCAGCCGCAATGGTCCGGCCCGACGACCACCGTGACCATGTACCCGACGGCAGTGCCCTACCAGTTCGGGGACCTGCGCACCGATGCCAACACGCTGTCCAGCGTCTGGGACCAGCACACCACGCAGCTTGGCGCCTACGCACAGGACCTCATGACCTGGGGCGACTGGAATCTGCTCGTGAACCTGCGCCGCAATCGCTACACGATCGCGGCCACGACGTCCTTCCCCACGGCCAACTTCGTCTCCACCTCGCCCAAGCAGACCATCTGGCAGACCACGCCCGGCGTGGGCCTGGTGTACACGTTGACGCCCCAGGTATCGCTCTACACCAACTATGCAGAGGGCTTCGCGCCTGCCACCAACGTGAGCTGCAACGGCGGGCTGGTGCCGCCGCAACTCACGCGCAACCGTGAAGTCGGCGCGAAGTTCGACCTGTTCGACAGCAAGCTTTCATTGACCACCGCGGCTTACGAGCTGGCTCAAAGCAACCAACTCGTCTACAACCGCGTCAAGAACTGCTACGACGTTCGTGACTCGCAGGTCTCGCGCGGATTTGAAGTGGACGCGCAGGGCCGGGTGGCGCCAGGCGCCAACCTGCTGTTCAACTACACCTTCGCGACGCTCAAGGATGTCGGCGATCCCACCAAGGTCTACACCGGCGTGCCCAAGCACAAGATGAGCCTGTGGGCCACCTACGACCTTCAAGGCGAAGCGTGGAGGGGCCTGGGCTTCGGAGCGGGCGTCAGCGCGACAAGCAAGTCCAAGGGCAACTACGATCCGCGCTACATGTCGCAGGTCCCCGGCCAAGCCCAGATCGACATGAGCGTCTTCTACAACCGCGGCCCGTGGTCGACCACCTTCGGCGTGAAGAACATTGGCGATCGACGGCTGTACGCCACCACCGTCAGCAGCGACTTCATGCCGGTTCTGAATGGGCGAACCTTCATGTTGACGGTCAAGCGCGACTTCAAATGACGCTCGATGCCGCCGCGCGGGGCCGCCCGACCAAGCGCCAGCTGATCATTCCCTTCTGGCGTTCGGAGGAACGCGCCAGCGCCTTCCTCAAACTGGGGCTGATCGTGGCGATCCTGCTCTTCGGCACCTACCTCGCCGTGTGGGCCAACAAGCTCACGGGCGAGGTGACCGACGCGCTGGTCAACCGCAAGTGGAACGCGCTGTTCAGCGCGTTGCTGATGGCCACCGGCGTGGGCCTGGCCAGCGGCTGCCTGACCATCACGCAAGTCGCGCTGAACAATCTGCTGGACCTGCAGTGGCGCACGTGGATGACGCGCCAGCTGATCAAGCGCTGGACCGAGGGCCACGTCTACTACGACATTGAGCGCGAGGGCGTGCTCAGCAACGCCGACCAGCGCATCGCCGAGGATGTGCGGCTCTTCACCGATCAGACGCTGAACCTGGGGCTCAACTTCACCACCGCCGGCATCCATGCGGTGACCTACGGCTGGCTGCTCTGGGAACTGTCGGGAACGCTGCGCTTCGAGGTGGGCGGCATTCATGTCGCGATCCCGGGCTACATGGTCTTCCTGGCCTTCCTCTACACCGGACTGCAGCTGGCGCTGACGCACTGGGTCGGCAAGAGGATGGTGGGACTCAACATCGAGAAGCAGACCGTGGAGGCGGACTACCGCTACACCGCGATGCAGTTGCGCGAGAACGCCGAGCAGATCGCCTTCTACGGCGGCGGCCCTCGCGAGCGAGGCCGGCTGTCAGCCCGCTTCGAGCAGGTGCGGCGCAACACCCTGGGCATCGTCCATCGAACGGTGAAGGTCATGTTCATGCAGACGGCCTACGGTCATGTGTTCCAGCCCGTGCCCACGATCGCCGCGCTGCCGCGTTATCTCGCCGGCGAAATCACGCTGGGCGGCATGACGCGCATCACCAGCGCCTTCGGCATGTTCAACGGCACGCTGTCGCTGGTGAACCAGGCCTACCTGGGCATCACCGGCTGGCTGGCGATCTGCAATCGGCTGCGAGACTTGAGCTGGTCACTGGAGAAGGCGGTGCACCGGCCGCGCGGCATCACGGTGACGGCCATGCCGCAGGCGGCGCTGACGACGTCGGCCCTTCATCTGCGCTCGCCGCTGGACGAGCCGCTGAGCGAGCTGGCACCGCAGCGCTTCAGCCGCGGCGAGCGCTGGCTGGTCCGCGGCCCTTCGGGTACCGGCAAGAGCACCTTCCTGCGCGCGGTGGCGGGGCTGTGGCCTTACGGCCATGGCGCCATCCAGATGCCTGAGGATGCGTCGACCCTGTTCCTGCCGCAGCGCAGCTACATCCCGGACGGCACCTTGAAGGCCGCCCTCGCCTACCCGGGCGAGGCCGAGGACTTCAGCGACGAGGCCTGCATCGAGGCGCTGCGCACGGTCGGGCTGGCGTCGCGGATGCGTTCACTGACGGAAGTGGAGCGCTGGCAGCAGCGCCTGTCGGGCGGCGAGCAGCAACGTCTGGCAATCGCCCGCGCACTGCTGCACAAGCCGGACTTCCTGTTCCTGGACGAAGCCACCAGCGCACTGGACGAGGACAACGAGCGACGCATCTACCAGGCGCTGATCGGCGCATTGCCGGACAGCGCGCTCATCAGCGTCGCACACCGCAGCGCGCTGCTGCAGTACCACGACCATGTGCTGGAGATGACGTCGGCGTCCAGCGCGTCCTGAGGTCTTGGGCCCGGCGCCCGCGTGAGGCGCGGAGACGACGGAGACTTGGGCCCCGGCGCGGCGGGATCAGCCGCGCTGGATCTCGCGCAGCGCGTCGATCAACTGGGCGCGCAGGCGCTCGTGCTTCGGCGCGATGCGCGCGTCCAGCTCCTGGCTGAAGCGGGTCATGTTGGCCTCGTGCGCAACGAGCAATTCGGTGTTCTCGGCCTGGAATCGGTCGCGCAACGCCTGCATCTGCGCCTCGGTCCAGGACGAGGGATCGGGACAGCGGCTGCTGAACCAGCGGTGGATCACCACCTCGTAGCCGAGCTCCTCGTCCGTCAGCCCCATCTCGCGCTGGATCAGGCTCAGCAGCAGGTAGGTCCCGGACATGCACAGCACCGCGCCCCACACCGCGTCGTCGTCGGCCGGCGGCGGCGCAAGCCGGGACACCATTTGTCCGAAGTTGTCCGCGATCACGCGCGAAGGTGCGGGATCCCTCAGCGCGATCGCGCTCGAGGCGAGCGCGGCCCAGTCCGTGGGCAAGGGCGGCTCACCCTGCAGCCATTCGTCGCACAGGCGCAGCCAGTCGCGTCGCACCGCGTCGGCGGCGGGACCCAGATGGGCCGGCCAGTCGATCGCCTCGTCTCCCATCCAGCGCAACAGGAGGCGCGGCGCGACGCCGCGCGTGTCGGCACCGGCCGGCAGTGCGTCGAAGACTTCGCGCCAGGCCGGCGCGCTCCGCGCGGCGATGAAGTGAAGGCAGTAGGCCAGCGCGGCGCTGAGTCCGGTCACGCGGGCGAAGACCTGGGGCGACTCGTGCCGCACGAGCGCGCAGGATGGCGTCCCGCGGTCCACGCTCCAGAGCGGGAATCTGTCGCCGTCGATGTGACCGGCTTGCGCCATCGCGACAACGCGCTCGAGCAAGAAGCGGCGCAGGCTGTCGTCGCCGTAGAAGGCACCGCCCAGCGGCACGAGCGATCGGAAGGCCGGGGCACTGGCATCCACGACGGGATCGTCCAGGTGCTCGTCGACCCAGTCGCGCAGCTGTTCGAAGCTTTGCAGCCCGGCGAGCCGGGCAAGCTCGCGCCCGTCGCGGAAAAGCACCAGCAGCGGAATGCTCCGCACGTCCATGGCCTTGGCGACCTGGGGGTGGGCCTGGGTGTCGAGCTTGACCACGCGCAGCTTGCCTTGGCTCGCGCTGGCGAACCGATGCAGCACCGGGGCCATTGCCAGGCACGGCTGACACCACGGCGCCCAGAGGTCGAGCAATACCGGTGGCTGGCCGCGCTCGGACAGCAAGCGGTCGAGCGCCTGGGGCGTGAGGTCGGGGACGGCGGCGTCGGTCGATGGACGGGCGAGGTCGGAGGCGGGCATGGGTTCTCCCTGCGCGACCGTGAATCGGTCGTCGAGCAGCGAATGTATGCGGCCCGAGACGGGTCGCGGGGGATTTCCTCAACCATCACGAGCAGCGCATGAAGGGCCTGCTCGACGGTCCGGACCGATCGCCAGCCGGCGGCACGACTCGGCGCCGTTCAAGGCGCGGCGTCAGCACGCCTGTGCCAGCAGCCGGCGCAGCAGCGCGCAGGCGCGCTCGCAGCAGACCACGCCGTGCTGATTGCCGTGCTTGATGTGGGCGCGCAGACGGGTCGCGACGTCGTCGTGGTCGATCTCAAGGAAGTCGAAGACCGTGCGCTTCTCTTCGGGCTTGTCCGCCAGGTACTTGGCATGCATCTCGGCCAGCAGGCGGCGCACGCGCGCGTCGTCCTCGTTGGTCCAGCCGAACTCGGCATCCGCCTTCAACCCCTCCAGCGCGAGCCACTGCCTCAGCACCTCGGACACGGCGGAGGCGGAGCGGCGCGGATCCCAGGCGGCGGCTTCAATGGTCAGGCCCACGCCGCGCAGACGCGCGTCGTCCGGCGCCAGGCGCGCGCCCTCCGCCGGCGCTGGCACGCACCTGTCGGTGGCCTCGACAGCCTGGCGTCGCGGCGCCTTCCACGCGGTCGCGGCAAGCTCCTCGCCGGCCAGGCAACGACGATGCAGGTCCCGGATGGTGGCCAGCGCTTCAGCCAGTTCGCCCTCCGGGGCGCGCACCGCGACGACCTCGTCCAGGAGGCGCAGGATCAGTGCACTGCCCAGCGGCTCGACGTCGACACCGGCCGGGATGGCGGCAACCAGCGCTTGCGTTTCAGACAAGGCTCGCTCCGCACCGAGGCGACCGGTGATGGTGTTCAGCGCTGCTTGCAGCCAGAGGGTCGGGACGGCGGGGGCCGAGTTCGAAGCCGCGCGTTCGCTGGCCGCCGGCGTGGTGGTGGTCGTCATCGCTTCACGCCTCCACGTACTTGTCGAGCAGGGTGGCCAAGCGGCTCTTGCTGACCAGACCCAGCACTCGCTCTTTCTCAACGCCGTCCTGGAACAGGATCAGCGTGGGCAGCCCGCGCACCGACAGGCGCTCGCTCGCGGCCTTGTTGTCATCGGCGTTGACCTTGGCGATGCGCGCCTGACCGGCGAAGTCGCCGGCCAATTCGTCCAGCAGCGGCGAGAGCGCCCTGCAGGGGCCGCACCAGGGCGCCCAGAAGTCGACCAGCACGACGCCGGCCTGTTGCAGAACCTCGGCCTCGAACGAGGCGTCGGTGACGGTATGAATGGCTGTAGACATGGGATCCTTCCGGAAGCGTCCTCGATCAGGACAGTCGGAGAGCCGGTCACGTTGACCGGCCCGGGCTTCGAGCGTCGCAAGACTACCGAACCCGGATCGCCGCGATCAATACAGAACCGGCGATCAGCCGACCATGTGTACTGACTCCGCGAGCAGGACACCGCGGCATCTCGAAAGACCAGAAGCGTTCGAGACGCCAAGGCGCGGACTGTCATGGCGCGCCGCCCAGTACGGCACGACACCGCCATGAGCGGGCGTCATGAAGACGCCGCCGCGCTGGTCCCTATGCTTGCGGGCCCGCCACCTGCATGAATCAGGGCGACTGATTCCCGCCCCGAAGCCGCCGAACCGCTTCCAGAAGGACCACCCGAGATGTTCAGAAAGCTCAGCGACCACCCGCTCCCCGTGCTCAAGGCCGTCCTCGAGCAGTACGTGGCGGAGGACACGGGCACGCGACACGTTCATCTGCGAACGGAGGCGGACGAACTCGCATTCCTGGTCGGCTTCCCCACCGTCCCGCAGGTCAGCGATGGTCGGGCGCACATCCTTGAACACCTGGCGCTGTGCGGGTCCGAGCGCTTTCCGGTCGCGGACCCGTTCTTCCGCATGATGCGGCGCTCACTCTCCGTGTTCATGAACGCCATGACGTATGCGGACAGGACGGTCTACCCGTTTGCCACGACCGATCGCGCCGACTACTTCAATCTGATGGACGTCTATCTGGACGCGACCTTCTTTCCCAAGCTTGACGAGCTCAGTTTCCGTCAGGAGGGCTGGCGCCATCTGGCGGACGGCGCCAAGCTCAGCCTTGGCGGCGTGGTGCTCAACGAGATGAAGGGGGTCTACGGCAATCCCACCCGCGTCCTGATGCGTGGCCTGGACGCCCATCTGTTCGAGGGCACGACCTACGCCGTCGATTCCGGCGGCGACCCGCTGGTCATCCCGGAACTCACGCATCAAGCGCTCCTGGCGTTCCACGCCAGTCACTACCATCCGTCCCAGGCCTTCTTCCTGACCGCCGGCCGGATCCCGGCCGAGGAGATCCAGGCGCGCATCGCCGCGCAGGTCTTGACTCGCAAGCCAGGCAGGCATCCCCTTCGCATGCCCGAGCTGGCGCCCGCGTGGCATGCGCCGCGCTTCGCGGATGTCCGCGTGCCCTCGCAGAAGGCGGGGCCGGAGGAGTTCGGCGTTCAACTGGCCTGGCGCATGACCGAGAGCCGCGACGCGCTGCGCACCGGACGATTCCAGCTGTTCGCGCGGGGCCTGCTCGGCGATGCCTCGGCGCCGGTGCTCAAGGCCATGCAAAGCGCCGGCTTCGGCCGCCCTTCCCAGTACAACGGCGTGAACACGGGTGCGCGCCAACTGGCTCTTCATCTCGGCATGGAGGGTCTGAGCGAGCGGCAGATCGACGCCGCCAGGCAAGTCATCACCGAGGCCCTTCAGGCGGCAGCCCGCGACGGGGTGCCCCCCACGGTGTTCCAGGCTGCGATTCGCGACATGCGCTTCAACCAGCGGCAGATCCGTGGCGGCGGCATGCCCGATGCGCTGAGCCGCCTGCTGGAAGCCGTGCCCGCGCTCATGTACGGTGCCGAGGTGCTTCCTTCGTTCGACAACGAGGAGGTGCTGACCGTCCTGGAGCAGGAGTTCGCCGACACGGCGTTCTTCAAGGGCATGGTGCGCGACGTGCTGGAGAACCCGACCTGCCTGGTGGCGAGAGTCATCCCCGACGCCCATTACGCCCGTGATCGCGATGCGCTCGAAGCCGAACGGCTGAGGGCGAAGGCCGCGAGCCTGAGCGACGCCGAGCTGCGCCGCATCCAGGCCGAGGCGGAGGCACTCGTGGCCCATCGCGCCGAAAAGGCTCGAACGGACGTGCTGCCGCGAATCGCGCCGGTCGACGTCGATCGGGAGCCGCGCCGGGTGCCTGCGGTGCTGGATGTCGACGCCGGGGCCGTGGCGGTGGAAGTCGCTTCCAACGGCATCAGTTACGGCACGTTGAGCGTTGATCTCAGCGGCTTCGACAGGAAGGACTGGCCATGGCTGACCTTGTATGGCGACCTGCTGCCGGGGCTCGGCGCCAAGTCGATGCGCTTCGAGGAAGCGTCCGCCTGGCGGCAGCAACGGGTTCCCGCGTTCGGGGCCTACCTGGACGCGCTCGTCGAGGACGGGGGGAGCGATACGCTGGTGCCCGCCCTCTGCCTCTTCGCCTCAGGCCTGAACGAGTGCCGTGCGGACATCACGGCAGTAGTGAAGGCCTGGGCCGACGAACCCCGATTCGACGAGCTGGATCGCATCGCCTTCCTTGCACGAAGCCTCGTCGACGAGCTGTTCGCCAAGCTTCCCGAGAATGGCGGGCAACTCGCAGCGTGGGCTGCGGCGGCGCCGTTGGCTGGCTCGAAGGCATTCGGCCATCAAACCCGAGGTCTTGCCGCTCTCCCCTTCTGGCATTCGCTGAAGCTGCAACTGCAGACCCCGGAAGGATTGCGCGCTGTCGCCGCCAAGCTGGGCGACCTGCATGAACAGCTGCGTGTCAGCCCGCGGCGGGTGACGTGGGTGTCTTCTCAGCCGCGCGCGGACGAAGTGCGTGAGTTGCTGGGCACCGCGGAGCAGGCGGTCCCGCCGCAGAGCCGGCGGCTCGCCACCGAGGCGCCCGTCTCCTCTGCTCCGGAGCGGGCAAATCTGGCCCTGGTCTTCTCGGGCCAGGTGAACCACTGCTACATGGTGTGGCGCGCGCCTGGCATGACCCACGTGGACGCCCCCGGTCTGGCGGTCGCTGCCGAGCTGCTGACGCACCGCGTCCTGCATCGACGGCTGCGCGAACAAGGCGGCGCGTATGGCGGCTCCGCCAGTTACTCGGGCGAGGATCGTCTCTTCACGATGAGCTCGTACCGGGATCCGCGCCTGGCCGGCACGTACGCCGACTTCAGCGCCGGACTCGAAGAGCTGCTCAGCTCGGACTACACGCAGGAAGCGCTCGAGGAAGCGATCATTGGCGTCGTCAAGCGCCTGGACAAGCCCTTGTCGCCGTACGACCAAGGCATGGAGGCGGTGCGACTCCGGCGCCGTGGCGTCACGTTCGCGCATCGCAAGGACTTCCGCGAGCGGGTGTTGAGTTGCACCCTGGAACAGACCCTGCACGCCGCCCGCGTGTGGCTCAAGCAGGGAACGCCCAGCCGGGCAGCGGCTGCATGCACCGCGGATCAGGACCTGGATGGCCTCGTGCCCGTGGACGTGCTGGGCTCGGTCGGTTGACGACCCGCTATGCGGGTCGTGTGGGCGTGGCTCGGGGAAATGAGCGTGTTCTCTTACGGGCAGCTAACAAAAGGCGGGTACGCAATGAGTCCCGCTCCCACTTCTTCGCGCGGGCAAGTACTTGGATTGCTCCTGGTCGATTCAGTCTAAGAAATCCGGTGCGATTCACGCGCTCAGTGCGGTCGATCCTCTGCATAAGTGGAGCCATGGCTTCCGAGGGACGTAGACGCATGAGCGTGAGTTTGCCTCCGGCGTACAGAAAGAGCCATCATCCGAACCGCCCCTGGCTTTGTCACTGCGCATGGACTTGTTCGCTGGCACTGCCAGCGACATGCGGCACATCGACATCCTAGTTTGCGACGGTGCGCATTCACCCAATGTGCTGCATAACCGGTCGAGAATCGGAAACAAGCTTGCTGGAAACGAACTGGTGAAGCTGCCGGCGACAAGCCTCCGTCGGGACTGAATGGAAGCGAGGCGTTGGACGTCACCACGCCTCTAGGGTGCCACCTCGTTACCCTCGGCAGGCTCCTCGTACTTCCCGATCACCCGGTCCTTTAAGTCTTCCAGGTGCGGAAGCTCCGAGATCTCGTGGACCTTGTCATAAGAGATATAGGTGCACAGAGAACGGAATCCTTCCAGAAGAGAAAACACGGGGCGCCGCATCTCACGCAGGACCTTCTCGCGGCGCTCGATGCTCGCCACGATGTGGAGCTTGACCTTCAAGTTTGGCTGAAGGGCGACTAGGTCCGCCATCCGAAGCAGGCCTGAGTAGATCGAGGTCGTGTGTTCAACCTCGAACGCCCTGACGATGGACCGGCCGTTCAACCACAGCACGTCGATCTGCTCGATAGTCGCTATGGTGGTGGAGTCAAATGCGAGCGGCAGGGATTCCAGCAGTTGTCCCGGTTCAGGCGTCCACGCTTTTAGAACGCGACTGCGGTCTGCCCTGGGAAGCCAGATCTTGCACCCCATCGCAGCGCCGATCTTTGCGAGCAGACCTTGTATCTGCATCGACTCGCGGACTTCCTCTCGCACCACATCATCGGGCTTGTCCTCCTCTTCCTCCTCGGGAATCGTAGGAACAGACACATTGACGTCGCCGTCGGGAAGCTTGACCGTGTGCGGGTCTTTCCACAGCGCCCGGACCGCCGGTTCATAGAGAAACACGGAGATCGTGCGAGCGCAGGCGGGCAATCCGATCTGTTGGAGGGCCTCGAAGATGATGCCGTTGGACAAGGCCATGCGTGTTCCGGCGGACGCGCCCTCCCAATCGAATGACAGAGGAAGCCTCAGATACTGGATGAGTCCTTGCCGATCGCGCAGAGAAATCATCGAAAGGTTCCGGTCCGGATCGAACGCGGCGAGCATCGCGCCAATAGCGTTGCCGCTTCGGCCGGTCAGGTAGTTCTTCTGCTCCGCGTTGAGCGCGTACACCTCGTCGATTGCCGATGCCTTTGCGTCGGCATCATGCTCGTTGAGCGCCCGATCCATGGCGGCGCCAAGCGCTTTGTTCAGGTGGAGCTCGTTGAACATGCGACGCCACGCCCCCTGGGGCACCATAACCCGAGCAATGGCTTCACTGTCCTTCGTGTTGCCCTTCCCGTTTCGATCCAAGATGGAGATGACCTGGTCACATTCAGCGTCGCTGATCGTGCCGGAGCCGCCTGCCATGACGCGCTCTCGCCAGAAGGCTCGGAACTTCTCGCTGTGCGACTTCCAGATCGTGTTGGCACGCGCTTGGTCGTACCTGGCCAGAAAGAGTTGGACTTCGGAGAGCAGTTCCGGTCGCGCGTTCATAAAGAGATCTGATGAGACTTGCAGTTGGACAGCAATGGGCTGCGCCACGGTATCCCGAATCGTAAGCGCAGGGCTGGCGATGGCTTCAGTGCAGTGCAGTGCGACTGCGATGGCGACGGTCAGCGCGCTAGAGACAAGCGCGCTAGCGACAACCCAGGGAAGCAGTTCAGTCGGCCGACGCAGATAGGCACCCTTCGGAGGATTCGGGGAAAGGCCGTCCAGCCGAACTCTTGGGGAAGTTCTGCACAACACGTTGGCCGATGCCTCGTGGCCGGGATGAAGGGGCCCGCCGAACTCGTTGGCGGCTGGCGGCATGACTTCATCGGGTTTGCGGCATCGATCGCGGGCTCGCAGCCCGTTTTCAAGCCGCCTTCATGTGCTCCGGACGGCCTTGTCCATCCAGCGCCAATCGCCCGGCGCCCCCTCACTCCACCGTCACACTCTTCGCCAGATTCCGCGGCTTGTCGACGTCCGTCCCGCGCGCGCATGCCGTGTGATACGCCAGCAGTTGCAGCGGCACCGTATGCAGGATCGGACTGAGCGCGCCGTAGTGTTCCGGCATGCGGATCACATGCAGCCCTTGCTCGCTATCAATCCGCGTGTCCCCGTCCGCGAACACGAACAGCTCCCCGCCTCGCGCGCGCACTTCCTGCATGTTGCTCTTGAGCTTTTCCAGCAGCGTGTCGTTCGGCGCCACCGTCACCACCGGCATCTGCGCCGTCACCAGCGCCAGCGGGCCGTGCTTCAACTCACCCGCCGGATACGCCTCCGCGTGGATGTAGCTGATCTCCTTGAGCTTCAGCGCCCCTTCCAGCGCAATCGGGTAGTGCAGCCCGCGGCCCAGGAACAGCGCGTTCTCCTTGCGCGCGAATTCCTCGCTCCACGCAATCACCTGCGGCTCCAGCGCCAGCACGCCCTGCACCGCCACCGGCAGGTGACGCAGCGCCTTCAGATGCTCCGCTTCCTGCGCCTCGCTCAGATGCCCGCGCGTCTGCGCCAGCGCCAGCGTCAGCAGGAACAGCCCCACCAGCTGCGTCGTGAACGCCTTCGTCGACGCCACGCCGATCTCCGCGCCCGCCCGCGTGATGTAGGCCAGCGCGCATTCCCGCACCATCGCGCTCGTCGGCACGTTGCACACCGTCAGCGTGTGCTTCATCCCCAGCGACCGCGCATGCTTGAGCGCCGCCAGCGTGTCCGCCGTCTCGCCGCTCTGGCTGATCGTCACCACCAGCGTGCGCGGATTCGGCACGCTGTCGCGATAGCGGTATTCGCTCGCGATCTCCACGCTGGTGGGGATCTTCGCGATGCTCTCGAGCCAGTACTTCGCCGTCGAGCCCGCGTAGTAGCTGGTCCCGCACGCCAGGATCAGCACCGAATCCACCTCCTTGAAGATCCGGTACGCGCCATCGCCGAACAGCTCCGGACTGATGCCCGTCACCGCGTCCAGCGTGTTGGCGATCGCCACCGGCTGCTCGAAGATCTCCTTCTGCATGTAATGCCGGTACGGCCCCAGTTCCGCCGCGCCGCTGTGCGCCTGCACGGTCCGCACCTCGCGCTCGACCGTGACGAAGCGGCCCGTCGCCGCGTCCTTGTTGCTGATCCAGTAACGGCCCAGCTGCAGGTCGACGACGTCGCCCTCTTCCAGATAGACGATCTGGTCCGTCACGCCAGCCAGCGCCATCGCATCCGAGGCCAGGAAATTCGCCCCCGCATGCGCGTCGACGCCCACCCCCAGCACCAGCGGCGAGCCCTCGCGCGCACCAACCACGCGGTGCGGCTCGTCCTTGTGGAACACCGCGATCGCGTACGCGCCGCGCAGCTGGCCCACCGCCGTCTGCACCGCCTCCAGCAGGTCGCCGTGGTAGTGGAAGTCGACCAGGTGCGCGATGACCTCGGTGTCGGTCTGGCTGTGGAAGACGTAGCCGCGCGACTTCAGTTCGGCACGCAGTTCATCGTGGTTCTCGATGATGCCGTTGTGGACCAGCGCGATGCGGCCCGGCTGCAGATGCGCCTCGGCGCCCGGTCCGTGCGAGAAATGCGGATGCGCGTTGTGCACCGCCGGCGCGCCGTGCGTCGCCCAGCGCGTGTGCGCGATGCCGGTGCCCGCCGCCACGCCGTCCTGGCCGGCCAGCGTCTGCAACTCCGACACCCGCGAGGTGCTGCGCGCCCGGCGCAGTTGGCCGTCCTGGTGCACCGCCACACCGCAGGAGTCATAGCCGCGGTACTCGAGCCGCTTCAGGCCCTCGATCAGGATGGGAACGATGTCTTTCTGGCTGACTGCGCCGACGATGCCGCACATGATGGTCTCCCCGGATGCCCGGATGAATTTGCGAATGGCGGGATGCTAGGCAGGTCTTGAAGTCAGTTGCTTTCAACGTTTTGCGAATAGTGAAAGAATCCATCATCGTTTGATGAACCAGGCATATCCTTTCACCACTGGACATTTCGTGGAATCTTCTTTCACCCTGGACGCCGTCGACTTGCGGGTGCTGGACCTGCTGCAGCAAGACGCTTCGCTGTCCAACCAGGCTCTGGCCGAACGCGCGCATGTGTCGCCAGCGACCTGCCTGCGCCGCGTCCGGCGGCTCGTCGAGACCGGCGTCATCGAGAAACAGGTCGCCATCCTCTCGCCGGAGAAGCTCGGCGCGGGACTGTCGGCGCTGGTGGAGATCACCCTCGACCGCCAGGGCGCCGAGCACCTCGATGCCTTCGAGGCCCTCGCCATCGCGGCGCCCGAGGTGCAGCAATGCTGGCGCGTCGCGCCCGGGCCGGACTTCGTGCTGGTGCTGCAGGTGCCGGACATGCCGGCGTATCACGCGCTGGTGCAGCGGCTGTTCACGCAGCATGCCAACGTCCGCAACGTGAAGGCCTTCTTCAGCGTCAAGCGCGCGAAGTTCGAGCCGCGCCTGGCCCTGCCGGCGGCACGCCCCTGAGGGCAGTCCCCGCCGCTGCCGCCATGAACTCCCTCGCCCCCGCGAGGGGGAGAGCGGATGACTGCGCCGTCAGCGCTTGAGGATGAGCAGGCCCTTGAGGTACTCGCCCTCGGGGAAGTAGATCGTCTGCGGATGATCCGGCGTCGCGCCGACGCGATCCAGGATCAAGCCATCCGTGCCCGCGTCGATGCCGGCGCCCGCGACGATCTTGTGGAACAGCTCCGGCCCCACGCCGCCCGAGCACGAGAACGTGAACAGCAGCCCGCCCGGCTTGAGCAGCATCAGGCCCAGCCGGTTGATGTCCTTGTAGGCGCGCGCGGCGCGCTCCGCGTGGGCCGCCGTCGGCGCGAACTTCGGCGGGTCCAGCACGATCGCATCGAATTGACGCCCCTGCTTCAGCAGGTCGCGCAGCGTGTGATTCACGTCCGCATCCAGCGCCGTGTGATGCGCCGGATCGAAGCCATTGAGCGCCACGTGCGCCGTCGCGCGCGCCAGCGCCGGGCCCGAGGAGTCGACGCTGATGACTTCCGTCGCACCGCCCGCCAGCGCCGCAACCGAGAACCCGCCCGTGTAGCTGAAGCAGTTCAGCACCGAGCGGCAGCCGTATTGCCGCACCACCTCGGCGAACTTGCGGCGGTTGTCGCGCTGGTCGAGGTAGTAGCCGGTCTTGTGACCCTCGGCCACGTCCAGGCTCAGCTTCCAGCGGTTCTCCGAGATCACGAGCTCGGTCTCTCCTCCGCCGCGCAGCCAGCCGGTCACGGCGTCCATGCCCTCGAGCGTGCGCACGTTCGCGTCGGAGCGCTCGTACAGCCGCGACAGCCCGGTCTGCGCGAGCAACTGATCGGCGATGGTCTGCTTCCAGCGCTCCATGCCCGCGGACAGGAACTGCGCGCTGAGCGTGTCGCCGTAGCGGTCGACGATCAGACCCGGCAGGCCATCGGCCTCGCCGTGGATCAACCGGACCGCGTCCGAATCGATCGGCATGCGCGCGCGCAGCGCGATCGCGGCGGCGATGCGGCGCTCGAAGAAGGCCGCGTCGATGCGCTCCTTCTCATCGAAGCTCCACGCGCGCACGCGGATCAGCGACTCGGGGCTGAACGAGGCCCAGCACAGGAACTGACCTTCGGCGGACTCGACACGCACGGTCTCGCCGGCGTCGGCCTTGCCCTTCTCGATCGAGCCCTGGAACACCCACGGATGGCGGCGCAGCAGCGAGCGATCCTTGCCCGGGCGCAGACGAATGACTTTCATGGGGCGCGATTGTCTCAGCGCTTCTCCGCCGGCCCCAGCGTCCCGAACGCCCAGCCGATGTTCAGGCTGACCATCGGCGTGCTGTGCCGGTCGCCGCGCAGCGCCTTCCACTGGCCCACGCCCACCTTCACGCGCAGGCGGTCCTTGCCGGTGCCTTCCCACTGGCCCCACAGCTCGCCCTGCGTCACCGCGCCGCCGCCGACCTGCACGCCGCCGCCGCCGGCCGCGCCGATCAGCGCCTCCGCGCCCACGCGCATGCCGCTCCACTTCGGCGACTGCGCCCCCATGCCGAACATGCCGTACGAGAACGCGCCCGCCTTGCCCAGCGCCGCGCTGCCCGCCTGCGCCACGCCGTACCAGGGGCCGCCGAAGTCGCGCGTCATCCCCAGCCCCAGCCCGGTCACGCCGGCCCGCGTGCCGTCCTTGAAGACGAACTCCTTGAAGTGCGGCACGCTCATGTACCAGGTCTGCGCCCGCACCGTGCCGGACTCCAGCGGCGGGCTGCTCAGGATGCGCGACACCTTCTCCAGCGGCAGCGCCAGCGAACCGCGCACCTGCAGCGAGTCGTAATGCCCCCACGGCGCCTTCATGTAGCCGGCATCCAGGCGCAGCGTCGGGCCCCAGGGCGTGATCCAGCGCAGCGTCGGCCCGACCCGCACCAGCCAGCCATTGCCGGTGTCCATGTCGCCGCCGCCGCCCAGGCCGAACGAGACCTGCCCGCCCACGCGCAGCCGCTCGCTGCCGATGCCCCAGTCCTGGCCGGCATTGGCCAGGATCTCCATGTAGCCGTCGTGTCCGCCCGCCGCGGCGCCTGAAGCCTCCAGGCCCCACCACGACGCGCCGTTGCCGAAGTACTGCCGCAGGTCCGCGCCAGCCTTGCCCTTGCGGCTGTTCAGCGGCACGCCGCCACGCGTGCGGCTGCCGCCGCGCGGCTTCTCGACACCCGCGCTGATCGCGATCTCGTCGAAGCCCATGCCCGTGCGGTCGCCCGCCCGCCCCGGCGCGCCTGAATCGCTCGGCGAGAAGCTCAGGAAGCGGTCCATCCGGCCGATCGTGAAGGCCACGCCGGTGTCCTTGATGTTGCCGCTGCCATTGGGGAAGGCCACGTGCGACACGCCCACGCCGGCGTACCAGTTGCCGAACTCGCGCCGCAGCGACAGCTCCGGCCGCAGCATCAGCCCGCCGCCCGGGCGGATCTTGTCCGAACTGACGCCGCCGCCGGCGCCGGCATACAGGCTCGCCGCCAAGTGCCAGTCCTGCCCGAGCCGGAAACGCCGCTGCACGTTGAAGCCGACCGTGAACAGGCCGCCGAACTCGCCCTGCGCCGCGCCGTACGCGGCCGGGCCCAGGCCCCAGTCCTCGTTGATCGCGACCATGTAGCTCGCGCCCAGGAACGCCGTCTTCTGCCCCGTGGGCATCGTCATCGGCGTCCAGTTCAGCTCGAAGGCGGCGGGCCGGCTGTCCGTCGCCGTGACCAGCTTCGGGCCGGCCGGTGCCGATGACGGCGCCGCCTCACCCGCCTGCGCATGCGCCTGCAGTTGCGCGGCCAGCAGCGCCGAGCACAGCAGCAGCGGACGGGACGGGAAGTTCGAAGCGGTCGGGACGAAGCGGATCATCGGGATCAATCGGTTATTTCTTGCGGGCACGCGGGTGCGCCGCGTCGTAGACCTGGGCCAGGTGCTGGAAGTCCAGCCGGGTGTAGACCTGCGTGGTGCTGATGTTGGCGTGGCCCAGCAGCTCCTGGACCGCGCGCAGATCGCCGCTGCTCTGCAGCAGGTGCGACGCGAACGAGTGACGCAGCATGTGCGGATGGACATGCGTGGGCATGCCCGCGGCGAGCGCGCGCTGCTTCAAGCGCTTGCGGACCTGGTCGGCGCTGAGCCGGCGGCCGCGCGGACCGACCAGCAGCGCCGGCTCGTCCGCCGCCGCCCACTGGCCGCGCAGCGCCAGCCATTCGCCCAGCGCCTTCATCGACGCGCTGCCCAGCGGCACCGCGCGGAACTTGCCGCCCTTGCCCAGCACCTGCGCCTCGGCCGCGTCCAGCGCGATCCAGCCGGCCGCCGCCGCGTGGTGGCGCACATCCAGGCCCACCAGCTCCGACACCCGCAGCCCGCTGCCGTAGAGCAGCTCCACGATGCAGCGCTCCAGCGCCTCCACGGCCGGATCGGCGGGGTCCTGATGATGCTCGGCCAGCCGCACCGCGTCGTCCACGCCGAGCGCCTTGGGCAGCGGCCGCCCCTGCTTGGGCGCGCGCAGGTCGGTGATCGGGTTCGCGTCGACCAGGCCGTTCTGGCCCAGCCAGCGGTACCAGCCGCGCCACGCCGACAGGATCAGCGACAGCGTGCGCGGCTTGAGCCGCTCGCCATGCAGCTTGGCCAGGAAGCGACGCGCCTGCGGCAGCGACAGGCGCAGCAGGTCCAGCCCCTCGGCCGCGGCGAAGCCGCTCAGCCGCCGCAGCGCGTCCGCATACAGCGTCAGCGTGCGCTCCGCCAGGCGGCGCTGCACGCGCAGGTGATCGAGGTAGCGCTGCTGCCCGTCAGTCAGGCTGGGCGGCGGCATGCGGATCGGCGTCCAGCAGGCGCGAGAGCGCGGCGCTCGCGATCTCGCCGACGCGGGACAGGAACTCGGTGCCCATCTCGGCCGTGTAGCGCGTCGGATCCGGCGAGCCCAGCACCAGCAGCCCGAAGGGCTGC
>Ga0268257_1000940_pt1 | contig 28288 bp, 27 predicted proteins | sample AgamicAtPrz_FD_200249 | JGI IMG/M metagenome (GOLD analysis project Ga0268257, IMG submission 200249) | Agave microbial communities from Guanajuato, Mexico - At.P.rz (v2) (version 3) | ecosystem: Host-associated > Plants > Phyllosphere > Phylloplane/Leaf | place: Guanajuato, Mexico | collected... | reverse complement strand
GGGCCAACGCCGTTCTACCGGATGAACTGTGCTCGTGACGCTTTGAAAACAGCTTCCAACGGACATTGTTGCCTTTGAAAAGGCCGGATGATTCTACGGCAAAAAAAGCCCGAAGGTAAGGCGGCGATGATGACTTTAACGAGTGACCCTGGTTAGACAAAGGGCTAACATGAGCCCGTGTTCCACCGCCAAGCTGTTGTTTTTCATGTCCAACAAGTCCATCAAGACCCCTTGCGTCGGCCTGTGCTCCACGGTGTACGGAGACACGGTTTGCCGTGGCTGCAAGCGGTTCCACCACGAAGTGATCAACTGGAACGGCTACGACGATGCGCAGAAGCGCGCCGTGTGGCTGCGCCTGGAGCAACTGCTGGTGCAGGTGATGATGGCCAAGCTGGAGGTGTTCGACAAAGGCCTGCTGCGCCAGCAACTGGAGCAGCGTTCCATCCGCTTTGTCGAGCAGCAGTCGGAATATTGCTGGGCATACCAGCTGATTGCCCGCGGGGCGCGAATGATCCGCGACCTGGAAGCCTACGGCATGGTGCTGCTGCCGGAATTCCGCGACTGGGAGCTGCCGCAGTTGCGCGACGCCATCGACCGCGAGTTCTTCCTGCTGTCCGAGGCGCATTACCAGCGCTATATCGCCCCGGCGTTCCTGCAACAGGCTTTGGAGTAGGCTATTTCCCGCTGATTTCGGGCGGCATCGCTCGCGTAGTGTCCGGCGTTTTCCATGTACAGGAAGCGCCCATGAGCGACTATGTCTACCACCCGGAATTTTCCTTTTTGGCTCGCTGCTGGTGGCAGCTGGGCGATGAACTTCTGCATCCCGATCAGTGGGATGCTTCGACCGCCAGGCTTGCGCCCATGTGGCTGCATTATGGCGGGGCCGGGTTTCACAACGACCACTGGTACCGGTATCTGCGGGCTGAGCCCGGAGGCACCGGGCCATTGCAGCTGGAGCCATGGAGCTACACCTTGCCCAGTCATGTGTATGGCGAGCTGTTCTGGTTCGGAGCCTATGTCAGCGGTACGGACCGGACCGGCGCGACGCTGCGCTATGAAATGCGGCCTTATGACCGAAACTGGAAACCGCTGAACCGGATTGTCTACAGTAAGCCGGGGGCGCTGTCAGGCTTTGCAGGCTATGCGGGCGTAAAGGACCAGACCGAGGCGGCGGCCGGGCGTCAGCATCTGGCCGATCCGCAGCACCTGTGGAACCTTTCGGGTATCAACCACAACGATATCAAGCGCGGGGCGCGGTTATGCAATGTCGTTCTGGTCGACGCCGCCGGGCAACGGGCCAGGCGCATCGCCAACCAGGAGGCGTGGCTGATAAACACGCTGTCCGGCGAGCCAGGCCTGATGGCCCTCGAAGTGCTGGACTACGCCCATGAAGCGCGTGATGTCGCCTGGGGCACGGGCCTGCAGCGAGCGGGCAGCAGTCATGTGTTCAAGGCAGAGCACAGTTTCATCGCCAGTTTGTGCTGGCGGCCCGACGAGACGCCAGCCGACCCTGCCGGCTCCCCGGACGGCGTGCAGGGCTTGGTGGCAGCTCGCTTTGACGAAGGCTGGGAGTGGAACCCACGGGCAAGGCTGAGTGTGGAGCAGACCGATTCGTTGGGCACGCGCTGGCGCGACGATGAAACCCGACCGGCATGCGAGCGTTTCTGGTTTGCCGCCTACCTCGATAACGGGGTGTATGCGTATGAGATCTGGCCGCTTGACGCGCGTGGTCGGCGCCTGAAGTTCACCCTGCGCAAACAGAAGGGCTGGACCATGAGCCTGGCGCAGCGCTGGCAATCGGTTCGTGCGGAGGCGGATTTTCTCTGGCATCTGGACGGGTTGGACCCGGCTACCTTGCAGGTGGGGGCAACTGTGGCCAACGTGAAACTCAGGCACAGCAGTGGCCGAGTCGTGAAGCTTGCTGATCGCAGCGAACGCAGGCTGGGTACGGAGGCGCTGGGTGAGGAAGGATCCCTGACTGTGCAGGTGCTGGAAACCTCGGCCAGGTTCTAGGGGGGCGCAAGGGCGCTGCTACAGCGCCCTTGCCGGGGTTCAGTCGCCGCTGTACTCGCAGCCACTGGTGCAGGTCTCGTGGATGCGGACCTTCGACAGTTCCGGCAGCAGCGGCTTGACCTGGTCCCAGATCCACTTGGCGATCACTTCGCTGGTGGGGTTTTCCAGGCCCGGGATGTCGTTCAGGTAGTTATGGTCCAGTTGCTCGTAGATCGGCTTGAAGATCGCCTTGATCTCGGCGAAATCGCGGATCCAGCCGGTGTGCGGGTCGAGCGGGCCGGTCAGGTGCAGGCCGACCTTGAACGAGTGGCCGTGCAGGCGACCGCATTTGTGCCCGGCAGGGACGTGCGGCAGGCGGTGGGCCGACTCGAATGTAAATTCTTTAAAAATTTCCACGCTGTCATAACTCTGTGTGAATCAAGAATGCGCGCAGTCTACCAGCATGGCCGCTACAAGGCTTGCAGGCGTTCATGCAACCGCCCGGTGGCAATCAGCTCCAGCAGCTCGTCGCCCAGCCGCTGGCTCTCGGCAATGGCCTTGTACCAGTAGCGCTTGCGGCCAGGCGCATCGCCCATGAAACGCTTGAAGTCGTTGCGGTCGGGCAGCTTGCCGTAGGGCAGCGCCGCCAGGTACTGCGGCGAGGGTGTCATCAGCAGCACGTTCTGCAGGCGGGTGGCATCGCCCTTGCGCCAGGGCAGGGCCTTGTCGAACCAGCCGGGTACGACCTTGTCGGTGAAGTGCGGGTACAGCACCAGGTCGTCGCCGCGGTAGGGCAGGTCGAGGTGGTAGTCCAGCAGGCCGCCGTCGCGGTAGGTGCCTGCACCTGCGCCTGGGATGTCTTTCACACCTTCCATGACCATGGGGATGGACCCTGAGGCGAGCAAGGCATGGCGCAGGTTGGCCTGGTCCAGCGGCAGGCAGCGCGAGGGGAAGTCGGTCAGTGCGTCGAGCGGCGGCGTGGCGCGGCCGTCGTGCAGGATGATGCGCTCGAAGTGCCGGGCCAGGCGCGAACGGCCGAGCAGGTTGCTGGCGATCACCGAACCCAGGCCGAGGCCCAGGCGGCCGCGATGGTCGTGGGCGAGCTGGCCATGGCTCTTCACTACCAGGATGTTCAGGCGATAGTGCGGGTTGGCCAGCAGTTGGCCGTCGCGGCCTTGCAGCAGGTTGTCGAGCATGTGTTGGCAGCTGCGGCTGATTTCGGCCGGGGTGACGCCCTTGGCGAAATCCTGCTCGGTGTACAGTTCGCCCAGGCGACGGATGCCTGCGACCGGGTCGTCGAGGCAGGCACTGGCGAAGCGCCAGGCGCCGATCGAGGCGCCGATCAGCGCACGTTGGCGTGGTGCCGACGGCAGCCACTCACCGAACAGCGCCAGGTCCAGGCCCTGGATGCCCAGCGGCTTCGGCCCGCCAGCCGCACCCGGCAGCACACCGACATCGGCCGCCTGCAGGCCGCGCTCGCGGACCTGCCGCAGGGCACGTTGGCCGGCCTTGAAGGTGAGGGCGGGGTACTTGATGTGAATGGCGCTCATGGCGGGTCTCTTGGGCAGCAGGCGGTCATTATAAGGCTTCATGCGAATACCCTGTGGGAGCGGGTTCACCCGCGAAGCATGCAACGTGGTGTATGGCACCGGCTCCGCCGGTGTTCGCGGGCAAGCCCGCTCCCACAGGGACCGCGCGGGATTCGGTGATGGCGTGAAAGCAGCCTGACCTGCGCTATCATGGCGCCAGTTGTTTTCAGGTTGAATTAAGGACCGGTGGTTAATCTTAACCCCGTAGACAACTTGCACAGTTCTCAGGAGAGAAGAACGATGAAACACATGACTGCCCTGTTCACCGTAGCCGCCGCCCTTGCCCTGGGCGCCCATTCCGCCATCGCCAAGGATGTGCAGCCCGACGAAGTGGTCAAGCTGGTCAATGCCAAGACCGTCAAGTCGCTGGACGAACTCAAGGCCGCCGCCGTGGCCAAGCACCCGGGTGCCACCGTCACCGACTCGGAGCTTGAAGACGAGTACGGCCGTTATATCTACAAGGTCGAGCTGCGCGACACGCAGAACGTCGAATGGGACGTGGCGCTGGACGCCAAGACCGGTGAAGTACTGAAGGACGAGCGGGACAACTGATGATCCACCTACTGCGGCCGGCGCGCTACCTCGCGCTGGCGCTGCTGGCCGTGTGTTCCCTGGCCGTTGCCCGCGACCTCGACCAGGACGAGGCCCTGGAACTACGCCAGAAGGGCGTCATCCTGCCGCTCGAGCATCTGCTGGAAACCGCCCTGGGGCGTCACCCCGGGGCGCGCCTGCTGGAGGCCGAGCTGGAAGAAGACGACAATCGCTACGAATACGAAGTCGAGTTGCTGACGGCTGAAGGCGTGGTGCGCGAGATCAAGCTCGACGCCAGCAGCGGTGCCCTGCTCAAAGACGAGGAAGACGACTGAATGCGCCTGTTGCTTGTCGAGGACAATGTACCGCTGGCCGATGAACTGACCGCCGGCCTGCAGCGCCAGGGCTACGCCGTGGACTGGCTGGCCGACGGCCGCGACGCGGTGTACCAGGGCCAGAGCGAACCCTACGATTTGATCATCCTGGACCTTGGCCTGCCGGGCTTGCCGGGCCTGGAGGTACTGGCCCAGTGGCGTGCCGCCGGCCTGGCCACGCCGGTGTTGATCCTTACTGCCCGTGGCTCGTGGGCCGAGCGTATCGAAGGGCTGAAGGCCGGGGCCGATGACTACCTGAGCAAACCCTTCCACCCCGAAGAACTGCAGCTGCGCATCCAGGCGTTGTTGCGCCGTGCCCGTGGCCTGGCCAACCAGCCGACGCTGGAAGCGGCCGGCCTGCACCTGGACGAAAGCCGGCAGTGCGTGAACCGTGACGGCGTGGATATCCAGCTGACCGCCGCCGAGTTCCGCCTGCTGCGCTACTTCATGCTGCATCCGCAGCAGATCCTGTCCAAGAGCCACCTGGCCGAGCACCTCTACGACGGTGAAACCGAGCGCGACTCCAACGTGCTGGAAGTGCACGTCAACCACTTGCGACGCAAGCTGGGCCGCAGCGTCATCGAGACCCGCCGTGGGCAGGGCTACATCTACGCCGGGAGCGCCGCGTGAAGTCGATCCAGGCGCGCCTGAGCCTGGGCCTGGTGGCGGTGCTGGTGGTGGTCGGCCTGGTGCTGGCGCAGCTGACCCTGTGGCTGTTCGAAGTCGGCCTGCAGCGCTACCTGGAGAACGGCCTGCGCAAGGAAAGCGAAAACCTGCTGGTGGCCCTGGTGCGCGGGCCTTCGGGCCTGCAGCTGGATGAGCGGCGTATCTCGGCTGCCTACCAGCGGCCGTTTTCCGGCTATTACTTCCGCATCGATTTCGATAAAGGCACCTGGCGCTCCCGTTCGCTGTGGGATCTGGACATGCCCAAGCCCGCCGCGCCGGGCCTTTCCGACAGCCACGAACTCGGCCCGGAAGGCCAGCAACTGCTTGCCCTGCGTGCCGACTACCGGCGCCTGGGCCAGGACATCTCGATCAGCGTGGCACAGGATTATTCGCCGGTACGCGAAGGTTTTCGGCGCCTGCAACAGATCGGCCTGGGCATGGGCCTGGTGGCGCTGATCCTGGTGCTGGTGTTGCAGCGCATCACCGTCACCCGCTCGCTGCGGCCACTGGAGCGGGCACGCCAGCAGATCGCCCAGTTGCAGCAGGGCCAGCGCTCGCAGCTGGATGCCGAAGTGCCCAGCGAACTGGCGCCGCTGGTGGGGCAGATCAACCACCTGCTGAGCCATACCGAAGACAGCCTGCGTCGCTCGCGCAATGCCTTGGGCAACCTGGGCCATGCACTGAAGACGCCACTGGCGGTGCTGCTGAGCCTGGCCTCCAGCGAGCGCCTGAAGGACCTGCCGGATGTTCGCGCGCAGATGCGTGAGCAGCTGGAGCAGATTCAGCAGCGCCTGGCGCGTGAGCTGAACCGTGCGCGCCTGGCCGGGGATGCGCTGCCTGGCGCGCAGTTCGACTGCGACGTCGAGCTGCCGGGGTTGCTGGGGACGCTGGGCATGATCCATGGCGAGGGCCTGCTGCTGGCCAGGGATGTGCCGCCCGGGCTGCTGCTGCCTTGGGACCGCGAGGACTTCCTGGAGCTGCTCGGCAACCTGCTGGACAACGCCTGCAAGTGGGCCGACAGCGAGGTGCGGCTGGGTATCGCACCGAATGCCGAGGGCTACCAGGTGTGGGTCGATGATGATGGCCCCGGTATCCCCGAGGGCCAGCGGCAGCAGGTACTGGAGCGCGGTTCGCGGCTGGACGAGCAGGTAGACGGGCACGGGCTGGGGTTGGGCATCGTGCGCGATATCGTCGAGGCCTGGGGCGGGCGCCTGGCGCTGCTGGATAGCCCGTTGGGCGGCTTGCGGGTAAGCATCGACTTGCCGCGCAAGGCTCGGTAATGCCGGGGCCGCTTTGCGGCCCATCGCCGGCAAGCCAGCTCCCACAGGGATCGCGCCAACTTTTAGAATTTGAGCAAGACAGTTGCTCCCACGCCGCCCGCATCGACCTCAAGCCATGTGCAGGACCCTGTGGGAGCTGGCTTGCCGGCGATGGGCTGCAAAGCAGCCCCATTGTGGGAGCCGACAAGCATGACCCCATGGGCCATATCACCACTGCAAAAAAATTGCAGTACAGCCGCATTTTTTTGAATTAGCCCAATCTCACCCCACCCGGCAAAATTCCCCCACGAAACCCTGCGGTTTCCATCTCTCCACGGACGGAGCCCCTTGTGCTATTGCAACCGCAATACGAGGCCCAGGCCACCTCGGCTGGGCTTTCTTTTAACCAGAAAAACTACAGATTCCGATTACCTACATGTCTGCCTCGCGTTCCGAAAGTCGTCTGCAGCGGCTGTTGCCAGCGCCCCTGAATATTCCCCCCAAAGAATGGTTGCGTGCCGGTATCGGCGCGTTGCTCGGCCTGTTCCTCGCCGGCTGGCTGACCAGCATGGCCTATGGCCCCAGCATCGCCTTGCACCTGCTCGGCCCGCTGGCGGCTTCGGCCGTGCTGGTGTTCGCCGTGCACTCGGGCCCGTTGGCCCAGCCCTGGCCGGTGCTGGGCAGCTACGTCCTGGCCGGCGCGGTCGGCCTGGCCATGCGCCAGGGCTTCGGCCCGGAGCTGTGGGTGGCCGCTGCCGCCCTGGGTATCTCGATCCTGGTGATGTGCCTGCTGCGCTGCCTGCACCCGCCAGGTGGCGGGGTGGCGGTGAGCGCGGTGCTGGCCGACCCGGGGCTGACCGCCATGGGCGACCACCTGCTGGAGCCGGTGCTGCTCAACGCGTTGATCCTGGTAGCGGTGGCGATCCTCTACAACCGCCTCACCGGCGTGCGCTATCCGAAAGGCGCGGTGCCGCGCAAGGACCTGCACCACACCCATGACCCGCTGCCCAGCGAGCGGGTCGGCATCCGTGGAGAAGACCTGGACCAGGCCCTGGAAGAACTGGGCGAGTTCGTCGACGTCACCCGTGATGAACTGGAACGCATCATCCTGGCCACCGAGCAACACGCCCTGCAGCGCAGCCTCGGCGGCATCACCGCAGCCTCGGTGATGTCCCGCGACGTGCAGTTCGCCACGCCCGACACCACTCTGGAGCAGGCCTGGAAAATGCTGGCCAGCCACCACCTGAAAACCCTGCCGGTGCTGCAGCAGGGCAAGCTGGTGGGAATCGTCAGCCTCAGCGACCTGGTCGGCCCGGCCATGCAGCGTGGCCGCTTCAGTTGGCGCGGGTTGTTCGGCCGCAAGGCGGTGCGCATGGAGCAGGTGATGAGCCGCCGGGTAATCAGCGTCAGCAGCCAGCACCCGCTGGAGCGCTTGCTGCCATTGCTGTGCGAACAGGGCCTGCATTGCCTGCCGGTGCTCGATGCCGATCAGTTGGTGGGGGTGATCACCCAGACCGACCTGATCGCCGGCCTCAAGCGCCAGCTGCTCAGCAAGGCCGAGGTTTCAGATAACCGGGTCCCAGCGTTGTGACCAGTCGCTGGCGCCGGCGGCCACCAGCCGGCGCAGGATGGCGAAGGCCTGTTGCAGGGCTTCGCTGTCGCGCTTGCGCGGGTACACCAGGAAGGTCGGGTAGGTGAATTCCGGCGCCTGCGGTACCCGCTCGAACACCCCGCTGTCCAAGTAGGCCTGCACCACCCGCGTGCGGAAGTAGCCACTGCCGCCCTGGTCGAGTATGAACTGCAAGGCCAGCGGGCCCAGGTTGAAGCTCAGCGCCGGGCGCGCGCAGTCGGGCAGGGCGGCATCGTGCTGGCGACGGAAGGCTTCGCCCCAGTCGATATAGATGTACGGGTCTGGCTGGGCGACCCGGCGCACACGGATCAGCTTTTCCTCCATCAACTGCTCCACCTGCAGGCCCGGGCCGTAGGTCGGCTGGTAGACCAACGCGGCATCCAGCAGGCCCATCTCGACCTTGCGCAGCAGCGATTCGCCGTCGCTCACCTCGCTGCGGATGGCATGGCTGGGCAGCTCGCGGTGCAGGGCACTGACCCAGTCGAGCAGCATCGGGTTGCCCAGGCTTACCTCAGCGCCCACGTGCAGCACTTGCTGGCAGCCTTCGGGCAGCGGCAGGTCGCGGCGCGCCGCTTCCCAGGTTTGCACCATCTGGTTGGCATAACTGACGAATGCCTCGCCGTCGCTGGTCAGGCTGGCGCCGTTGCGGCTGCGCACGAACAGCTGGCAGCCCAGTTGCTGCTCCAGGCGCTGCACCCGCGCGGTGATCGCCGTCTGTGACACGAACAGGCGTTCGGCGGCGGCGACCAGGCTGCCGCAACGCACGATTTCCAGAAAGGTACGGGCCTGATCGATGTCCATGGGCTGCTCGGTGGCTGAAGGGGTGGCCTATTCTAGAGGCTTTGCACCGTTATGGGGCGTTTTTGCGTTGTCTGCAAATTTGCAGGTCGGTTGTGACTTTAGTCCCCTGGCGGCGCGGGTGTAGCGGTCCATACTCAAGTTTCGCCCTTCAATAACAACAAGTACCGGGTTTCTTTCGATATGAGCTACCAGCACAGCTACGCCCATTCCATTTCCGACCCTGCCGCTTTCTGGGCGGAGCAGGCCGCGCACCTGGCCTGGCACCGCAAGCCTGCCCTCACGCTGCAAGACAATGCCGACGGTACCCACCGCTGGTTTGCCGATGGCCGCCTGAACAGCTGCTACCTGGCCCTTGATCACCAGATCGAGCAGGGCCGTGGCGAGCAGCTGGCGCTGATCTACGACTCGCCGGTGACCGGCGTGCAGCAGGCCTACACCTACCACCAACTGCGCGACGAGGTGGCGCGCCTGGCCGGGTTGTTGCGCCAGTTGGGGGTGAACAAGGGCGATGGCGTGATCATCTACATGCCCATGGTGCCGCAGGCGGCCATGGCCATGCTGGCCTGCGCGCGGATTGGCGCAGTGCACTCGGTGGTTTTCGGTGGCTTTGCCGCCAACGAGCTGGCCTTGCGCATCGACGATGCCCAGCCGGCGCTGCTGCTGACGGCCTCCTGCGGGCTGGAGTTCGACCGGGTAATCGAATACAAGCCGCTGGTCGATCGCGCCCTGCAACTGGCCCGCCACCAGCCGCGCAACGTGTTGGTGCTGCAGCGTCCGCAGGCGCCTGCCCAGCTGCAGCCAGGCCGCGATCTGGACTGGCAGGCGGCATTGGCCAACGCCGAGCCGGTGGCGCCGGTGGAGCTGGATGCCGGCGACCCGCTTTACATCATGTATACCTCTGGCACCACCGGCAAACCCAAGGGCATCGTGCGGGAAAACGGCGGCAATGCCGTGGCGCTGTGCTATGCCATGCGCCATATCTACGGCATGCAGGCCGGCGATGTTTGGTGGGGCATATCCGACGTGGGCTGGGTGGTCGGCCATTCGCTGATCGTCTATGGGCCGCTGATGAGCGGCTGCACCACGGTGTTCTACGAAGGCAAGCCGATCCGCACCCCGGACGCCTCGGCCTACTGGCGGGTGGTGGAGCAATACAAGGTCAATGCATTGTTCTGCGCGCCCACGGCCATGCGCGCCATCCGCAAGGAAGACCCCGAGGGGGAGCTGATCCGCAAGCACGACCTGAGTTCGCTGCGCCAGTTGTTCCTGGCTGGCGAGAAACTGGATTCCAGCACCCACGAATGGCTGGAACGGGTCAGTGGCAAGCCGGTGCATGATCATTGGTGGCAGACCGAGACCGGCTGGCCGGTCACCGCGCCCTGCGTAGGGCTGGAAGGCAGCGCGGCGAAGCCGGGGTCGAGCAACCGGGCGGTGCCGGGCTATCACGTGCGCGTGCTGGATGACGAGGGCCACCTGCTGGGGCCCAACCATCAGGGCTCGATCGTCATCGCCCTGCCATTGCCGCCCGGGTGCAGCCAGACGCTGTGGGGCGACCATGAGCGTTACCTGCAGGCCTACCTGCGGACCTACCCGGGGTATTACCACACCGGCGATGGTGGCTACCTGGACGATGACGGCTTCGTCTACATCATGGGGCGCACGGATGACGTGATCAACGTGTCCGGGCACCGGCTGTCCACCGGCGAGATGGAGGACCTGGTGGCACGCCACCCGGCGGTGGCCGAGTGCGCGGTGATTGGCGTGCATGACGAGATCAAGGGGCAGGTGCCGTTGGCCCTGGTGGTGCTCAAGGACGGCGAGGGCATTGCCGAGGCGCAGTTGCTGGTGGACCTGGTGGGCAGCGTGCGCGAGGAGATTGGCGCGTTGGCGTGTTTCAACCGGGTGCGGTTGGTGAAGCGGCTGCCCAAGACCCGCTCCGGGAAGATTCTGCGGGCGGTGCTGCGCAAGATTGCCGACGGGCAGGACTATGTGCCGCCTTCGACCCTGGATGACCCGGCGGTGCTGGGGGAGATCGAAGCGGTGCTGGCGGATTTGCCCAGGGCGGGTTGATGTTTTGACTTTGCTGGCCTCTTCGCGGGCATGCCCGCTCCAACAGGTATTGCACAGTTCTCAAGGCCTGTGACATCCCTGTGGGAGCGGGTTTACCCGCGAAGAGGCCGGCCCAGGCAATGCAGTTCTAGGGCCCTACCTGATGCAGCTGCCCCAACCGGCTGCGCGTACGCATCAGGTCGGCAAGCGGCCCGCCCAGGCTTTCTTCCAGCGGCCGCTTGCCGATCACCAGCACCTGCCGGTCCTGGTCATACAGCACATCCACCAGGTTGACGAAGCGCTGCTGCGCCGCCAGTGAACATTCAGACAGATCATCCAGCCCATCGATGATCCACTCATCGTACTGCCCGGCCAGCACCAGGTAGTCGATCACTGCCGTGGCCTTTTCGCACAGGTCGTCAAAGCCAAGCACCACCCGCCGGCCATCGACGGCCAGCGCGCGCAGCGGGCGCTTGTTCACTTCCAGCATCACCGGCTGCGGCTCGGGCACCTTCAGCGCCTGGCGCTGCGCTGCATTGCCCGGCCACATATAGTGGCCCCGGGTAAAGCGCTGATGCTCGCGGTTGGCCGGCAGGCTGCGGAAATCGGTATCGCCACCCACTTCCAGCACTTCCATCGCGCTGTTGATCAGGCGGATCACCGGCAGGAAACGTTCGTGGTACAGCGGGTTGGGCAGCAGCCCTTCGGGTGCATAGTTGGACGTCACCAGCAGGAACACGCCGCGGCTGAACAACGCATTGAACAGCCGGGTGAGCAGCATGGCATCGCCAATGTCGTGCACATGAAATTCGTCGAAGCACAGCACCTGGCAATCGCCTACCAGCTCGTCGAGGGTCGCGCCCAATGCATCGTCCAGCGCCCGGTGGCGGTGCATGCCCTGGTGCAGGTGGGCGAAGAAGTCATGGAAGTGCAGGCGCAGCTTGGCCTGCACCGGCACCGCCTGGAAAAACCCATCGAGCAGCCAGCTCTTGCCCCGGCCTACCGAACCGTACAGGTACAGGCTGCGCGGCTGGCCTTGTTCGAGCTGCGCCAGTTGTTCGGCCATGCAGTGGATCACCCGGCGTTGGCCGTCGCTGAGCTGGTAACCGCGGCTGTGCGCCTTGTCCTCGAACCAGCCGAGCAGTTCGCTCTGGTTGGCGGCGGCGCCGCGCAGGCGTTGGCCAAGCTGGCGTAGCGGGGTAGGGATCCAGGCAGGCAAAAGCAAAGCTCCTTGGGCGATGGCGGGGCAGCGTGCAGCTTGCCCGAGGGCGGCCATTTTGACCAATACAGAAAGTGCGCGGCAATCATCGCCTGATGAGATAGGTTTGCCATGGCAGGCGTACAGTAGAGGCTGGAGCCGATGCGAGGAGGGGCGAGCATGCACGCCGACCATGATCTGCAGCGTTTCGTCGAGGCGCAGAACCCTGTGTATGACCAGGTGATGCAGGAGCTGCAGGCCGGGCGCAAGCGCAGCCACTGGATGTGGTACGTGTTCCCGCAGCTCGATGGCCTGGGCCACAGCGCCATGGCCGAACGCTATGCGCTGGCCGGTATCGACGAGGCCCGTGCCTACCTGGCTCATCCGCTGCTTGGCCCACGCCTGGAGGCCTGCGTGACTGCGCTGTTGCAGCACAGCGACAAGAGCGCCCGTGAAATGCTCGGCAGCCCCGACCACCTCAAGCTGCGCTCGTGCCTGACCCTGTTCGCCCGGGCGGCGCCCGACAACCCGCTGTTCCAGCTGGCGCTGGTGCAATTTTACGGCGGTGATCAGGACGCCCTGACACTGGCCATGTTGCAGGGTTAGCTCAGGCCTTGTGCTCCAGTTGGCGCTCGATCATGTACTTCACTGCCAGCCGACGTTCTTTCAGGCGGCGCAGGTCTTCATCCTCGAAGTTGCCCGCCGAGATCGACTCTGCGGCCAGCACCTGGTTGTCGATGTCCATGTACTCGTCCAGCAGCCGGTCCAGTGCCTTGTCCTGCTGACGGCGTTGCTGGACGATTTCGCGCGGGTAGTGCAAGTCCTGGTAAAGGTCGTGGGAGACAGGCATGGGGTCCTCCTTGGTCAATGCAGATGGCTCATCTGATTGGAAGGGAGGAAAGCGATTGTGTTGAAGCCAAGCGGGCGGAAAACGACGGATGGTCGCCGCGCTAACCCCGAAAATGACTAACTCGCTGTTTTTTGGTAATTTTTTTTCATCAGGGGGTTCACAGACCGAAAGTTTGTTGTTAAAGTGCCGCGCATTCCAAGACAACAACCCAGTTGTCACTCAGTTGGAATTGTCAGAGCAGCAAACGCTGCATCCGATACAGGGGCGTCGCCAAGCGGTAAGGCAGCAGGTTTTGATCCTGCCATGCGTTGGTTCGAATCCAGCCGCCCCTGCCATTTTCTTGCTTCAAACGTATCTCGGTCCGGTGCTTGGAAAGACAAGCGCTGGGCTTTGTCGTTTCCGCAGGTTTTGTCGCGGGCTGTTCGGTCACCTGGCAGTTCCAAGCATCTCGTTCAGCAAGCGGGCCAGTTCATCGGCCTGTACCGGCTTCTGGATCACCAGGCTGCCTGGCAACTCCAGCCCCTGCAATTCTGCATAACCGGTAAGCAGTACCACCGGCAGGTGCGGGTACCGCTCGCGTGCCGCCACTGCCAGTTGCGCACCGTTGAACTCGGGCATGGCGAAATCGCTCAGTAGCAGGTCGATCTGCTCATCCAGCAAGGCCAAGGCCTGTTCGCCACTGTGCGCCTGGCGCACCTGGTAGCCGTACTGGCGCAACACATCGCCGAGCATGTCGCGTACCAGATGGTCGTCATCCACCAGCAGCACGGTGCGATTACGGCCGCTTTCGCTTATCGAATGGCTGAACAGCGACGGCACCGGTTCGTTGACGGCTTCACCCTTGACTGCCGGCAGATACACGGCCACCTGCGTGCCACGCCCAGGCGTGGTGTCGATGCGCACGCCACCCCCGGACTGTTTGGCGAAGCCGAATACCTGGGCCAGGCCCAGGCCCGAGCCCTTGCCGATATCCTTGGTGGTGAAGAACGGCTCGAATACCTTGGCCAGCACCTCTTCACTCATGCCGCAGCCGGTATCGCGGATGCTCAGCATCACGTACTCGCCAGGGTCCGGGTCTTCCGGGCGCTGCGGGCGGGCGTCGATCCGGGTATTGCGGGTCGACAGCGTCAGTTGGCCGCCGTCGGGCATGGCATCGCGGGCATTGATCGCCAGGTTGAGAATGATCATTTCGGTCTGGGTCGGGTCGGTCAGCGCCTGCCACAGGGTTGGTGCCAGGTCCAGGCGCACCGAGACATTGCCGCCCAAGGTGCGGCGCAGCAACTCTTCCAGGCCGGCCAGGGTGCGGTTGAGGTTCAGCGCCACCGGTTCCAGGCGTTGGCGACGGGAGAAAGCCAGCAACTGCGAGGTCAGCTTGGCGCCGCGCTCGCCGGCTTCGCGGATGTGCGTGAGCCGCGCACGGGCTTTTTCAACGTCGGCTTTGGCCAGGTCGCGCTCGAGGAAGCTGGCACCGGTGAGGATTACCGTCAGCAGGTTGTTGAAGTCGTGAGCCACACCGGCGGTCAGCTGGCCGACCGCTTCCAGCCGCTGCATCTGCTGCAGCGCGGCCTCGATACGTTCGCGCTCGGCGATCTGCTCGCGCAGGCGGGCGTTGGCTTCGGCCAGGCCCAGGGCGGCTTCGCGCTCGCTGGTGATGTCGCGCGCCACCACGTACAACAGGGTGTCTTCCGGCACCACCACCCACGACAACCAGCGTTGCTGGCCACCGGCATCCAGGATACGCCCGACAAAGCGGGCGCTGGTGCGGCCATGGGCGAGGGCGGCCAGTTCGGTGAGCAGCAGTTCCTGGTCGGGCTCGGGCAGCAGGTGCAGCAAGGACAACTGGCTCAGGCGTTCGCGGGACAAGCCAAGGCTGGCTTCCCAGGCGGGGTTCAGCGCGACTGGGGTCAGGTCCTTGTTGAGCACGGCCAGCAAGTCCTGCGACAGCTCCCAGGCACGGTCGCGTTCGCGGGTGCGGCGCTCGACCCTTTCACCCAGCATCTCGTTGAGCTGGTGCAGTGCCTGGTTGGCCAGGCGCTGGGCATGGATGTCCTGCAGCACCCCGGAAAAACGCATGCATTTTCCGTCGACGAACTGGCTCTGGCCACTGCTGAGCAGCCAGCGCGGTTCCAGGCCAGCGGGTTGGGCGATGCGGAATTCGACCCGATACAGGCCGCCACTTTCCGGGCACATGGCGTGCTCCACCGCCTCGCGCACCTGCGGCAGGTCGTCGGGGTAGATGCCGGCGTAAAACACCTCGAGGCTCATTTCGGTATCGGCGGGCAGGCCGAACAGGGTCTTGCAGCGGTCATCCCACAACAACAGGCCTTCTTGCGGGCGCATGTCCCAGGTGCCCATGCCGGCAGCGTCGATGGCAATGCGTGCACGTGCCTCGACGTCGGCCAGGGCTTCTTCGGCGCGGCGCCGGCGCTGGCGCTCCTGCACTTCGGTCAGGGCCCGGCGTACGGCCTTGGGCAGCAGCGGCAGGTTCTTCTTGAGTACATAGTCGGTGGCGCCCAGGCGGATCATTTCCACCGCATGTTCTTCGCCATAGATGCCAGACAGGAAGATGAACGGAATGTCCGGTGCCAGGCGCTGGGCGATGGCCAGCACTTCGGTGCCGGACGAGCCCGGCAGCACGCAGTCGCACAGGATCAGGTCGTAGCGGGCCTCGCTCAGGGCTTGCTCGACACCGGCATGGTCGAACACCAGTTGCGCCTGCACTTGCAGCCCGCTGCGCTCCAGGCGCATCAGGGTCAGTTCGGCGTCCATCGAGTTGTCTTCGACCATCAGCAGTTTCAGCGGCGTTGGCTGCATCGTCGCGGGCACCTCAGATGCTGCCACGCCGGTTCAGGCGCAGCGAGCCGGGTGGCGGTTCGTTGAGTACCGCCCAGAACACCCCCAGGTCGGAAATGGCGGCGACGAATTCCTTGAACTCCACCGGCTTGACCACGTACGCGTTCACCCCCAGCTCGTAGGCGCGCAGCAGGTCGGGCTCCTCGCGCGAGGACGTCAGCATCACCGTCGGGATGCTGCGCAGTTCGGCGGTGGCGCGTACTTCCTTCAGCACCTCCAGGCCGTCGACCTTTGGCAGTTTCAGGTCCAGCAGCAACACGGCGGGGTTGCCATCGTCACGTTCGGCATAGGCATTGCGCCGAAGCAGGTAGTCGAGTGCCTCGGCACCGTCACGCAGTACGATGACTTCGTTGGCCAACTGGCTGCGTTCCAGCGCCAGGAGCGTCAGCTCCAGGTCCCGTGGGTTGTCTTCGACCAGCAGGATGGGTTTGAGCATGATGGTAGCGGTGCCTCAGGTAGTCGCGGGATGGCGCGGGAGGGTGAAGTGGAAGGTTGCACCCTGGCCAACCTTGCCATGGGCCCAGACCCGGCCGTCATGGCGTTCGATGATGCGACGCACGCTGGCCAGGCCGATCCCGGTGCCTTCGAAGTCTTCCATGCGGTGCAGGCGCTGGAACACGCCGAACAGTTTGTTGGCGTAGGCCATGTCGAAGCCCACGCCGTTGTCGCGAATGCAGATCTCGGTTTCGCCCGGGTGTTGCACGGCGCTGATGCCGATGCGCGCCGGGGTGCGCCCACGTGTGTATTTGATGGCGTTGGCCAGCAGGTTGTGCAAGGCCATGTTGATGAACGCCGGGTCACCGACCACCTTGGGCAACTGGGCGATGTCCCAGACAATTTCGCGGTTTTGGTAGTCGGGCGCCAGTTCGCTGCGAATGGCCTCGACCAGGGCGTTGAGGTCGACCTCGGACAGGCGCAGGGCAGAGCGGCCCATTTGCGAGAAGTTGAGCAGGTTGTCGACCAGGCTTCCGGCAAAATGCGCGGCTTCCTCGATGTGTTGCAGAAAGCGCCTGCCGCGCTCGCTGAGGCCCTGGCCCTCGATTTCGCCGAGCAGTTCGGAGTAGCCGGCAATATGGCGCAGGGGCGCGCGCAGGTCATGGGACACGCTGTAGGAAAACGCTTCGAGCTCCTTGTTCGAGCGGCGCAGCTCCCCAGCCAGCTGCGCCAGTTCCTCGGCCTTGCGCAGGACAATGCCGAGCACTGCCGTGCGCAGCTCCTGCACGCCTTCGATGACCAGTGGGTGCCAGGGTTCGCAGTAGCCGCGCAGTTTTTCCTGCCAGCTTTCGAAACTGTGCCGCGGGTCGAGGTTGCCCTGCGGCCCGACCTGTTTGTTCGGCTGCCCGGCCCAGTTCACCGTGCGCACCTGCTCGGGGCGGAACCACAGCAGGTAGTGCGAGTGGATCTGCGAAATGGCCACTGCCAGCACGCCGCCTGCATGGGCCGCTAGCTCGGGCAGTTCATCGATGTCGCGGCGCAGGTTGTCGCTGTGGAACACGCTCTCTTCGCCGCGCTGGGAGAGCCAGTGCACCAGGGCGTTTACCTGCGCGGCCGGAGGGGTCTTGCCGATCAGGTCGCAACGTTCGGCGGATATGACCGCGGCACCTTGGGCGCCGGCGAAGGCCAGCAGTACTTCCGGCAAGTCGCGCAGGCCGTCGCCGACACTGTCATGGTCGGCCATGGACGAGATCATGCGCACGATGTGTTGGCGCAGCTCCAGCAACTGGCGAGTGTTGGCGTGGGACTCGCGCGACTCGATCTGCAGCGACAGCACACTGGCCAGCAGTTCGCAGGCGGTACGGGTGCGCAGGTCCACCGGGCGCGGCTGTTCGTGGTGACAGGACACCAGCCCCCAGAGTTGCCCGTCGACCACGATCGACAGCGACATCGATGCCAGGGTACCCATGTTGCGCATGTACTGCAGGTGCACTGGCGACACGCTGCGCAGCGCGGCAAAGCTCAGGTCCAGCGGCTTGCCGGTGCGCGGGTTGGCAGCTGGCAGCAACGGCGAGGCCTGGTAGTTGGCGTCCTCGATCACGCGGATGCGGTTGATTCGGTACAGCTCGCGCGCCTGGCGCGGTATGTCCGAAGCGGGGAAGCACAGGCCCAGGTAGCTCGGGTACCCCGGGTCGGCCACCTCGGCCAGCACCTGGCCGTTGCCTTCGGCATCGAAGCGATAGGCCTTGACCCGGCCGAAGCCGGTGATGCGCTTGAGCTGCAGCACGGTTTGCTGCAGCAGTTCCTCGAGGCTGCCGGCCTGGTGCAGGCGGCCTACGAAGCTGCGCACCAGCGGGTAGTAGTCGCCTTGCCCGGCAAGGTCCGCCGGCAGACGAGGGGGTTCGAATTCGGCGATCAGCACCTGGTCGTGACGATGGACCAGCAGGTGCAGGTTGCCGCGGCAAGGCGCGTCCTGGCGCAGGTGCACATCGCTGATGTGGAACGGAAAGACCTCGTCCTGCGGCAGGCGCGCCAGGTGCAGGCGCAGGTCGAAGGCACCGCTGACCAGTTCGGCGAAGTCGCGACCTATCAGTTCACTGGCCGGTATGCCCAGCCAGTGCTCGACATTTTCGCTGGCCTGGAGTACTCGCATGTCGGTTTCGTCCAGCACCAGCAGGAAACCGTGGGGCTGGATGCTGCCAGGCAGCTGGATCGGCTCCTGGGCGCAGCGCTCGAGGGCTTGGGTGAGCGTGCTGTCTGCAATCATCTATGAAAACGCTCCTGTCGTGTCCTTCCATGCATGCCGCATGAGTCTAGGCAGGATGAAGGGGATACACCCTAACAGAATATCGGTCCGGATAACGGCCTTTGGCCATTTGAGGAGAATGTCGGCGATGCGTTCTGTGTCGTGCGGCTTTTTTTTCAGGTGGTAGCGCTTTTTGGCTAATACAAAAAAATGGCTCGATGCCAGCAGCGTGATGCCACTCCGCTGCTACGCTCAGGTCAGCAGACATCGACAAGGATAATTAGGTGACGGAGCGCTACCTGGCCGCCCTGTTGGGCCTTATGTTGAGCAGCAGCGCCATGGCGGCGGACTTCCTGGTGGAGGTGCGGGTGCTGGTGCAGCGCGGCTGCATGCTGGTCAACCAGCCCCGCGATGCCGGGGCACAGGCGCTTGGGCGCATCGACCTGGGCGCTGCTGCACGGCTGGATGGCCCTGGGGCGCCGCTCACCGGCGCGCTGTTGAGCCAGCGCCCGCCACGCCTGGAATGCAATCCCCACACTCCCTATCAGGTCCGCGTCGATGGTGGTCAGCATGGCGGCGTCGGCGAGTTGCGCTTCCTGGCCAGTGACGATGCCACGGCCCGGCCCATCCCGTATCGCCTTTACCGCGACGCTGCCTGGCGCGAACCGCTGGCGGTGAACGTGGCGCATTCGGCGCGGGTGCCGAACAGCGGTTCGGTCGAGCTGCCGTTGTTTGCTCGGATCGACAAGCTGGCCTGGGTACCGCCTGCAGGCTTGTACGCCGACCTGCTCAAAGTCACCGTCAGCTGGTAGGGCATGCCACCATGCACAAGGACGCGACGCCATGAACCGTACCTCGATCCTGCTGCTTTCCCTGGGCCCGCTGCTGGTGCCCGGTGGTGCCGCGCATGGCACCAGCACCGGTTTCATCCAGGCGCGGCTGGTGATCAGCACCGCTTGCCAGATCAGCAGCAACGAGACGCAACCGGCAACGGTGGGTAACCCCGGCCTGATGGACTTCGGCGAGCGCGGACCGAACTGGGACCAGCCGCTGCGCAGCCGGGTTGATGATGTGAGCGGCGAAGGCAGCCTGCAGATCAGTTGCACGCCCGAGGTGCGGGCGTTCAACGTGCGCATCAACGGCGGCCTGAATGGCAGCGACGGCATACGGCGCCTGAGCAACGGCCGCGAGCTGATCCCCTATCAACTGGCGATCGACCCAGGCGGTAACAGCCGCTACGGCATCGGCCAGGCGCGTGCCTTCACCATCAGCAGTACCCGGCAGATACCGATCCCCATCTACGGTGTGGTAGTGGCGCAACCGCGCGCGCTGCCGGCCGGGCTGTACCGTGACACCCTGAGGGTGACCCTGGACTGGTAACGACACAAGGAGACTTCGATGCGAACGAACCTTTCACGCTGCATCCTTGCCGGCCTGGGGCTGATGCTGGCTTCCCAGGCCCAGGCCGCCACGACCGGGACCATCGACTCGAAGCTGACCTTGACCGCGGCGTGCCAGGTCAATGGCAGCTCGGGCACTTCGGGGGTGAACTTCGGTGCCCTGGACTTCGGTACTCGCGATGCCCTGTTCACCAGCGCAGACGCCCAGGTGATCGGCGGCGGAGGAGGGGCGATCAGCATTCTCTGTTCGGCCGGCACGGTACCCGTGATCCGCGTGGGTGCAGGTTCCCACGATGGCCAGTCGGCCGGGGGCAGCCGTGCGCTGGCAGATGGCATCGGCAACTTCGTGCCCTACGACTTCTACACCGATGCCGGGCGCACGCAGGTGCTGGCCATCAACGGCACCATCACCTTGCCGACCAGCAGCGGTACGGCCCAGACCGTCAACCTGTATGGCCAGGCGCGCGGCAAGGCCGGCCTGCCGGCGGGGGTGTACACCGACACTGTGTCCGTCGAGCTGTCGTTCTGAACCATGCGCAGCTGGCTGGCGGGCGGCCTGAGCGGCCTTGGCGTGCTGCTGGCCGCGCCTCTGGATGCGGCGACCACCAGCAGCTTCCAGGTGACGGCGCAGATCGTCGCCGGGTGCCTGGTGGTGGGCGGTGTGAGCAGCTTCGGGACGCTCGACTACGGTTCGCAATCGGCGCTGGCCAGCGGAGTCATCGGCACCTCGTTGGGCGGCAGCACGGTGACCTTCCAGTGCACCCCGGGGGTGGCCTTGAGCATGAGCGTGGATGGCGGGCAGAACAGTGCCAGTGGCACACGCAACCTCAAGCGTACGGGCGGCACGCAGGTGCTGGCCTACCAGTTGTACCGGGACGCGGCATACAGCCAGAGCCTGGGGATCGGCCAGAGCGTGGCCGTGAGCTACACCGACCCGACGGCGATCAAGCTGCCGGTGTACGGGCGGGTCCAGCTGACCGGCACGCAGCCGGCGGGGACCTACACCGATGTGGTGCAAGTGACGGTGACCTGGTGAATTCACCGGCACCAACGACCGGTATTCAAGGAGAGCTTCATGGGGGCAGGCGCGAAGTGGGCGCGTGGATTGATCGGAGCATTGTGGCTGGCGAGCCTGCCGGCCGGGGCGGCCACCTCGGTGCTGATCTGGCCGATCGACCCAGTGCTCGAGGCTGACCAGAAGGCCGGCGCACTGTGGCTGGAAAACCGTGGCACGGCGCCGGCCAACCTGCAGGTGCGCGTGTTCGCCTGGCGCCAGGGTGACTACCAGGAACAGTACCAGGCGCAGCGCGAGATCATTGGCAGCCCGCCGGTAGCCAACATCGCCCCCGGGCAGAAGCAACTGATCCGCCTGACCCGCACCGGCCCCTCGCCAGTCGGCCAGGAGCAGGCCTACCGCATCATCATCGACGAAATTCCGCCCGCCATCCCTGTCGACAAGGCCGAGCCCGGCACCACCGCGGCGATCCGCCTGCAGATGCGCTACTCGGTACCCCTGTTCGTCTACGGCGAAGGCCTGTGGGGCAAGGCCGATCCCGCGGGCAAGCGCAATGCCGAGGGCGTCGGCAGGCCGCAACTCAGCTGGCGTGCGGTGACCGTGCAGGGCAAGCCGTACGTGGAGCTGCGCAACACCGGCGCGGTGCATGCGCGGCTGACCGATGTGGTGGTGCAGCAGGGCAGCCAGAGCAAGCCACTGGCCGATGGCCTGTTGGGTTATGTGCTGCCGGGGGCCAGCATGCGCTGGCCGGCACCGCTGGCACCGAGTGCCGGCAGTGTGCTGAAGGGGAGGGTAAACGGCCAGAGCAACGCGGACGCCATCCGCCAAAGCCAATGAGCCTGCGCCTGAATGCCGCGCAGGGGCCAGGGAGGACCCGGCAATGGTTGGAAACCGTGTGTGAGGTGGCTGACAGCGAGGACGCACCGCTGGTGCCTGGGGCTGGCCCTGGTCGGCCCTGGCCTGTTGCTGGCCGACGACCTGCCGCCACCACCCACGGAGCTGTCCGCGATCGCCGATGCCACGTTGTACCTCGAGCTGCTGGTGAACCAGATGCCCAGGGCTGAACTGGTGCCAGTGCAGCAGCGCGCCGGGCAGCTGTACCTGGACAGCGACGTGCTGCGGGCGGCCGGCGTCTCGCTGCCGGGCAACCCGCAGGGCGAGGTGGCCCTGGAGGCCATCGCCGGGCTGCACGCCGACTACGACAGCCAGAACCAGCGCCTGCTGCTGCAAGTGCCGCCGGCCTGGCTGCCCGACCAGCAGCTGGGCGACCGCAACCTTTACCCGGCCAGCGATGCGCGCAGCAGTTTCGGCGCCTTGTTCAACTACGACCTGTACCTGAACGACACCGATGACGGCGGCAGCTACCTGGCGGCCTGGAACGAACTGCGCCTGTTCGACAGCTGGGGTACGTTCTCCAGCACCGGGCAATGGCGCCAGTCGTTCAATGGTGCGCCGACCGACGACACGCGCCAGGGCTTCTTGCGCTACGACACCACCTGGCGCTTCACCGACGAGCAGCGCCTGCTGACCTACGAAGCCGGTGACCTGATAACCGGGGCCTTGCCCTGGACCAGCTCGGTGCGGGTCGGTGGCCTGCAGTTGTCGCGCGATTTCGCTGCGCGCCCCGACCTGGTCACCTATCCGCTGCCGGCGTTCTCCGGTGAAGCGGCGGTACCGACCTCGCTGGACCTGTTCATCAATGGCTACAAGTCCAGCACCAGCGAATTGCAGCCGGGCCCCTACACGTTGACCAACGTGCCGTTCATCAACGGCGCCGGGGAGGCGGTGGTGGTCACCACCGATGCCCTTGGCCGGCAGGTGTCGACCACCTTGCCGTTCTACGTCACCAGCAGCCTGCTGCAGCAGGGCCTGACCGACTATTCGGTGGCAGCCGGCAGCCTGCGCCGTGACTACGGGGTGCGCGATTTTGCCTACGGCCCAGGGGTTGCTTCGGCCAGCCTGCGCTACGGGGTCAGCGACATCTTCACCCTGGAGACCCATGCCGAAAGCGCCGAATCGCTGATGCTGGGCGGCCTGGGCGGCAACATGCGGCTGGGCAACTTCGGCGTGCTCAACGCGGCCCTGGCGCAGAGCCGGTTCGACGGCGACAAGGGCCACCAGGTCGCCCTCGGTTACCAGTACAACAGCCAGCGCATCGGCTTCAGCTACCAGCGCCTGCAACGCCATGGCGACTATGCCGACCTGACCCGGGTCGACAGCCGGGACATACAGCTGAGCCAGCGCAGCGAACAGGTCACGTTGAGCCTGAACCTGAACGAATACGGCAACATCGGCGCCGGCTATTTCGATGTGCGCGCCGGCGACGGTACACGTACCCGGCTGATCAACCTCAGCTACAGCAGGCCGCTGTGGGGCAACAGCAGCGTGTATCTGTCGGCCAACCGTGAAGTGGGGGACAGCCAGTGGGCGGTACAGGCGCAACTGGTGATCCCGTTCGACCTGCACGGCACCCTGGCCCTGGGCATGGAGCGCAGCCAGCAAGGCGAAAGCCTGCAGCGGGTCAATTACAGCCGCGCGACGCCGGTGGGTGGTGGTGTCGGTTACAACCTGGGCTACGCCGCCGGTAGCGAGCGCGATGCCTACCGCCAGGCCGATGTCACCTGGCGCCTGCAGTCGGTGCAGTTGCAGGCCGGTGTGTATGGCAGCAGTGGCGAGATGACCCGCTGGGCCGACGCCAGTGGCTCGCTGGTGTGGATGGATGCCGGGCTGTTCGCTGCCAACCGCATCGACGATGCCTTCGTGGTGGTCAGCACCGGTGGTTACGCCGATGTGCCGGTGCGCTACGAAAACCAGGAGGTCGGCCGCACCGATGCCGATGGCCACCTGCTGGTGCCGTACAGCAGCGGTTACTACCGCGGCAAGTACGAGATCGACCCCATGGACTTGCCACCAGACATCCTCGCGCCGGAAGTGGAGCAGCGGGTGGCGGTGCGCCGGGGCAGTGGCTACTTGCTGGAGTTCCCGCTCAGGCGCGTGCTGGCGGCCAGTGTCGAACTGGTGGACGCCGACCGGCAGGTGCTCAAGCTGGGCAGCCGTGTCACCCATGCAGAAAGTGGCAGCCAGGCGGTGGTCGGTTGGGATGGCCTGGTGTATCTGGAGAAGCTGGCGCCGCATAACCGCCTGCAGGTGGAGCTGGAAGGGGGCGGGCAGTGCCAGGTGGCGTTCGACCTGCCTGAAGCACAAGGCTCGATCCCGTTGATCGGCCCGTTGGTGTGCAAGTGAAGGCCTGCTGGCGTGGTTTGTGGGCATGCGCCTTGTTGTTGTGGGCGGGCTCGGCCTGGGCCAAGTGCACGTCAGTGCTGACTACGCCGGCGGCGTTTGGTTCGCTCAACTCGACCCAGGTACGTGGCGCGGTACAGACAGCTTCCAGTACCAACTCGGGCCTGCAATGCAACGGTTCGGTGATCAGCGTGCTCAGCAGCACCGACTCCTTCAAGATCAAGGTCACCTCTACCACCAGCGGGCTGGTAGGCCCTACCGGGGATGTGATCCCCTACACGCTGTATGCCGACGCCACGACCACCTATCCGATTACCCGTGGCACCGCCTTCGAATTCAGGACCACCGGCATCCTCGACTTGCTCGGGTTGCTCAACGGTACACCGAAGAACGTGCCCATCTACATGCGCACGCAGGTAGGCAGCAACGTATCGGCCGGGTTGTATCAGGAAACCCTCACTGTCGAGTGGACCTGGGACTATTGCGACGGGATTGGTGTTGGCGGGCTTTGCATAGGGCGAGACCAGGGCACTGGTACCAAGACCCTGCTGGTGAGCATGACGGTGACCAACGACTGCCAGATCACCACACCCAGCATCAATTTCGCCAGCGCGCCGGTGGTGGCGGGGTTCGGCACGGTGAGCCAGAGCCTGAGTGTGTCGTGCACCAAGGGCAGCAACTACACCGTGGGCCTGGATGACGGGCAGAACGTGGCCAATGGGCGGCGGCGGATGAAGTCGGCGGCCAACAACTACCTGGCCTATGACATTTTCAAGGGCGCCAGTGCGGTGCGCTGGGGTTCGACAGGGGCAGCGCGACGGGCCAGTACCGATGCCGATGTGAACCCCGGCACGGGTACCGGCACCGGTAGCCAGGTGTTCAACTACAACGCCAAGGTCTACACCGACCAGGCTACACCCCCGGCTGCGACCTATACCGACAGCGTGCTTCTGGATGTGCAGTTCTGACATAGCTCCCGGCTGACGCGATCGTTGTAGGAGCGGCCTTGTGTCGCGAAAGGGGCGCGCAGCGGCCCCACATTTTCAGCTTCGCCGCAGATATCGCCGGGGCCGCTTTGCGGCCCTTTCGCGACACAAGGCCGCTCCTACAGGGGGCGCGTCGGCCAGGGGCCTCAGCGCAAATCGCCAACCATCTTCGCCAATGTCTCCAGTACCGCCCCGGCCAACGCCTTCGAGCGCGCTCCCGACCACCCGGTGACGGCATCCGGCGCGTCGTCATGGTCCTTGAAGGGCATTTCCAGGGTCAGTGACAGGCAGTCATGCGCCATCCCCACCGCATTGCAGGCCAGCGTCATGTTGGCTTGCCCCGGTTCGTCGCGGGTGTAGCCATGCACGGTCTGGAAGTCGCGGGTCAGGCTGCACAGGGTGCTGCGGAACTGCTCTTCCAGCTTGGCCAGACGCGGCGTGTAGCCGGGGTTGCCCTCGCAGGCCGCGGTGAACACATGGGGAATCTCCTCGTCGCCATGCACGTCGATGAACGCATCCACGCCGTATTGCTTCATCTGCGCCTGGGCGAAGAACACCTCGGGGCTGAGCTCGACGCTGGCGTCCTGCCAGGCGCGGTTGAGGTCCTTGCCCTTGAAGTTGGTGCGCAAGTGGCCGAGGAACGCGCCGTCGGGGTTCATGTTGGGGATCAGGTACAGGTCGGCCTTGGCCAGCAACTGCCGGATCACCGCGTCGTTGGCCTGCAGACGGTCGATCACGCCCTCCATGAACCATTCGGCCATGTGTTCGCCCGGGTGTTGCTGGGCAATCAGCCACAGCTTGCGCTTGCCTGCGGCGCCATCACCGGCGCGCAGCAGGGGAATGTCGCGGCCCTGTACGCTGCGGCCACTGGCGAGCAATTCGACCCCCGGCAGTTGCCGTGCACGCTCGATCAGCTGGTTGTGGCGCGCGCGCGGGTAGGGCTCGAAGTAGGCGAACCAGATGTGCGGCTGTTCGGCCTTTACCTCGAACGACAGCGCCGTGCCGTCGAACTGGCTGGGGACGCGAAACCAGGTTTGCTGGTCGTAGGAGGCCACGGCGTTGTAGCCGCTCCAGGCGTTCTTGTAGGAGGAACCGGAGGCGTTGTCGAGGCTGAAGCGATGGACCTGGCCCGGCGTCAGCCCGCTGACCTTGAAGTGGAACCACTGGTAGTGGCCGCTGTGGGTGTCCGGGCGGATGGCCAGGTGCACCCGGGCCGGGTTGCTGGCATCCAGCACCTGGATGTTGCCGGAGTCGAAATCGCAGTCGATCTGCAGGGGGGACAGCGTCACGGTCATGTGCCGGGCTCCTTCTGGGGGCTTTGTTGTGAGGGTACTGTACACGGCTTGGCAGGCTTGCTGCGCGAGATCAGGCAACGCGGGGCCGATCAGGCGGTTGATGTATCAGGATATTGCATAGTAGCGCCTGGTTTCATAGCATCTCCCCCCAGGAGATGGCATTCCTCCTTGAACCGCCCCCGCGCTGATGATGCCTACGCATACCCTGTGACAGGGGCGCGTAGGCTATCGCCCGCCGTCTACCCACAGGGTTCCCGTTTACCCTGTGGAGTTTCCCGATGTATCTGTCCCTTTTTTCCGTAATCGTTGGTGGCAGCGCTGGCTGTGTGTTGCGCTGGCTATTGGGCCTGCGCCTGAATTCGCTGTTCCCGGGCATGCCCTTCGGCACCTTGCTGGTGAACCTGGTTGGCGGTTTCATCATTGGCGGGGCCATGGCGTTTTTCCTGCGCTGGCCCAACCTCGACCCGGCCTGGCGGCTGCTGGTCACTACCGGCTTTTGCGGTGGCCTCACTACCTTCTCGACGTTTTCCGCCGAGGTGATGGCGATGCTGATGCATGGCCGTTATGGCTGGGCCGTGGCCACGGTGTCGGCGCATGTGCTGGGCTCGCTGCTGATGACCTTCGCCGGTTTCGCGCTGGTGCGCTGGCTGGGCTGAGCAGGGGCGCGCTGCCTGGCACCGGCTTGGCCGGTGTTCGCGGGTAAACCCGCTCCCACTGAGGCCGGCACAGTCATGGGTTTGCTCCAGGTTATTTGAAGAACTGACTCGGCGTAGTACCGAATTGGCGCTTGAACATGCTGGCGAAGGCACTTGGGCTGTCATACCCCAGCGTCCCCGCCACATCGATGATCCGCTCGCCCAGGGCGATCCGCTCCAGTGCCTGCATCAGCCGCGCCTGCTGGCGCCATTGGCCGAAGGTCATGCCGGTTTCCTTGCGGAACAGGCGCTGGATGGTCTTTTCGTCCACCCCCAGTTGCTGGCCCCAGTCGGCCACGGTGGCGTTATCGTCAGGCCGCTCGTGCAGCGCGGCGCAGATTGCCTGCAGGCGCTTGTCGCCGGGCTGCGACAGCTTCAGCGGCAAGGTCGGCAGCACGCAGATCTCGTCGAGGATCAGGCGCATCACCCGGGCTTCACGCGAGTCTTCGGCAAACGGCGCGGTAAAGCCGACGGAGGCCTTGATCAGTTCGCTGAGCAACGGCGAGATACTGATAGCCTTGCTCTGCACGGGCAACTGCACTGCCGCGTCGGTGCGCACGAACACACTGCGCATCTTCACATCGCCCACGCAGCGGATCGCGTGCACCTGGCCGCAGGGCATCCATACGCCGCGGCTGGGTGGCACGGTCCAGCGTTCGTTACCGGACTCGACGATCATCAGGCCTTTGATGGCATAGATCAGTTGGTGCTTGGCATGGCTGTGGGGCTCGATGAACCAGTCGGTCGGGTAGTCCGTCGCACGGCTGCCGACCTCCCAGCTCCACTCATCCACCTCCACCAGCAATTCGTGCTGCGGCTTCAGCATTTCGACCTCTTGTACGGGCAGCCTGGCACGCCCACTTTAACAGCAGCGGCTGGGGCGGGCTTGCGAGCGGGTTGCCGGCAGCAGCGCGGTGGCCAACCCCAGCAGCGGCAGGAACGAGATGACCTGGTACACCCACTCGATGCCATGCCGGTCGGCCAGTTCGCCGAGCCCGGCGGCGCCGATGCCGCTGATACCGAACATCAACCCGAACATCACCCCCGACACCATGCCGACCCGGCCCGGCACGGCCTCCTGGGCGTACACCACCAGGGCGGCGAAGGCCGAGGACATCACCAGGCCGATGGCCACCGCCAGTACCGCCGTCCAGGCCAGGTTGGCGTAGGGCAGGGCGAGGGCGA